>VFQQ010000469.1_pt1 | contig 79874 bp, 73 predicted proteins | sample 3512341 | NCBI WGS metagenome assembly VFQQ01 (sample SAMN10412373, study PRJNA504923) | tailings metagenome | isolation source: Relicate 2 Philex TSF1 revegetated site | place: Philippines: Tuba, Benguet | collected 2017-08-29
ATCACCGCTCTGCTCGCCGCCGCCCACGCAAACACCGAACAGCTCGCGAAACTCGCCGCCTAAAAATGCACGCAGGAAAACAACATTTTTAGGGATAGTGTCACAGAGGACAAACCCTCCAATCCGAAGTGATTGGCCACAAGAAGGCGCAAAAAGCTCAAAAACAAGCGGTCGGGATCTCCGAAGCTCTTGCGCCTTTTGCGCCTCTTTGTGGCCCAATCCCGTTGATCGAGTTTTGGTTGCGGCGGCGCCGCGCTGTGAAACCGGTCTTGGCCTTATTTGTGGTGAAAGGGACGGGCTAAGCGCCGTCCATGGGCGAGACGCCCATGCCACTTTCCGCCGTGCGAGAAACGGAGAGGCGACGTGTCGCCGGACTCCAAGGTCTGTCGTCTTGCCTTTGGCAGGTGACCTCCCTTTCGTGCCGCTTCCTCTCCATGAACCAAGCTCCTGCGCCACTCTCGACCTGGGCCCGCAATGTTTCGCCTTCGCCGACGCTCGCCGTCGACGCCAAGGCCAAGGCCCTGCAAGCCGCCGGCGAAGATGTCTGTGGATTCGCCGCCGGCGAACCCGACTTCGACACGCCCGAGCATATCAAGGAGGCGTGCATCGCCGCATTGAAGGCCGGCAAGACCAAGTATGCGCCGACCCCCGGCATCGAGCCGCTGCGCCAGGCTCTCGCCGACAAGTACCTCGCCGACTACGGCCTCAAGTATGCGCCGTCCCAGTTCGTCGTTTCGCCGGGCGGCAAGTTTTCGTGCTACCTCACGATTCTGGCGATCTGTTCGCCGGGCGACGAGGTCATCATCCCGGCGCCCTTCTGGGTGAGCTACCCGGAGATGGTCAAGCTCGCCGGCGCCACGCCGAAGATGGTCCTCGCGGACGACTCCACGGGCTTCAAGCTCAAGCCCGCCCAGCTCGAAGCGGCGATCACGCCGAAGACGCGCCTGCTCATTCTCAATTCCCCGTCGAACCCGACCGGCGCCGTTTACACGAAGGCCGAGCTCGAGGCCATCACGGAGGTCGCCCTGCGCCACAACCTCTACATCATGTCGGATGAGATCTACGAGCATCTCACCTACGACGGGGCGAAGCATCACAGTCCGGCGTCCTTCTCCAAGGAGGCCGAGGCGCGCACGATCATCGTCTCCGGTTTTGCCAAGACCTACTCCATGACCGGCTGGCGCCTGGGCACGCTCGTCGCGCCGGCGCCGATCGCGAAGGCCTGCGCGGAACTGCAGAGCCAGATGTCCTCCAACGCGACGACCTTCGCCCAGTTCGGCGCCGTGGCCGCGCTCAAGGAAAAGGAGAAGACCCAGGCGGCGCTCGCCATGATGCTGGCCGCCTTCGACCGGCGCCGGAAGTTCCTCCATGCGGGGCTCAACAAGATCGACGGCATTTCCTGCCTGCTCGCGCAGGGGGCGTTCTACCTCTTCCCGAACATCTCGAAGTTCGGCCTGAAGGACCTCGATTTCTGCAACCGCCTGCTCGACCAGGAGAAGGTTGCGGCCGTTCCCGGCAGCGCCTTTGGGGCCGAAGGCTACCTGCGTCTCAGCTACGCCACCGGCGACGAGATCATCGCAAAGGGCGTAGCCCGGCTGGCGAAGTTCTGCACGAAGCTGAAGCAGGGTTGACGGCGTCTCCGACGCTCCGCTGCGGTGAAGCCGGCGAGGTGAAGGTCGCCGTCGCGAAGCCGTGCGGTCATGAAGGACCCGGGCCTCCGCGATACTCGTCGTCGGTCACGTGCCGGTCCCACGTCGAATGGTTGCCGGCTTCGTCCGCCTCCTGCACGGCGAGATGAACCATGGCGTGACCGGGCGCGGCGCCGTGCCAGTGGCGTTCGCGCGGCCCGATCCAGACAGTGTCTCCCGGCGCGAGGGTCGTGACCGCCTCGTTCTCGCGCTGCGCGAGGCCGAGGCCGCTGAGCACGTGGAGCACCTGACCGTGGGGGTGTGTGTGCCAGGCGGTGCGCGCGCCGGGCTCGAAACTCACGCGGTAGGCGCGGAGGCGGCCGGGAGCGCCCGGACCGGCGATCTCGTCGAGCCAGACCGTGCCGGTGAAGTAATCGGGGTTGCCGCGCATCGTGGGACGGCCGCATGCGGGGAGGATCTGCATGGCTGCCCTTTTGGCCGGACTCAGTCTGAAATCAATCCTCGTCGCAACCGCAGCGGCGACGGATGGGAGGTCTGCGATCGCGTCGTCGCGTGAGTGCAGGCGTACGGAATCCGTCTGGAGCTGCCGATGCTGCGTCACCGCCCGCCCGAATACGCCGGGAGCGCGGAGAGATCAATCCTGCCGGAGTCCCCGATGATGCCGAATCCGTAGAGGAGCCAGAGGATGACGGCGATGACGGCGAAGACGTTGAGGATCGTCTTGATCTTGCCGTCCATCGGGATGTACGAGTTCACGAGCCAGAGCAGGACGCCGACGACGATGAGGGTGATGACTACGGTGGTGATGGGCATAATGGTGGAGGAGGATACTCGAAGGCGACGGGCTGGCGCCATGGGGCCTTGACCTACCGTCCGGCGCCAGCGGGCGATGCCAGCCGCGCATGCCTCCATGGCGCCCGTCAACCGAGGTTGGGGTGGCTCGGTCCGAAGTGCGCCTAGGACTGGCCGGCGCCGAGCGGCGGGTCGGACGCGGCGGTGGGCGCCCCCGCCGCGGGCAGGAGGTCGTGGACCGCTTCGATCAAGGCTTCGAACGTGAACGGCTTGTCGAGGAACACGCCCGGACGCAGCAGTTGATCGAGGTCGGCCGTTGTCCAGGGCGAGTAGCCGGACATGACGATCACCGGCAGATTCGGATTGGCCGCACGCAACCGGCGCAGAAGTTCGAGCCCGCTCAGCCTGGGCATCACGAGGTCGGTGATCACCAGGTCGAAGGATCTCCTTGCGAGGGAATCCCAGCCGGCCGCGCCGTCCTTGGCCGCCTCGACTTCGCATCCGAAGCGTATCAGGATTTGAACGACAATGGAGCGGACCTCCGGTTCGTCGTCGATCACCAGCACGGATGCCCGGGGAAGGACCGCCTCCGGGAGGCTTGCTTTGTCCGCCGCGGGCCGGCGCAGGTCGGTTTCGAACAAGGCGGTGGTCATCGCCGCCAACCTAAGCGAAAAGGCCGGCGCTCGAAATGGGGTCATGACCTACCGCAATCGCGGTCGTCCGGCCCGCGGGCGGCAATTGTCTCGCCATCGTTTCTCTCGCCGGGTATCGGGGAACTGCGTTCTCGGACGCATCCCATGAATGAACGACGCCCTTCCCCTGCATCCACGGTCCGAAGAGCGGTCCGGAAAAAGACGGTGGCAGAAGTTGCGGCAAGTGTCGGGCCGGCCTTTCCGATCGTCGGCATTGGCGCCTCGGCCGGCGGACTCGAGGCCTTGGAGCAGTTTCTCCGCGCCGTGCCCCCGGCAAGCGGGATGGCCTTCGTGATCATCCAGCATCTCGATCCGACGAGAAAGGGCATCATGCCGCAGATCCTGCAACGAGCGACCGGCATGAAGGTGGCGCAGGCGCGCGATCGCACGGTGGTGCGGCCCGACCACGTCTATGTGATTCCGCCGAACAAGAACATGTCGATCCTGCGCGGCGTGCTGCATCTGCTGGTGCCGACGGAGCCGCGCGGGCTGCGCCTGCCGATCGATTTTTTCCTGAGCTCGCTCGCCCAGGACCGGGAGGCCCAGAGCATCGGGGTGATCCTTTCCGGCATGGGCACGGACGGGACATTGGGATTGCGCGGGATCAAGGAGAAGGCCGGCTTCGCGCTGGTGCAGGACCCGGTGTCGGCAAAATTCGACGGCATGCCGGGCAGCGCGATCGCTGCGGGCCTCGCCGACGTTGTCGCGCCTGTGGAGGAGTTGCCCGCCAGGATCGTCGCGCACCTGCACCGCGCGCCCCTGATCGTGCCGAAAGTCCTCGCACCGGATGCCCGGACGCAAGGGGCGCTGGACAAAATCGTCATCCTGCTGCGGTCGCGCACCGGTCAGGATTTTTCGATGTACAAGCGGAACACGATCCTGCGCAGGATCGAACGCCGCATGGGCATTCATCAGATCGGCGCCATGGCGGGCTACGTGCGGTACCTGCAGGAGAATCCGGCGGAGGTGGAATTGCTGTTCAAGGAGCTGCTGATCGGAGTCACGGAGTTTTTTCGGGACGCGGAAGCGTGGAACGAACTGCGCAAGCGCGCCATCCCGGCGCTGCTGGCGAACCGCCCGCCCAGCCGGGCGTTGCGGGCCTGGGTCGCAGGGTGTTCCAGCGGCGAGGAGGCGTATTCGCTGGCCATCGTGTTTCGGGAGGCGGTGGAGGCGCTCAAGCCGCCGGTGTCGTTTGCCATTCAGATTTTCGCGACGGACCTGGATCGCGACGCGATCGCCCGGGCACGCCAGGGTTTCTATCCGAAGAGCGCGTGCAACGGCGTATCCCCGGAGCGCCTTTCGCGGTTTTTCGTCAAGGAAGACCGCGGCTACCGGGTGCGAAAGGAGATCCGGGAGAGCGTCATCTTCGCCCCGCAGAATCTGATCATGGATCCGCCGTTCACGAAGCTGGACATCCTGTCGTGCCGCAACCTGCTGATCTACCTCCTGCCCGAGGTGCAGCGAAAGCTGATCCCGCTTTTCCATTACAGCCTGAGTCCGGGCGGCCTGCTCTTTCTCGGAAGCGCGGAGACAATCGGCTCCGCCAGCGACCTGTTCGCTCCCGTGAATGCCCGTCAGCGCATCTATCGCCGCGTCGAATCGGGACTCCGGGCGGTGCCGCTCGAGTTTCCCTCGTCGTTCAACGCCGGTTCCCCGCTCAGCGCGGCGCCGCCGGTCGCGGCCCGTCCTCTGGGGACGTTGCAGGCAGCGGCGGACCAGTTGATCCTGCGTCGCTATGCGCCGCCGGCGGTGCTGGTCGACGAACGCGGCGACATCCTGTACGTGAGCGGCCGGACCGGGCGGTACCTCGAGCCCGCGGCGGGCAGGGCGAACTGGAACCTGTTTCCGATGCTTCGAGACAGCCTCCGTTTCGACGTCGCCAGCGCCTTTCAGAAGGCGGTGCGTCGGAAGGAAGACGGCGCGCTCTCGGACCTCAAGGTCACCGACGATGCCGGCGACACCTACGTCGACGTGGCCATCCACCGCATCGGCGAATCGGAGTCGCTGCCCGGGTTGCTCCTGATCGTCTTCCGGGAGGTGCCGCCGCCCGCACCGGTGCCGGGGGCGGCGCGGAGTGCGAAGGCGAAGGCGCCCAGCGAACGGATGCGCACCTTGAAGGCCGAAATGCAGCGTGTGCTCGACCAGGCGCGCCGCGCCCGGGAGGACATGCAGTCCGCGCAGGAGGAGTTCCGGTCCGCCAACGAGGAACTGCAATCCGCCAACGAGGAACTGCAGTCGGCGAACGAAGAGCTGACGACCTCGAAGGAGGAAATGCAGTCGCTCAACGAGGAGCTGCAGACGGTCAACGCCGAGTTGCAGTCGAAGATGGACGAAAACACCCGGACGAGCAACGACATGAAGAACCTGCTCAACAGCACCGACATCGCGACCCTGTTCCTCGATGGCGAGCTGAACGTGCGCTGGTTCACGTCGCAGGCGGCCAAGGTCATCAAGCTCATCCCGCGCGATGCCGGCCGGCCGGTCACGGACCTGGTCTCGAACTTGAACTACCCGGCCCTGGCGGACGATGTCAGGCGGGTGCTCCGCACCCTCGTGCCCGTGGAGAAGACGGTGATGGCGGACGACAACCGCTGGTTCGACGTCCGCATCATGCCCTATCGGACGCTGGACGACCGGATCGACGGCGCCGTGATCACCTTTTCGGACGTGACGGTGGCGAAGACCCTGGAGGGTCAGTTGCGCAGCCAGCAGGCCCGCCTGGAAAAACGCATCGCCGCGAAGCGCAGGAAAACCGCAGAACCGCAGCCGAACGCAAGATCTTGACCGAAAGTCGGCCGGCCAGGTCGTCTGGCCGGCCGCCCCGTCTTTTCGCGCTCCCCCTTTGAGCATCACCCAACAGAGCCCCGATTCGGTCGCGCAGGCGCGTGTTCTCCGCTTCGGGCCCGCTATTGCCGTCCCCGGGCCGGCCCATTGCCCCCCAAACCGGTCATGAAAGCGCCCGCCCGAAAGACCGAAGGATTGCGCCGGCGGGCGGAGCGATGGCTGACCACGCAAAAGACGGAGGGCGGCGGCGCCGCTGCGCCCGATGCGTTGAAGCTGCTTCATGAGCTGCAGGTCCACCAGGTGGAGCTGCAAATGCAGAACGCGTCCTTGCGCGAGGCGAGGGAGCAGACAGAGATCGCCCTGCAGAAGTACACCGAACTCTACGATTTCGCCCCGGTCGGCTATTTCACGTTGGATGGCGCCGGGTGCATCCTGGAATGCAACCTCACCGGCGCGTCCCTTCTCGGAGTCGAGCGAGGCGCGCTGATCGGACGGCGCATCCAAATGGCGGTGCCGCCGGGGGAGGAGCGGCAGGCCTTTGCGAATTTCCTCGCCAACTTGACTCGCGAACCAGGGCGCCGGGTGTGGGAAACCCGGATCAAGGGCCGGGGTGGCGACCTCGTTTGGGTGGACATCCATGGGTCCTCCCATGGTGGGCCGGCGTCCGCCCCAGTTCGATGCCATCTCATCGTCTCGGACATCTCCGCGCTCAAGCGCGCGGAGCAGGCCCAGCGCCGCGTCGAGCACTTGACCGCCTCCAACGAGGAGGCGAAGCGGGAGATTGCCCGTCGCCAGGCCTTGGAAGCATCGTTGCGGGAAAGCGAGCGGAGGCAGCGCGCCCTGCTCGACGAAGCGCGGACCTTGCATGTGCAGGTGCGGTATCTCGCCCGCCACATCCTTCTCGCGCAGGAGGAGGAACGAAAAAAGATCAGTCGGGAGCTTCACGACCACATCGCCCAGGTGCTGGCGGGCATCAGCGTTCACCTCGATGCGCTCACCGTCGGCGGCGCAACCGCCCTTCGGAATCGCCAACAGCAGGCCAAGCGGGTTCGCCGCCTGGTGGCGCAATCCATCGAAGTGGTGCGTCGTTTTGCGCGCGAACTGCGCCCGTCCCTGCTCGATGACCTTGGACTGATCCCGGCCTTGAAGGCATACGCTGACGAACTCTCGGCACGCACCGACCTGCGCGTCCACCTGACGGCGTTTGCCCAGGTCGAGGAACTGGATGTGCCGTCCAAGACCGTCCTCTTTCGTGTGGCGCAGGAAGCGTTGACGAACGTCGCCCGCCACGCCCGCGCCGGCAACGTTTCGCTGCGCCTGAGCAAAGTGAAGGACGGTGTGAGGCTGGAGGTCCACGACGACGGCAAATCCTTTGTCGTCCGGCAGGCGCTCTCCAGCCGGCGCCGCGGGCGCCTCGGGCTGCTGGGCATGCGCGAGCGCGTCGAGGTGATGGAGGGCCGCTTCGAGATTGCGTCGTCGCCCGGCGCTGGCACGACCGTGACGGCTGAGTTGCCTTGGGCCTTCGATTCCCGGGACGTGCCCTCATGAGGCTTCGCCATCCCGGTCCGGGTGCCTTTACTCGGAGGAGGGTAGGTTTTCACCCCACTAGACCGGGCCCTTTTGGGGGTTTTCAAGGCTTCGTTTCGCGGGCAGGCTTTGGGAGATCGCCACCAGCCGGACGTTCCTCGGTCCGGTTGCAGGCTCCAAGAACACCAACGTATGAAAACCGACAAGCCAATCACCATCGTCGTGGCCGAGGACCACGCTGTCGTCCGCCAGGGCCTCTGCTGCCTGCTCGCCAACTCGGGCGGCTTTTCGATCGTCGGCGAGGCCCGCACGGGTCGCGAGGCCGTGGATCTCGCCGCCACCCTTCGTCCGGACGTCATCCTCATGGACATCGCCATGCCGGTGCTCAACGGGTTCGAGGCGACGCGGCAGATTATCTCCGCGAATGCCAAGGCACGGGTGATCATCCTGACGGCTCACGGGGACAATGAGTACCTCGAGCGGATGAGCGTCGTCGGTGCGGCCGGCTTTCTGGAGAAGCAGACATCGGGGGAAATCCTCGTCACGGCGATCCGCGCGGTCTTCGAAGGGAGAACGTACGTCAGTCCTTCGATCGCAAAACGCCGGGCGCAGCGCCAAGCCGGGGACCGCGGACGCGCTGGGCGTCCGGCGGTCAACGCCGAGCGCCTCACCGCCCGCGAGGCCGAGGTGCTGCAACTGGTTGCCGAAGGGTCCGCCAACAAGCAGATCGCGGCCACGCTGGCCATCAGCATCAAGACGGTGGAAAAACACCGGCAGCACCTCATGGACAAGCTGGGCATCCACGATACGGCCGGCCTGACCCGCTACGCGATCTCCCGCGGCATCATTGAGAGCGGTGTGCGGCTGACGATGACCTGAAGGCGCTTTTCATTCGCTGATCACGGCAGTCCCCACGGAGGGCCGGTTCGGTTCGAACCAGGTCGAAAGGTCGGGCTCGGGGCCGAGATCGGGGCATGCCTGGACGAGGATGTCGCGCAACTTGAGGCGCGAACGCGCGAGCCGGCTCTTCACTGTGCCGATATTCAGGCTCAGGCAGACGGAGATCTCCGCATAGGATAGTTGCTGCGCATTGCGCAATGTCAGCAGTTCCCGGGAATCCGGGTCGAGACGGCCCATGCAGGTCGCGACAAGCTGGCGGAACTCGCGGGCGAGTTCCGCCCTCACGGGAGTCGCTTCCTCCGAGGCGACATGGTTGGAAAGCGGATTCGCGCCATCGTCGAGGCCGAACTGGTCGAACGAGTCGGTGTTGTGACGCTGGCGGCGGTGATGATGCCAGTAGCGGTTGCGCGAGAGGTTGACCGCGATCCGGTACAGCCATGTGGCAAGGGAGGAATCGCCGCGAAACGTGGCGAGACCGCGGTGCGCTCTCACCATGGTATCCTGGGCGATCTCGTCGGAATCGGCGTGGTCACGGAGCAGGCCGAAGGCCACCGCGCGGAGCCGCGCGCGATGACGTCGGTCGATTTCGAGAAAGGCGTTGGCGTCGCCGTGCTGGAAAAGGCGGACAAGGACGTCGTCGTCGAGGGTCGATTCAGGTCCGCGATCGGACGGAAGGGCGCAAAGGTCGGTGGACCGGCGTTGCGGCAGAGCTGGAGCGTTCATCCCGCAATCATAGCCCGGCGTATCGGGGCTGGGCCATGGGGTGTAGTGCTAACGGTTGCGCGCCGCATGCGGGTGTCCGGTGTCGAGTTCCGCCGCGACGCCGGAAGCACCTCTTGCTGGCCAGCGGAGCGGCGACGGACGGAGGGGAGTGCGGGTTAGGCCCCATAGCACCGGTGGCTCAGGGGGTGTAGTCTCACGGCGCACGTTTATGAAAACAAAAAACCTCTTAGCTATGGTAGCATTACTTGCCGGCCCGCTGGGCCTCTTTGCTTCGCCTGCCGATGATCGCAAGATCGAAGCCGCTGCGCATGCCACCTACAATCTTCGCACGGTACTCGATGACCGTGTGAAGGTAAAGGTCGACCAAGGCGTCGCGACCTTGTCGGGCTCGGTTCACGACGAGAGCGATCGCCGACTCGCGACCGAGACCGTCGCAAACCTGCCCGGAGTCACCGGCATTCGCGACGAACTGAAGGTGGACCCGGAGCATCCCGAGCGCTCCGACGGCTGGATCGCCATGAAGATCCGCGCCCGGCTGCTCGTGAAGGCCAACGTCAGCGCGACCGCGACCACGGTCAAGGTCAAGGACGGCGTCGTCACACTCACCGGCCTCGCCGAGAATGCGGCACAGAAGGAGCTCACCGCGGCGTACGCCAAGGACATTGCAGGAGTGAAGTCCGTCACGAACGAAATGGTGATCGCTCCCGCGCCGGCTGGGTCCGCTTCTTCGGCTGCCGAGGCAGTCGACGACGCATCCATCACGGCCCAGGTTAAGTTTGCCCTGCTTGGGCACAAAGCGACGAGTGCCGTGACCACCAAGGTTGCCACGAAGGGGGGCGAGGTGCACATCACGGGCGTGGCGCGTTCCGATGCCGAGAAGTCTCTCGTCACCAAGCTCGCGCAGGACGTGCGCGGGGTCAAATCGGTCAAGAACGACATGACGGTCGAGAAGAACTGAGCGTCCCGCTTTCGCCGTCCCGCCAGGGGCGGCGGAGGCCCCGCTCTCCCAAACGCCGATTCTCACTCACGCGTCCCATGCACGATCCTTCTCACACCCGAGTCGATGCTGCGCACGCGAGTTCGCGCAGCCGGGCCCTGCCGGTGTGGAAGCGCGGGTTCGACCTAGCCTGCTGTCTCGCGGCGCTCCCTCTGCTTGCGATGGGCGTGCTCGTCATGGCGGTGGTCACCCGGCTCTTTGCGCCCGGTCCGGTGCTCTTCAAACAGGAACGGGTGGGTCATCAGGGCCGCAGGTTCCTGATCTACAAGTTTCGCACGATGAAGGTGAGCGCGGAGGTCGCGGTGCATGCGGCCTACGTGCAGCGGTTGATCGCGGAAGGCGTGCCGATGACCAAGCTCGACCGCCTCGGCGACAGTCGCCTCATCCCCGGCGGGCGGCTCCTGCGGGCCTCCGGGCTCGATGAACTGCCTCAGCTGATCAATGTCTTCTTGGGGGAGATGAGCGTGGTGGGTCCACGCCCCTGCCTGCCGGCCGAGTTCGAGCACTACCTCCCCGAGCAGCGGCTCCGGGTCGAGGCGGTGCCGGGCTTGACCGGGCTGTGGCAGGTATCGGGGAAGAGCCGAACGACGTTTGGCGAGATGATCCGTCTCGACCTGGCCTACGCGCGGACCCGGTGCCCGCGTCTCGACTTGGAGATTGTCCTGCGCACGCCCGGTGTGCTCGTCCGGCAACTGCTGGAGGCGGGTGGCGGCCGCTCCGGGGCTGCCGCACCGGCTGAGGCCCCGATGACCGCCCCCGATCCTTCCCGAACACCGTCCATTGTCCCGACAAAATCATGAATGAATTCAGCGCTCCCTCTGCACGCTCGCTGTTCCAACCAAGGAAAAGCCCATGAGCGTGTTCAAATTTGGCCCCGAGGCCCAACCTTCCGTTGACCCATCGAATCCCATGCCTGCTCCCGAATCGACCATGAATGACCGCAATCTGCCGGGCGGCCCTCCGCCGACGGCGAAGGAACTCCTCTTCGACCTGAAGAACCTGCTCCGGGACGCGGAGGAACTGGCGGCATCGTCGCTGACCGACCGTTCGATCGAAGCCGCCGAGGCCATGCGGGTCCGCATCGACGCGGCGCGGAAGCGCCTCGGCGAGATGTATTCGGTCGCTCGCGACAAGACCGTGGCCGGCGCGAAGTGCACCGATGCCGCGATCAGGAGTCATCCTTACCGTGCGCTCGCGATCGCGGTTCTCGTCGGCGTGATCGGCGGGACCTTGCTCCGCCGTTCGCGCGGCGGAAAGGGCTGAGCGCCGCGACATTGCCTTGTGCGCAATCGGACGGATCGGACGGATCCGACCGATCCTGCGCGGGCGGCCGGGCGGGCGCTCAGCGCGCCTCGCCGAGGTGTTTTGCCAGGAGGGCGGTCAGCCGCTCGCCGCGTGCGTCCTTGGCGACGATGCGGCCCTCCGGATCCAGCAGGAAACTGGCGGGCAGCGCGCTGACGTTGTAACTCGCGGCGAGCGGCGAGCGCCAGCCGGTGAGATCGGAGATGTGCAGCCACGTGGCGTGGTCGTCGGCGATGCCTCCGCGCCAGGCGGCGCCGTGCTGGTCGACCGAGACGGCGAGGATCTCGAAACCGCGGTCGCGGTATTTCCGATACAAGTCGACGTAATGGCGGTTCTCGATGCGGCAGGGCGGGCACCACGAGGCCCAGAAATCGACGAGGACGTAGCGCCCGCGGAGGCTGGAGAGGGACAGGGTGCCGCCGTCGGGCGTGGGGCCGGCGAGTTCGGGAGCGATGGCGCCGAGGGCGGTCGCCTCGAAGCGTTCCAGCCGTGCGAGCATGCGTTGCGAGATCTCCCATTCGGGGTGGGCGGCGGCGAAGGTGCGTACGGCGGAGGCGAGTTCGTCGAGGCGATGATCGCCGTCCCAGCGCAGCGACGAGGCGTAGAGCGCAGGAGAGCCGGCCAGCTGAGCGAGGACGAAGTCATTGAGTTCGCGGCGATGGGCCTGATAGCCGACGACCTCGGCCTCGGTGAGGCGTTCGACCTCGGCCTCGTTGCCGGCGGTCCGGGCGGCGGCAATGGCGGTGCGCACGGAGAGGACCAGGCGTTGGAGCGACTCCCGGCGGACCTTCTCGTAGGTGAGGAATTTCTCCTGGTCGGCCCCGCCGGAGACGACGAGGGCGCCGCCTTGGAGGGTGACGAGGAGACGCTGGCCCTCGCCGGCGACGAAGGTGGTCTCGGCCGAACCGAGGCGCAGGCGGAAGAAGCCCGGGTCGGCGTCGGCGAACAGGCTGAGGCGGCCGTTCTCGACCGGCATCCGGCCGACCACCTCGGTGGAGCGGTCCTCGAGCCATTCGCGTTCGACGGTGGCGAGCTGGCCGTTCGTGTCTGCAGGCAGCGAGCCCTCGAGGGTGAAGCCGGCGTGAACGACGGCGGGCAGGGCGAACAGGAGGAGGACGGCGCAGGAGAGGAAGCGCAGGTGGCGAGGCATGGGGGAGGCTAACCGGAGATTCGTGTGGTGCAAGGGACGGGCGGTGTTGCGAACTTCACGTTTCAAGCAGACCTCAAGCCGAGGCACAGGAGGACGCGGAGATCGCGGAGGGATCGGGCGGCGGGAGGTGGTGGAGTTTTTCAGGAACGCTCGCGATGCGCGTCGTTGAGGGACCTCAGCTGGGCGATGATCTTGGCGAGCTTGCGGCCGGTCGGGGTGAGTTCGTAGTCGACGCGCGCGGGCAGGCCGGTGAACTCCACGCGCCGGAGCAGTTCGAAGGCGACCAAGCGGCGCAGGCGTTCGTTGAGCACCTTGGTGGAGATGCCCGGCACGGCGCGTTCGAGGGCCCCGGGGCGCTTGATGCCCTGCGAAATGGCGGCGAGCACGGCGGTGCTCCACTTGCAGCCGAGCACGTCCTCCAGGGTACGGTAGCGGTTGCGTTCCTGCAGCGACAGATAGCCGGGCTTCGCCTTCATGGCCGGAGGATAGGCCGGCGGGGCGGGCGGTGTCACCGGGTTACTTTTCGGTAACCGGGGGCGCGAAAGGTGCCCTCTGGGAGATTTTCGCGGATGTGGTTGAATAGGCGCAGAGCCGGACACGACGTCGGGCTCGTCTTCAACCCAACGAAATCCCATGAAACAAAACGCCACCTTCTATCACGCCGGCTGCCCGGTCTGTGTCGCCGCCGAACGCGGCATCGAGAGTCTCATCGACCGCAGTCGTTACAACCTTGCCGTCGTGCACCTCGGAACCGAGCGGGGGCGCTTGCCCGAAGCCGAGCGCGCGGGTGTGAAGTCCGTGCCTGCCCTCGTGGTCGAGGGGCAGGTGTACCACATCAATCACGGTGCGGACCTGGCGGCCCTGAAGGCATGAAGCGCTTGCGTGCGAGGACCTGAAAAGCCGGAGGGCTCGGAGGCGTTTACCGCGACTTCGATTCCTCCTGCGTCTTTGACCGGCCGGCGGTTTCTTGGGGTGAGGCCTGCTTGAGGATCACACCCATGGCCCGCCACTTCCGCCACCATGTGCGGTCGGCGCGGGGAAGGTTGTTGTCATGTCCGCTGGTGTCCGGCCACCAGAGCGACAGGCCCTGCGCATCCATGGCCACGACCAATGAGGTGGTGGGGTGGGGAGCCAGGCCCTTCAGGCGCGGCAGAGGCGCGGTGCCGGTGAGGACGAGGATATGGTGTCCCGCCTCGAAGGCCCCGACCAAGCTGTCGTAGTCGTCGGATTGGGCGATTGCGCCGGCGACCGCGAATTCCGAGGCGAGCGTCAGGATGCCCTCGGCGTCCAGGGACCCCGGTCGATCGCTCCAGTCGGGAAAGCGGTCGCGGTACGTGTCGATGAACCGTTGATCCGACATCACCGGATTCCCCTGATTCTCGCGCAGACGAAGCAGGCAGCGGCTCGCGGAACCGTGTTCGTTCAGGTCGATCATCGAGAACCCTTTCGGGCGACCCGCCTGCGCAAGGGGAGGCTGGCATGGCAGGTCGGGTGCTGCCGTCGGGATCCGGGGATCAGGCGGCCGGCGCTGCGGAGCGACGGTGGGTGAGGGGCGATGCGAGCGGGATGAGCCTTTTTTTGGGCGCCTGACTTCATGCACGACCCTACCCCGGAACCGTCGCGGTCGCGAGCGGGGCGGGCGGTGTGCGGCCGCCAGCGTTGCCCGGTCAGGCCTTTCCATCGAAAATAAACCCGTCGGGAGTCCGAAGCGGCCTAACCGATCCAGGCGCGCGCGTTGGAGAAGAGCTTCATCCAGGGGCTGTCCTCGGGCCAGTCCTTCGGTGCCCAGCTCATGCAGGCGGAGCGGAAGACGCGCTCGGGGTGCGGCATCATGATGGTGACGCGGCCTGTCGTGGTTGTGAGGGCGGTCATGCCGTAGGGGGAGCCGTTCGGATTGAGCGGGTAGTGCTCGGTGACCTGGTGGTGGTTGTCGACGTAGCGGGCGGCGACGAGGCCGGACCGGCTGAAAGCGGCGGCGGCCGCGGCGTCGGGGAATTCCGTGTAACCTTCGCCATGGGCGACGGCGATGGGGATGACGGAGCCCTCCATGTCGCGCAGGAGCACGCTCGGGCTTGATTCGATCTTGAGGGAAACGTAGCGCGCCTCGTAGCGCTCGCTCTGGTTCTGCACGAAGCGCGGCCAGTGGTCGGCGCCCGGGATGATCGCCTTGAGGTTGCTCATCATCTGGCAGCCATTGCAGACGCCGAGGGCAAAGGCGTCCTCGCGCGCGAAGAAGGCGGCGAACTCGGCCCGGGTGCGCTCGTGGAAGAGGACGCTCTTGGCCCAGCCCTCGCCGGCACCGAGCACGTCGCCGTAGCTGAAGCCGCCGCAGGCCGCAAGGCCGCGGAAGTCGCGCAGGGAGACGCGGCCGGAGAGCAGGTCGGTCATGTGCACGTCGACCGCGGTGAAACCGGCGCGGTCAAAGGCTGCGGCCATCTCGACCTCGCCGTTGACCCCCTGCTCGCGCAGAATCGCGACCTTGGGTCGCGATTCTGTGGGTTTCGGGTCCGAGGTCCCGAAACGTCCGAGGTTAAAGGTGATCTTCGGAGTGATGCCGGGATTCTTCGGGTCGAGGCGGAGCTGGTGTTCCTGCTCGGTGCAGGCGGGGTTGTCGCGCAGCGCCTGGAGACGGCGGGTGACATCGGACCAGAGGTCGCGCAGGACGAAGAGGTCCTCGTCGTACAGTTTGGCTCCGCCGGCGCGGACGACGAAGCGGTGGTCGTCGTTGAGCGTGCCGATCCGGGAGGTGCAGGAGTCGAGTCCGTGCGACCGGAGGACGGCCTCGACGGCCGGAAGGTCGGCGGTGCGCACCTGGAGCACGGCGCCGAGCTCCTCCGCGAACAAGGCGGCGAGCTGGGCGGTGGCGCTCGCGCCGGGCGCAACCGGCAGGTCGAGCGTCGCGCCCGTGTGGCCGGCGAAGGCCATCTCCACGACGGTGGCGAGCAGGCCGCCGTCGGAGCGGTCATGGTAGGCGAGCAGCTTTTCCTCGCGACCGAGTTCCTGGATCGCGTTCCAGAACGCCTTGAGGTCCCCCGCATGGTCGACGTCGGGCGGCGTGTCGCCGGTCTGCGAATACACCTGCGCGAGGATCGATCCGCCCAAGCGGTTCTTGCCCCGGCCCAGATCGACCAGCAGCAGCACCGTTTCGGCGTCGCGTCGAAGCTGAGGCGTAAGCGTCTTGCGCACGTCGGCGACGGGGGAGAAGGCGGAGACGATGAGCGAGACGGGCGCGGTCATGCGCCGCTGCGTGCCGGCGGCGTCCCTCCAGACCGTGCTCATGCTCATGCTGTCCTTGCCGACGGGGATGGTGATGCCGAGGGCGGGGCAGAGGTCCATGCCCACGGCTCGGACGGCGGCGTAGAGGTCGGCGGCGTCGCCGGGGACGGCCGGGGCGGCCATCCAGTTGGCGCTGAGGTTGACCCTGCCGAGGTCGCCGATCTGGGCGGCGGCGAGGTTGGTGAGCGCCTCGCCGACGGCGAGGCGGGCGGAGGAGGCGGCGTCGTTGACGGCGATGGGCGTGCGTTCGCCCATGGCCATGGCCTCGCCGGTGTAGACGTCGAAGGCGGCGGCGGTGACGCCGCAGTCGGCGACGGGCACCTGCCAGGGGCCGACCATCTGGTCGCGGACGATGAGGCCGCCGAGGGTGCGGTCGCCGATGGAGACGAGGAAGGTCTTGTCGGCGACGGCGGGGTGGACCAGCACGCGCTGCACCGCCTCGGCGATCGTGATGCCGGCGAAGTCGAGCGGGGCGAGCGGCCGGCGCCGCGAGGTGGCGTCGATCTGCATGCGCGGCGGCTTGCCGAGCAGGACCTCGAGCGGCAGGTCGATGGGCGTGTTCTTGAAATGGGGATCCTCAAGGACGAGCTGCTTGCGTTCCGTGGCTTCGCCGACGATTGCAAAGGGACAGCGTTCGCGCGCGCACAATTCCTTGAAGGTCTCGATGCGGGCAGGCGGGACGACGAGGACATAGCGTTCCTGGGATTCGTTGCACCAGATCTCGAGCGGACTCATGCCCGGCTCGTCGTTGGGCAGCTTGCGCAGGTCGAAGCGGCCGCCGCGGCCGCCGTCGTTGACGAGTTCGGGCAGGGCGTTGGAGACGCCGCCGGCGCCGACGTCGTGGATGAAGGAGATCGGGTTCGCGTCGCCGAGGGCCCAGCAGCGGTCGATGACCTCCTGGCAGCGCCGCTGCATCTCGGGGTTGTCGCGCTGCACGCTGGCGAAGTCGAGGTCCTCGCTGCCGGAGCCGCTGGCCATCGAGGAGGCCGCGCCGCCGCCCAGGCCGATGAGCATGGCGGGGCCGCCGAGCACGATGAGGTGGTCGCCCGGTTCGATGGCGCCCTTGCGCACGTGCTCCCCCTTGATGTTGCCGAGGCCGCCCGCGAGCATGATGGGCTTGTGGTAGCCTCGGAGTTCGGTGGCCGCGGATCCGTCGGATCCGTCGGATCCGACCGATCGGTCCGATTCCGGAGCGCCGGCCGCAGGCACCGCCTGTTCGTACGTGCGGAAGTAGCCGTTGATCGCGGGGCGTCCGAACTCGTTGTTGAAGGCGGCGCCGCCGAGCGGGCCCTCGATCATGATGTCGAGGGCGGAGACGATGCGACCCGGCTTGCCGTGGTCGCGCTCCCAGGGGCGCTCGGCGCCCGGTATCCGCAGATTGGAGACGGTGAAGCCGACCAGGCCCGCCTTGGGCTTGGCGCCGCGTCCGGTCGCGCCCTCGTCGCGGATCTCGCCGCCGGAGCCGGTGGCGGCGCCGGGGAAGGGGGAGATGGCGGTCGGGTGGTTGTGCGTCTCGACCTTGCAGAGGAGGTGAATGTCCTCCGGGTGGGCGGCGTAGGTGTGGGTGCGCGGGTCGACGTAGAAGCGGCCGCCTTTCGTGCCGGCGAGCACGGCGGCGTTGTCCTTGTAGGCGGAGAGGATGCCGTCGCTGTGCAGCTGATACGTGTTCTTGATCATCTGGAACAGCGACCGGTCCTGGGCGGCGCCGTCGAGGGTCCAGGTGGCGTTGAAGATCTTGTGGCGGCAGTGCTCGGAGTTGGCCTGCGCGAACATCATGAGCTCGATGTCGTTCGGGTCGCGGCCGAGGGACTGGAAGGCCTTCACGAGGTAGTCGATCTCGTCGTCCGCGAGCGCGAGGCCGAGGGTGCGGTTGGCCTCGACGAGGGCGGCCCGGCCCTGGGCGAGGACGGGCACGCTCGTCAGCGGGCGCGGCTGCTCGTGGCGGAAGAGGACGTCGAGCTGGGCGAAGTCGTTGAAGACCGCCTGGGTCATGCGGTCGTGCAGGCGGGCGCGGATGGTCGCGAGCTGTTCCGGCGAAATGTGGAGCGCGGGCTGCTTGAGGGCCTGCAGGTCGACGTCGATCCGGTAGGCGACGACGCGTTCTATGCGCCGGACCTGGGAGAGGCCGCAGATGTGGGCGATGTCGGTGGCCTTGGAGGACCAGGGCGAGATGGTGCCCGGGCGGGGGGCGACGATCTGGAGCAGGCCGTGGACGGGGCGGAGGGCGCGCGTCGGGCCGTAGGTGAGCAGCTTTTCGAGGACGGAACGCTCGGCGTCGGACAGGGTGCCGTCGACCTCGGCGACGTGGTGGAACTCCGCGGTCAGGGCGCGGGCGGGGATGCCGGCGGCCTTGAGTGCATCGCGCAGCTTGTGAAGGCGGAAGGAGGAGAGGGCGGGCGCGCCACGGAGGAGGAGCATGGTCAAAACGACGTTGTTTCCCATCGGGTCGGGCGCGTCAAGGGGCGGGCGCCGCGGGATTGCAGTCGGGATTCTTGCAGAGCGAACCCGCCGGGTCCCCGGATTCCCGTCCCATCGGTTCGAGGCGGCCGGACGCGGCCGGCCGATTATTGCAAGCCGAGGATTATTGTCCTGACATAGGGCTGTCAGCAGGTCGCGTTAGACTGACCGCTTTCCCGGCATCTTCACCGCCCGACTGCATGGATTCCTCGACCGAGCATCAACCCGCACCGCCACCGCCCCCCGACTCGGTCTGGAAAGGCTTGAAGGACGCAATCCGCGGCACCGAGGCCGACTATACGAAGATCGATCTGCGCCGGGCCATTTTGCTGCTGGCGGTGCCGATGATCCTCGAGCTGGTGATGGAGTCGACCTTTGCCGTCGTCGACATCTACTTCGTGGGCAAGCTCGGCGCTTCGGCCGTCGCGACGGTGGGGCTCACGGAGACGTTCCTCTTCCTGCTTTATTCGGTCGCGATCGGCCTGGCGATGGCGGTGACGGCCATCGTGGCGCGGCGCGTCGGCGAAAAGCGCCCGGAGGACGCAGCCGCCGCGGCCGTCCAGGCGATTGGCATCGGCGTGCTCGCCTCGCTGCCGTTTGCGGCGGCCGGGATCTTCTTTGCCCGCGACCTGCTCGCGTTGATGGGGGCCGACGAATGGACGCTCGAACACGGCTACCGTTACACCCAGTGGATGCTCGGCGGGAACGTCACGATCATGCTGCTCTTCGTGATCAACGCCATCTTCCGCGGGGCTGGCGACGCGGCGATCGCGATGCGGGTGCTGTGGCTGGCGAACGGTTTGAACATCGTGCTCGATCCGATCCTGATCTTTGGGGCGGGCCCCATCCCGGCCATGGGCGTCGAGGGCGCCGCCATCGCCACGAACATCGGTCGCGGGGCGGGGGTGGTGTACCAGCTCTGGGTGCTCTTCCGCGGCTGCAAGCACATCCGCGTGCGTCCGGCGCAGCTGCACTGGGATGGGCCCGCCGCGTGGAACATCGTCCGCACCTCGCTGGGCGGCGTGGGGCAGATGATCATCGGCATGACCTCGTGGATCTTCCTGATGCGCATCCTCGCCGCCGTCGGCAGCGAGGCCGTGGCCGGCGCGACGATCGCGATCCGCCTCATGATGTTCACGATGATGCCCGCGTGGGGCCTGTCGAACGCGGCGGCGACGCTGGTTGGACAGAACCTCGGGGCCGGCAGTCCCGGGCGCGCCGAGCAGGCGGTCTGGCGCATCGGGTTCTACAACATGGGGTACCTGCTGGTGGTATCCGTCGCCTATTTCGCCTTGAACGAAGAGCTGGCGGGGATCTTCACGCCGGACGAAGCGGTCATCGCCGTCAGTGCGGAATGGCTGCGCATCCTCTCGTACTCGTATTTCGTGTACGGCTGGTGGATGGTTTCGGTGCAGGCTTTCAATGGGGCGGGCGACACGGTGACGCCCACGAAGATCAACTTTTTCTTCTTCTGGCTGCTGCAGATCCCGCTGTCGTACTACCTGGCGGTACCGTTGGGCTGGGAGCAGTCCGGTGTTTTCTGGGGTGTCTTCGTTTCCGAAACCGCGGTCGGGCTCTTCACGCTGTGGTTGTTCAGCCGGGGCACGTGGAAGACGCGGCGGGTGTGAGGCCGCTCGTTCCGTTATTGGCCTTGGATTTGCGAGAACCCGGGCTGGACGGCGGGCGAAGTCCGAGAAAGCCATTGACGAACCGGCCCGGGTTCGCGGAATGAGCGGTTTTGAAGACCGTGAGGATCAATCGCCACCCTGGGTCTCGGCCCGAGCACTGCCCTTGTTGCGGTGCGGCCGTCGGGTGTAGTCGTTCCGGAGGTTGGTCCGGGTGAGGCGGCACGCCATGACATCGGACCCGGAACCTCGCGCCCTGCGGAGGCCAGACTTGCCTAACGCAATCTCTTTCCAAATCCATGTCCGATAAGATCACCCACGAATGCGGCATCGCGCTGGTCCGGCTGCTGAAGCCGCTCTCGTACTACCAGGAAAAGTACGGCTCTCCGCTCTGGGGCTTCACGAAGCTCTTCCTGTTGATGGAGAAGCAGCATAACCGCGGTCAGGACGGCGCGGGCGTGGCCTGCGTGAAGCTCGATGTGCCGGCGGGCGATCCCTTCATGTTCCGCGAGCGCTGCGTGAAATCCAACCCGCTCGACAAGATCTTCAAGGCCCTGCTCAGCCAGTATAACGAGCGCGTGGCGACCGGCGTCGTGCACCCGGAGTTTCCCGACACGGTCAAGAAGCACTTCGACTTCGGCGGTGAGCTGCTCATGGGCCACCTGCGTTACGGCACGAGCGGCGGCTACAATATCAGTTCCTGCCACCCGTTCTTCCGCCGCAGCCCGTGGCCGACGCGCAACCTCGCGCTCTGCGGCAACTTCAACATGACCAACACGGCGGAGCTCAACGAGAGCCTCATCGCCATCGGCCAGCATCCGATCGTCGCAACGGACACGCAGGCGCTGCTGGAGAAGATCGGCTTCTTCCTCGACGAGGAGCACGAGGACATCTTCCGCTTCCTGCGCACGCGCGACCTCAAGGGCGACGAGATTTCCCACCGCATCAGCGAGGACCTCGATCTTGCCCGCGTCATCACCCGCGCCTCCCAGAAGTGGGACGGCGGCTACGCGCTCTGCGGGCTCATCGGCAACGGGGACGCCTTCGTCGCGCGCGATCCGTCGGGGATCCGGCCGTGCTGGTATTTCCAAAACGACGAGGTCGTGGCCTTCGCCTCGGAGCGTGCGCCGCTGATGACGGTGTTCGATCTTGGGGTGGAGGACGTCAGGGAACTCACGCCCGGGCACGTCATGGTGATCAAGCGCCGCGGCACGGTCACGGTGTCGCCCTTCACCGCGCCGATGCCGCGCGCCTCCTGCTCCTTCGAGCGCATCTACTTCTCGCGCGGCAACGACCTCGACATCTACCGCGAGCGGAAGGCCCTCGGGGCCGGCCTGGCGGACCAGGTGCTGAAGGCGGTCGACCGTGATTGGGCGAACACCGTCTTCAGTTTCATCCCGAACACCGCGGAGGTCGCCTACTACGGCCTGCTTTCCGCGCTGCGCGAGCGCCGGCGCGACGAGGTGAAGAAATCCATCCTCGAGGCCGCCGCCCGCGGCGAGCTCACCGAGGCCGTGCTCGACGACCTGATCCTGCGCAACTGGCCGCGCGGGGAAAAGGTCGTGAGCAAGGACGTGAAGATCCGCACCTTCATCGGGCAGGAGGCGATGCGCAACCAGCTCTCCAGCCACGTCTACGACATCACCTACGGCTCGGTGCAGCCGGGGGACAACCTCGTGTGCGTCGACGACTCCATCGTGCGCGGCACGACCCTGCGCCGCTCGATCCTGCGCATCCTCGCGCGCCTTCATCCGCGCAAGATCGTCATCGTGTCCACCGCGCCGCAGATCCGTTATCCGGACTGCTACGGCATCGACATGTCGGAGCTGGGCAAGTTCGTCGCCTTCGAGGCCACGGTCGCCCTGCTCAAGGAGCGCGGCAAGGGCGACCTCCTGGCCGAGGTGTATTCGCTTTGTCGCGACGCCGTGGAGAAGGGCGAGGCGGTCAACCACGTGCGGAAGCTCTACGAGCCCTTCACGCCCGAGGAGATCTCCGCGAAGATCACCGAACTCGTCCGGCCGCGGAACATCGAGTGGCAGGGGGAGATGGAGATCATCTTCCAGACCATCGGCAGCCTGCACGCCGCCGTGCCGAACCACTCGGGCGACTGGTATTTCACCGGCAAGTACCCGACGCCCGGCGGCTACCGCGTCGTGAACCAGGCCTACATGAACTACTACGATCAGAGCGAAGGACGGAGCTATTAATGATCATGTATTTATGATTGATGATGGAGCATTGATGATTGGACGGAAGGCGGCGATCGGAGGTTATCGATCCGTTCCTGTGCGTGCACGTTCCGCCAATCATAGATCATCAATCGAGAATCATAAATCATAGATCATAAATCTCATCTGCCATGTCGCTTTCCTACGAATCCTCCGGTGTCCGCTACGACCAGCTCGACGCCTTCAAGCGGGCCTGCCAGAAGGCCGCGCGCACGACGGCCCCGCTGCTCGCGGACCACGGTTATGCCGAGCCGGCGACGACGCGCGGCGAGAGCGCCTACCTCATCGAGGCGGCCGATCATTACCTCGCGCACGTCGAGGAAGGACTCGGCACGAAGAACCTCGTGGCCGACGCCGTGTACGCGGCGACCGGGAAGTGCTTCTACCGCGAGATCTCGATCGACACGGTTGCGACGATCGTGAACGACCTCGTGACCTGCGGTGCGCTGCCGATCTCGGTGGCGATGCACGCGGCGGTGGGCGACTCGGGCTGGTTTGCGGACGAAAAGCGCGTGAAGGGCCTCGTGGACGGCTTCGCCGAAGGCTGCCGCCAGGCCGGCGCGGTGTGGGGCGGGGGCGAGACGCCGACGCTCAAGGGCATCGTCGAGGCCGCCACGATCGTGCTGGCGGGCTCGGCCATCGGAAAGATCCAGCCGAAGAGCCTCCGCATCACCGGCGAGGTGAAGGACGGCGACGCGATCGTCTTCCTCGCGTCGTCCGGCGTGCAGACCAACGGACTCTCGCTCTGCCGCCTGATTGCGGAGAAGCTTCCGCAAGGTTATCAGACGCCGATTGGCCACGGCGACGCCCGCACGTACGGCGAGGCCCTGCTCGCTCCGTCGGTGATCTACGTGGCCTTCGTGCGCGAGTGTCAGCGCCGCGGGCTGCCGCTCAACTACGTGGCGCACGTGACGGGGCACGGCTGGCGCAAGCTCATGCGGCTCGAGGAGGCGTTTGTGTACGAGATCGAGCACGTGCGCGACGAGCCGGCGCTCTTCAAGTTCCTCATGCAGGCCGGGCCGATCTCGCTGCGCGAGGCCTACGCGACCTTCAACATGGGCGTCGGCTTCGCGGCCTACGTCGATCCCGCGCAGGTAGACGCCGTCCTCGCGGCCGCCCGCGACACGGGCTACGACGCGTGGCGCGCCGGCACGGTGCGGAGGCAGGGCGGACGCAAGGCGGTGGTGGTGCCCAAGCTGGGCATCGCCTTCGAAGGCGACACCCTGCAGGTGCGGTGAACGAAGCGGACGGCCGCGGACAAGGCGCGCCGCGGCCGGGCCGCCAACGCAGATTTGAGCCGATGAAAGGTGTGGAGGCAGGAGCGGCTTTACGCCGCGATGGCGGGCGGACAGTGTTCATCGCGGCATAAAGCCGCTCCTACGCAATCCTTGCGAAACGCTACATCTGAGCTGGGAAACTTTCGGGCTACGCACCGAGACGCTTGTCCGGCAGCAGGTAACCCTGCACGTAGTCGCGCACGGCCTCGGCGAGAGGCGTCATGGGACGGTCGTAGCCGGTGGCGCGCAGTTTCCCGATGTCGGCCTTCGTGTAGTACTGGTACTTTCCGCGCAGGGTTTCGGGCATCTCGATGAAGTCGATGGCGGGCGTCTTGCCCAGGGCGGCGAAGATCGCAGTGGCCAAGGCGATCCACGTGTTGGCCTCGCCGGACCCGAGGTTGAACAGACCGCCGGCGTCGCGGGCGCCGTCGGCGAGGTGCAGGGTCATTTCGACGGCGTCCTTCACGTAGAGAAAGTCCCGCTTCTGTTCCCCGTCGCGATAGTCGGGGTGGTGGCTCTTGAACAAGCCGACGCGGCCGGTGGACTGGATCTGCTGAAACGCCTTGTGCACGAGGGAGCGCATGTCGCCCTTGTGGTCTTCGTTGGGGCCGAAAACGTTGAAGTACTTCACGCCGGCGATGCGCGTGAGCAGGCCCTGGCGGCGGGCGTACTGGTCGAAGAGGTGTTTCGAGTACCCGTACATGTTGAGCGGACGCAGCCGGTCGAGGTCGGGGGCGGTGTCGTCCATCCCCGCCGAACCGTCGCCATAGGTCGCGGCGGAGGATGCGTACACGAAGCGGGTGTCTCGGGAGAGGGCCCAGGCACACAATTCCTTGGTGAAGGCGAAATTGTTGTCGATCAGGTAGGAGGCGTTGCGCTCGGTCGTCGCGGAGCAGGCGCCGAGGTGGAAGACCGTCTGAAAACGACCAAAAGCGTCTGCGCCCTGGCGCAGGCGTTCGCGGAAGACGTGGGCCTCGACGTAGTCCTCGAACTGGAGCGGGACGAGGTTGCGCCATTTTTCGTCGCTGCCGAGCAGGTCCACGATGACGATGTCGGTGTGACCGCGCTGGTTAAGCGCCCAGACCAGGGCGCTGCCGATGAATCCGGCGCCGCCGGTGACGAGGATGCGGCCGTCGAGCTTGCTCATAGGGCGGCACTCTAGCGGCGAACCCACGAGGGCAGGCAAAGGATTTCTGCGGCTGCGTCGCCGAGCCCTCGCCCAGCCCGCACAACTCACCAGATGAAAGGCGTGGGCGTAGGAGCGGCTTTATGCTGCGATGGCTGGCGGACGGTGTCCATCGCGGCGTAAAGCCGCTCCTACGCAATTCCTTGCGAAACGCTGCGTCTTTGCCGGTGAAATATGCCGGCTACTCCGCGCGGGAGAGCTCTTCGGAACGCGCCTTGGCGGCGAGGACGGTCTCGAGCATCATGCCGCGAAAGTCCCGGGCCTCCATGCGCTTGAGGCCGGCGAAGGTCGTGCCGTTGGGCGACGTCACCTGGTTGCGCAGCTCTTCGGGTTCGACGCCGGTGCGCGCCATGAGGCGGGCGGAGCCGAGGAGGGTTTCGAGGGCGAGGCGCTGGGCGAGGGCGCGGTCGAGTCCGGCCGCAACCCCGGCTTCGCGCAGGGCGGCGCAAAATTCGAAGACGAAGGCCGGTCCGCAGCCGCTCACGGCCATGAGCGCGTCGATCTGGCTTTCGGGGATCTCGACCTCGTGACCGATGGCGCCGAGCAGGGCGATGACGACCTGGCGGTCGTCGGACGAGAGCGGGGCAAGCGAGCACCAGCCGGTGATGCCGGCGCCGATGGCGCTCGGGGTGTTGGGCATGGTGCGGACGAGGGCGCGGGCGCGCGGAAAGGTGCGGGCGAGTCGGGCGAGCGGCTTGGCGGCGAGGACCGAGAGCACAAGTTTGCCGGCGGTCAGATCGGCGAGACGCGGATCGGCGGTGGCGAGGTGCTGGGGCTTGAAGGCGACGACAACCACGTCGGCGGACGTCAGCAGAGATTCTAGATCAGGGGCGAGGGCGATGCCGGTGCGGGCGGCCAGTCGGGCGGCGCTGCCGCCGCTGCCGCCGAGGCAGGAAAGGTCGGCTTTAGTCACGGCGCCTCGGGCCAGCAGGCCGTCGACGAGGGCGGACGCCATGCGTCCGGCGCCCAGGAAGGCGATCTTAGTCGGCATTCTTTTTCTTCTTACGTTCGAGCGGATGAAGGAGGACGGCGACCGTGCCGCCGCCGGGGCGGTCTTCAAGCGTGAGATCGCCCCACATATTGCGCAGGGAGTGGCGGGCGACGGTCAGGCCCATGCCGACGCCGACAGTGTGTTTCGAGCTGATGAAGGGCTCGAACATGTGGTCGCGGATTTCGGGGTCGATCCCCTTGCCCTGGTCCTCGACGCGCAACTCGACCATCCGGCCTTCTTGGGCGCGCTCGACCAGGCCGGTGCGGATCGTGATGATGCGTTCGGCGGCGGGCTTCGGGTCGTAGGCCTCCCAGGCGTTGATGAGCACCTTGGCGAGCACGTCCTCGAAGACCTCGACGTGGGTATCGACCTCGAGGTCGCCGAGGGGGTTCTCCACGCGGACCGGCTGGGTGATCTTGTACTCCTGATAGTAGCGTTGGAGGCCGCCGGTGATGAGGTCGGACAACTTGAACTTCTTCGACGGGAGGCGCGTCTTGATGACGAGGGAGCTGAGCTGCTTGATGATCGAGACGATGCGCTGAACGGCTTCCTCGACGTGGGTGACGTTGCGGCTCACCTGCTCGGGCTGGTCGTGATAGACCTTGATGAGGTCGAGGTAGCCGATGACGACGCCGAGGAGGTTGTTGAGATTGTGGGCGATGCCCTGGGTGACGGCGCCGATGGTGGCGGCGCGGCGCGCTTCGGCGAGGCGGCGCTGGAGGTCGACCATCTCGCGGTTGATCGCCACGAAGCGCAGCTGCGTCTGCACGCGGGCCAGGGTTTCGTCGAGATCGATGGGCTTGGTGATGTAGTCGACGGCGCCGACGCCCAGACCCTCGAGTTTGCCCTCCTTGGAGCTGCGGGCGGTGATGAAAATGACGGGGATGGAGCGCGTGGCCTCGTTGGCCTGAAGGCGTTGACAGACCTCGATGCCATCCATGTCGGGCATCATGACGTCGAGCAGGATCAGGTCGGGTTTGTCGTGCGCGACGACATCCAGCGCCTCCTTGCCGGAATACGCCGGCAGAATGTGCAGGTTTTCACGTTCGAGCTTCCGTTTGAGGAGCTGGACGTTGATGGGCTGGTCGTCGACCACCAGAATCTTCGGGGCTGGCATCGGAAGACGACTAGGGAACGGGAGTTGCGGATGCAATGACCGACATGACTCCCCGGCATTCGGAGGGCCTAAACCAGGCCTTGGCGACGTGCTTTTACGGTATTTTTCATCAGCATCGCCACCGTCATGGGGCCTACGCCGCCGGGAACGGGGGTGATCTGCGAAGCCAAGGGGGAAACGGAGGGGAAGTGGACGTCGCCGGTCAGCCGGTATCCCGACTTCTTGGTGACGTCGGGCACGCGGTTGATGCCGACGTCGATGACGACGGCGCCGGGTTTGACCATGTCGGCGGTGACGAATTCCGGGCGGCCGATCGCGGCGATGAGCACATCGGCCTGGCGGGTGAGGGCGGGCAGGTTGGCGGTGCCGGAGTGGCAGATGGTCACGGTGCCGTTGGCGCCGGCGCGCTTTTGGAGGGCGAGCAGGGCCACGGGTTTGCCGACGATGAGCGAGCGTCCGAGGACGACCACGTGCTTGCCCTTGAGATCGACGCCGCTCCGGGCGAGCAGTTCCATGATGCCGGCGGGGGTGCAGGCGACGAAACCGGTGTCGTCCTCCTGGGCGACCTTGCCGAGGTTGACGGTGTTGAAGCCGTCGACGTCCTTATGGGGGGCGACGCGGCGGAAAACGGCGACCTCGTCGATGTGCCTGGGCAGGGGCGATTGCACGAGGATGCCGTCGACGCCGGGATCGGCGTTGAGCTGATCGATCAAGGCGAACAGTTCCTCCTGGGAAATGGAAACCGGCGGGAGAATGACACGGCTTTCGACACCGATCTCGGCGGCGGTCTTTTCCTTCTTTCGCACGTAGGAGACGGAGGCGGGATCGTCGCCGACGCGAACGAGGGCGAGGCACGGCTTGCGTCCGGAGAGGGCGGCGACCTCGGTTTTGAGTTCGGCGATGAGGGAGGCGGCGATGGCGTTTCCGTCGATCAGGGTCATGTCGGTTGAAGGGATGAGGGAGGGAGGGAGCTGGCCGACGATGGCTAGGTCCGGGAGGGCGGGGATGAGCCCCGCCGAAGCGGGCTCCGCGCGGAGGCGCGGAAGGTGCGGCCCAGGTTAACGCAGTTGCAGCGACTCGACCACGACCACGATGTCGTTGGTGCCCGGCACGGGGCGGGTGGCGCCGTACACGACGACCTGTCGGTCGAGATACTTGTCGAGTTGTTCGGTGAGAAGCAGTTTGGAGAGGTCGGCGTAGGCGTAGCGTTCGCCGCTTTCGCTGGTGAGCTGATAGTCGTAGGGGCGGCGTGGCCGGAAGGGATTGCGCGTGCTGGTAAGGCGACCCTGAAAGAGGCGGGACAGGGCTTGGTCGCCCGGATTCTGAACCACAGGGACGGCCTGGCCGGCGGCGGGAGCCGGGGCGGCAGGGGCGGGCGGCGGAGCAAGACGCGGGGCCGCGGCAGGCGCGACGGACGGGACGCCGGCGGGAGCCGGTGCCGGCGTGGAGGACGAGACCCGGATGTACCCGATCAGGTCGCGCTTGAGCAACAGTTGGGTCCAACGACCGCGCAGGCCGATGATCTCGGTGGCGTCGCCTTCGACCGACGTAGTGACGACATCGCTGTCGGTGCTCGGCGCGCGGTGGAGCGGGGCACCCGGCTTGGGATCGAGGGCCTTGGTGAGGTCTTTCTGCTGAATGAAGACCTCGTGCGGGCCCTTGACGGAAACGGCGATCCACCCGGAGGGCAGGACGCCATAGCCGGTGGTGACCGCGACCGGTTCCGTGCCGGCGGGGAGCGAACCGAGGGCGGGAGCGGATGCATCCGGGCGCGCGTGGATCGTCGCTGCTTGGGGCAGCGGGGCACCGACGAGCGCGGTCCCGAACAGGAGCGTGGACGCGAAAAGGAGCTTAGTCTTCATGGGCGTGGGCGAGTTTCTTGGCAGCTTCAGTGCGGGGATGCGGAGCCGGAATCTTGAATAAAGCGGAGATTTCCCTCGTGGAAAGTTGTTTCACGGCACGCACGGGAATTCCGCGCAGGGGGAAGGACCCGATTTGGTACCGCTTCAGGCGCTTCACCTCGTAACCCAGGGCGAGGAAGAGTTGGCGGATTTCGCGCTTCTTGCCGTGGTGCATCCACACGTCGAGGTCGAAGGCGGCGCCGTGGCTGGGGTTGACGAGGGCGGCGCGTTCCACCTGCAGCTTTTCGCCCTCGATGGTGACGCCCCTGCGCAGCTTGGGCACCTTCGTGTGGGGAAACGGTTCGGCGAGGCGCACGTGATAGCGTTTCACCACGAGGTTGCTCGGGTGCATGAGCCGGTGGGCGAGGTCGCCGTCGGTGGTGAGGATGACGAGTCCCTCGCTGTCCTTGTCGAGACGACCGGCGCAGAAGAAGCGCAAGCGGGCCAGTTCGGGCGGGAGCAGGTCGAAGACGGTCGCGCTGTTGTGCGGGTCGTCGTTGGAGCAGACGAGGCCGCGAGGTTTGTGCACGGCAAGCGTGAGGCGCGGCTGGGCGGTGGCGCGTACGCTCTTGCCGCCGACGGTGACGCGATCGGTGCCCGGTACGACCTTTTGCCCAGGTACCGCCTTCTGGCCGTTGATCCAGACCTCGCCCTCGGAGATGAGGGCCTCGGCGGCCCGCCGCGAGCACACGCCGGCATCGGCGAGGAATTTCTGGACGCGGACGGCGGGATCGGACGACATGATGAGCTCAGTTGGCGTCATTTGTCGGAGTGAGGCAAGCCCCTCGCCGCAGGCGAAAAAGAACCGTCCTGAGAACCGGTCTTAAGGCTTGCGCGCCTGTGGGGCGTTGCCCTCAATCGGCGTTTTATGTCCGCTCCCGAAGCCACCTCCGCCTTCTCCAAGGATAATCCGTTCCCGGCCAAGATCGTCGAGAACCGTCTTCTCAACAAGCCTGGCTCGGCGAAGGAGACCCGGCACCTCGTGGTCGACATCGGGGGCAGCGGCTTGACCTACGAGGTCGGCGACTCGCTCGGGATCTTCCCGCAGAACCGTCCCACCGAAGTGGCCGAGTTGCTCGAGCGCCTCGGCGCGAGCGGTGACGAACCCGTTTCCCCCGCGATGTTGAAGCTGGCCGAGCCGATCTCGCTGCGCGAAGCGCTCGGCTCGCGTCTCGCCTTGGCGAGCCCGACCTCGAAGATCCTCAACACGCTCCTCGGAAAAACCACGGACGCCGCGGAAAAGGCCCGGCTCGAGGAGTTGCTCAAGCCGGAGGCCAAGGAGCAGCTCAAGGGCTACCTCGACGAGCGCGAGTTCGTCGACCTCCTCGCGGAGTTCCCCCATGCGAAGCTGACTCCGCAGGAGTTCGTCGACCATCTGCGCAAGCTGATGCCGCGGCTCTACTCGATCGCGTCGTCGCCCAAGGTTTACCCGACCCACGTGCATCTCACGGTGGCGATCGTGCGTTATCAGACCAACGGACGCGACCGCGTCGGCGTGTGCTCGACGTTCATGTCGGATCGCGTTCAGGTCGCCACGACCCCGGTGCCGGCGTTTGTGTCGCACTCGCATTTCGGCCTCGCCGAGGATCACGCGGCGAAGGACGTCATCATGGTCGGCCCGGGCACGGGCATCGCGCCCTTCCGCGCTTTCGTGCAGGAGCGCGTGGCGGTCGGGGCGACGGGGCGCAACTGGGTGTTCTTCGGAGACCAGAAGCAGGCGACCGACTACCTTTACGAAGAGGAGTGGAACGACTACGTCGCCAAGGGCCAGGTGGCGCGTCTCGATCTCGCCTGGTCGCGCGACCAGGCGACCAAGGTGTACGTGCAGGACAAGATGCGCGCGAATGCCGCCGAGCTGTGGGCCTGGTTGCAGGGTGGAGCTTCCTTCTATGTGTGCGGCGATGCGAAGCGCATGGCGAAGGACGTCGACGTCGCCCTCCACGAGATCGTTTCCCAGCAGGGTAACATGACGCCCGAGCAGGCGGCCGACTACGTGAAGCAGCTCAAGAAGGACAAGCGCTACCAGCGCGACGTCTATTGATCCGTTCGCGGCGGGTACCGGCGGCGCGCGGCGCGCGCCGCTGCATTTTCTACTCGCTACCCGCTACCCGCTACCCGCTACTTTCCCGCCCATGCTCACCTTCAAGAATCGCACAGCGTTGGTCACGGGAGCCGGTCGCGGGATCGGCAAGGCGGTCGCTGAGTTGCTCGCCGCCCAGGGCGTCACCGTCATCTGCGTTTCCAAGTCGGCCGACTCCTGCGGAGCCGTCGCGAACGCGATTGTCGCCGCCGGCGGCAAGGCGAAGGCCTTCGCGGTCGACGTCGCCGATGGTGCGGCCGTGGCCAAGGCCTGCGAGCAGGTGCTGGCCGAGCACCCCGTGGTGGACATCCTCGTCAACAATGCCGGCATCACGCGCGACGGACTGCTCTTCCGTATGAGCGAGGACGACTGGAACAGCGTGATCCAGACCAATCTGACGAGCTGCTTCCATTTCACCAAGCACCTGGCCCGACCGATGACCCGTGCCCGCTGGGGCCGCATCATCAACATGGCGTCGGTCTCCGGCGTCATGGGCAATGCCGGTCAGGCCAACTACTCCGCGGCGAAGGCCGGTATGATCGGGCTCACCAAGACCCTCGCGCGCGAGTTCGCCTCCCGCAGCGTCACCGTAAACGCGATCGCCCCCGGTTTCATCAAGACCGACATGACGACGGAGTTCGTCAACAACCCCGAGGCCTCGGCCCAGATCCTTTCGGCCGTGCCCCTGAAGCGCTTCGGCGAAGCGGCCGACATTGCCGCGACCACCGCCTTCCTTGCGTCCGAGGAGGCAGGCTACATCACCGGGCAAGTTTTTGCCGTTGACGGCGGCATGGCGATGTGAAGCCTCCGGGTCATCAGCGACTTCTTATCATGGCCGACCAAAAAACCATCGAACAACGCGTAAAAGAGATCATCGTTAACCAGCTAAATGTTAACGAAGAGCAGATCACGCCCCAAGCCTCGTTCTTGGACGATCTCGGCGCCGATTCCCTCGACACGGTCGAGCTGATCATGGCTTTTGAGGAGGAGTTCAAGGATGAGATCAAGGGAGAGATTCCCGAGTCCGATGCCGAGAAGCTCCAGACGGTTGGCCAGGTCGTTGACTACATCAAGGCCAAGGCCGGCGCCAAGTAAGCCTCGTTTGTCTTTCGGGCGTTCTACCGCGCGTCCTCCGGGACTCTTGGTAGAACGCCTTTTTGTTTTCCGAACCTGAACCTGTTCCATGGAAACATTGCCACCCTCGCAGCGCGTCGTGATCACCGGTCTCGGTGCGATCACGGCGATCGGACATGACGCCGTCGCCTTCTGGCAGAGCCTGATAACGGCGAAGGGCGGCGTGGACCGCATCCGTGCCTTCGACCCGGCGGAAATGGCCTGCCAGATCGGGGCGGAGGTTCGCGACTGGGATGCGGCGGCCCACATGGATCCGAAGGAGGCCCGGCGCAACGATCGCTACACGCACTTCGGTTTTGTGGCCGCCCGCCAGGCGGTGAAGGATGCCGGTCTCGATATGGGACGCGAGGATCCGGATCGCGTTGGCGTGCTCATCGGCTCCGGCATCGGCGGCATGTACACCTTCGAGTCGCAGCTGAAGGTCATGGCCGAACGCGGACCGCGCAAGGTCTCGCCGTTCACCATCCCCTCCCTCATTGGCAACATGTGCGCCGGCATGGTCGCGATCGAACTCGGGGCGCGCGGGCCGAATTTCGGCGTCGTCTCCGCCTGCGCCACCGGCACCCATGCCCTCGGCGAGGCGATGCATATGATCCGTCGCGGTGACGCCGACGTGATGATCGCCGGTGGCGCGGAGGCGTCGATCACGCCCTTTGCGTTTGCGAGCTTCTGTTCCATGAAGGCGATGAGCACGCGCAACGAGGACCCGGCGACGGCGTGTCGTCCGTTCTCGCTGGGACGCGACGGCTTCGTCATGGGCGAGGGCGCGGGCGTGCTCGTGCTCGAGACCCTGGAACATGCGCGGGCGCGCGGGGCGCGGATCTATTGCGAATTGGCCGGCTACGCGGCGACCTGCGACGCGCACCACATCACGATGCCCGACCCCGAAGGCAAGGGGCTCTCCATGGCGATGACGCGCGCGCTCAAGAGTGCCGGCATGCAGCCCGAGGAGATCGACTACGTCAACGCCCACGGCACGAGCACGCCGTACAACGACAAGTTCGAGACCCTGGCGATCAAGCGCGTCTTCGGCGACCATGCCCGCACGCTCGCGGTGAGTTCGACCAAGTCGATGACCGGTCACCTGCTCGGCGCCGCCGGCGGCATCGAAAGTGTGATTTGCGCCAAGACGATCGAGCACCAGACGCTCGCTCCGACGATCAACCTGCACGAGCCCGATCCGGAATGCGATCTCGACTACGTGCCGAACGTCGCCCGTCCCGCGCGCGTGCGGGGCGTGCTCAGCAACAACCTCGGCTTCGGCGGACAGAACGCCTCCGTGGTGTTTCGCGCGGTTTGAGGACTTCGTAGCCACGGATGTCCCCATCCGTGCGGGCTGCGGCTCCGGTCCGGCGTCCCAAGCCGCGCCCATGAGGACATGGGCGGCTACATCGGCGCGGATGCGTCCATCCGTGCGGGCTGCGGCTTCGGCCCGGCGTCCCAAGCCGCGCCCATGAGGATATGGGCGGCGACATCGGCGCGGATGCGTCCATCCGTGCGGGCACGACCATGCTGAACGGATTGCTCTCGCGGACACAAAAAAACCCGCCATGAGAGATGGCGGGTTTCGGAAAACGGGAGATGCGGTCTGCGTCAGACCTTCTCGACCAGACCGGCCTTGATGGCCTTTACGGCGACCCAGACGCGCTTCGTGCCGCCGTTGGCGGTCTTGATGCGAATTCGCTGCAAGTTGGGCTTGAACTTGCGCTTGGTGATGCTCGTCACGTGCGTGCCGATGCCGCCACTCTTTTTGGACTGACCCTTGCGGTTGATGGAGCTGCCCTTGGTGGGGCGCTTGCCGGTGATTGCACAAATTCTGGCCATGGTTTCGAGTTGGTTAAAGGGTCGAGAGTAAGGGCCGGCTTTCCGGCGAATCAAGGGCAATTTTCCGTGGCGAAGCGGGCGGCATGCAGCACGTCGAACTTCTGGCCGAGATGGGAGGGGTGAAGCAGTTGCAGCAGGCTGCGCGCCGGCGAGCGGCCCATGGAGATCGCTGCGTTCATCAGATCCTCGATCCTACCCGGGGCATGGCGCATGAAGAAGGTTTCCTGCGATTCGAGATGCACGGGTGCGAAGTGGTTGCTGACGAGGGCGTGGCTCAACCAGTCCCAACAGACATGACAGGTAAGGTCCTGCTCGCCGGGGCGCGCCAGCAGGTCGTTGTGCTGCCGGTGGCGGTGGTAGGCACGGGCGGTGCCTTGGGGGGTGAATTGGACAAGCTCTGTCCATGACTTCCCATAATCGAAGGCCAGGAAGAGACCGCGCCAGGGACGGCGACAGATCGCTTCCGCGAGGCGGGCCGACGCTACCGGAGCGTCCAGTCGGTAGCCTGAAGGCGCTGTTGCAGGCAAGAAATCCGCTTCAGCGACGGGCCGGTCGACCTCGGCGAGTCGCAGGTCGTTCGTGAGGACGACCTGCGTTTCGCGCCAGGCGTCCCGCCCGCGTACAAACCGCCGGAAGGGCTGGGCGTCGAAGAGTTCGTTGGAGAAGACAATGCAGTCGCCCGCGAGCGGCGCTTCCTCGCCATAACCGCAAGCGATGGCTTCCCGGAAAGGATGGACCACGTCGCGCAGCACTCCGCCCGCCGGCTCGGCGCCGATCTCGATAAAACGGTAGCCTCCAGGGTCGCGTCCGCCGAGCAACCTGACGGCGGCGGCGGCGACGAGTTCGCCGAAGATGGGGCCGGAGCTGGTGGCGGTGTAGAAATCGGTCCCGGATTCTCTTCCCACGCGTTGCCGCGCTCGCCGGTAGTAGCCAAACTCCGGATGGTAGAGCGCGAGTTCGACGAACCGGTCGAAACGCAGGGTTGCGTCCGGACCCGCCGCGGCGCGGAAAGCCTCGGCGAAGGCGGGCGCCAGCGGTTCGCCGGCCGGCGTTTCCGGCGCGGGTTCGGGTTTCGACTCAGCCATATATTTACAACGTCAGGGAGTTGGGCACAGTTGCAGGCATGCTCAAACGCATTCTCTCCGTCGCGACCGGCGTGCTGCTCGGCACGGCCCTCGCCTTGGGTGCCGCGCGCATTGCGGCCCATTGGGGCCTGTTGCCCGGGAGGGACCTCGATCGTTCGTCGGCCTATGTGCGCGACGTGCTCAGGATCGTGAACGAGAACTACGTCGAGGAGCCGGCCGTCGGTTACGACGAACTCACGCGCTCGGCGTTGAAGGGACTCATGAATTCCCTGGATCCCCACTCCGGTTTCATGGAAGCGCCGGCCTACCGTGCCCTGCAGGAGGACATGAGCAACGAGTTCGGCGGGATCGGGGTGCAGGTGGAGATGCGGAACGATCAGGTCGTCGTGATCGCCCCGATCGCGGGCACGCCCGGCGAACGCGCCGGCATTCTGCGGGGCGACCGGATTGTGAGCGTCGACGGCGTCCGGCTCGAGTCGTTCTCGATGGACGACGTCATCCGGCGCCTGCGCGGGAAGCCGCGCACGCAGGTCGCCGTGGGTATTCATCGGCCCGATACGGGGGCGGAGTTCACGCTCACGCTGGTCCGCGAGGTCATCAAGCTGGAGAGCGTGAGCGAGGCGAGGATGCTGGGCGAAGGCACGGCTTACCTCAGGCTCGCGCAGTTCTCGGAGCGGACCGGCGAAGAGTTCGCCGCCGCGCTTGCGCGCTTGAAGGCGGAGGGGATGACGAGCCTCGTGCTCGACCTGCGGAACAATCCGGGCGGGCTGCTCGATGCGGCGGTCGCCGTGGCGGAACCGTTCTTCAGGCGCGACGAGTTGATCGTCTACACGCAGGGACGCCGGCCCGAGGACCGGGAAGATTACCGCTCCGCCCGGCGCGAGGAGCCCTACGCCCTTCCGGTGGCGGTGCTGATCAACGCGGGCAGCGCGAGCGCGGCCGAGATTGTGGCGGGGGCGCTGAAGGATACCGGCCGGGCCGTCGTCGTCGGCGAGCGGTCCTTCGGGAAGGGGTCGGTCCAGTCGATCTTCAGGCTGCGCAACGGCGAGGGGCTGCGCCTCACGACGGCGCGCTATTACACGCCCAGCGGGGCGACGATTCACGAGCGGGGTGTTGACCCCCATGTCGAGGTGGTGATGACGCCGGCCGAGGACGGCAAGGTGCGCCTGCAGCGGGCGCGGGACGACATCACGGATCCGGTGGAATTCAAGGAGCGGTTCGGCTTCGAGCCCGTGGTCGACCGGCAGCTGGAGGCGGCGCTCGCGGTCCTGCGGGCGGCGCGTTTGCTGGAGGACCGCACGCTGGCGGCGAAGAGCTGAGGATGCGTTCGTGATCCTTGCGCTGGAAAGCTCGTGCGACGAGTCGGCGGTGGCCGTGTTCGACCCGGCCCGCGGCCTCGTCGGCGAATGGGTGCACAGCCAGGTTGCCCTGCACGGAACCTATGGGGGCGTCGTGCCCGACCTCGCGACGCGCGAGCACCTTCGCACGATCGGACCGCTGCTCGCGGAAGCGCGGGCACGCGTGGGCTTCGACGGGGTGACCTCGGTGGCAGTCACGAATGGCCCCGGCCTCGCCGGCTGCCTGGCGATCGGCGTGGCGGCGGCGAAAGCGCTCGCCTTTGCGCTCGGGCGGCCGCTGGCCGGGGTCAATCATCTCCGCGGCCACGCCTTCTCGCCCTTCATCGGCGTGCACGCCGCCGCGCCGGAAGCTTTCGAGAAACGTCTGGCGGAGCGCCTGCCGCACCTCGGACTGATCGTGTCGGGCGGCAACACGTTGCTTCTCGAGATTGCGCCGGACCGTCAGCTGCGCGAGATCGCCTCGACGCGGGACGACGCGGCGGGCGAAGCCCTCGACAAGGGTGCCAAGCTGCTCGGTCTCGGTTACCCAGGCGGTCCGTTGATCGAGCGGCACGCCGCCCGCGGCGACGCCGCGGCCTTCGATTTTCCGAGGGGACTTGGGCCGCGGGCGGAGATCGACTTCAGTTTCTCCGGCCTGAAGACGAGCCTGCGGTATCGCCTCGAAAAAATGACGACGGACGAAGTCGCCGCGCGGCTCGACGACCTGTGCGCGAGTTACCAGCAGGCTGTCGTCGATGCGCTCGTGCGCAAGACGCAGGCGGCGCTGGAGCGAGGGCCGGCGACCGGCGGGCGTTTTCGCAGCGTCGGGCTCTCGGGCGGCGTTGCCAACAACCGCACGCTGCGCACGGCCTTTGCCGGACTCGCGCGCCGCGCCGGCGTCGATTTGCTCATGGCCGAGCCGCGGCACACGGGCGACAACGCCGGGATGATCGCGTTCGCCGCATGGGTGGATCCCGGGGTGGTCGCGGTGCCGTTGGCGGACCTGCGGATCGAGCCCGGTGCGGGCCTGGCCTGAACGCGGCCAAGGGGCGTCATCCCGGTCTGCGTTGTAGCCGCCCATGTCCCCATGGGCGTGGTTCGAGGGCGTCGACGGGAATCGGTTGCACGGGAGCATCGAACTCCCGCTCCTCCGCTCAGAGGTACTCGCGCCGCAGGTTGCTCGGGAGCAGCCCGAGTTCCTCGCGGTACTTGGCGACGGTGCGCCGGGCGATCTTGATGCCGCGTTCCTCGAGCTTGGCGACGATCTCCTGGTCGCTGAGCGGCTGGCTGCGGTCTTCGCCCTCGACGAGGTTGTGGATCATTTCCTTCACGCTCGTGTTGGAGACGGCGTCGCCGCTTTCCGCCTGGTAGCCGGGGGTGAAGAAGAACTTGAACTCGAAGACGCCATGCGGGGTCTTGATGTACTTGTTGGCGATGGCGCGGCTGACGGTCGTCTCGTGCACGCCGACGACGTCGGCGATCTGCGTCATCGTGAGCGGCCGGAGCTTTGAGACGCCATGTTCGAAGAACTCCTTCTGAACGTTCAGGATTTCGCGCGTGATCCGCTCGATGGTCTGCTGCCGCTGTTCGATCGAGTTGATGAGAAATTTTCCGGACCGCATCCGTTCGCGCAGGTAGTCGCGCTCCTGCTTGTTCAAGGCGCCCTTCGCGATCATCTCGCGGTACGTGTTCGAGATGCGCAGGCGTGGGATGTAGTCGTTGTTAAGATGGATGCGCCACTCGTCGCCGTCCTTCTCGATGGTGACATCGGGCACGACGACGCGGTTGCTGTCGTCGGCAAAGCGGCGGCCGGGGGCGGGGTCGAGGGCGCCGATCTCCTCGATGGCGTGCTGGACATCGTCCATCGAGGCGCCGGTCTTGCGCGCGATTTCGGGGATGCGCCGCCGGGTGAGCAGGACGAAGTGATCGCGCACGATCCGGGCGGCAAGGCTGTCGGTGCGGCCCTTGGCGGCGAGCTGCAGGCGGAGGCATTCCTCCAGACTTTGCGCGCCGATGCCGGGCGGATCGAAGGTCTTCAGCATGCGCACGGCCTCCTGCACGGTCGAAAGGGGCAGTCGCGTCTGCAGGGCGACATCCGAGGGGGACTGGGTAAGGAAGCCGCGGTCGTCCAGGCAGCCGACGAGGTAGCGCATCGCTTCGACGACCTCGGGAGAGGCGTCGGTCAGCTCGGCCTGCTGCATCAGGTGTTCCTGCAGCGAGGTTTCGGAGACGAGCGAATCGAAGAAGTGCTGGCGCTTCTCGGCGTCTTCCGAGGTGTAGGGCTGGGCGCCGCCGGCGTTGGCCATGTAGTCGCGCCAGTCGTCGTCGAGCTTGTTGAGGATCTCGAACTCCTTGGAGAAATCGAGTTCCTCGCGCCGGTCGTTGTTGTCGGTCGAGTTCTCGTTGCGGTCGGCATCCTTCTCCTTGTCGAGGCTGACACCCTCCATGGGCAGTTCCTCGAGAGTGGGGTTGCTCTGCAACTCCTCCTGGATGACAGAGCGGAGATCGAGCGCGGCAACCTGGAGGATCTTCAACGACTGCCGCAGTTGCGGCGCCAGCACCAGGGACTGGGTCTGGCGCTGACGTAGGTCCTGGCTGAATCCGGGTCCGCTCATGGTGACTGGTCTTAGCGCAGGGGGCGTGCCAAGGAAGTCGGACCGGGGCGGGGCAGATGGGAGGCGTGCGGGTTCGAGCCCGGGGGAACGTAGCCCATCAACTGCTTAAGGTAGATGCCGAGCTTCTCGTTCGTAGGGCCGTAGCGGTCGGAGTAGAGGTAGAGCTCGAGATCGTTGAGCATCTGGTAGGCGCTCTGGTAACGTTTGTCGCGGTCGCGCTGGAGGGCCTTCTGAATGATGGCTTCCAGTTTGGGGTCGATCTCGGGGCGCAGGGTGCCGAAGGTGGGGATCGGCATGCTGAGAATGTTGCGGCGGGACTCGAGGCGGTCGGCGGCGCGGAAGATGTTCCGGCCGAGGAGCAGTTCCGTGAGGACGATGCCGAGGCCGAAGAGGTCGGCGCGCGCGTCGGTCACCGCATAGCTGGCCTGCTCGGGCGAGAGGTACTCGTCCTTGCCTGCGATGACCTTGCCTTCCTCATTGTACATGAGGTCGAGGGCCTTCGCGATGCCGAAGTCGGTCAGCTTCACGTCGCCCTCGTAGGCGATCATGATGTTCTTGGGGCCAATGTCTCGGTGGACGATGTTGAGGTGCCGCCCGTCCTTGTCGCATTTCTCGTGGGCGTAGGCGAGGCCACGGGCGATGCGCGAGACGATGAAGACGGCGATGTCGACGGGGATGGCGAGCTGCTTGGCGCGGTGTTTCTCGAGCAGTTGTTCGAGGTTCACACCGTTCACGTACTCCATCACCATGAAGTATTGTCCGCCGATCTGACCCAGGTGGTAGGTCTGGACGATGTTCGTGTGGATCAGGTCGGCGACGAGCCGGGCCTCGCCTATGAAATTTTTTTGGAACTCCTCGAGCGCCGAGTACTCCTCGCGGATGAGTTTCACCGCCACGACTTTCTTGAAATTGCCGGCGCCTCGCTGCAACGCCTCGTAAACCAGGCCCATCCCGCCTTCGGCGATCTTCCGGGTGAGCTCGTAGTGCAGTTCGTTGAAGATATGCTTGATGGCTGCCACTGGGCCGAGACAAGGGGGCCGGGCGGATTCTTGCAAGAGGGGAAACGTCGGCTAGCACGGAAAATGCTTCACGGGTGCCGTCCGTTGACAGGGCCTTATCGGGCGGCTATTTTTGTGGGATGCTTACGCTTTCGCCACAGGCGGCCCGGCAGATCCGGACCATGCATGCCGAACTCAACGCACCCGAAAAGCGCCTGCGCGTTTTTGTGGAATCGGGCGGTTGCTCGGGCTTCCAGTATGGGATGTCCTTCGACGATCCGAAACCCGACGACACGGTGGCGGAGAGCGAAGGTCTGCAGATCCTGCTCGATCCCGCGAGCCAGGCCTACCTGAACGGTTCGCTCATCGACTTTGACGACGGGTTGCAGGGAAAAGGGTTCGAGATCAAGAATCCGAACGCCGCCAGCACGTGCGGCTGTGGCAAGTCCTTCAACTGACGGTCTGCAGTCCGTCGGCTAACGGCGGGCTTCGTGCAGGGCGACGATGCCGGCGGTGAGCCGGCGGACGGAGACGTCGGCGAAACCGGCGCGGCGGATCTCCGCGGCCATGGCAGCGTGACCGGGATAGGTCTCGATCGATCCGCCGAGGTATTCGTAAGCTCCGCGGTCTCCGGTCACGGAGGCGGCCAGCCAGGGCAGAATGCGCCGGAGGTAAAAGTAGTAGAACGGCCGGAACCAGCCGTGCGGCTGGGAGAACTCGAGCAGGAAGAGGTGTCCGCCAGGGCGCAGGACGCGACGGATCTCGCAGAGCGCCCGATGGCGGTCTGCCATGTTGCGCAGTCCGAATGAAAGCGTGACGGCGTCGACGGACGCGTCCTCGACGGGCAGGTTCAGGCCGTCGCCCTGATGGAAGCTGATGTTCGCGAAGCGGCCCGACTGGCGTTTCTTGATTTCGGCTTCGTCCAGCATGGGTTGGCAGAAGTCCATGCCGGTGATGGGTGTCGAGGCGGGCAGGCGTTTTCCCAGAGCGAAGGCCACGTCGCCGCTGCCGGTGGCGAGGTCGAGCACGTCGCGGGGTTGCCGCGCGGCCACGGATCTGACCAGCACGCGCCGCCACCAGACGTCCGCCCCGCCGCTTAGCAGACGGTTCGCCACGTCGTAGCGACGGGCGATGCGGGAGAACATGGAGTTGACGGCAACAGGATCGGGCATGGCTCGGAACCGGGAAGTGTCAGGGCGGTGGCCGGAAAAAGGCGAGGTTCAACCGAGGGGCGGCGCCTGGTCAGGTGGCGGGAGCATCCAGCTCCCGCCGGGGGCCTGCTGGGGAAAAGCGGGAGCAGGATGCTCCCGCCACCATGGGTGGACGTGTCGGTCGGGCGTGCCCTACGTTCGAAAGGCGGTGACGACCCAGTCGGAGATGGCCTTGGCGGGATTGAGGGCGACCTCGCGGGTGATCTCGAAGGTGGGCGGGCGGCCGTCGCGGACGAGCAGTTTGAGGCCGTGCTGGAAGTCGCGGAATTTTTCCTCGCAGAGGGCGCGGATGGTCTTGTCGGTGGCGAGACTCTGTTCGATCAGCGCGCCGAGGGCGCCATCGTCGAAGACAAGTTCGAAGCCATGCTCGGCCTTGAACCGGTCGGCGAAGGCTTGGACCTCGCGGCGCAGGACGTCCATCTGTTCCTCGGCGTTGGCCTTGAGAAGGTCGCGGAGAACGGCGGCCGGTTCGCGGATGGTGGCCGGGTCGATCTTGAAGGACTTGATCGCGGTGGAGGGCAGCTCGAACTTGAAGTCGCGGAACGTGCGTTCGAGCACGGTCATCAATCCGCGCGCGCCGGTGTTCTCTTCGTGCGCGAGCCGGGCGACCTCGCGCACGGCCTCCGGGGTCATGTCGAACGCGATGCCGTACCCGGAGAAATCCGCCCGGTATTGTTGAAGGATGCTGCCCTCGCTGGTGAGCAGGATTTGTTCGAGGTCCGCCGGCGTCAGCGGCTGGCAGGCGACGCGCACGGGCAGGCGGCCGACGAATTCCGGTTCCATGCCGTAGTCGATGATGTCGCGCGACTGCGCGAGGCGCAGGTAGGCGGCGTCGTTCTCGAAGCGGGCGGTTTCGCCGCCGGCGGCGAAGCCGATGCGGCTCGCCTGCACGCGGCGCTTGATCGTTTCGGCGAGTTTGGGAAAGGCGCCGCTCACGATGAAGAGGATGTGGCGTGTGTTGATGGTGCGTTTTCGGGGCTTGCCGCCGCGTTGCATCTCGAACATGGCCTGCATCTGTGCCGCGAGGTCGGTCTGGCTCGTGAGGGCGACGTCGGTTTCCTCCATGAGCTTGAGCAGGTTGATCTGCACGCCGCGCCCGGAGACGTCGCGGCCGCCGGCGGCGTTGGCGGCGGTGGCGATCTTGTCGATTTCATCGATATAAACGATGCCGTATTGGGCGAGTTCCACGTCGCCGCCGGCGGCTTTGACGAGATCGCGCACGAGGTCATCGACGTCTCCGCCGACGTAGCCGGTCTCGGAGAACTTGGTTGCGTCGGCCTTCACGAAAGGCACGCCGATCAGGCGGGCGACCGTGCGCATGAGGTAGGTTTTGCCGACACCGGTGGGGCCGAGCAGAAGGATGTTCTGTTTGGCGTAGTCCTTCTCGCGCAGGTCCGGGTCTTCGAGGCACTGCCGGACGTGGTTGTAGTGGTCGCATATTGCAACCGAAAGGACCTTCTTGGCCTCCCCTTGTTGAATGACGAAGCGGTCCAGATAGTCGCGGATCTCGCGCGGCTTTAGGTTGAAATTTTGGATCCGGCGAAGGGCTTCCTCCTGCGCTGCATCGCTTTGAGTGGTTTGGGTACTTCCGGGCGCCGCCGCACCGAGGGGCGTCGACGGATTGAACATCGCACGGAACGGACTGTCTTTCAGTATGTCTCTGAACTGCTTAGGTAATTGTTCGATGGGATCGGACGGGTCTTTTTCACTCATTTTTATCAAAATTCAAGCCCTTCTTGGTTGACGTAATAACGCTATTGAAAATAACTTAGGCAAATCGCGAAGCCTTCAAAACCAAAGGAAATTTATGTCTGAGAACCTACCTAACCTGACCAAGCGTGAGATCGTTTTGGAAATCTACGAGAAGACCGGCTTCCCGCAGAAGGAAGTCGTGGCGACCGTGCAGATGACGTTGGACATCATCATGCGCGCGCTGGCCGAGGGCCGCAATGTGGAGCTTCGTAATTTCGGCGTGCTGGAAGTCCAGCGTCGGAAGTCCCGCATCGGGCGCAATCCCAACAAACCGGAAGCCGAAGTGGTCATCCCCGAGCGGGCGGTGGTCAAGTTCAAGTCGGGCAAGATTCTGAAGCAGATGCTCAAGAAGCTCGACATCCAGAAGTTGGACTGAGCTGGCGGACTCCCTGTCGCTTCGCGAACGAGCCGGGCCTGCGCCCGGCTTTTTTTGTGTCCGCATGCCCGTGGTGCTGGGCGCGATTTTTCGGTTCGCCCTCGGTCGCGAGGGACTTCCACACTCCGACCTCCATGGCCACGTTCCAGTCCCTGCCCGGTTTTCGCGAGTTCTACCCCGACGCCCTTGCGCGTCGGAACCATGTGTTTCGCCAGTGGCGCCGGACCGCCCATGCCTACGGGTTCCAGGAGTATGACGCGCCGGTGCTCGAACCGCTCGAACTGTACAAGACGAAGTCGGGCGACGAGATCGAGGGCCAGCTCTTCAGTTTCACGGACAAGGGCGGGCGCGAGGTGGCGTTGCGTCCGGAGATGACGCCGACCGTCTGCCGCCTCGTCGGAGCGAAGGCGAACGCGCTCAAGCGGCCGATCAAGTGGTTCAGCATCGCGGAATTTTACCGCTACGAGCGCATGCAGAAGGGGCGCGGCCGCTGCTTCTTCCAACTCAACGCCGATATCTTTGGCGAGCCGGGCATTGAAGCGGAGACCGAGTTGATCGCGCTGCTCATCCAGTGCCTCGCCGGTTTCGGCCTCGGGCCGCAGGACTTCTACGTCCGGCTCAGCGACCGCAACCTCTGGTTTTTCTATCTGGAAACGCTCGGTCTCGGGCCTGAGAGGATTCCCAGCGTACTCACGGCGGTGGATCGTTTCGAAAAACTTGGCGACGACGCCTTCAAGGACGACGCCGCGAAATTCGGCGCGCTCGATCCTGCGATCAAGGAGAAGGTCCTCGCCTTCCTGCAGGTGAAGTCGCTCGCTGCGCTCGAAGCGGTGCTGGCGCCGCTGAAGGCTGAGAAATTAGATACACGGCTCGCGGAATGGCGCCGTCTCCTCGATAACCTTGGGGCGATGGGCTTTGCCGACTTCGTCGAAGTCGACCTCGGCGTCGTGCGCGGGCTCGCTTACTACACCGGCTTCGTCTTTGAGGCCTTCGATCGGAAAGGAGACCTGCGGGCGCTTGCCGGGGGCGGGCGTTACGACAATCTCATTGGCAAGCTCGGGCACGCCGAGATGCCGGCGGTGGGTTTCGGCATGGGCGACATGACGTTCTCGCTGCTGCTGGAGCAACGCGGGCTCATGCCAACGATCGTGCAGGCGCCGGATGTTTACGCGATCGTGGGCGGCGCGGCGGCGCGCCAGGCGGCCTTCGCCGACATCAGCGCCCTGCGCGCCGCGGGTTTCCGCGTCGACTACCCGCTGAGGGACGTCGCGTTCGGCAAGCAGTTCAAGGCGGCGGCGGAGTCGGGGGCGAAACTCGCCCTGATCTACGGTGACGACGAACTCGCGCGCGGCACGGTGAAGATCCGCGATCTCGGCGACCGCACCGAGCGCGAGGTGGCGCGCGCCGAAGTCGTCCCGGCGGTGCGCGACTATTTCAGCGCCTGAGGTTTTCCGGGCCGAAGGCCGCGGGGAGGAGTTCGGCGATCGAGGTGTCGACGCATTCGCCGCCGTCGCAGGTGGCCACGATGCGGACCTCGGTGCCGAATTCGCGGATCACCTGGCGGCAGGCCCCGCAGGGCAGGGTGGGGGCGGGCGTCGGCGTGTACACGACGACGCAGCGCAGACGGCGGTCTCCGGCGGCCACGGCGGCGCAGATCGCCGCGCGCTCGGCGCAGATGCAGAGGCCGTAGGAGGCGTTCTCCACGTTGCAGCCCGCGTGGATCCGCCCGGAGTCCGCGAGCACGGCGGCCCCGACGGAAAATCGCGAGTACGGCGCATGGGCCCGCCGCGACGCCGCGCGCGCGGCGCGGACGAGACGCTGTAGTTGAAGCTTGGTGACGGTTTTCACGCCGGCAGCCACCAGGTGGCGAGGCCGAGGAAGCAGCCCATGCTCGCGACGTCGGTGGAAGTGGTCAGGAAGATGCTGGACGCGGTTGCCGGATCGGCGCCCAGTCGCTTCAGGGCAAGCGGGGTGAGCACACCGCACAGGCCGCTGACGACGCAGGCGGCGATCATCGCAAGACAGACGATCGCGCCGAGCAGCAGCGGGGACTCCGGCGTCTTCTGCATCGTGGCGTAGACGAACATGCCGGCGCCCGCGGTGATCCCGACGAACAGGCCGTTCATGCTGCCGAGGATGGTCTCTTTGAGAAGGAGGGCGCGTTCCTTGCCCGGTTTGAGTTCGCCCAAGGTCATGCCGCGCAGCGCCACTGCGAGGGCCTGGCAGCCCGTGTTGCCCGACTGGCCGGCGAGCACGGGAAGGAAGACGGCGAGCACGACCACCCGCTCGATGGTGGACTCGAAAATCCCGACGACGGCCGCCGCCACGAAGGCGGTCAGGAGGTTCAGCTGCAGCCACGGGTGGCGGAACTTGAAGCTGCGGAACCAGTGCGTGTCCGTGCGTTCCTCCTTGTCGACACCGACCATGGATCCCGCCTGCGCGACGAGTTCGACGCTCTGCGCCTTGAACAGGCGCTGTCCCCAGATCAGACCGAGCAGGACTCCCGCGTGGTCGACGACCGGATACGAAGGGTAGTGCTTGTCGAGGGTCATCTTCATCGCCTCGACGAGCGGGAGGTCGGGCTTGAAGGCGAAGAAGCTGGCCAGCATCACATCCGCCAGCTTCTGGTCCGGCCGGGCGAGAAGGAGGTCGCGCATGGCGACGACGCCGAGGAGGCGGTTGCTGACGTCGGTGATGTAGGCGTAGGTGACAAAGCGCTTCTTGACGATCTCGCGGACGGCCTCGGTGGCGTCCTTGACACTCATGTCGGGCGGAAACACGGCGGCGGGCGACTCCATGAGGGCGCCGATCGTGTTCTCCGGGTAGATCGCGGGCAGCGGCGGGGCGGAGAGCTGGATGTCCATGGAAGAATGGGGGTAGCGCGCAGCGTGCCATTTTGGGAAACGCTGGCAACGCCGGTTCTGCCCGTTACGCGATTTTTTCCAGCGGAAACGATGTGCCGGCAGTGGGCGGGGCGGTCAGACCGCGAACCACTGGGCGCCTTCCCGGGCGAGCAGCTGCAGCTTGGTCTGGGTGCCGCCAGGCGCGGAGAAACCGGTCATGCGCCCGTCGGCGGCGACGAATCGGTGGCAGGGCACGAGGAGCGGCCAGGGATTGCGGCCAAGGGCGGCTCCGACGGCGCGACTTGCGGCGGGCGGCAGTCCAAGCGCAGCGGCGAGGTGACCGTAGGTGGAGGTCGCGCCGGCCTTCACTGCGAGTGCGGCGCGGTAGACGTCGGCTTGGAAAGGCGTGACGCGATCGAAGGCGAAGGGCAGGGAAGCGAAATCTTGAAGTTCGCCGTCGAGATGCCGCCGTACCGCGCGGCACAGGTCGTCGATCCAGGCAGGCGCATCGTCGGTCGCAACGTCGGCCTTGGCGGCGGACAATGGGACCGGGCCGGACTCCGGCAGCCGGAAGCCAGTCAGCCGGTCGCGTTCCCACAACACGAGGCAGGTTCCGAGCGAGGTGAGAAAGGCACGATTGGGCATCGGTGATCCGGAGCCGTTCATGCCATGAACCCGGCGCAAGCACAACCTGCGAACGAGCCGGTTGCCCTTCGTGTGCCGGCGAGAGGGGCCCTTTCGGATTCTGCGGTTGCCACGGGCGCCGCCCGGCGGTGAAGGTGCGGGTTCATGCAACTCGACATCCCTTCCGGCGACTTTGCCGGCTACATCTTCGATCTCGACGGAACGCTGATTGACTCGATGCCCGTGCACTACCGGGCCTGGGACGAGGCGATGCGAAGGCAGGGCATGCCGGGGAAGCTGGACGAGGATTACTTCTACGCCCTCGGCGGCGTGCACTCGGTGCGCGTGGCGGAGCTTTTCGGCGAACGTTATCGCATCGAACTCGATCCGGTGGCGGTGACCCACGAGAAGGAGACGATTTATCTCGAATACCTTTCCGAGGTGAAGGTGATCGACGCGACCGTCGCGTTCCTGAAGAAGATCGCGGCAACCCATCCGCGGGCGATCGCGACGGGCGGACTCGAGGAAGTGGCGTATCCGTCGCTCGAGAAGTCCGGTCTGCGCGGCTTCTTCGACATCGTGATCACGCCGGCGCAGGTCGCCCCGGGCCGGGGCAAGCCGGCGCCGGACATGTTCCTGCTCGCCGCCGAGCGCATGGGCGTGGCGCCGGCGAAGTGCCTCGTCTTCGAGGATGCCGTCCCCGGCATCGAGGGCGCGCGCGCCGCCGGCATGCAGGTGGTGCGCGTGCCGAGCCGGGCGTGACGACTGGCTAGGTTTTCGCCGCAGGCTGCGGCGGGGTGCCCGCCGATGGAAACTCCTTCACGTACAAGTCCCGCTGCGGGTAGGGGATCTCGATTCCCTGACGTTTGAATTCCTCCCAGATCCGAAAGTTGACCTGGCTGCGCAGCTTGTTGGGCCGATTGTAGAGCGACTCGCTCCAGACCCGCAGCTCGAAATCGAGCGAGGAATCGCCGAAGCCGATGAAGCGTACCTGCGGTTCCGGTTTCGCGAGCACGTCGGCGCAGCCCTGGGCCGCCGCGAGCAGGGCGGCCTCCACTTGATGGACGTCGCTCCGGTAGTGCACGCCCACCGGAATGCGGAAATGGACGAGATTGTCGTTGTGACTCAGGTTGGTGACCCGGTTGGAGACGAACTCCGAGTTGGGCACGATGATGTCGACGTTGTCGTTGGTCCGGACCGTGGTGCTGCGCGCGCGAATCTCGACGACCTGTCCCTCCAGACCGCCCACGTCGATCCGGTCGCCGACCTTGATCGGGCGCTCGACGAGCAGAAACAGGCCGCTCATGAAATTGTCGGCGATGTTGCGCAGCCCGAAGCCCACACCCAGGGAGACGGCGCCGAGCATGAGCGAGAGCGTGTCGATCTTGAATTCCCGAACCGGGATGTCTTCATCGCAGGTGTCATGGCGGGTTGGTCAAGGCACAGGAACGATCAGCGGGGCCCTTGGGTCGAATTGACCGGCCCGGTGCCCCTGTCGGCCGACGAGGAACGGGCGATCTTTCAGGTGCTGGACGAGGCCGTGTGGGTCGCCGGACGTACCTCGGTCGTGATGGCGTTGCGGGGAAGCCGCGCGGAGAAGGTACGCCGGCTGGGCCTGGTGGACCGGCCCGGCCATGGTTTTTTCTCGGGGCGGCCCGAAGAAGAGGTGCTGGCCAAGGTCGACACCTGCTTTCACCGTGGGTGGCTGCGCTTCGAGCGCACGCGGGACGGGCTGCCCCTGATCGGCTACACGGATGCCGGACTGGAGAAGGCCAAGGGCTTTGTGGTGGAGCGGTGGCTCGATGAACTCTGCGCGCAGCGCGAGGCACTGGCCGCGGGGAACCCATTCAAGGTGTCGTTCCTGATTTCGGAGCGCCCGCAGCGGAATCACGACACGGTGTTTCTGCTGATCGACCGGCTGGACCGGGAGGCGGACGCGGGTTGGTTGCCGCTGCTGCGGGCGTGGAGTGCGGTCGAGACGCGGCGGGTGCGCGGGCGCTTGCAGCAGTCGATCGAAAGGATCGAGCGTGGGAACGACGTCACACCCTGACTGAAGACGCTGTTGGCAGTTCTCCACGTAAATGCTTGCCCAGGTATATTCCGGTTGGGGAATGTTACTGCATGCAAAGCGTGCACCATCTCCAGGCGCTGGCCGACCCGACGCGCCTCCGATTGCTGGCCCTGCTTGAGGCGGGTCCTCTTTGCGTGTGCCATCTTCAGGGCGTCCTGAACGAGCCGCAGGCGAAGGTCTCCAAGCACCTTGCGATCCTGCGCGGGCGCGGTCTCGTGACCGCCCGGCGCGAGGGGACCTGGATGGTCTACGCACTCGCCCGGCCCTCGCCGGCCGCCCTCGGCGTGTTGCCCGACCTGGTGGCGACGGAGTCCCGCCTGCAACGCGACCGCCAGAAGCTGGCCCGGCTCGACCTGAGTTGCTCGCCCGCGGGCGTTGTGGGGGGCGGATGCGGCGAGAAAGTTTCCAAGGTTTCCTCATGAAAAAGCCACGCATTGCCATCAATGGATTCGGCCGCATCGGGCGGCTGGTGTTTCGCGCCGCCTCGCTCTGGCCGGAGTTCGACTGGGCGCTCGTCAACGATCCCAAGGCGGACGCCGCCACCTGTGCGCACCTGCTGAATTTCGATTCCGTGCAGGGCCGTTGGACGCAGGAGGCGGTGGCCGAAGATGGGGCCTTTCGCGTCGGGGACCGGCGCGTCGCCGTGTCCGCACACGGCCGGCCGGGGGACGTGCCCTGGGCGGACCACGGCGTCGACGTGGTGCTCGAGTGTTCGGGAAAGTTTCGCACGCCGGAGCAGCTTGCGCCCTATTTCGCTCAGGGGGTGAAGAAAGTCATTGTGGCCGCGCCGGTTAAGGGCGGCGAGGCGCTGAACATCGTGATGGGTGTGAACGACGGCCTCTACGAACCGGCGAAGCACCGCCTGCTCACGGCGGCCTCGTGCACGACCAACTGCCTCGCACCGATCGTGAAGGTGCTCCACGAGGGCCTCGGCATCGAACGCGGCGCCATCACGACGGTGCACGACGCGACGAATACCCAGACGATTGTCGACGCCCCGCACAAGGACCTGCGGCGCGCGCGTGCGGCGGGGCTGTCGCTCATTCCGACGACGACCGGCAGCGCGACGGCGATCGGGCTGATCTATCCTGAACTGCTCGGGAAGCTCAACGGACACGCGATCCGCGTGCCCCTGCTCACCGGTTCGCTTACCGACTGCGTGTTCGCCATGAAGCGCGACACGACGGTCGAGGAGGTCAACGCGCTCCTGAAGGCCGCGAACGAGTCCGGTCCGCTGAAGGGCATCCTCGGCTACGAGACGCGTCCGCTCGTCTCGATCGACTTCAAGGGCGATCCGCGCTCCGCGATTGTCGACGCGCCTTCGACCATGGTCGTGGACCGCCGGCTGGTGAAGATCTACGCGTGGTACGACAACGAGTGGGGCTACGCCAACCGGATGGCCGAACTTGCGCGCAAGGTGGCGGTTTCGCTGGGCTGAGGCGGAGGCACGCCGCGGTCGCACCCCAGGGGCCATGAACCTGCGCAATTACCTGCTCGTCACCGGCGCCTACTGGGGCTTCACGCTCACGGACGGGGCGCTGCGCATGCTGGTGCTGCTGCACTTCTTCAATCTTGGCTACTCGCCGGTGACGCTGGCCTTCCTGTTCCTCCTCTACGAGTTTTTCGGCATCGTCACAAACCTGCTCGGCGGCTGGATCGCCTCGCGTCTAGGTCTGCGGGTCACGTTGGTGGCGGGGCTGGCGCTGCAGGTCGCCGCCCTGGCCTTGCTGGCGCTGCTGAAACCGGGGTGGTCGGAGGCGGTCTCGGTCGCCTGGGTGATGGCGTCGCAGGCGCTGTCGGGTGTCGCCAAGGACCTCACGAAGATGAGTTCGAAGAGCGCGCTCAAGGTGCTCGTGCCCGCGGATGCGCGCGGAGCGCTCTTCCGGTGGGTGGCGGTGCTGACGGGCTCGAAGAACGCCCTGAAGGGCGTGGGGTTCTTCCTTGGCGGATTCCTGCTCGCAACGGCGGGCTTTGCCGGGGCGCTTTGGATCATGGCAGGCGCGCTGGCCGCGGTCTGGCTCGGCTCATGGCTCGCGCTGCCGCGGGCGATGGGGAAGGCGAAGGCCAAGGCCGGTTTCAAGGACCTGTTCGCGAAGACGCGCGAGATCAACGTCCTCTGCGTGGCGCGGTTTTTCCTCTTTGGGGCTCGGGATATTTGGTTCGTGGTGGGCGTGCCCGTCTTCCTGCGCGGCGGGCTCGGCTGGAGCTTTGCGCAGGTGGGCGCGTTCATGGCCTGCTGGGTGATCGGCTACGGGATCGTGCAGGGCGCAGCCCCGCTCCTCTTGCGCGGACGCGTGCCGGCGGGCGGCACCGCGACGGCGGCGGCCGGCGCCCTTGCTCTCGTGGCGGCGGCGATCCCGCTTGCGCTCGCGGCCGGCGCCCCGGCCGGGGCGGTCGTGGTGGGCGGCCTGGCCCTCTTCGGCGCCATCTTCGCGGTCAACTCGGCCGTGCACTCGTATTTGATTCTCGACTACACCGACGGCGACAAGGTGGCCCTCAACGTGGGCTTCTACTACATGGCGAACGCCGGCGGCCGGCTGGTCGGCTGCCTGCTGTCGGGTGTCCTCTTTCAATTCGCCGGCCTCGAGGGCTGCCTCTGGGGGGCGGTCGCCTTCGCTGCCGCCGCCGCCCTCGTCTCCTTCGGCCTGCCGCGCAGCGCCCGGCATCCGGAGGCGCTCGCGTCTGCGCGGGTGCGGGCGGAGGGCGATTGAGGGTGGGTGAGGCTGGGAGCGCCGACGTCCTCGTCGGCCTGGGTTCGGCGGAAGCCGGCGGGGACGCCGGCGCTCCCGGGGTGGTTGGTCGCGTCGCGATGCGTTTGCGCACCTGTTCTCTTGTCCTCTCCGGAGGCCCGATGCACCGGGCGCCGTCCGGCCCTCAAGCCCGGCGGCAGGAGTGCCGCCGCTCCTTCCAGAACCGCTGGCCTAAATTCATTTGCGCCATGCGGGGGCGGATGCTTCGTTGGCGGGCTTCATGAAGCTCTGGTCCCAGTTTTTCATCCCGACCCTCAAGGAAAGCCCGTCCGACGCCGAGATCGCTTCGCACAAGCTGCTCGTCCGCGCCGGTTTGGTTCGCAAGCTCGGAGGCGGCCTCTACACCTATATGCCGCTGGGGCTGCGCGTCATGCAGAAGCTTTCGCAGATTTGCCGGGAGGAACTCGACGCCGCCGGGGCCATCGAGCTGTGGATGCCGCATGTGCATCCGGTCGAGTTGTGGGAACAGGGGCCGCGGTGGGCCGCCGCCCGGGAGATCATGTTCCGGGCCGACAGCGCCGGCGACGGCAGGCGCGGCCCGAAGGATCCCGAGTTCGTGCTCGGTCCCACCCATGAGGAGGTCATCACGCCGCTCGTGAAGACCGAGATCACGAGCTACCGCGACCTGCCCAAGAACTTTTATCAGATCGGCACCAAGTTCCGCAACGAGATCCGCCCGCGCTACGGCCTCATGCGCGCGCGGGAGTTTGTGATGATGGACGCCTATTCCTTCGACACGAACGACGAGGGTGCGGTGAAGAGCTACTTTGCGATGAAGGGCGCCTACGAGCGCTTCTTCCGCCGCATTGGCGTCACGGCCATCGCCGTCGAGGCCGACACCGGTGTGATGGGCGGCAGCTTCTCGCACGAATTCATGGTGCCCGCGGAGATCGGCGACGACGACGTCATCTACAACGAAGCGAGCGGCTATGCCGCCAACCGCGAGAAGGCCACCAGCGCCCTCGTGCCCGCCGACCTCGCCGAGGCCGCGCCCGAAGGGGCCGTCGAGGAGTTCGCCACGCCGGGCGTCGTCACCATCGCCGCCCTCGAGGCCGCGCCGTACAACGTGCCCGCCGACCGCCAGTTCAAGACCCTCGTCTACATCGGCGACGGCAAGCCGTTCCTCGTCATCCTGCGCGGCAACGACGAACTCGAGGAGGCCAAGCTCGGCGCCCTCGGTTTCGGCCTTTTGCGCCCCGCGACCGCCGAGGAGATCGAACCGGTTATGGGCGCGAAGCCCGGCAGCCTCGGCGCCGTCAAGGGCACGATCCGCAACCCTGGCGCGCTCGCCGGCGTCTTTGCCGACCATGCCATCCGCCTGATTGGCAATGGCACCACCGGGGCGAACAAGGACGGCTTCCACCTGCGCCACGTCAACGTGACCCGCGACCTTGCCATCACGAAGTTCGGCGATTTCCGCCGCGTGCGTCCAGGCGAGCCCGATCCGAAGAATGGCCAGCCCCTTCAGGTCCGTCGTGGCATCGAGGTCGGGCACATTTTCAAGCTCGGCACCAAGTACTCGGAGAAGTTCGGCGCCGTCTACACCGACGACCAGAAGCAGTCGCACCCAATGGTCATGGGCTGCTACGGCATCGGCGTGAGCCGCACGCTTCAGGCCGTGATCGAGCAGAGCCACGATGCCGACGGCATCGTCTGGCCGTGGGCGATCGCGCCTTTCCAGGTCCTCATCGTCGTGCTCGACCCGCAGTCGGAGGAGGCCATGGCCCTCGCCCGTTCGCTCGGCGCGGCCGCCGAGAAGGCCGGGGCCGATGTGCTGATCGACGACCGCGCGGAGCGCCCGGGCGTCAAGTTCAAGGATGCCGATCTCATCGGCCTGCCCTTGCGTGTAACCATCGGCGCCAAGGGTCTTAAGGAAGGCATCGTCGAACTCAAGGCGCGCGCCGCCAAGGACGTGGCGAAAATCCCGCTCGCCGAGGCGGAGGCCCGGCTGGTGGCCGCGATCGCCGCGGCTTCGACGCAGTCATGACGGTGCTGGCGGCCAGGACCCACGCCGAGCCGGCCGCGCGCAGCGAGACGGAGCTCGCGCTCGGGGACCGCTGGCGGGTCGTCGTGCTCAACGACCCCGTCAACCTCATGAGCTACGTCGTGCTCGTCTTCAAGAAGGTGCTCGGATTCGACGAGACCCGGGCGCGCAAGCACATGCTCGAGGTGCACGAGCAGGGCCGTTCGGTCGTCTGGACCGGCCTGCGCGAGCGGGCCGAGCACTACGCGTTCGAGTTGCAGCAATGGCATCTCACGACGATCCTCGAGCCCGATGAAACGCATTGAGGTCAAGCTGAGCCTGCCGGTCGTCGCGCCGCTGCTCGACGTCATCAAGGCCGTTGCCGATTCGCTCAAGGGCGAGCTCGCCGCGCCCCTCGCGATGAAGGATCTCGACACGGAGGTGAAGGAGCCGTGGCAGCGCGACCTGATCGACGCGCAGAATGCCGACCTGCGCACGCTGCTCGCCCTTTTCGACAGCGACTTCTTCGCCACCGGCGTGGTCGCCTTCGACGAGGACAACGCCGATGCCATCGCGCGCGCCTGCTCGTCGGTGCGGCTGAGGTTGCGGGCGAACTTTCTGCAGGACGTCGCCGACGACCTGCTCGAGAGCGGCGACATCGAAGTCGAGGCGCTGCCCGAGGGCGTGCGCAAGGCCTTCATGTGCTATCTATTTCTCGCGACGGTGCAGGAGCTGATCATCCAGCACCTCGACTCGACGATCCTCGAGGGGTAGAGCGAACACATGCAGTCTAAGCCCGAACGGACTCGGAAACGCACCCGTCGCGGAGAGGGCGAGGCGAACACCGTTTCCGTTGACGTGCCAAGGAGAATGGCAACGTGTCAATCCTTCCCTCATTTTTCCTCCGTGGCTTTGCGCCTCTGCGTTTCCACGGGATCTCTCCGGCCATGACGTCCGTCACCTGCGCTTATTGCGGCCTTCCGTTCAAGGCGGGCCGCGTCCAACCCGGAAGACCGGTGTATTGCTGCACCGGATGCGCCGTGGCGAGCCGCGTGCCGGTCGATGCGAAGGGGGATTTTCCCGTCAACGCCGCCCTCGTTTCCGCGCTCGTCGTGGGCTTCGTGTTCTTCAACCAGCTGCTCTTCTGGGGCCTCGCGACGCTGCTGGCCGCCGAAGGCCGCGTCGAGGCGGCGGAGAAGTGCCTGCTGGTTTCGTGGACGGCGGCCGGGGCGACCTGGCTGGCGCTCGCCGCGGGCTTCGCGCGCAACCGTCCGGTGCGGGTGGGTGATGTGGCCGTGGCGTGCGCGACGTTTGCGCTCGGCGTCTTCGGCTGGACGTGGACCTCGCCCGCGTGCGCGGCGGCGGCCAACGGATTGCTTCTGCTCTGGAGCGTACGCGGATTGCTCCGGAAAAAAACCGTCCGCAAACCGGACGTTACCGTTTGACGGGAGGGTGGGGTGACCTAGCGTTTTCGCCGACACCCTGCAGTGTTCGAGGTGCTCTTTTATACGCTCTTTGCCTTTGAATTAATCCGGGAGCCGCAAAGCGGCGGTCGCTGCTAGGCCGTAAATCGGAAAGCAACAAGCCGCCGCCAGGCGCCCACCTTAACCTAAAAAGGTCCTGAGCCTTTGGGCGCACGGCACAGGCGGGGTGTCCACTCCATTTCCCAACTGCCACATGAGTCCCCTGGTCTATTACATTCTCCACGTCGCGTCCCTGCTCGCCCTCACCGCGGGCGTTTTCTACGGCTTCGCCGGTGCCCCCGGCACGCGCAAGACGGTCATGATCGTGACGGGGATCGCGAGTATTCTCATGCTCGTGAGCGGCTTCGGCCTGCTGGCGAAGATCCACGCCAACCAGTTCTCGACCTGGGTCATCGTGAAGCTCGTCGTCTGGCTCGCCCTCAGCGCCCTCGCCGGCATCGGCTATCGCAAGCGCGACCAGGCCGGCCTCTTCATGGGCATCGTCGGCCTGCTTCTTTTCGTCGGCCTGCTGATGGTCTACTACGTGCGCTTCCAAGCCTGAGCGGAGCCGCCTGGAAGACGGACACTCCTGTCCGTCCCCCCAGTCATACAACCCGGCCGTTTCGGCCGGGTTTTTCCTTTTCGCTGCCCGGAGCGAAAAGGCCGGGCTTCCGTTTTTCGGCGGTACGATTTCTGATGGCGGCATGGATTCCCTCTGCGGCCTCTGGATCGATGACGCCGGCGTCGTGCATTCGGCCGTTGCGAAGCCCGACGGCACGCGCGAGATCCGCACCGAAACGTTCAAGCCGTTCGCGTGGCTGACGGACGGGCCGGTGAACGACGCTCCGGCCGGCCTCGCCCTCGAACGGCTGCACGGCGAAGGCGTCTTTACCCGGCTCGTTCATGCGGAAAGCCTTGAGGCCTTCGATGCGTTCCTCGGGGAGGCGCGCAAGACAGGCGGGGTCGATGCGCTTCGTCCGCTCGAGAGCCAGTTCCTGTTGCAGCAGCGCCGGCGGCTCTTCGCCGACCTTTCGTTTTCCCAGCTCCGCCGTTGCCAGCTCGACATCGAAACGGGCTCGGAGGACGGCTCCTTCAGCGATCCGACCCGCCCCGGCGACCGGGTGCTCGCGATCGGCCTCCGCAGCGGCGACGACGTCCGGTTGCTTGAACTTGCCGCGCCGACGGACGAAGCGGAGAAGGGACTCTTGCTCGAGTTCAACCGAACGCTCGCCGAACTCGATCCCGACACGCTCGAGGGACACAACCTCTTCAAGTTCGACCTCGACTACCTCCGCCAGCGCGCAAAGCGCTTCAAGGTGCCGTGCGCTTGGGGGCGTTTCGGGCAGAAGGCGAAGTTTCGCTCCAGCCGCCTCAAGGTCGCGGAGCGCTGGGTGGATTTCCCGCGCTGCGACCTGCCGGGACGCACGGTGATCGACACCTACCTGCTCGTGCAACTCTACGACGTGACCACGCGCGAACTCGTTTCGTACGGGTTGAAGGACGTCGCCGTGTACTTTGGCGTCACGGACGAGGAGTCCGCCGACCGCACGTACATCGAAGGCTCGGAGATCGCCCGGATCTTCGAAACGGACCGCGCGCGCTTCCGCGCCTACCTGACCGACGATCTGCGCGAGACGCGCGGCATCGCGGATCTGCTGCTGCCCACGTACTTCGAGCAGACGAAGACCTTCCCGATCCTCTTCCAAGAGGCCACGCTCCGCGGCAACACCGGCAAGATCGACCTGCTTTTTCTCGAGGAGTATTATCATGCGCGTCAGGCCTGTCCGGTGCCCCCTGAGGTGGCGCCCTTCGAAGGCGGCTACACGCGCAGCTTTAAGGAAGGCGTCTTCCAGCACGTGCTCCATTTCGACGTGGCCTCGCTCTATCCGAGCCTGCTGCTGCACCTCGCGCGCAATCCGCGCAACGACACGCTCGGCGTCTTCATCCCGCTGCTGACGACGTTGCGCACCTACCGGCTCAAGTACAAGCAGCTCGCCCGCACGGCGGAGACGGAGGAGATGCGGGCGGAGTATGCCGCGCGCCAGGCGAGCTTCAAGATCCTCATCAACTCGTTCTACGGTTACCTCGGTTTCTCCGGCGCGCGCTTCGGCGACGGCGAACTCGCGGCCGAGGTCACCCGGCGCGGACGGGAACTGTTGCAGTCCCTCATCGACGCCTTTGCAAAGCACGGTTGCACGCTGCTGGAGGCGGACACCGACGGCATCTACCTGTCGTCGATGGAGCACTACGAGAATCCGGAGGCGTTGCTGGGCAAGGTGGCGGGGCTGTTGCCGGAAGGCATCGAGCTGGAATTCGACGGACGCTACCCGGCCATGTTCTGCTACAAGGCGAAGAACTACGCGCTGAGCGACGGCCGGCGGATCATCCTCAAGGGCAGCGCGCTCCGCTCGCGCGGCATCGAACCCTACTTGAAGCGGCTGACCGACCGGATGATCCGCCACCTGCTCGGGCTCACGCCGGAGTCGCCGCTGACCCTGTTGGCGGAGTACCGCGCGGAAATCGCGGCGCGCACCCTGCCGGTGGCCTTGCTCGCGAGAAGCGAGATCCTCAGCCAGAGCCCGGATGCCTATGAGCGCCTGATCGCCGCCGGCGGCAAACCGCGCCGCGCCTCGGCCGAGGTGGCCCTGCAGATGACCCCGCGCCCGCGCATGGGCGAGCGGGTGACCTATTACATTACGGCGAAGGAGAAGGGGAAGGCGAGCGACTGGCAGCGGGCCCGCGCGGTGGCGTTGTACGACGCGGAGGCCGCCCCGTACGATCCCGCCTACTACCTGGCGAAACTCGACGACTGGCTCGAACGCTACGGGACCTTCCTCGGCATCGCGCCGCTGCCGCCGTCGCAGGGGGAGTTGGCGTTGTAGCAGACGAGGAGGGCCGGCGGGGACGCCGGCGCTCCCGGGGGCACGCTGCCGTCAGCCCTGCGTTTCGCGTTCGCGGATGCGGTGCTTGTAGGCCGCGTAGAAGAGACCGGAGGCTCCGGCGAGGCCGGCGGGCAGGAGGAGGGCGTTGTATCCGATCGAGCGGTACAGCAGGGCGCCCAGCACGCCGCCGCCGAAGAAGCCGAGCAGGAGCACGCCGTAGAGGCGGAAGCGCCCCCAGTCGACCGGCTGGCCGCGCAGCCAGTGGCCGCAGGCGATGCCGAGATCGGTGACGACGCCCGTCAGGTGGGTCGTGCGGATGACGGCGCCGCTGTAGCTTGTCGCCATCGCGTTCTGCAGGCCGCAGGCCATGGAGGCGAGGCAGTCGCCCGCGTAGGCGCCGCGGTGGAGGAGGTAGACCGCGGCGAAAAGCAGGGCGGATTCGAGCGCAAGGGCGACGCCGTAGCGCCGGCCGAGACGCAGGGTGCTTTGGCGGATGATGGCGCCGCTGAGCACGGCGCCGAAGAAAAAGCTGACGATGACAAGCAGGGCGCGGACGGCCATGGCGTGGTTGGCCTCGACCGCTTCGATGCTGAGGATGGATACGGTGCCCGTCAGATGCGTGAGGGCCTGGTGATGCAGGCCGAGAAAGCCGACCGCGTTGATGCAGCCGGCGCCTGCGGCGAGCATGAGTCCGCCGAAAACGATCCAGACCGGCGTGTGCTTGGTGAACATGACGGCTGTGGAGTCTGTCCGACCGGACGCCTTTCGGAAAGGTCGAAGCGGTGCGCCTGCGGCGGGGCGCAAAAAAGGCGCCCGGGTGGCGGGCGCCTTGGCGAAAGGCAGGCTCTTCGGGCGGGCGAGCGTGGCTCAGTAGAGCTTCACGTAGCCGTTGCGGCGGAGGCGTTCGAGCCAGCGCTCCTCGGCGGCACGCGTCATGTTGCTCAGGAGGATGCGCTCGATCTGTTCGCGGGCCTGGTCGATCGGCATGATGCCGGCGTAGCGGCGGTCTTCGACGAAAAACAAGTAAGCGCCTTCGGGCAGCACGACCAGGTCGCTGGTCTGGCCCTTTTCGAGATTAAACACGATGTCGGCGAAATCCTTCTTGAGGTTGGAGCGCTGCATCCAGCCCGAGTCGCCGCCGGCGGTGCGTTTGAAGTCCTGACCAGAGGTCTTGGCGACTTCCTCGAAGGTTTCGCCGGCCCTGACGCGGTCGAGGGCGGCCTGGGCGCGGGTCCGCAAGGTTTCGTCGGTTTCGCCAGGCGCGCGCGTAAACTGCATCATGCGCATGTGTGCCTCGTCTTCCTGATAGAAGCGGTCCTTGTTCTCGTTGTAGTACTGCTCGACCCGGACCGGGCTGACGATGCTGGCGGACTTGCGCTGTTGGGAGCGCATGTACTGATAAATGATGTCCTCCTCCACCTCCACCCGGTAGTCGCGCAGCGTCATGCCGCGGCTGCGCAGGTAGGCATAGAACTTGGAGCGGTCGCCTTCGAATTCGGAGATGAGGTTCTCGGCGACGGCGTTGTCGACGTACTTGGCCGGGATGCGTTTTTGCTCCTCGCCCTCCTTGGTCTTGTAGAACTCCTTCACGATCAGAACCCGGTCGATCAGATTCTGGATGGCGTTGTCCTGAAGGGCCTCGAGGCGCTGTTCGAACTCCTGTTGGTTGCGGGATTCGCGCTGGAGCTGACCGATGTAGGGGCCGATTTCCCGGCGGATATCGTCGATGGTGATAACCTTGTTTTCGACAATGGCGGCGATGCCGTTGACGAATCTCATTTCGAGATTGTCGCCGGGGGCGGCGTTTTGGGCCAGACCACCGGTCGCGGCGAGGCCCGCCGCCGAGAAGAGGCACCGCGTCGCAAAAGAGACAAAGGAACGAACAAACATGGGACGCCAGGGCATTAGGGATTAGGCAGATTGTTGAGGAACGAAATGATCTCTTTTAACCGTAAAAGAGGTCGGGGGGCGGTCAACCTTGGAAACCGGTTTCCGACCATGACGTAATCGTCGGCTTTCCCGGAGTTTCGCAGGCATTGCAGGCGCGTCGAACGGGTTTCGACGGCCACGATGCCCTTCTGTTCCGCGCGCACGCGGATTTCGGTGACGAGGAGGAGGGCGCGCACCTCGTCCCCGAATTTGCCGAAGCGGTCGCGCAATTCGCTTTCGATTTCCTTCAGTTTCGCCGGGTTCTCCGCCATGGCGAGACGGCGGTACACGTCGATGCGTAAACGGGTTTCGCCAATGTAGGCGGCGGGCAGGCGGGCCTGGATGGGCGGGCAGGAGACGGCGCCGCTGGCCTCGTGTTCGGCGTCGCGGACGGCGGTGTAGCCGTCGGCGTGCCGGCCGCGGGCCTCCTCGGCGCCGGCGGACTCGCCGACGAAGACGAAGTCGAGTTTGACGTTGGCGCGCACGTGGGCGGCCTGTTTTTCGCCGCGCAGGCGGGCGACGGACTGGCGCAGCAGCTGGCAGTAGAGTTCGAAGCCGACGCCGACGATGTGGCCGCTCTGCTGGGCGCCGAGCAGGTTGCCGGCGCCGCGCAGTTCGAGGTCGCGCATGGCGATGCGGAAGCCGGCCCCGAGCTGGTTGTGCGTGCGCATGGCGTTGAGGCGCTCGCGGGCGATCTCGACGAGGCGCGTGTGCCGGTGGAGCAGGAGGTAGGCGTAGGCCTGGTGCTTGAAGCGGCCGACGCGTCCGCGCAACTGGTAGAGTTGCGAGAGACCGAAGCGGTCGGCTCCCTCGATGATGATCGTGTTGCAGTTCGGGATATCGAGCCCGCTCTCGATGATCGTGGTGCAGACGAGCAGCTGATACTGGCCGGCCACGAAGTCGGTCATGACCTGCTCCAGGTCCTTCTCGTCCATCTGCCCGTGGCCGACGCCGATGGTCACGTCGGGCAGCAGTTCGCGCAGGCGCGCGGCCACCAGGTCGATCGTCTGCACGCGGTTGTGCAGGTAGAAGACCTGGCCGCCGCGCCGCAGTTCGTGGCGCACGGCGTCGACGACGAGCTTTTCGTCGTAGGTGCGGACGAGGGTCTGGATCGGGTGGCGGTCGACCGGGGGGGTCTCGATCACGCTCATGTCGCGGGCGCCGGTCATCGCCATGTAGAGGGTGCGCGGGATCGGCGTGGCGCTCATGGAGAGCACGTCGACGGTGGAGCGCAGGGTTTTGAAGCGCTCCTTGTGGCGCACGCCGAAGCGCTGCTCCTCGTCGATGACGACGAGGCCGAGGTCCTTGAACTTCACGTCCGCCTGGAGCAGCCGGTGGGTGCCCACGAGGATGTCGACCTGGCCGGCCGCGGTCGCGGCGAGGGTGCGGCCGATCTCCGACTTGGTGCGGAAGCGGCTGACCATTTCGACGGCGATCGGATAGCCGGCCATGCGTTCGCGGAAGGTGTTGAGGTGCTGCTGGGCGAGCACGGTGGTCGGCACGAGCACGGCCACCTGGCGTCCGCCCTGCACGGCCTTGAAGGCGGCGCGGATGGCCACCTCGGTCTTGCCGAAGCCGACGTCGCCGCAGATGAGGCGGTCCATCGGCCGCTCGCGTTCCATGTCGGCCTTCGTCTCGCGGATGGCGCGCAGCTGGTCGGGCGTTTCGGTGAAGGGGAACGACGCCTCGAATTCGCGCTGCCAGTCGTTGTCCGGCGGAAAGGCATGGCCCGGCTGCGCGTCGCGCGCGGCCTGGATGCGGAGCAGCTCGGCGGCGAGGTCGAGGGTGGCGCGTTCCGCGGCCTGCCGGGTCTTCTCCCAGCGCCCGGAGCCGATGCGCCCGAGCTGCGGGCGGGCCTTGCTCAGGCCGACGTAGCGGCTGATCAGATGCGATTCCTGCAGGGGCACGTGCAGGGTGACGTGATCGTCGAACTCGAGCGAAATGACCTCGCGCTGGCCGTCGCGCGTATCCAGTTTCGTGAGACCGCGGTACACGGCGATGCCGTGCTGGAGGTGCACGACGAAGTCGCCTTCGACCAGTTCGGAGAAGTCGAGCAGGTGGTCGATCTGCGCGCGCTGCACGAGGGCGCGGCGTCCGGCGGATGGGCGCCGGGTGCGGCGGCGGCCGAAGAGTTCCGTTTCGGTGACGACAACGAGGCCTCCCGCGGCTGCGATGCCCGGACGCCGGGGCAGGGGGGCCAGGTTGTCGCGGGGGATGAGGCGGAACCCTTCGTTGAGCGCGCCGCGCCAGAACTCGGGCGGCGGCCGTTTCCAGAGTCCGGACTCTGCGAGGATCTCCCGGGCGCGCTGCTCCTCGCCGTCCTTGGCGACGACGAAGACAACCTGTTGTCCGGCCTCGCGCCACGCCGCGGCCCGGGCGAGAAATTCCGCGCGGGCCGCGTCCTCGGCGGCGAGGCGGTCCTGGGCGAGCAGCCGGTCGTCGGGGTAGTGGCGATGGTGCGCGAGGCTTTCGGTGTCGAGCGTCCGTTCCTCGACGTCGTCGCCCTCGAAGAGGGCGGCGGCTTCGTCGAGGTCGCTCACGCCGACGAGTTCCTCGCAGCGGGCCAGCAGGGCGGGCAGGCCCGCCTCGGGCCGATCGGTGGCGCGGCCTTCCTCGCTGAAGGCCGCATCGAGCGCGGCGGGCTCGACAAGCGCGAGGCGGCAGTCCGCGGGCAGGTAGTCGGCGAGTCCCGTGCGCGAGGGCGCAAGGCGCAGACGGGGGGAGGCGGCGAGGGTGATCGACGCGACCGACTCGCCGGAGCGTTGCGTCACGGGATCGAAGGTGCGGATGTCCTCGAGGTCGTCGCCGAAGAAATCGAGGCGGTAGGGCTGCTCGGCCGAGATCGGATACACGTCGACGATGCCGCCGCGCACGGCGTAGTGGCCGGGGGCTTCGCAGACCGACTCCGAGTCGTAATCGAGCTCCTGCAGACGTTCGAGCAGGGCCTGAAACGGCTGGCGCTGGCCGCGGGCGAGCGTGAATTCCCTGGCAGCGTAGTCCTGAAGGGACGGAACCGGCTGGAGCAGGGCGGTCGGCGTCGTGACAACGGTGAGCGAGCCGGCGTCGCCGCGTCCGACGGCGCGCAACCGGCTCAGCACGGCGGTGCGGTCGGCCGAGGCGGCGAAGGTCTCGCGCATGTCACGGCCTTCCGGCATCGATTCCGGGAGGACGTACACCGGGGCCGCGGGGGCGCCGTCGGCGCTTTGGTCGAAGAAGGAGAGGTCCTCGGCCAGCGTTTCGGCCGCCTTCAGGGTTTCGGCGACGATCAGCCAGACATGCGCGGGCCGCTGGCGCAGCAATCCTGCCAGGACGGCGCCGCGCGCAGGGGGGCACACCCCGGTCAGGCGCAGACGGCGAAGCTTGGCATGGGCGACGGACATGGAGGGTGGAACGGCGACAGAACCACGAAAAGGCCCCGGGGCAAAGCGGAACCTGCGGTGGGTGCCGGCTGTGCGGGCCGACTTGGGAGGAGCCTCTGTTGCGAGTCTCTTCGACGGGCGCCCCGCACGAGCCAACGATTCGATCGAACCGCGAATGAACGCGAATCGACGCGAATACGATCCATGCCCCGATCCGCCGTCCGCGGGGATCGACCGGCCGGGCCGGGGCGGGCCCGATCAGGACGAACCGCCGTGGCGAAGGGCCTGGAGAATGTTCAGCGAGTGGTTGCCGATGGTCTCCATGTTGTTGATGATGTCGATGTAAAGCATCTCGGCCTTCACGACGTCGCCGCTGGTGCGCATGCGCTGCATGGACTCGCGGCGGAGGTTCTTGCGAAAGCTGTCGATGAGGTTCTCGAGCTGGTAGGCCGTTTCCATGTCGCCGACGGGCACGCCGGTGGTGAGGCGGCTCGAGTAGAAGTCCATGAACTGGAGCACGAGCTGCGAGAAGTCGCGCACCTGCTTGTTGGTCTCGGGCGGCAGCTGGCGCTGCTTGCGGTGCTTGCGCTCGGCGAGCAGGACGAGGCGGTAGCCGCAGTCGCAGATGTCCTCGAGTTCGGCGACGACGCGCAGCATGGACGTAACCTTCGCCATGGTGGCATCGCTCACGCCGCCGGAGGTGCAGCGCAGCAGGTAACTGGTGGTGTCGTAGGCGCGTCGGTCGCTCTCCTGTTCGAGCGCCTTCAGGGCCTTGACGCGGTCCTCCATGTCGGCGGGCGGATTCTGGAAAAGATCGACGAAGCCGGTCACGAGTTCGCGCGTGATGTCGCCCATGCGCTCGACGTCGCGCTCGGCCTCGGCGAGGTTGAGTTCGCCCGTGTGGGGGACGAGCGGAGATTCGTAGGCGACGTGGTCGCGCTGGGCGGTGACGCGGTCCTTGATGACGCGTTCGGCGAGACGGGCGAGCTGCGGGATGAAGCCGACCAGCAGGAGCGTGTTGGCGACGTTGAACACGGAGTGGAAGGCGGCCATGTTGATCGGGATGTTCGAGGGGTCGACCGCATCGCCCGGGATCAGATTATTGATGAGCTGGGTGAACGGTCCGAAGACCGAGACCGCCCAGATTACGCCGATGATGTTGAAGATGAAGTGGACGAAGGCGGCGCGCTTGGCCTGCACATTGCCGCCGAGGGCGGCGAGGTTGGCGGTGATGGTCGTGCCGACGTTTTCGCCGAGGATGATGGCGCAGGCGGTCGGGTAATCGATCCAGCCCTTGTAGGCCATCGTCAGGGTGATGGCGCCGGCGACGGAGGAGGATTGGACGATGATGGTAAGGATCGTGCCGAAGACGAAGAAGATGAGCACGGAGCCGATCCCGTGTCCGGTGAAGTCCTTGATGAACTCGAGCATCTCCGGGTTGTTGCGGATGTCGGGCACGGAGTCCTTGAGGAACATCAGGCCGAGGAAGAGCAGACCGAAACCCATGCAGAATTCGCCAATGTTCTTCAACTTGACGCGGCGGGCGAAAAGCAGGGGCAGGGCCAGACCCATGATCGGCAGGGCGATGGCGGAGATGCTGAACTTGAAGCCGAAGAACGAGACCAGCCAGAAGGTCGTGGTAGTGCCGATGTTGGCGCCCATGATCATGCCGATGGCCTCCATCAGGGTGAGCAGGCCGGCGTTGACGAAACTCACGATCATGACGGTCGTGGCGGACGACGACTGCACGAGGCAGGTCACGGAGAACCCGGTCCCAATGCCGGCGAACCGGTTACCCGTCATGGTGCGCATGATGCCGCGCAGTCGCTCGCCCGAGAGCTTTTGCAGGGACTCCGACATGATCTTCATGCCGAAGAGGAACATGCCGAGGCTGCCGAGGATGGAGAGGGTCGTGCCGATCATGCGGGAAAATTGAAACCCGGGAGCGTTGGGGACCGGGGCGGGGCGGGGCAAGGTTGCATGTGACGATTGTGTGACGGACTGCGGATTGGATGCGCGGCTGTAAGATCTGGCGGACGCCTCCGTCTGCATGGGCATGAAGACCAAACGGACGGCCCAATTCCAAACATCGGTCCCCAGTGGTGGGTTGGTGGCAATGCAAGCGAGTCTCGGTTCATGCCGGGTCGTCCCTATCCCGGAGACTTTACCCTTCGATGGCTTCCGCTAGGAAGAGAGGCCATGGCCATGGACCCGCGGTCGGATCTCACGGTGACCTTGCTTGCGCACCGGCACGCCTTCCGGGCGTTCCTGGCGTCGCGCCTGGGTAACGAGGCGGATGCCGAGGACCTGCTGCAGAACGGCCTCGTCAAGGCCCTGCAGCGGGCCGACGAGGTGAGGGAGGGCGAGAAGGTAGTCGCCTGGTTTTATCAGGTGTTGCGCCACGTGCTCATCGACCACGTGCGCAGCCGCCAGGCGGCGGCGAAGCGCGACGAGGCGTGGGTGACGCAGGCTGTGACGCTGGCGGACGATCCGGAGGCCGAGCGCCACCTGTGCGCTTGTTTCAAGAAGCTGCTGCCGACGCTCAAGCCCGCGCAGGCGGAACTGTTGCGCCGGGTCGAGCTGCAAGGCGAGTCCGTGGGACGCGTGGCGATCGCCCTCGGCATCACCGCGAACAGCGCGAGCGTCACGCTGCACCGCGCCCGCGCGGAACTGCGCAAGCGGCTCGTCGATTTCTGCGGAGATTGCGCGTGCCTTGAAGACTGTGGTTGCGAGTAGCAACCCCGCGCGTCTCCGATGGGAACGAGACCTCCGCGGGAGGAATGCGGAGAGGGCGGCTTCGCGCGACGAACGCGCCGTTCGCGAGCAGCGGGAGGGCGCGAACGGCGCATCGCTTTTCGTCGGGCGCGGTCAGTGGTTGCAGGCGGTGAAGCAACGGGCGTTGCGAGCGCAAACCGACGGAGAGCATTCGGCGAGGCGCGGTGCCTTGCGTCCGGGCTCTCGAACCAGAATCCGCCCGCAGTTGTCTGCCGAGGGCGCGATCGTCTTCGTCACAGGGGGCTTCGCCGGGATGGGGTGGCCTTTGCTTCGAGGAGCGCCATGCAGGAACGGCAGTGCGATGAAGGATAGTGTGGTGGCGATCAGGAGGGCTTTCATGGTGGGACCGAGGTTGATGATTTGGTTTCTGTTCTCGCGGGCATTACACCGTCGCGAGCCGTCCCCCCTGGTCATTTCCTGCGAGAAACCGTGCGGATCTTGCCCTGTCCGATGGTTTGAGCGGTTGTGCGCTGCCCGCACGCGGAATCCAAGCCCGCCCGGTCGGGGGACCGGGCCAGCAGGAGGTGGGGCCGCAGGCCGCGTTGCGACCTTGGACCTGAAGACCTTCGACCTTCGACCGGGCGCCCCGGCGGGGCGCCCTAACGCACCGTGCGCAGTTGCACGCTGTCGACGAGACGGTCCTGGGTGAGGATGTCGGTGGCGACGACGAGTTTGTCGCCGGAGGCGACGAGGCCGTGATCACGCAGCAGGGTGACGGCCTGCTCGATGGTCTCGTTGGGATCGGAGGTGAGCGGCATGAAGACGGGCTCGACCGAACGCGGCAGGCGCAGCTGGCGCAGGGTCTCGATCGAGTTGGTCATCGCGAAGATCTTCGCGGAGGTCGGGCGGAAGGCGGCCAGGCTCATGGCCATGAAGCCCTGGCGCGTGAAGGTGAGCAGGGAGCAGCCGGGGATCTCGTTGGCCAGCAGCACGGCGGATTGGAGCAGCTTGACCTTGTCGCCGCGCAGGTGGTGCGGTTCGACAAAATCGCCGGAGTCCTCTGTCTCGATACGGCGGGCGATCTTGTCGAGGATTTGCACACACTCGAACGGGTACTTGCCGACGGTGGTCTCGCCGGAGAGCATGACGCAGTCGGCCTTTTCGTAGACCGCGTTCGCCACATCGGTGATCTCGGCGCGGGTCGGCATGGGCGAGGCGATCATCGATTCGAGCATGTGCGTGGCGATGATCACGGGCCGGCCGTGGTTGAAGCAGGTCTTCACTGCGCGGCGCTGGATGACGGGCAGTTCCTCGAAGGGGCACTCGATGCCGAGGTCGCCGCGCGCGACCATGAGGGCGTCGGTGGCGGCGATGATCTCGTCGAGGTTCTCGATGGCGGACTGGTCCTCGATCTTTGCGATGATGCGCGCACGCGAGCCGTTGCTGCGGAGGAATTCCCGCAGCGACTCGATGTCGGCGGCTTCGCGCACGAAGGAGAGGGCGACGAAGTCGATGCCCTCTTCGAGCCCGACGAGCGTGTCGGCCCGGTCCTTCTCGGTGAAGGAAGGCAGGTTGATCTTCACGCCCGGCAGGTTGATGTGACGCCGCGAGGTGAGCTGGCCCTCGGTGAGGACCTTGCAGCGGATGTGCGCGGCCTTCTTCTCCAGGACCTCGAAGCGCATGAGGCCGTTGTCGACGAGGACAATGTCGCCGACGCCGATCGCGTTGACGAGGTCGTGGTAATTGACGTCGACCGAGCGCACCTCCTCGGAGTTTTCGCGGTCGCCGGCGGGTTTGACGGTGAAGTCGAAGATCTCGCCCGTCTTCAGTTCGATCGGCGAGTCGACGTCGCCGGTGCGAATCTCCGGACCCTTGATGTCCATCATGACGGCGATCTCGCGGCCGACGCGCTTCGAGACGGCGCGGATGCGGCGGATAATCGTGCGCGTCCACTCGTGTTTGGCGTGCGCCATGTTGAGACGGGCCACGTCCGCGCCGCCGCGGATCAGCTTTTCGAGCATCTCTTCGCTCTCGGTGGCTGGGCCGAGCGTGAAGACGATCTTGGTGCGACGCAGGTCGGTCGGGGAGGCGTTCATCGTTGGAAGGGGAAGCCTGGGTGCAATCCGCCGGTCAGGCGAGGCCGCGGCGGCGTCAAACGGTTGAATTCTGCCTAACGTTCACGCGAGGTCGTAAAACGGCGTGCCGCCGCCCGGGGCGACGATGGAAAAGCCGCAGGAAAGGCGGGAGCGCAGTGTTCCCAGCACCGACTCGATGGCGTCGAGGCTGTTGCAGTCGCGACTGAGGTGCGTGAGAAAGATGTGGCGCCAGCGCGGGCTGGCGACGGACTCGAGCAGTTCGCGCACGCCCTCGTTGCTCAGGTGGCCGTGGCGGCCGGAGATGCGCTGCTTGGTCGACCAAGGCCGCTTGAGGTCGGCCTGGAGCAGGCGCGGGCAGTGGTTGGATTCGACGGCGACGACGTCGACGTCGCGCAGGTGTTCCTTCACGTGCTGCGGGATGTGCCCCAGGTCGGTCAGCCAGGCGAGCGAACGGCGGGGTGCGAAGAGGTCGTCGTCGCGACCCGAGGCGAAGGTGAAGCCCACGGGTTCCTGGGCGTCGTGGGGCACGGAGAAGCTCTGCACCTCGAGATCGCGAAAGCGGAAGCGCGCGCCTGTTTCGAAGATCTGCCACGCGGGGCGGTGTTCGAGCTTCGCCTGGACGGCGCGGGCGGTGGCAGCGTTGGCGAAGACCTGCACGTGCGGGTGTTTGGCGAGGCCGTCGACGCCCGCGGCATGATCGCCGTGCTCGTGGGTCAGGAAAACGGCGTCGATCTTTTCCCAAGCCGTGCCGGCCTCGTGCAGCATCTGGCGCAGCTTGCGGGCGGAGAACCCGGCGTCGACCAACACCGACGACGTGTCCGTTTGAAGGAGGGCCGCGTTGCCCGCACTGCCGCTGCCCAGAATCCGAAACCGCATCCCCATGCGGCGAGCAAAGGGGCGGCGGACGCGCGCACAAATCAAAAACAAATGCGGACACGAGACCGAATTCTTGCGTCGCCCGCGAACGCGGGGTTGCATCCGGCGTCCGCGCTGTTAGCGCTCAGCCTACCCAGCCCCGCCCATGACACGGCTCTTCCTCCTTTTCGCGTGCGTCCTGGCGTTCGCCGGTTGTTCCCGGCAGCGCGACGTCACGGTCATCAAGCTGGCCCATGGCCTCGACACCGAGCATCCGGTGCACAAGGCGATGGTCTTCCTCGGCGAGAGGCTCGCCGAGAAATCGGGCGGGACGATGCGCGTTGACGTATATTCGGGCGGGCAGCTCGGCACGGAACGCGAGAGCATCGAGCTGCTGCAACTCGGCGGTCTCGGCATGACGAAGACGTCCGCAAGTGTACTCGAGGGCTTCGCCGACGAATTCAAGGTCTTCGGCCTGCCGTACCTCTTTCGCGACGAGGCGCACAAGATCGCGGCCCTCGAAGGTCCGATCGGCCGCGCGATCCTCGCTGCACCGACCGCCAAGTTCGTCCGCGGTCTTTGTTACTACGAGGCCGGCAACCGCAGCTTCTACACGAAGACGCGGGCGGTGCGGACGCCCGACGACATCGCCGGACTCAAGATCCGGGTCCAGGAGAGTCCGATGGCCTTTGCGCTCATCCGCGCCTTCGGCGGCTCGGCCACGCCGATCGCCTGGGGCGAACTCTACACCTCCCTGCAGCAGGGCGTGGTCGACGGCGCCGAGAACAATCCGCCGAGTTTCCACCTCTCGCGGCACTACGAGGTCTGCAAGTATTACACGATCAACGAACACACGGCGGTGCCGGACGTGTTGCTGGTGAGCGAGCACCTCTGGCAGCGGCTCGACGAGGAGCAGCGGCGCTGGCTGCAGGAGGCGTCGGACGAGTCGGCCGTCCTTCAGCGCGAGCTCTGGGAGGTCGCCACGAAGAAGGCGCTGGAGGAGGTCGCGAAGGCCGGCGTGGAGATCATCTATCCGGACAAGACCCTCTTCGCCCAGCGGGTCGCCTCCTTGCATGACGAAGCGGCGAAGGACCCCGTGGTCGGTCCGCTCAGCCGGAGCATCGCGGAGGTGCGCCCATGAAGACCCTCAGATTGGTCCTCGACCGCCTGCTCGGCTCGGTCGTCTGCGTGCTGATGGCCGCCATGGTCCTCAACGTCTGCTGGCAGGTTTTCACGCGCTTCGTACTCAAGACGCCCTCGAGTTTCACCGAGGAGGCGGCCCGCTACATGATGATCTGGGCGGGGCTGCTCGGCGCGGCCTACGCGGCCGGGCAGAAGGCTCACCTCGCGCTCGACCTGCTGACCGCCAACCTCGCCGGCGCGCGCAAACGGGCTTCGGAGGTCTTCATTCATCTCACCGCCCTCGTCTTCGCGGTCGGTGTGCTCGGGTTCGGCGGCGGCCGGCTCGTCTGGATCCAGCTGTCCCTCGGCCAGCAGTCCGCCGCCCTGCAATGGAAACTTGGATACATCTACCTCGCCGTGCCGGTGGCGGGCGCGTTCATCGCGCTCTACAGCCTGCTCGGCCTGATCGAGACCCTGCGCGGCGGCGGGGCCGGCGCCGGGGCCGGGAAGGAGGAGAGCTGACATGAACGAAGCCCTGCTCCTTGCCGCCGTCTTCGCGGTCCTGCTCTTCGCCGGCGTGCCCATCGCCTACGCCATCGGCCTCGCGGCCGTGGCCGCCCTGGCCGCTTCGCTCGATCCGGCCTCGGCCGCGACCGTGGTTTCGCAACGCCTTGCCACCGGACTCGACAGTTTCGCGCTGCTGGCGATTCCGTTCTTCATCCTTTCGGGGCAGTTGATGAATCGCGGAGGCATCGCCCGGCGCCTGATCGACCTCGCCAAGGTGGTGGTCGGAGGCCTGCCCGGCGGCCTCGCCTACGTGAACGTGCTCGCGAACATGATGTTCGGCGCCATCTCCGGCTCGGCGGTCGCCTCGGCCGCGGCCATCGGCGGCTTCATGTCGCCGCTGCTCAAGAAGGACGGCTACAACCGCGAGTTCGGCGCGGCGGTGAACATTTCCTCGTGCGTCACCGGGCTGCTCATCCCGCCGAGCAACGTGATGATCGTCTTCTCGCTCGCAAGCGGCGGGGTTTCCATCGCGGCGCTCTTCATTGCGGGCTACGTGCCGGGCATCCTGCTGGGGCTCGCCCTCGCCCTCGTCGCCGGCGTCATTGCCAAGCGGCGCAAGTATCCGGTCGGCCAGTGGGTGGCGGCGGGGGAGGCCGTCCGCATCTTCCTCTCGGCGCTGCCGAGCCTTTTCCTCGTGTTCCTCGTGATGGGCGGCATCATCCTCGGCTGGTTCACGCCGACCGAGGCGAGCGCCATCGCCGTACTCTACACTTTCGTGCTCTCGGTGGTGATCTACCGCGAGATCAAGTGGGCGGAACTGCCGCGATTGCTCACCGATTCGGCCACCACCACCGCCATCGTGCTGCTGCTCGTGGGCACGTCGATGGGCATGTCGTGGGTGATGTCCTCGGCCAACATCCCGCAGACGATTTCGGAGACGCTGCTCGGCCTTACCGACAACCGCTTCGTGCTGCTCCTCATCATCACGCTGATCCTGCTCGCGGTGGGCACGTTCATGGACATGACGCCGGCGGTGCTGATCTTCACGCCGATCTTCCTGCCGGTGGTGAAGAGTTTCGGCATGGATCCGATTCATTTCGGCATCATGCTCATTTTCAACCTGTGCATCGGTCTTTGCACGCCGCCGGTGGGCACGGCCCTCTTTGTCGGCTGCGGTGTGGCCGGCTCCTCGATCGCGAAGGTCTGGCGACCGCTGGTGCCCTTCTTCGTGGCAATGATCGTGGTCCTGCTGCTCGTGACCTACGTGCCGGCGCTGACGCTCTTCCTGCCGAAGGCGCTCGGGTTTTGACCGCGCTTCCGGCGGGCGCGGGCTTGCCGGAACGCGGCCGGGCGTTTGGATGAAGGCTCCAGCCATGCCCGACCTTCGTCTCGAACACCTTGCCCTGAACGTCCTCGATCCCGAAAAAACCGCCGCCTGGTACGGCGAGCACCTTGGCCTGCGCGTCGTCCGTGCGGGCAAGGACATCGCCCGGACCACGTTCGTCGCGACCTGCGACGGCGCGGTCCTGATCGAGCTCTACAACAACAATTCCGCGCCCGTGCCGGCCTACGCCCAGAAGCATCCGCTGGAATTGCATCTGGCGTTTTCGTCGGACGATCCGCAGGCGGAGGCGGAGCGCCTGTTGCGCGCCGGCGCGGTGTTGTCGGAGCCCGCGCGCCGTACGCCGGCGGGCGACGAAGTCGTCATGTTGCGCGACCCCTTCGGCCTGGCCTTGCAGTTGGTGAAGCGGGCGCAGCCGATGCTGCCGGCGCCGGTGTAGAGAAGGCGCGCCGGGTGGGGCACCCGGATGAAAGGTAGGGTGGTAGGAGCGGCTTTACGCCGCGATGAAGACCGTCCGCCGGCCATCGCGGCGTAAAGCCTCCTACGCAATCCTTGCGAAACGCTACGTCCGGGCTGGTGAAATATGCGGGTCGGGCGGGCGCCCTGCGGTTACGGCGCCGCGCCGGGCAGCCGGGCGACGAGGTCGTCGGCGAGGCGGCCGACGGCGGTGCTGAGGGCCTCCACGAGCGCGGCGGGGTCGCTGCCGTCCCATGGCAGGTCGGGGACGATGATCGCGCGACGGGAGAGGACGTTGCCCGTCGCGGATTCCACAATTTCGACGACGGCGGCGAAGCGGGCGACGTCGCCGTCGGGTCCGCGCGTGCCTTCACAGCGGATGACCGATACGCCGATGTCGTAATCGCGGGCGCGGTCGAAGGGAAACGGGTGCGAGTAGACCCTCGCGACGGCGGGGGAGGCGACGAGGCGCGCGCGCAGCACGCGCGCGATGCCGTCGTCGAGCGGCTCCGCCCAGCGTGCGTAGTCCTGGTAGGCGATCTCGTTGCGTCCGTTGCGCACCACGAGCGAACGGCTTTTGAGGTAGGCGGGCAGCTCGATGGCCCGCAGGCCGAGGCGGAGGCTGCCCTCCGGAACGGCCGCCGGTGCGCGGTCGGGCACTGTGAGCACGAAGAAGCGGGTGGGGTCCGCGGCCGGCTCGGGGATGATCTGGCAGCCGGCGGAGAAAACGAGGAGAGTGGCGAGCGCGAGAAGCGGCGCCAAGCGCGTGCGGAGAACGGTGGAGCGAGGGGGAACGGTCATCGGGACGGAGGCGTTTCCGGCGGACGGCGTCCGGTAAGCAGCGCGCCGGGGTTGCGTTCGAGGAAGTCGGCGAGGCGTTGGACGGACTCCGCCGCCTCGGCGAGCTGGAAAAAGGCGTCGTTGGCGCTCGCGCCGAGGCCCTGCTGCGCGTTGACGAAGGCGCCGAGGGAATTGAGCACGCGCTCGAACGAAGCCAGCGAGTCGCGCACTTCGCCGAGGGTGTTGTTGAAGCCCGCGACGGCGGGATCCACCTGCGCGTCGATCCGGGCGACGAGGGCGCGCAGATCGGTGACGGCTCCGTTGACGTTGGCCAGGGTGTCCTTGATGGCGGGGTCGCTGGTCAACGCGTGAAGCGAGGCGCCGGCCTTGGTCCACTCGGCGACGAGGGCCTTGCTGTCGAGGCCGTTGAGGTGGCCGCGTACGTCGGCGAGCAGGCCCTGGAACTCGCGCGAGAGGCGGCCGAAGTCGACCTGGTTGATGTTGGCGAGGATCTCGGTGAAGCTCGCCTGGAACTGCGAGATCGTCGACGGCACGGCCGGCACGAGGGCGAGGCGGTCGTCGCGGGCCACGTCGGGCAGGGGGAATTCCGCGGTGTCGAAGAAATCGAGCTCCACGTAGAGCAGGCCGGTGGCGAGGCCGATGACGCCGAGCTGGGCGCGGAGGCCGCGGTCGATGAGCTTTTCCAACTCGGCGCGGGACGATACGTCGATGGGCGCGCCGCGCTCGTCGCTGAGGATGTTGCGGCTCAGTTCGCAGACGACGGCGACGACGGACTGGTTGGCCTCGGCGTTGTAACGCAGGTTGATGCTGGCCACGCGGCCGACGCGCACGCCGCGCAGTTTCACGGGCGAACCGAGATCGAGCCCGTGGATGGTCTCGTCGAAGTAGACGATGAAGCGCTGCGGCTTGGAGAAGAAATTGACGCCGCCAAAGGAGAACAAGGCGATCAATCCGAGGCCGAGCGCACCCAGCACAAAGAAACCGACGACTGCGGGACTGACCTTCGTTTTCACGGTGGGGAGGGAAGGGGATTATGCGGGGGGACTCAATGAAGGGTTTGGAAAGTTTCGCCGGCGCTCATGCTTTCTCCGCGCCGCGACTCAGGAAGGCGCGCACCTGGGGATTCGGCGAGGATTCGAGCAGGGTGCGCGGCGAGCCCTCGGCGACGATGCCCTTGGCCTCCTTGTCGAGCATGATGACGCGGTCGGCGATGGCGAAGATCGAGGCGAGCTCGTGCGAAACAACGACGCAGGTGGTGCCGAGCGTTTCGCGCAACTCCAGGATGAGTTCGTCGAGGCTGCGCGACATCAGCGGGTCGAGGCCGGCGGACGGTTCGTCGAAGAAGACGATGTCCGGGTCGAGTGCGAGGGCGCGCGCGAGGCCGGCGCGCTTCTTCATGCCGCCGCTGATTTCGGACGGGTAGTAGTCCTCGAACCCGCCGAGCCCGACCTGGGCGAGCTTGAGACAGGCGAGTTCCTCGCGTTCGCGACGCGAGAGCGGGGTGTACTCCTCGAGCGGGAGCATGACGTTTTCGCGCAGGGAGAGGGACGACCAGAGGGCTCCGCTTTGGTAGAGGACGCCGAAGGTCTTGAGCAGCTGGCGGCGGCGTCCGGCGTCGGCTTCGAGGAAGGACTCGCCGAAGTAATGCACGGAGCCGGCCAGCGGTCGGTGCACGCCGATGAGGTTCTTGAGCAGGGTGCTCTTGCCGCAGCCCGAACCGCCGATCACGAAGAAGACCTCGCCGCGCGCGACGGAGAAGGTGACTTTGTCCAGGATGACGTTGTCGTCGTACCCGCAGCGCAGGCCGGAGACGTCGATGGCCGGGGGCGTTTCCATGGTCACCAGCCGAGGATGTTGAAGATCACCGCGTACAAGGCGTCCGCGACGATGATGAGGAGGATGGCTGTGACCACGGCCGAGGTGGCGGCGAGGCCGACGCCGGCGGCGCTGCGGTCGGCCTGAAGGCCGCGAAGGCAGCCCGCCAGGCCGACAATGAGACCGAAGGTAAGAGCCTTGATCAGGCCCGTGCTGATGTCGGAGAGATCGATCATCGTGAGCGTCTCGACCCAGTAGGCCGTGGGAGGGATGTCGAGGATCGCGAGGGCGATGGCCATGCCGCCGAGGATGCCGAGGCTGTTGGCATACAAGGCCAGCAACGGCATCATGAGCGCGAGGGCCAGGATGCGGGGCATCACCAAGAAATCGACGGGGCGGATGCCGAGCGTTTCCAGTGCGTCGATTTCCTCGTTGGCCTTCATGTTGCCCAGCGTGGCGGCGTAGGCGGCACCTGTGCGCCCGGCGAGCACGATGGCCGTCATGACGGCGCCCATTTCGCGCACCATGGTGAGTCCGACCAGATCGGCCACCCAGATGTCGGCACCAAACTGGCGCAGGATCACGGCGCCCGTGTAGGCGAGCGTGAGACCGACGAGAAATGCAATCAGCCCCACAATCGGCAGAGCCATCGCACCGCATTGCTGCATCTCGTAAAGGCAGTCCTTCCAGCGGAACTTGTGCGGATGCTTGACGAGGTAAACTGCGCTTAACGTGCACTCGCCGACGAACTGGACGATCTCGCGCGCCTTGGCGGCGACGTCGGTCGCGGCGAGTCCGACGACACTCAGGAAGTCGGGCGAGCGGTCGCGAGGAACCCGGGCGTCCTGCGTGGAATCGAACTGCCTGAGCAGGCGGCGGACGGCGGGAAGGAGGGACTCGGCGTCGAATTCCGCGCCGTGCGTTTCGCACCAAGCCCGGGTTTCGTTGGCGAAAAGCACGAGGGCGCTGTCCCAGCCGGCAACCGCACCCATCTCGACACGCACCCGGTGCGGTGCACACCCCGCGAGGATTCCGACCGGCGAGGGACGCCGGGCGGTGATCTGCCAGTGTCCGCCAAGGACGAGCACCGCCGTGTCGGCCTCGTGACGGAGGGAGACCGTGGGACGAAGCTCGGCGGGCGGTGCGGACATCGGGGCGAGGATCCACGGCGGGTCCGGACGCGCAAAGCCAAATTTCTTGCCGGCGCGGGGAGGGTGGGGGAGCGTCGCCGGTTTCATGACGTTCCGCACCGTCCTCTTCGATCTCGATGGCACGCTCATCGAGCACCTGCCGGCGATTCATCGCAGTTACGCGCATACCCTTCCTCAGCTCGGCCTGCCGGCCCCGACCTACGAGCAGGTGAAGCGCGCCATCGGCGGAGGTCTCGAGAAGGCGATGCGCAACTTCGTCACTGCGGAACAGCTGCCGGAAGCGCTGCGCATCTATCGCGCCCACTGGGACACCACCATGCTCGACGGCGCCACCCTCATGCCGGGCGCCGAAGACTTGCTCGCCGCCCTCAACGAACGCGGAGTCTCCTGCGCGGTCTTCACCAACAAGCTGGGCGTCTCCGCCCGCGCCGTCTGTGCCCACCTCGGCGTGATGCCGAAACTGCGCGGCGTCTACGGGGCCAAGGATACGCCCTGGCTCAAGCCCGAGGTGGACTTCGCCCGCCACGTGCTGACCGATCTTGGCGCAGACGCTGCCACCACCGTGCTGGTCGGCGACTCGCCCTACGATGTCGATGCGGCCCGCCTGGCCGGAATGGCCTTCGCCGGGGTCACGACCGGCACGCACACCGAGACGCAGCTGCGCGAATCAGGGGCGACGACGATTTTCGCGGACCTCCTGGCTCTCCGATCGGCTTGGCTCGGATCTTGTGAGTAAGTTGTCAGCCCGCGGCGGGTAGTCTTCCGGGCAATATCCTTTTCGCAGAAGAGGCAGGTTAGTAAGTGATTATTAAATAGAGAGATAAGTCGATTTTTTGCCTGAGCTTCGATTGTGAACATCCCCGTCAAGGGTCCTTTTCGCCCTGTCAGTAGATCGGTGGCTTGGTAGATTTTGAGAGATTTTGGTGGAAAACTCTCACCGTCTGGCGTGTTCTCCCACTTTATGAGTTCAGCTTCCGCCGATGACCTGAAGGCCCGCTTGCTGGGATTGTCCCATCAACTCGGTCGCGAGGAGCGGGATCTGGCGATTCTGGGGGAGGGCAACACGTCGGCCCGCGTTTCGGAACGTACCTTTTGGGTCAAGGCCAGCGGGTCCAATCTCGGTTCGCTGAGCGACGCCGGTCTCACCGAGTGCCGTTTCGACGGCTTGCTGCCGCTCATGAAGGCGCGCTCCCTTGCCGACGAAGCCGTCGACGAGGCCCTGCTTGCCTCCCGCGTCAACCCCGCCGCGCGCAAGCCCTCCGTCGAAGCGATCTTCCACGCCTACCTGCTGACGTTGCCCGGCGTTAACTTCGTCGGCCACACCCATCCGATCGCGGTCAACGCCCTCCTTTGCACGAGGCATGGGCGCACGTTCGCGAGGCGCCGGCTTTTTCCTGACGAAATCGTCTGCTGCGGCGTCGAAAGCGTGTTCGTGCCCTACACCGATCCTGGACTGAAGCTCTCGCAGGCGATCAAGAAGTCCGTCGAAGCCTACATCCGCCGCGTGCAACGCGCCCCGCGCGTGATCCTGCTGGAAAACCACGGCCTTATCGCCCTCGGCGGCACGCCCGAGGCCGTGCTTGCGGCGACGCTCATGGCGGTGAAGGCTGCCCGCATCTTCGTGGGCGCTGCGTCCACCGGCGCCGCCCCGCGGTTTCTCACCCCCGCCCAGGTCGTCCGCATCGCCGGCCGCCCCGACGAACACTATCGCCAGAAGGCCTTCGGCCTCTGACCGGCTCTTCCGCTCCTCGAACTTTTCCCACCATGTCCACCTACAAGTACGTCAACTACCTCTGGGACGATGCGAAGGCTGCGTCCCTCGATCCGGTCGGTCGCCTCGTCTACCGTTCCAACCTGCTCGGCGGCGACCAGCGCATCACCAACACGGGCGGCGGCAACACGTCGTCGAAGATCATGGAGAAGGACCCGCTTTCCGGCAAACCGGTCGAGGTCCTCTGGGTCAAGGGCTCCGGTGGCGACCTGCGCACGAGCAACCGCGACAACTTCTCGTCCCTCTACCAGCAGAAGCTGATCGACCTCCAGGCGCTCTACGCCGCGCGTTCCGACAAGGGCCTCAAGTCGCAGGCCGAGGACGACATGGTGGGCATGTATTTCCACACCACCTTCAACCTCAACCCGCGCGCCTCCTCAATCGACACGCCGCTGCACTCCTTCCTGCCCGGCAAGCACGTCGACCACATGCACCCGAACGCGATCATCGCGATCGCGGCCTCGGCGAACTGCGAGAAGCTCACGCAGGAAATCTTTGGCGGCGAGATGGCCTACGTGCCGTGGATGCGCCCCGGTTTCGAGCTCGGTCTCGCCATGCAGGAGATCGCGAAGAAGCACCCGAAGGTGAAGGCCATCATGATGGGCCAGCACGGGTTCATCTCCTGGGATGACGACGAGAAGGTCTGCTACACGCGAACGCTCGACTTCATCGAAAAGGCCGCCGCCTACATCGAGGCCAAGTACGCCGCGAAGGGCGGCGACGCCGCGGCCTTCGGCGGACAAAAATACGCCGCGCTCGACGATGCCGGCCGCCGCTCCGCCTTCGCCGCCATCCTGCCGTGGCTGCGCGGTCAGGTTTCCCAGCAGCGCCGCTTCATCGGCACCGTGCAGGACGACGCCAAGATCCTCCGCTTCGTCAATTCGAAGGACGCCGCCCGTCTCGCCGAGCTCGGCACCTCCTGCCCCGACCACTTCCTGCGCACGAAGATCAAGCCGCTCTACGTCGACTGGAATCCGCAGGCCGAGGACCTCGCCGCGCTCAAGAAGAAGCTCGCCGCCGGACTCGAGCAGTACCGCAAGGATTACGCCGCGTACTACGCGAAGTGCAAACACGCCAACTCGCCGGCGATGCGCGACCCGAACCCGACCGTCGTCCTCATCCCCGGCCTCGGCATGATCGCTTGGGGCAAGGACAAGTCCGAGTCCCGCGTCACCGCCGAGTTCTACAACTGCGCCGTCGAAGTCATGCGCGGCGCCGAGGCGATCGACACCTACATCGCCCTGCCCCAGCAGGAGGCCTTCGACATCGAGTACTGGCTGCTCGAGGAGGCGAAGCTCAAGCGCATGCCCGCCGAGAAGGAACTCGCCCGCCAGGTCGTCGTCGTGATCGGCGCCGGCTCCGGCATCGGCAAGGAGACCGCGCACCGCCTGGTCAAGGAAGGCGCGCACCTCGTGTGCGTCGACATGAAGGTCGAAAGCGCGCAGGCCACCGCGAAGGAAATCACCGACCGATACGGTCTTGGGATCGGCGTCGCCGGCACGGGCCTTTCGAATTGTGGCCCTGCGATCGGTCTGGCTGCGAACATCACCGACCGCGCGAGCGTACGGGCGATGCTCGACGATGTCGCACTCGCCTACGGCGGGTTCGACTCGATTTGTGTCACGGCCGGCGTCTTTTGGCCGAGCGATACGACCGGACACATTCCCGACGACAAGTGGGCCTTCACCTTCAACGTAAACGTCACCGGCAGCTACATTGTCGGCGATGAGGCGTACAAGACCTGGAAGGAGCAGGGCCTCACCGGCAACCTCGTGCTCACGACCTCGGCCAACGCCGTCGTCGCGAAGAAGGGTTCCGTGGCCTACGACACCTCCAAGGCCGCCGCCAACCACCTCGTGCGCGAACTCGCCATCGAGCTTTCGCCGCTGGTGCGCGTCAACGGCGTCGCCCCGGCGACCGTCGTGCAGGGCTCGGCGATGTTCCCGCGCGACCGCGTCATCGGCTCCCTCGCGAAGTACAAGATTCCGTACACCGACGACGAGGCCACCGAGTCGCTCGTGACGAAGCTCGCGCAGTTCTATGCCGACCGCACGCTCACGAAGTCGCCGATCACACCGGCCGACCAGGCCGAGGCCTACTTCCTCCTCGTGACGAAGCGCCTGAGCAAGACGACCGGCCAGGTCATCACGGTCGACGGCGGCCTGCACGAAGCCTTCCTGCGCTGACGCCAAAGCCCCCGGCGCAACCGCCGGGGGCTTTTGGTTGGATCGGAGGCGTTCCGGAGGGGCGGGCACCCCGCAGATCTCGCCAGCACGGACGTCGCGTTTTGCGAGAATCTTGTAGGAGCGGCTTTACGCCGCGACGATCGCCGTCCGCCAGCCATCGCGGCGTAAAGCCGCTCCTACCCCCACC
>VFQQ010000470.1_pt1 | contig 79622 bp, 54 predicted proteins | sample 3512341 | NCBI WGS metagenome assembly VFQQ01 (sample SAMN10412373, study PRJNA504923) | tailings metagenome | isolation source: Relicate 2 Philex TSF1 revegetated site | place: Philippines: Tuba, Benguet | collected 2017-08-29
AATCCGGGCCCAGGCGGGTTCTACGACAACCTTGGAAACACGCCTTCGCAGCCCCGTCTGGTCGCTGGCAGCGATTACGCTGACGATCCGGCTTTCCTGCTGGCACCGCATATGGCGGCAACGCCAAGGGTTAGCGGTCCCGCGAGACGGATCTCCTCCCGCACCTATGCTGAAACGCGGGACGATACGCCGCTCGAGATGCTCTATAGGGATCTTGATCCGACTGCGCGTTACCGGATTCGCGTTGTCTACGGAACCGGCGCCATGGGCAGCCGCGACCGGCCGATGACGCTTCGTTTAGTGGCCAACGGGCAGCATGAAATCCACGGCATGCAACCGAAGGACCCGCAGGGTCGACCGGTGGAATTTGATGTTCCCATCGAAGCCACACGATCGGGATCGCTGCACCTCAGTTGGAGCCGTCCGACTGGCCTGGGAGGCAATGGGCGAGGCGTTCAGGTGGCGGAGGTCTGGCTGATGCGCGTGGATGCTCCATGAGGTCGTGTTCTGCCACGGGCGGACTCCCGCTTGGCTTTGGCACCAACGCCTCACGGCCCTCCGAAGTGAACCCGTAAGTCGTTCGGTGCGAGTCACGGACCCTTCAAAACCGGAAACCGGTCGTGCAATGATCCTTGTTCAGACAGCACCCGCCGCCAAACCCAACCTCCTCCATCCGTGAATGTAAGCTACGACGAATTCGCCCGGAAATCCGATTTCATGGGCAACCCTTTCCCTTATTACGCCCAGCTGCGTGAGCACGACCCCGTCCATTGGAGTGACTATTGGGGTGGATGGATATTGACCCGCTACGAGGATATCAAGGAATGCCTCGCCGACACCGCATCCTTCAGCAGCCGGGGTCGGCAGACCTCCCGCTTCCCCAAGCTCTTCACCTCGGAACAAATGGAAGCACTCAGACCCCTTCAGCAACAGTTCCTCGAAGGGCTGATCTCCTCCGACCCACCCGACCACAGCCGCTTGAAGCGCTTCATGCTGAAGGGCATTCGCCCGATGAACGACGCCAACCTAAAGGACGTGGTCCATGACTTGGTCAGCGAGTTGCTCGACAAGGTGCAGAGAAAGGGGAAGATGGACGTGGTCCGCGACTTCGCCTACCCGTTGCCGATCTATGTGACCCTCGATATTCTCGGGGTCGCCCAGTCGGAACGGGATCGCCTGAAGACAGCCTGTGAGGTCTTCCTTGAGCTGAGTCTCGACCCCACGCCTTCCTTCGACAAAGCCTTGCGCAGCCAAACCGCCCTCGTCGAGATCAAGCAGGAGTTTGCCCGTCTGTTGGAGGAGCGCCGTCACCATCCGCAGCGTGATTTCATCTCCAACTTGGCCGAAGGCGAACGGGAGGGCGTTCTCCACGAGAGCGAAATCCTGACCACCTTGGTCACGGTCCTGATCGGGGGCCACGAAACCACCACCTACCTGCTGGCCAGTGCCCTCTGGGTACTGAAGAGCTATCCCGACCAGATGCAGGCATTGAAGGACGATCCCTCTCTCCTGCCCAGCGCGACCGAGGAGTTCATCCGGTTGGTCGGCCCCTTCCAGATGTTACAGCGTATCGCGACCCGAGATCTCGACTTGAAGGGCAAGGCTATAAAGCAAGGGCAGCTCGTGCTGGCCCACCTCGGGGCAGGCAACCGCGACCCCGAGGCCTTCGAACGCCCGGACGAGCTCGACATCAAGCGCAACCCGAACCGGCACCTCGGCTTCGGCCATGGGGTGCACGCCTGCTTGGGGGCTCCTTTTGCGCGCAGCGAAGTTCCCATCGCACTGGAGCTTTTCCTTCGCCGCATCCCCAGCTACGAAATCGAGCCAATCGAGTTGGAATTCCCCCACAGCAGCCTGCGCGGTCCCAAGAAACTTCCCATCGTTTTTCCTCCGAATCAGTCATGAGCGATCAATCGGCCAAGTGGTGGTGCGAAGTATGTGAATATATCTACGACCCGGCGGTCGGAGACCCGGATTCGGGCATCGCGCCGGGCACCGCGTTCGAGAGCATTCCCGACGACTGGTATTGCCCGGAATGCGGCGCCCGGAAGGGAGACTTCGTCCCCTACAAAGGGTCGGCTCCCCAAAAGTGACAGGGAAAAATGCCCGCACCGACCTGTTCACGGAAATCGGCGAAAACGGGACAGGCTCTACGCAAGCGAAGATCTCTGGCTGGAGATGGCGATAGGAAAGGGATGAGCGGAAGAAAACCAGAATGGTAAGCGTTCGCACCATCGACACATCAGACGACAACAACCACGATGTAATCGAGCAGAGGAGCGTCTACATGAAGATCTCTTCGGACACGCAGACCGTCGGATTTCATTACTCGCTCGACGTTCGCCGCGGGAATTTCCCCCGAAAGCCCGATCCATCCTCAATTCACCCCCGCCTGCACGCTCTGGATCACCAAACCCGGGAGGTTCCTCGCAATCAGCGTCTCCACGTTGCTCAAAGCCGAGGGGAACGATTGCTTGGATCGCTTGCCCGGCATTATGTATCCCCACCTAGGATACACCAGGATCGTATCATTTTCCGTCACCCGCCAACGTCCATGACCACCGCTGGCCCGCGGGCAGCGCCCGGTTTATTTGTGGTTGACAAAACGTTTTAGCAAAATTGGTGTGACGTCCTTCGATCGGCAGGTTTCAATCCTGCCGCGCCGCCTCAAATAGTTGCCAGCCGACCCATGAAAACACTTACCCTAACTCTCGCTCTCCTCGCTGCGGCCCCCCTCACCCAAGCCGACTCCTTGACTTACAATCGTATCGCAGTCGAGGAAACGTCCGAGCGCTTGACTCGGGTGACCGCCCTGGTCCCCAGCTCTCCTCCCCGCTGGTCTCGAGAGGTTCCTCAGGATCCCATCGAATGGTCCAGTCCGACCTTAGACCCCCTCTTCCGCGACCCCATTCCCTTTGTCCTCCCCCCGGTCGACGAGGGCGAACCCTTTTATCCGCACAATCACCTCCCGTCAGTGGCTTGGCTTCCCAACGGGGACCTGATGGCCATCTGGTATACCACGGTCAACGAGCCCGATCCCGAACTGACCGTCCTGGCTAGCCGCCTGCGTGCAGGGCATGACCAGTGGGACCCCTCGAGCGAGTTTTTCAAGGCCGAGAACCACAACATGCACGGCTCAGCCATCTTTCACGATGAACGCGGAACCCTTTATCACTTCAATGGACTGGGCCCCAACGGCGTCCCGGGCTGGGATCGGCTCGCTCTTCTCGGCCGCTCGAGCGCGGATAACGGGGCCACTTGGACCGCGCCTTTCGTGGTGGCGGCGGACTACGCTTGGAGAAATATGGTCATTTCGGGCACCCGGATGACCAGCGACGGCATGCTCATCGTCAATTGCGACGCCGCTCCGACCCACGACGGCGGCACCGCCCTGCACCTGAGCACGGATGGCGGGAAGACTTGGTCCGATCCGGGCAAGGGCCAACCGTTGCCGACCGTTGCCGAGGGGACGGTTGGAGCCGGAACGATCGCCGGCATTCACGCCAAAGTTGCCCTGGTCGCGGACAACCACTGGGTGGCCTTAGGCCGCGGGGACAACATCGACGGCCGCATGCCGATGAGCGTTTCCCGTGACCGGGGACAGACTTGGACTTACTCGGCGAGTCCCTTCCCCCCCATCCGGGGCGGGCAACGACTCATGTTGATGAAACTGAACGAGGGACCGCTGCTCCTCGTTTCCTTCACCAATACCGACCGGAGAAATCCCCGGAAAGGTGGCATGTTCTTTAACCGGGCGGATGGGTCGACCTTTATCGGCCATGGCCTCTTCGCCGCCCTCTCCATGGACGGCGGCAGGACTTGGCCGGTGCGGAAGCTGATTACCCCGTCTCCCGGCGTCTACGACGGTGGGGCGTGGACCGGGAAATTTACCGCCTCGGCCGACAATGCCGAGCACGCCGGCTACCTTGCAGGGACGCAGAGTCCCGATAATGTCATCCACCTGCTCTCGAGCCGTTTACACTACCGTTTCAACCTTTCGTGGCTGCTCCAACCTGTGGGTAGCGAAAATCTATAACGCCATAAATTCAGACCGAGATCAGGCCGATCGAGCCAGCGCGGCTGCGAGTTGCCTTCCAGAAACCGCCGGAGGGATTTGTCCGCGGCTACCAGAACGTCGTGTTTCTCGCTGTTAAAATGTATTACGGCGCGCAGCTCATCGATTTCGTCCGGATGGTCCGCGGCGAGCCCTCTGAACCCCCGCGACTCGATGCGGCGCGCGACCTCCGCGTCCACGAAATTCTTCTCAACATCAGCAAACTCGGCGAACATCCTTTCGATCTCTGACCATGGTTTATTCGCCAGCCCGATACTTAGTATCATGCTGAGTGCAGTGCTGCTTCGTTCCTATCAGCAATTAAAAATTCAGTCATGCATTTGGAAGAAAAATTTGATCAATCAAAGCTTCGATCAGAACTTCGCTGGCATTGTGAACCGGCAAATTGGAAAATTGAAAACGGCGCATTACTCGTCTCCCCCGATGCAAAAACTGATTTTTGGCAAAAGACACATTATGGATTTCAAGTTGATAACGGGCATTTTCTTTATGTCGAAATCGAGGAGGATTTTGTATTGGAAACAGAGGTCAGCATCAATTTTGTAAATCAATATGATCAGGCCGGTTTAATGGTGCGGATTTCTGAAGGCTGCTGGATGAAAACGGCGATAGAATTTGAGCCAGACGGTTTAAATAAGCTTGGGGCAGTTGTAACCAAAAATGGATATTCCGACTGGTCTACCCAAAATGTTGCTGACTCTTTTAGGAGTATAAAACTCAAAATAATTCGTGAAAGAGGAGATTATATCGTTCAATATTTGGATCCTCAATCAAGTGACTGGTCCCAGTTGCGCATGTTTCACCTTGAAGGGAAATCAAAGGTGATGGCTGGTGTGTATTGTTGCTGTCCAAAGGAAAACGGCTTTTCCGCAAGCTTCAATTACCTGTCCATAAAGTAGGATGTTACCCGCCAGGCAATCAAAGAAAAAAGCTTTTAGCATTAGATTCCTTTTAGCCGCCCGATCTACCTGCTATGATCCTTTAGGTTATTCTCAACGCAATTTATGAAACTGCACCTTGCTGCCTTACTCTGGATTGTCGGGTCAATACTCCAAGCCCGGCCCGGCGGGCCGGACGAACCTTTGCTCGTGCTGAACGATGGCATTGACTTGGCGGTGCACGATGGCGGGCTCCGTCCGGCCATTGGGGTGGAGAATATACAGGCCATGCGGGCCAACCGGACGCGTCCGGAGTTGGCGGACGGTTATGGCTGGACCTATAATCATGCGCCGATGCTCGCGTATTGGAACGGTAAGTTTTATCTTGAATACCTGAGCAATCCGTTTGCCGAGCATCTGCCGCCGGGGCAGACACTGGTTACGGTATCCACCGATGGGCGCAGTTGGGGGATGCCGCGGCAAGTTTTCCCCATATATCATATCAGGCCAGGTCCAATCTTGAGTATGGAGTCTGGCCTGGCCATGATGCACCAGCGCATGGGCTTTTATGCGGCCCCCAACGGGCGCCTGCTCATCCTCGGTTTTTATAGCCGCGCCCCCGCCTTTTCGGGGGCCAACGGTATCGGCCGGGTTGTGCGCGAGGTCTATCGGGACGGGTCCTTCGGGCCGATCCACTTCATCCGCTACAACAGCTTGTCCAGCTTTAACGAAAGCAACACGGCGTATCCCTTCTACCAGCGCTCCAGCGACCAGGGATTCATCGACGCCTGCAACGCCCTGCTCGCGGACAAGTTGAAGACCATGCAGTGGTGGGATGAGGAGCGGAACCCGGAGGACGACTTTTTTACGCTCAAGGGTCCGTCGTCAGCCTCGATCTATCACCGTCGGGACGGCCATGCGGTCGCCGTTTTTAAGAATTCCTGGACCGCCGTATCGCCCGACGAAGGTTTGACCTGGAGCACACCGGTCCAAGTGAAGAGCATCGTTACTGACGGCGCAAAGACCTGGGGGCAGCGCACGGAGGATGGCCGCTATGCGCTCGTTTACAATCCCGCCGATTATGGATCGCATCGCTGGCCGCTGGCCATCGTGACTGGCGAGGACGGCATCACCTTCGGCAACATGTTGCTCGTTAATGGCGAGGTTCCTCCGCGCCGGTTTGCCGGACGCGCCAAGGACTTTGGGCTGCAGTATGTGCGCGGCATTGCAGAGGGAAACGGCGCCCCCCCCGGCTCGGACATGTGGATCACGTACAGCATGAACAAGGAAGACATCTGGGTTAGCCGCATTCCTGTCCCGGTGCGCTTTACAGTCGAGGGTTCGGTCGACGAGCGCTTCGATCAACTCGCCATCGGAGGCGTCGTTCCCGACTGGAATCTTTACCGTCCCCGCTGGGCCGATATCCGGGTCGTTGCGTTTCCCAGCGCGCGCAACAAGAGCCTGGAGCTCAACGATCGCGATCCCTACGACTATGCGAAGGCTGTTCGCGTGTTCGCGGAGGCGCAAACCGTGAGCATCGCGTTCCGACTTCTGGCGCGCCAGGCGGACGAGGGTCGTCTCGAGATCGAGGTGCTCGATCATGCCGGACGTCGACCGGTTCGTATTGTGTTGGACGAAACAGGTCGGTTGCTGGCCTCCGACGGCGGCGGGTGGGTCGATGCCGGCCGCTATCGCGCCGATGTCTGGTACCGGATCGGGCTCGCGATGAACACGCCAACGGGCACCTACGACCTTTCGGTGGATGGGAGGCCGGTCGTGCGCCAGGCCACGTTCGTTGAACCGGTCGCCAGTGTGGAGCGCCTTTCTTACCGCACCGGCGTCTACCGCACGACGCCGACGCGCGAAACCGACCGCTATGCCGACCTAGACCTACCGGACGTGAACGTTCCTGTCGCCCCTGCGATCTATTATCTGGACGACGTATTGATTAAGGGACTCCGCCAATAATAAATCGCCATCTAGATAGCTGAAACTCCTTATTGCGCTGGTTGCGAGTACGCTGGACATAAAGCTCTGTTCGCTCACGAAATTTTCTCTACACACTGTCATGCACCTTTCCTATCCTTTACGCTGGGCGAACCCAGTGCTCTGCGTCTCGTTCGGAGTGTTCATCGTTGGCTTGATAACTTCCTCAGCCAAAGGGGCGGACGGGGAAAGGAGGATCGAATTGGGGGGCGCGAAGGTGGTGACGGTGGCAGGGATGAGCGATCCGGAGAAAAAGGCAGTGCAGATGCTGGTGGAGGAAGCGGATAAGCGAAGTCAGGTGAGGTGGCCGGTCGGTGAGCAGTTGCCAGGTGGGAACGGGCCGGTTGTGATGCTGGGGCAGGCGGGAGCGCTCATCGACGCCTATCCGGAGCTTGCAGGTCTGCTCGGCGTTGAGGATCGCGGTAAAGCTGAAGGATACCGCATCGTCACGACGGTAGCTGGACAGGTGGTGGTGGCCGGTAACGACGTGCGGGGAGTGTTGTACGGGGCCGGCCGTTTGCTGCGCCTCATGGACTATAGAAGGGGCGGGATGACGGTGAAAGCGGGCCTGAACATTGCAACTGCGCCCAGGTACGCTCTGCGAGGCCACCAGCTTGGTTACCGGCCTAAGACCAATTCGTATGATGGCTGGGATGTGGCCACTTGGGAGCAATACATCCGCGACCTGGTGATCTTTGGAGCGAACGCGATCGAAGGGATGCCGCCCCGCACGGACGACGCCAGCGACAGCCCGCACTTTCCCTTGCCACAAATGGAAATGTTGATCGAACAATCCCGGCTGGCGAAAGAGTATGGCATCGACTTTTGGATTTGGTACCCAGCGTTGGACCGTGATTACGATAACCCGGCTACCGTGGAATTTGCGCTACGGGAATGGGGAGAGGTGCTCCGGCAATTGCCGCGGGTGGATGCACTCTTTGTTCCAGGCGGGGATCCGGGAAGAACGCCACCGAAGCTTCTTTTTCCGATGGTGGAGAAGCAAGCCGCGCAGCTGCAGGCATTGCACCCCGGAGCTAGGATGTGGGTTTCACCCCAGGGGTTTCGGGGCGAATGGATGGACGACTTCTATGAGCTGTTGAACGGCAATTTGCCTTGGCTGGAGGGCATCGTCTATGCCCCCCAGCAAAGCGAGACGTTGGAGGAATTTCGTGCCCGGGTTCCAGAGCGCTACAAGATGCGCCTGTACCCGGACATTACCCACGCATTGGATTCGCAGTTCCCGGTGCCTGACTGGGACTTTGCGCTGGCAGCGACCCTTCATCGCGAGCCTATAATCCCGCGTCCGCTAGATCAGGCGGCGATCTTCCGGCGCGTGCAGCCTCAGGCCGAACATGGCTTCCTCACGTACTCGGAAGGCTGCAATGATGACGTGAACAAGTTTGTGTGGAGCAGCCTCGGATGGGATCCGGATGCGGACATAATGGAGGTGCTCCGAGAGTACGGGCGTTACTTTATCGGGACCGAGAAGGGCGAGGGGTTCGCGCAGGGGCTGCTGGCGCTCGAGCGGAACTGGCGGGGACGGCTAATCGCAAACGACGGGGTGTACACGACGCTCGCGCAGTTCCAGGAGATGGAGCGGACTGCCCCACCGGCGGTGCTGGCGAACTGGCGGTTTCAGATGGCGTTGTACCGTGCGTACTATGATGCAACAAATCGCGCGCGGTTGATTGCGGAAACGGCGCAGGAGGAGGCGGCACTGGAGCATCTGAGGCGCGCCCGGTCGCAGGGAAGTCATGCGGCGCTAAACGCGGCGGAGATGGCGCTGGCGCCGCCGCCGGCGCGGTTTGCGGCGGAATGGCGTGCCCGGGTCTTCGAGCTTGCGGAAGCGCTCTTCCAGAGTATTCGAATGCAGCTGAGCGTGGCACGGTATCATGCGATCGGCATTCGACGCGGAGGCAATCTCGACTTGATCGACTTTCCCTTGAACAACGGCCCTTGGCTGAGGGTGCAATTTTTGGAAATCCGAGCATTGGAGAGTGAGCCGGAGCGACTGCGTCGGATCGATGAGATCCTCAACTGGGCGAATCCCGGCCCGGGAGGCTTCTATGACGACTTGGGCAATCTTGCGGCCCAACCGCATCTGGTGCGGGGTCTGAGTTATGCAGACGATCCTGCCGGGCAGCGCTCTCCGATGATTGGGTTTGCGCCAAGGCATGGCGGGGCGGCCTTCCGAACGCGAGGGATGCTACCGGCGCGGGTATCCTCGTCCCGCTTTGCGGGAGCGCTGCACGACCAGCCGCTTGAGATGCATTATCCGCATCTCGACGGGACGGCGCAATATAAGGTAAGAATTATCTACGGGAGTGAGGCGGCGTCCATGGTGAGACTGGTGGCAAACGGTGGCCACGAAGTTCATCCGATGCAGCAGAAGAACATGCAGCTGACGCCGCTCGAATACGAGCTGCCGAGGGAAGTCACGGCAGGCGGCGAGTTGCGACTGACTTGGACAAGGCCACCCGGCGTGGGCGGAACCGGTCGAGGAGTGCAGGTGGCTGAAGTATGGCTCGTGCGCATGCCCTGATGATTTTTCCCATAGATGAGAATTATTCAGACCATCCGAGGGAGTGGCGCAGGGCCAATAGATCAGCTCTTGGCGATCACGCCACACCTGGGCCCATACGCACCCGCCGGACGCGCCTCCTTACTATCCTTCCGGGTACTCTGGGACGTCCAGGTTCCACCGGGACGCCCGAAATGCTGCGTCAGGATGTCGACGCGGGCCGCACAGGGCGGTACGATGGCCCAATTCAATCTCGCTCGCTCAGCTTTATATGAACGGTGGCGACGGCTGGACCGCTTAGGTTGTCCCTCAGCGCATCAAAAAAACCGGCAAGAGCGAGCACGAGCGGTCAGAGACGCAGCAATCTGGAAGGGCGACTAATCATGGGCACGACACTACTTCCACTCACCGGCGCGGCCGTACTTGCGCCGGGTGTTGGCACCAAAGCGGACGGCGGCAGCCTGCATGCCGGCGAGAAGGTTCGGTGTGGTCAGGCCGGTAGTGGCAATGCCGACGGGAATCACGGTGTCGCACTCGTTGTCATCCATGAAGCGCGCGGCCTGCAGCAGGAGTTTCTGGCCGTCGCGAGGTATGATGATGAAACCGTGCTTGTCGGCATGGATGAGCTGACCCGGGCGAACCTTGGCACCGAAAACCTCAACTTCGACGCCCCAACGCAAGGGCCAGCAGTGGGCATGGCTGACGGCGAGGCGGCGGGCCAGAGCCTTGAAGCCGGCCGCCCTCATCTCGTCGAGATCGCGGATGGCCCCGTCAGTGATGGTACCAACGCAGCCTAGCGCACGGGCGCTGACAGCACCGACCTCGCCCCAGATCGACCCGTGGCAGCGAGGATGATCGGCGTCTCCACGACGACAATCTTGGGGCCGGGCGCGGACGCGAGATACTCCCGGTAGCGAGCGAAATTATCAGGCTGCTCCTGCTTGGGTAGCGGGTCGCCGCCGGAGATGACCAAAGTCATGGCGTAGCCGATCATCGGCCCCATCTCGGGCATGAAGTCGCGCGTCTCGTCGGTGTTGACGAGGGCGAGCGGGTCCGCGCGCGAAACCTGCTCCAGGGCGTTGGCGATCGAAGGTGTGTTCCAGCGACGCAGTTTCTGCAGATCGCCAACGCTGAGCAGGGACATGGATATGGAGGGAAACGGGCCAGGTAACCGCGGCTTATTTCCAGGCGGCCGGATCGAAGACGGTCGCGGCGATGTAGCGGAAGGGCTTGGCGCCCGGCTGCACGGCGTTGTTCCAGTAGTAGATCAAGATCAGCTTGCCGTCGGCACGCTGGGCCATGACAGGATAGCCCACGTCGCGGTTGGCGCCGTCGCCGGTGCGGAGCGGGATCTCGTTGCCCCAAGACTTGCCGTTGTCCGAGCTGAAGCGTATCGCCATGCGGGAGCCGTACATGCTGCGATAGGCGTAGGCGAGGGCGAGGCGGCCGTCCTTGAGGCGGACGAGTGCCGGGGGCGAGCCGCCGTGACCGGTGTCGGCGACGGGGTCCTTCGCGCGCTGCCAGGTGACGCCGTTATCCGTGGAGAGGTGGGCGGTCATCAGGTCGAGGTTGGTGCCGGTGCGCGTGCGGATCGTGGTGAAGATTTCGTTCGGGGAGAGGCGCTTGGACGAGGACATGATGTCGAAGCCGGCGTGCTCTTCGCCGAGGTAGCTGAGGAACTGCCAAGTCATGCCGCCGTCGGTCGTACGGGCGCTGGCGACGCGGCCCTCCCTCTTGTTGGCCTTGGCTGTCGTGATCAGGGCTGTAAGGGTGCTCTGGCTGTCGATGAAGTAGTCGTTGCGGGTGGCGACGCCGGCGGTGCCGAGGTTGGGAAAACTAAACGGGCCGGCCCAGGATTTGCCCTTGTTGGTTGAGTGGTAGAAGATCGAGGGGCCATCGTGATTGTTGTTGAGGCGGACGAGGGTGAGGACGAACCCCGGGTGGGTGAAGTTCATCGGCCGGTCGAGCGGTTTGGCGGCGACCGCCTTGTCCGGATCGATAGAATGGTCGTAGGCGACGGCTTTCTGGCCGGCGTCGTAGGCATCTTCAATGGCCCACGTATTGCCGCCATCGAGGCTGCGCGCGTACTTGTGGCGGGCGGTTTTCTGGTCGTAGGTGTGGAGACCGCGGGTCTCGGCGTACTTCGCTTCAACGAAGCCGACGAGGATTTCATTGTCCCACATCCAGATGCCGCCATTGGCCGGCCAGGCGGCGAAGCGGCCGTCCTGATGGTAGAGAATGGAGTGGTCGATTCCCGCCCCGGTGGGGGCGGCCGGGGTCTGAGCGCCCCCGGGGAGGGCGGCACCGAACCCCAAGGCGAGGGCGAGGAGGGTGGAGTGAATCGCGAATGACTTCATGGCAGTGGGTCTTTGGAGGTGGGTGGGGGCAGGAAAACCTATGATGAGTAAGGGCGGGGCGGCAGGAGTGGCCAGGTTGGTTCTATAGAAAACGAAGCGTACTGCTAAAACGTTTTAGAATTTTCAAAACCGGTCAACTCTTAAAGGAGCGTGCTGGATGTAAGCGGGGATGGGGCGGCGCGCTTTTCCCGCCCGCAGGACGCGGAATCGAGCTACGATTCGGCTTAAGGAGCGAAGCCTGTCGCTCACCGGTGTGTCGTTATAAGTTGATTTCGCGCTGTCGAAGAGGGTTATTGAAACGGGAGCCCCGCTGAGAGTTCAACCACTTACGTTGGATGCTGAACATCAATTCCGCTGAGGAGGCGAGTAGTCCCGCACCGGTAGGAGCGCTCAGGGTAGCCGGGTCGTTCAGACTTCCACGGCCACGACCCGGAAGCCGATGTGGTCGGAGCGACGATGCGGTTCGTAACGGAGGCGAAACGCAGATCGGCACGCCCACCCCGAGTCGGTCCACGCTCCTCCGCGCCGCACCCGCGAAGTTCCCTTCCGCTCGTGCAGATCCGGATCGGTACCACCGGGCAAGCGGGGATGATACCAGTCGCGGCACCACTCGAAGATGTTGCCGTGCATGTCACAGATCCCCCACGGATTGGCTGGGTAGCTTCCGACTGTCACCGCACGGCGCTGAGGGGGACCGTCCCGTCCCCCGTTCAACGGTTCGCCGTCGAAATTCGCCTGATGGCGACCGAGCGAATCGCCGAATGCTGTCGCGCTCAGCGTTGAGGCGCGGCAGGCATACTCCCACTGCGCTTCCGTCGGGAGTCGAAACTTCCACCCGGTCGGCAGGGCACTTAATCGGTGTGTACGCTCGGTCAGCTTCGTGCAGAAGTCCTCCGCCTCGTCGAAGTTGACCCAGTAGACAGGAATGTCATCGCCCTTGCCGAACTCGATGGAAGGCTGCTGAGCCGGAAATGCTCCTACGATACGTCTCCATTGGGCTTGAGTGACTTCGAACTTTGCCATCCAGAATCCACGGGTCAGCGTCACTTCGACTTGGGCTTCATCCGCGCGATGGCGAGTCTCGTGCGGCGGGCTCCCCATGCTGAAACGTCCAGGCGGGCACCAGCAGAGCGTGAAGCCGTCGACGGTACGCTGCTCGCCAGCACCAACGCCGCGGAAGGCAAACTCCTGCGCTGACGCAGCGTCGATCGAGATGATCGAACCGTCAGCATAGGCTTGCAGAGGGGTGCCTGCGAGCCCGAATCGTACGAATCCGACGCCGCTGGCGTTGGCAACCACCTTGAGGAACGCTCGCCGATTCGGCATGATGACCTTGGTTATGTGGTGGTGACTGAAGGCTGAAGCGTACAACAAAACCAAACAACGAAGAAGGAGACAAGCACATGAAGACGATAGCTGCCTCGGGCTGGATGCCCACAAAGATTCCATCGTCATGGCGATGGCAATGGCGGCGCACGGGTGAGGTCCGGCTTTGGTGACCAGACCCGTGTAGAAAGCTAAATGAGGCTGGTGTGCTGCTTCCCTTACCACATTGGTTGTGGCTCGCAGACGGTGCCTACGCCGGCAAACCCGGAGAGGCATCGTCCTGACCCGGGCGGCAAACACTATTTGGCCAGCCCAAATGTTTTTATTGACGATTCGGCGAAGACTACTCATTGAAAAAACGTTTAAGCAGGCTCCCGTATAGCCAAGCAGTGAATCCAAACAAATGGATGACTAAAAAAAGCCCTGCAGAACTGCAGAGCTCCAACTACCATCAATTATTATTACATGACATCATGCCTTTAATTTTTAAGCCGCAAGGCATCTACACCGCCCAATGGATTCCGACCGACGCAAAAGGACAGCTTGATCGAGGCGCACTGGAAACCTTGATCAAGTTTGGCCGGCACCATGGAATCCAGGGTATTCTTGCGCTGGGGAGCACCGGCGAATTCCCACGGTTCAATCCATCTCAGCGCCGAGAGATGGTTTCGGCGATCGCTGAGATTGGGGTCGGGTTGCCGATGATCGTCAATGTCACCGATATTAATCCCCGAACATCTGTTGAACTTGGTTTGTTAGCGAAGGAAATGGGTGCCTCGGCGATCGCAGTGATGCCGCCGATGTTCTTTCCGGTTTCCCCGGCAGATCAACTCGCCTATTTTCTGCACGTGGCGGAGGCGGTGGATCTGCCTGTCATGCTCTACAATTTCCCCGAGCTCACTGGTAAACGGATCGATCTTGAGACGATCGCGGCCTTTGCAGATCGTGCGCCGATGTGCGCGATCAAGCAAAGTGGGGGAGAATTTGGCTATCACAGTGATCTTATCAGTCTCGGGCGCGAAAAAAACTTTGTGGTCATGTCCGGGGCCGATACACGCCTGCCCGAGGTGTTCGCGCTGGGCGCCAGCGGTGCCATTGGCGGGCTGGTAAACATCGTGCCTGAGCTCATGGTTGGCATCTATCGCGTATGTGTCCAGAAGCACGCTGGTGATGCAAAGCTGGCGAACGAGAAGATGGTTGAAGTGGGTCGGGTGATCGACCAGCTCACATTTCCATTGAACGTCGCGGCCGGACTTGAGGCGCGGGGTCTGCCACCAGGTGTGCCGAAGATGATCGTTTCCAGCGAGTCACACCAATTATACGGCAAGATAGTTGGGGAACTTGGAGCTCTGTTCAACGATTGGCGTCTTGCACCGGGTTAGGACGCGGCATGACCCTTGTCATGCGACCCGCCCCGTCTTTGCTCACGGCATCCACAATGGTTGCGGACGTTTTCCTCCATTAGAGTTTGTCCATGCCCCCTTCACCTCATTTCACCGCGCTCGACGGCTTGGCATTAGCTGCTTATTTTATCGCCACACTGGCAGTCGGCGTCTCCTTTTGGAAGAAGAGTCGTTCGGTCGAGGGCTACACCGCTGCCAATCGCAGCCTGCCCGGCTGGGTCACGGGTTTGTCGATTCTCGGCACTTATGTAAGCAGCATCAGCTTTCTCGCATTGCCAGGAAAAGCCTTCGCCGACGATTGGAATCCCTTTGTTTTCAGCCTCGCGCTGCCGCTTGCCACTTGGATCGCCGTTAAGTGGTTCCTGCCATTCTACCGCAAAGAGGGCCACATATCGGCGTACCTGCATTTGGAGGAGCGCTTTGGCCCATGGGCGCGCATGTACGCGAGCGCTTGCTACCTCGCCACCCAGGTCGTCAGGATGGGCGCTGTCATGTACCTCATGGCCCTGCCCATGAACGTACTTCTTGGCTGGGACATTCATTGGATTATTTTGGCCACGGGTGTCACGGTTACTCTTTACACGTTCATCGGTGGAATCGTGGCGGTCATCTGGACTGATGCGATCCAGACCCTCGTCCTGATTGTCGGGGCGATTGCGTGTGCGAGCATCATGATTTTTGGGCTTCCCGGAGGGGCGCCGCAGCTTTTCGAACTCGCAGTGGAGCACAACAAATTCAGCCTCGGCAGCTTTGGGCCAAGCTTGGCGACGTCCACCTTTTGGGTGGTGTTGGTCTATGGGGTGGTCATCAATCTCCAGAACTTTGGCATCGATCAGAATTACGTGCAGCGCTACCATGCGTCGAAGTCTGATGCCGAGGCGCGCAAAAGCGTCTGGATGGGTGGGCTGCTCTACCTGCCCTTGTCTGCTGTCTTCTTCTTCATTGGTACCGCTCTATTCGCCTACTACACGGTTCACGCGGACCAGTTGCCTGAAATGTATCGCGACCCGGCCCGGTCCGACTCGGTGTTCCCGTACTTCATTGTCACTGTGCTGCCCGCAGGCGTAACGGGCCTGCTCATAGCATCCATTTTTGCCGCGGCAATGAGCACTGTGTCGAGCAGCCTCAACTCGTCTTCCACAATTATTGTTTCCGACTACTACAAACGTTACTTCAACCGGCAGGCCACCGAGAGGCAATCCATGCGCATGCTGGTTATCACCACGCTGGTATGGGGCGTGGTTGGCACATTGATCGGTCTTGCCATGACCACTGTGCGCAGCGCACTTGACGCTTGGTGGATGCTTTCAGGAATCTTCGCAGGCGGTACGCTGGGGCTGTTCTTGCTGGGTTTCGTTTCAAAGCGCGTCACCAGCAGAGCCGCACTCGCTGGGGTGGGCGTGGGCGTGCTGGTGATCCTATGGATGACGCTCTCACCCCGAATTGGAGGTCTCCCTGATGTATTGAAGAGTCCCTTCCACGGTTTTCTCATCATCGTCTTCGGAACTTCCGCGATCTTGCTCGTCGGCCTCGCTGTCACCGCTTTCCTGAAGCCCCCGCCGCGGGAGCAGGCTCCTTGCACCCGACCGGAGCCGACTTAGACCGGGGCTCGCAAATGAAACCCGTTTTGCTCACATATGCTCTCTTGCGGCAGATTTGTTTCTATGCTCGCTGGAGGAGCCTGTCTTTCCATGATGCCCTCATTTGCAGCGGGTGCTGAACGCCAGATTACCCGCGATCCGCGCGGCCACGTCCTTACAAACACCAATGTGTGGAGCGCCGATGGACAATGGATCGTGTATGACACACGCATTCGCGACGACCAGTTCTCTGGTACAACCATTGAGCGGGTAAATGTGCGCAACGGTGAGGTCGAGGTGCTGTATACTGCGCCCAACGGCGCGAATTGTGGCGTGGCTACGGCCGATCCAGCGGGTCCGCGCGTGGTCTTCATTCACGGTCCCGAGAACCCGGCACCTGACTGGTTGTATGGAATGACACGACGCCGTGGCGCGCTGGTCGATGCGCGGAATCCCGGTGTTGCTCGCCCGCTCGACGCGATGAACTATCAACCGCCTTTCGCACCGGGTGCACTGCGTGGCGGCTCGCATGTGCACGTCTTCAGTCCGGACGGCGCCTGGGTGAGCTTCACCTATGATGATGAGGTGCTGGCGGTGCTAGGCTCGGATCCCCAGGCCGGACATGAGCTTAATCAGCGCAACGTCGCCGTATCTATCCCCGCCGGCCCCGTGCGGGTCAGCAGTAGTCATCCGCGGAATCATGACGGTGACTGGTTCTCCGTGGTGGTTACCCGGACCGTTAATTGTCCCACACCCGGATCTGACGAGATCTCCCGTGCCTTTGAAGAAGGATGGGTGGGCCACAAAGGATACGTCCGATCTGATGGCAGCCGACAGCGACGGGCGCTTGCCTTCCAAGGGGTCGTGACCGCGCCTGACGGGCGGACCCACGCCGAGGTATTCATTGCAGATCTGCCGGAAGATCTCACGCGGGCCGGCGATGGGCTTCTTGAGGGAACGAGGACGCGGCGTCCCGCGCCGCCCAGAGGAGTGGCGCAACGGCGCCTGACTTTTACTGGCGAGCGAGCGCATCCTGGTGTGGTTTCGCAACCTCGCCATTGGCTACGAGCGTCGCCCGATGGGGCGCAGATTGCATTTCTCATGAAGGACGATGCCGGGATTGTGCAGTTCTGGACGGTTTCTCCCAATGGCGGCGCCTTGCGGCAGCTCACGCGCAATGGGCATGATGTCAGTTCTGCATTCACGTGGAGCCCGGATGGCCGCTACCTTGCGCACACTATGAACAACAGTGTTTGTATTACTTACGCGGTGACTGGGCGGACGGAGCGTCTGACTGCGCGTGCCCCCGCTGACGGCCCCGGGCCATTGGCCTGCGTTTTTTCCCCGGACGGTCGGTCCATTGCCTACACGCGCAAAGTGGCCGACCCTTCCGGGAAGTTCGACCAGATCTTTGTCACAACTGTACCTGGCGACGAATCGAGCAGGGGCGGCATGGCTGAGCGGCCATCGATCGTGAAGATGCCGATCTGGGCATTGGGGCCGCTTTAGCAAACATTCCTTAGCCGGGGGGCGCTTTGTCAGAAGGCCTGTGGCCGGTTGAGTCCCGGAGGACCGCTCGAACCGGGATCTGTTCATGCACCGGTCCGCTCTCCGGGTGGTCCAATAGGCGTAAAAGCAACTGGCTGGCGCGTTCGCCGATCTCATCTCTGGATACGCCCACGCAGGTCAGGGGCGGATCGAAATAGGGGGCCGTTTCATAGTCGCCGACTCCGACGACTGAAACGTCATCAGGGATTTTGAGGCCCCGTTTTTTGATGACGGAATAGGCGCCCAGTGCGAGACTGTCCATCACTGTGTACAATCCGTCAATTTTACCATTGGCAGCGTAGAACTTAGTCATCGCCTCGTGTGCCCCGGCCTCCGACAGGGTATCCGCCTCGATGATTGTCGCGCTTCGGCCCAAGAATCGGTGCGTTGCGGCCAAGAAACTGTCAACGCGCGTGCGGGGCGTGTAAGTGAGCGGCCGGCCATGGAGAACAGCGAGCCGTGTCCTATTCATTCGAATCAGCAGCTCCGCAGCTTGGGAGCCGCATGACGGGTCTTCATCGACGCACGAATAGCCCGGCACGGTACGATTGATGAGTACCGCCGGATAAGGGAGATGGTTGCGCCCGAGGAAGGCATCATCCTCGGGCGTTGTGTTTGCGATGAGTGCTGCATTGAAGTGATCGCCTGTCAGCAATCCTCGCAGCTCGCTCAGACGGCCGGCCGCAAACATCTCGATTAGCAAGGAAAATGATCGCCCATGCGGGCTGCCGGCGTCGGCGGTGGCGGCCCTGCGCAATGCAGACAAAAACTGGTTCACAACTCCCAGTGAGGCCTCGAAGCTGGTGACGAAGGCGATGACGATCTCATGCTTGCGGCCGTTTCCGCTGCGGAGCCGGCGGGCGCTGATATCGGGGAGATATCCTAGGCGGGAGGCCGCCGCCCGCACCTTATCCACCGTTTTTAAGGGGATCCGGCGTTCAATGTGGCGGCTGTTTAGCACCGAGGAAACGGTCCCAATCGTGACGCCTGCGAGCTCGGCGATATCTCTCACCGTCACGCGAGCAGTCCGTTTGAGAGGCGTTGTTTTCATTTATTGGCAATCTGAGTGTAAAATGGTCTGGTAGCCGAGCGGAAAATCCGCGACGGCATCAACGGCTTGAAAGTACGCGTTTCCGCTGCGGATGGGCCGGTGTGTTTCGGGATACCTCTCCTGCAGCGCCTGCGTTTCGACGGAGGGCTCGCCGGGTCGTATTTACTTGCCCGTTGGCGGCTTCGCGCTGCGTGCGAGTAGCGCCGCGGCAGGATTATAGGACCGGACCGAAGTGGAATGTGCAGCCCACAGGAGCTCCCGGTTGCAGTCATGCTGCATCTCTTGCCCGGCTGCATTTCAAGCGGCGATGGACGCATGAACCCGGCAACGACATTTATCTCTCCCGACGCGGGGAGGTCTGATTGTATAAACCGCTTTGACCACTCAGCGCCCGAGCTGAACTAGGCTGGCGGGTATCGTCATACTACATGAGCGGTTCAGCAAACGCGTCCGTGGCGCATCGCTAGCGCATGTCCCGGTGGTGACTTTCCGATCCAGCGTTCGTCCGCCGGTTCAGCCGCCAGCTGGTAACGCGTGTCAGTCGAGAGACGGAACCGTTCAGTTTGGTTGTCCAAGCTGCCATGCACCAGCGTCATGTTGAACATCATCGCGTCGCCCATCCGGAACTCGCGTGACGTAAGCCACCGTCCGCCCAGGCTTTTTTGAAGAGCGTTGGCGTTCTTCGACAGCGTGCCATCCCACCACTTCTTCCCCGAAGCGTAATCCGCAGCATCTTCGCGGTTCGTGCAGAACTCGTCCACGTCGCGGGCGAGGTAAGACTTCAGTTCTTCGGACTTGCGGTGCGAGCCCTCCAACACGATCAATCCGCCGGTTTCGAGACTTACATCGCCCAGTGGAACCCATGTTGTGAATAGGTTATGCGTTCCGCGACCCATATAGACTAGGTCGCAATGGATGGGACTCCCCAGCCCGGGCCCCTTCGTGCGGAACCAGATAAAATCGAAGTGTCTAACCGTACCGCCCAGGAAACGTTCGAAAAAGCTGACGATTTCTTGGCCGAAAACCAGCTCGCGGAGCAAAGGATCCTGCTGATCGAGCGGGTTCCCCATGGCCCGGCCTACCTCACGGTTGTTATATTGGGCCTCATCCGGCGGGGTGCCTGGCTTTAAAAACCCCAACTTCGCAAGCTGCGATGTCACCGAATCGCGGACCGCTTGCACCTGCTCACGAAACCAGAATTCGCGCAGGTAGAGATACCCATCGTCTTGCATACGCTGGTTCAGGGTCGAAACATCCTCAGAGGCGCGGCTGTCTCGCAAAAAGCCAAACTTTGCCGGCGACAGGTCGAGAGGAACGCCAAGGGTGCAAAGTGTATTCGGCATCGGCGGAGCGACTGAGGCGGAATCTGTACTCATTAGAAACTAATAGACGGGGGAAGATAATATCGCAAGAAAAACGTTTTATCGGGTTCGCGATCTCGGCGGGCGGCGTTGGGCATCGCCGTGATGCTGAACAATGTTCGCGTTCTCTCGGCGGCCCTCTCATCAACGCCAGTTTACCGCACTCTTCGTCATTGCCAGTGAGCCGGCGAACGCAGGTGACGCTCGTGCCGGGCGATCTTCGGGCTAAGTGCCCGTTCATCTGGTCAACGACAAACTTAATCCGGGCCGGATTTAGTTCGTCGCGGGGCAGTTCATCCGCTCCAGCGACCTGGTCGCACACCGCCTTGATCCGACAAATCGTGTAGTTCGGCGGCGATCAGCGCCTACCCACTTACCCAAGTTCGCCGAAGAAAAAAGGGATTCTTGCCCATTAGGAAATGACGAGTTCCTACTCGCCGCTAACTGGAACTCGAAGGAGGAGCGGAGTGAGCCCAAGGTTGGATGGTCCTGACCGCAGACGGATGGAGTAAGATTAGCCTGTCACGGCGTGCATTGATAAAAGCGGAATAAGTTCTGCATTGACAAAAACGTTTTAGCTCCAATTTTTGGACGTAGCTACCTTGATTGGCCGTACTTTTGCGAGCCACACGTCATCAACCCTAAATAAATCCCATGAAGCCCCGTAACTACTCCGGATCAATCCGCTTCAGTTCAGCGCGTCTGCTTGGCCTCGCGCTTGTCACACTATTCTTCGCTCAATCTTCGATCGCGCTAGCGCAGGGAACCGGAACCATTGCCGGCGTGGTCCGCAATGAACAAACTGGAGCGAATCTTGAAGGGGCGGAGGTGACCGTCGCTGGCACGGCCCTCCGGGTCCGGACTGACCGCTCGGGTGCCTTTATTCTACCGCAGGTTCCCACTGGACAGCAGACGCTACGCATCTTCTATACGGGGCTCGATGCCCGAGAGACAACAGTTACTGTTCCGGCCGGAACGCAGACCACCGTGGACATAGCGCTGAACTCGGCTGTCTACGAGCTTGAGGCTTTTGCGGTGTCCGGAGAACGCGAAGGCAATGCAGTCTCAATCATGCGGCAGCGCGCCGCCGAGAACGTCATGAATGTGGTCTCGATGGACGCGTACGGCAGTGTGGCTGATGGAAATATCGGCAACTTCCTTCAGAATCTCCCAGGCCTTGCAGTGAACAAGGAGGCCGGCGATATCGTGGGCGTCGGAATGCGGGGTACTCCCCCGGAGTTGAATTCTGTCACGCTCGACGGCACCCGTACCGCTGCTGCCATTGCCGGCTTCACGCCGCAGGGCGACCGCGCTGCCCTCATCGACCAGATTCCCTCGGAGTTCATCAAGGAAATCGAGGTCATCAAAGGGACCCTCCCAGAACACCCGGCCGATTCTCTCGGTGGCTCGATCAATCTCGTCTCGAAGTCGGCTTTCGATTTTCAAAATCGTGTGATTACCTACCGCGCCGGTGTCACGGCAAACACCTACCGCAAGGACCTAAGCAAGCGGTTTAGCCCCACCCTGGCTTTTTCCTACATGGATGCCTTTGGTTCCAATCGTCAGATGGGCATCGCCATTTCCGGAAGTTATTCGGAGACGACAAATACCCGTGATCGCGTCCAGATGAACCGCCCATTCGAAGATGGTCGGAATACCACCGCTCGGACGCTTGATGACATTACTACGCGTGTTCGCTCAGGACTGGGCGCCAAGTTCGAGTATCGCATTGATCCGACCCTCACCGTGTGGGCGTCCGCCTCGTTGAACCGTTACACTTCCGAGATGGACCGCGTAAACTTCCAGGCCAGTGCTGGCGCTAGCAGCAGGATTGCTGATTACAACGTCGTTAGCCGGGCGCAGATCGAAGCCGGGGTGCAGCCGCGAACCACCACTGGACTAACGGCCGGCATTGCGCCGGGTTTCACGCCAACGTTCACCGAGCTTCTGCATGCCAACTGGACCAATCAGGTTGCACACGAGTCGAAGCGCTCGGTCCAGTACAAAATCGCAATGGGCGCCGAGAAAAAGTGGGCCAATGCGACGCTGTCTATCGGCGCCTCACATAATCCCTCGGAGTTCGATAACGTTTTCTACGGGTTTACCACGACCATGAACGGCGTCATCGGCATGGTTATTGACACTAATGCCGACGTCAATCGTCCCATCTATCGACAATCCTATGGGCCATCAATTGCTGCTGGGAGCGACCTCAACAGGTATCTTGCGAGTTGGTTTGAGAATGGATGGGACCGGACTGAAGAGGATATTTCGAACGTGCATGCGGATCTCGAACATCGGTTCTCGGGCCTCAAGTTCCCGGTAAGCGTGAAAACCGGCTTGGATTACCGGCGTCAGCACCGCTGGTGGACAACCTATCGCCCAAGTTGGAATTACGTGGGCCCTGACGGCGTCCGTGGCGTGAATTCCGGAACGGGAATTAACGATGACAACCTCGCGCAATTTACGGACATGCGGCCCAGTTATTCTGTGATGAACAACGACTATCCCCGGCGGGACAAGTTCAACCTCGCACTTGTTGAAGCGGCGCGACTTCAAAACCCCAGCCACTTTGCACCCGTCGGCACCTCTCTTAACAGTCTTACACCGCCCCGTATTGCGACAGAGGAGGTTTCCTCTGCCTATGTGCAGGGAAACGTCCGGTTTGGAGAATTGACCTTCATTGGAGGTGTGCGAGTGGAACAGACAGATGTTGATGCTCAAGGCTCTTTCCAAGACGCTCAGAATCCCGATGCCCCTTTGATCCGACGTAAGGGCGAATACACGAAAATCTTTCCAAGCATTCACTTGCGTTACGAGGCTACACGCAATCTTATCATGCGGGCTAGCTTTTCTACCGGAAGCGGACGGCCCTCCATTGGGGCGATTGTGCCAAATACCACGATCAGCCATTCTGAGGAATCAGGGCTGGGCAGGGTGACTCAAAACAATCCTGGCCTGAATCCAAATTACTCCAAGAACTACGACCTTTCCGCTGAATACTATTTCGAGCCGGCTGGGGTGGTTTCGGCCGGAGTATTTCGCAAGAATATCGCCGATTACATCGCCACGTTCAACAGCATTGTTCCCGACGGCCAAAACAATGGTTTTGGTGGGGAATACGCCGGGTACGATTACGTTACGCAAGGAAACTTGGGGGGTGAGGCGAAGATCGAAGGCATTGAGCTGAACTACAATCAACAGCTTCGCATGTTACCTGCACCGTTTAATAGCATGTCGGTATTCGCCAACTACACCAAGCTGAAGACGGAGGGGAACTATGGTGAGGGGATTACCGAGCTTACGAAATTTGTGCCGGAAACGTACAACGTGGGCCTTTCATTCAATTGGCGCCAATTGGGAGTCCGGACCGCATATCATTTCAAGAGCGCTTTCCTGAACACCTACAATGTTGACCCCTTTCAGAGAGTAACCGTAGGCGACGATCCCACGGTGGACATTAATCTCCAATACAAGTGGAGGCCGGGCCTCTCATTCTTCGTTGATTATATCAACATCTTCAACAAGTCGCCTAATTGGTATACGGCGGGCAACAAGGAGCGTGTCGTCATGAGTGAGCTCTACGGCGCGCGACTGAGTGTTGGGATCAACGGCCGCTTCTAGTGCAGCCCGGATTGGGGCAGCGATTGACGTGACGGAACCAAGATAAGGCAACGGGCGTCGATTGGCGGATTCAGGCCCGCCGGGTCAACCCCGGCGGGCTTTTTTTATTCGATGAACACGATGCCGCACATCTTCGTCCTTGGTAGCTTTGTCGTAGGGATCACTATTCGCGTCCAGCGGCCGCCTGCGCGGGGCGAGACGCTGCTTGGCGACGCCTTCGATCTGGGGCCGGGAGGAAAAGGAACCAACCAGGCGGTTGCGATCGCACGCCAAGGGGGCCGGGTCAGCTTGCTCGCCTGTGTGGGCAAGGATCGCTTTGCCTCCCTTGCCCGGGAACTCCTGCAGGCGGAGGGATTGGCCCCCACTTGGCTTCATGAACTGGAGGCGGTGAACACGGGCATCGGCTTTGTGACGCTGCTGCCCGACGGCGAAAACACCATCGTTCTTCATCCCGGAGCCAATGCATGCATGACCCTTGAGATGGTGGATGGCGCGGCTGAGACGCTTGCCTCGGCTGCCGTCGTGCTGGCGCAACTTGAGGTTCCGATCGCCGTGGCCGAGCACGCACTCGCGCAGGGCCGCGCGGCGGGCTCCCTGACCATCTTGAATCCTGCGCCGGGGCGATTGCTGCCGCGTTCTCTCCTAATGCAGGTTGATGTTCTGACTCCAAACGAAACGGAGGCACGATTGATCCTTGGGGCTGCACCGGACGCTGACATACCCGTTGAGGATTTGGCCGAGGGTCTGCTGGGGCTGGGGGTCCGGGCGGTGGTGATCACTCGAGGAGCGGCTGGTGCGTTCGTCGCTGATGGCGATGGGCGGCGAAATATTCCCAGCCGGCGTATGTGTCCGGTGGATTCGACCGGCGCCGGGGATTGCTTCAACGGTACGCTGGCGCTTGAACTAGGGCGCGGTCGTTCATTGGACGAAGCCGTGCGCCGCGCCGTCCTTGCGGGCGCCTATGCCACCCAGTTCTTGGGAGCCATTTCCGGATTTCCGGCTACAGCGGAGCTCGACGCATTCATGGCTAGCCGGGGCACAGAAGTTGCATGAGTAGCTAAAGCTCTTGAGGCATGGTCATTATTTACGCGCACAACGATTCTGGCGAGCAATTGAATTTTGGGTCCAAGTGCTCTAACGTCCCACATATACTTGTCCATTGCCATTAAGATAATCAGCTCCTTCCTTAGGCGCGAATCACCCCTGCTCCCCGTGAACGCCCACACCTTCTGCCATCTTCGCTGCGCTGGCCTTACGCTGCTTGCCATCGCGCTTTCAGGCGGCCGCGCCACCGTATCGGACCCTTACAATCTCATGGTCAACGCGGAGCGGCTCGAGGACCCGTCATCCGAAGCCACCCAATACAGAGTGGTTTATCCCGACTGGCGCTCCGAGGACTTGATTGAGCCTTGGCGCGAAGGATTGGACGCCGGCTTGGCGCAGTTGGGATACGAAGCGGTCTCGGCGGCGGACGCTACCGTGCTTATTCATATCACGGCCGTGCAAGAGCATTTGATTGTGGGCACGCAACCGGCGACGCACCGTGAGCCTGTTGCGTCCCAGAACCCGGACTCCATCCGGTACAAGAACGTGGCCGCAATGATTGAAGGGGGGCGCTACCCACAGCTCCTTAACGACAACCCGAATGCTCCTGGAGAGATACTATTGGGACCGAATGGTGAATGGATTGCCACGGGAAGCCTTCGGGGCATGGAAGCGACGCCTGCGGCGCGCGATGAAATCGTGTTCCGAAAGATCACCGCGCTCGTGCTCACCGCGGTGAATGCCCCCCTGCCGAGTGATCCCGCGGACATTAAGATCCGCTGGCGGGTAGAGGTATTCAGTGAGCAGAATTTTGATCAACCAGGACCCGACATGAGTCACTTGGTGGAGATGGCGATCCGTTACCTGGCAGGAAGTACCGGCGTACCAAGACGGATCAAGCGCTAGTGATCTAAGGGCGGTCCTTTCTGCAGCGAGCCGATGTGAGTCCGGGTTATTTTTCCAAGCAACCGCTGCCCGAATGATTGCTCGAACACCGCCAGGCGATCCTTAAGATCCTGCACTGAACGCACGCGCAAATTCTAAGAATCTTTCTCCGCCGAGGCGTTTACAATGAATCGCCGAATGTATGAGATCCGGATTAGGTTGGGATGTCGCCTATAAAAAGGATGCCTGCTCCGGGAATCGAAACCATGGGGCTTTTCCTGTCGTGGAAAATGACAACATGAGAGAAGCCTACCCTATTCTCGCTACGCGCCATACGCCGTTGTCGGGTGGTTTGCGGCCTTGGGGATACAGGGGCGGGAGTTAGCTTGTTGCTTAGGCCGATCCGAAGGCCTGCGAATCTTGGCAGCTCTAACCACTTCCATGGACGAATTATCCTCACACGGTTCTGAACACCTCCGCTTAAATCCCCCTGTCCTTATGAATGAGCGTGAGGTGGCCGTCATGCTAAACGTGTGCCCTCGGTCGGTCAGGAACTTCACCAGCCGGCGCATTCTGCCGGTGATCCGACTGGGACGACGGCGGCTCTATCGACGCGAGGCTGTGTTGTCGGCGCTCGAGGCACTCGAAAGCAGGGGACCTCTGGCGGTAGCGCCCGAAAGTCGTGGGCGGAGACGAGCGTAAACTACTTCGGACGGATCGCGAAGTACGCCACTGCATCCTTTTTCCTCGCCAGGGACCGATAGCTATCGAACAGGACTTGGTCGTTCGAGCGATGACCGAGCATCGCCGTCGTTTTGGCGGCATCAGAATAGAGTGCGTAGTGATAGGATCCAAAACTATGGCGCATCGCGTTGACACGATTTTCGCCCCAGTCGTCGAACCCGGCTGCCTTCACGAAATTCGTCCAGCGACGATTGAACTTTGCCGGGGCGACTCGCCCTTCCTTCTGGGCGCACACGGACAGCCACGCCTTGCACGCGGGCATAAGTTCAACGACGCGCAAACGGCGTTTCTTGGCAATATCCACGCCGATTGTAATGATACCTTCCGACAGGTCGATGGACTTCCAGTCGAGACGCGTGATCTCGTTTGTCCGAATTCCCGCAAACAGCCCCAGTGCGACCGCCGGCAGCAAGTTCCTGTTTTCCTTGAGGCATGCGGCTTCGATGAGACGCTTCGATTCTTCAACAGTAAGAATGGACGGTGTCTTCCAATCGATCTTTGGAGTGCCGATCTTGGCGGCGGGATTCTCGGACGTGAAATGGCCTTTCGAGGCAGCCCAATTGAAGAGGGTGCGGACTGTGACGAGGTAGTTCTTTTTTGTCCGAGCTGATAGTGGTTCGGGATTCTGACCTTCGGTTGAGATCAGGTCCTTCAACCACTGTTCGATGTGACTGCGTGTAACTTCTCCGAGAAGACGCCGGCCGAACGTTTGTTCGAAAACCTTTAAGCGATTCTTCAGGTCCTGAACGGACCTAGCCCGCAGGTTCTGTCCGCCCTTCTCAGCCAGTAGATTCGAAATCGCGACCGAAACCGTCTGACCACCGGCGGGAGGGTGATAGGCGCTGCGCGCCGTCTTCGCTGCGTTGGCCAATGTGAGGCCGGTGCCGTCCAAGATCTTCAACGCTTCAAGGGCATCGTCACGCTGTTGGGGCGTCAGCGCGAAATGCCGTCGTCCGTTTTCGGTGATCTCCCGGTTCTGAGACGTGGCCCACGCCTCCGCCGCGTCCATCGAGGGAAATTGCCGCATAAGGCGAACGCCGGAAAAACGCGCTGGGATCGTTACGCGGTAAGACACTCCGTGGTCCTTACCGACGTAGCGGTTGATGATCTCCTGCACCCGGATTCCCGATCCGGCAGGAAACTCCCAACGCCTAAGTCCGCTTTTTCCAGAGCGTGCCATTCGCTTCCGTCTCGTGCCGGAAGGTGCTCTCAATGTCACCCTCTTTGAGAGGAATTTGAGAGGAGTTTCGTAAGTCGTTGATAAAGTGGGGCGGCCAACGGGATTCGAACCCGCGACCCCTAGAATCACAATCTAGTGCTCTAACCAACTGAGCTATGGCCGCCGTGGGAGTCGGGGAAGTTCAAGTGCGGGTGGATGGCTGTCAATCCCTTCTTCGGCGTCTGTTGGCGGTGTTTGTTGGCAGGATGTTGCCTGTAATTCAGAGTGGGTTGGCCGAGTACAGGGAGGGGCACCAATCGTAATCGATGTGGCTGCGGGGGCGGGCGGTTGCGCGTGCGGGTGGACCTTGCGGACACCGGGGGCGCGTGTTGAATTGCAGGGCGATGCGGTTGAGGTTGGTTACGTTCAACATTGCCCATGGCCGGGGGCTGACGCCGATCCAGGGCTTCACTTCGGCGCGCAAGCTGCGCAGCAACCTGCACCGGATCGCCAAGCTCATCGGCCGGCTCGAGCCCGACATCGTGGCCCTGCAGGAAATCGACGAACGTTCGCGCTGGGCGGGCAACTTTGACCAACTGGCCTACCTGCGAGACCTCACCGGATTTCCCCATGCCGTCTTCGGCATCAACAACCGGCGCGGGGGCCTGCTCAATCTCAGCTATGGCAACGCCCTGCTTTCCCGGTATCCCATCGCAGTCTCCGAGAACATCGTTTTCGGACGGAGCCGGGTTGGAGAAAAGGGATTTCTCTACGCCGAATTCGACGTGGACGGGCGCTGCCTGCCCGTGGTCAACCTCCACTTCCACTACCGCTCGCGGCATCATCGGCTCGTGCAGCTCGACCGCATGCTCGCCTACCTGAGACTGAAGCAAAGGCACCATTCGCAGCACTGGGCAGTGCTTCCGCTCGTCTGCGGCGACTTTAACACTCCGGGGCACACGTCCGATGCCACCGCGTCGTTGCTCAGTCACCTCTGCGATTTTGGCGACTACCACCTGCATCCGACGCGCGGACGGACCTTTCCGTCGCCGCTGCCGACGCGGTTGCTAGATTTTGTCTTTCTCCCACCCGGCTGCGAGGGGCCGCGAAGCCGGGTTGTGCCGACGGTGTTGTCCGACCACCGACCGGTCCTCGTCGATTTCTCGCTCCCGTAGCCGGCTTGGGCGTCTCGCCCAAGTCTGCGGCGCGGAGCGCCGTCCGCGGGCAGGCGCCCGTGCCACATTCTGCCGTGCAAGTAACCGAGATGCGTCCTGCGCGGCACGGGTTCAGCTTTTGCTCTCGCCACCCAAGGCCAGGGCTTGGCAATTCTTGGGTTCCATGGATCGCATCTCCCTTGCCTTCGAACGCGCCCGTGCCGCCCAACGCGCCGCTTTTGTGGCCTACTTGTGCGCCGGGGATCCGGATTTCGACACGTCGCTGGAATGCTGCCGGGCGATCCTCAAGGGAGGGGTCGACGTACTCGAACTGGGCGTGCCGTTCTCGGATCCCCTGGCCGACGGCCTGACCAACCAGCTTGCGGCGCAACGCGCCCTCGAAAGCGGCATGACGGCCGCCCGCGTCTTCGAACTCGTGCGCGTGCTGCGCCGCGAGTTTCCCGAGACACCGATTGTCTTTTATACGTACTACAACCTCGTCTTTGCCAATGGGGTCGATGCGTACGTTAAGGCCGCACACGACGCAGGCGTCGACGGCATGCTCACCCTCGACATCCCTCCGGAGGAGGCCGATGAAGTGGCGGCGGCGTGCGCGCGCCATGGCGTGAAGACGGTGTTCATCGTGGCGCCGACGACGCCCGAATCCCGTCTGCCCGTCATCGGGGCGGCGGCCACGGGTTTCATCTACTACGTCTCCCGCGAGGGCGTGACGGGCGTGCGCGACGCGGTTGCGGCCAATGTGCCCGACGCCGTCGCGCGCATCAAGGCGCACACCCCCCTGCCCGTGGTCGTCGGCTTCGGCATCTCGCGTCGGGAGCATGTTGCGACGGTGGCGGCATGCGCTGACGGCGTGGTCGTGGGCAGCGCGCTCGTGAACACCGTCCGCGAGAATCTGTCGGACCGCGCCCGGATCGCGCCGGCGATGGCGGCGAAGCTCGCGGAACTGATTGGCGGGACGAGGCGGGCCTAACGGACGGGGGCAGGGGTCGGGCTTTCGGCCGCGACCTCGCCCGGGAAGTCGAGCAGTTCGGCGGCGGCGTCGTCCTCCATTGGATACATCTCACGGAAGCGGGCGAAGTCCATCAGCTCGAAGCGTCCGTCGTGGTGTTCGAGCACCGCGGTCAACGACTCGACCCAATCGCCGCTGTTGAGGTAGTGCACGTCGCCGATCATGCGGTCCGCGGGCGTATGGATGTGGCCGCACATCACGCCGATGCAGCCTCGGCTCCGGGCCAGCTGGGCGATGTGCCCCTCGAAGTTGGAGACGTGGCTGACGGCGCGCTTCACGCGGGCCTTCACGGCCTTGCTCAACGAGTAATACTCCTTGCCGCGCCAGGCGCGCCACCGGTTGTACACGCGGTTGATGCGCATGAGGGCGCGGTAGCCCCAGTCGCCGGCGTAGGCGAGGAAGACGAAGTTCCTGGTGATGGTGTCGAACACGTCGCCGTGCAGCACGAAGTAGTTTCCGCGCGGGGTCTCGTGCACGTAGTCCTCGACGATGCGGAGATTCTCGAACTCGATGGGCAGGAACTTCGCGAGCACGTCGTCGTGGTTGCCGCGCAGGTAGATGACCTCGAGGTTCTTTTTCTCGAGCTTCTTGAGGATGAGGCGGATGAAGCGCGTATGCGCCTTGGTCCAGTTGCCCGTCTGCTTCAGCCGCCAGCCGTCGATGATGTCGCCGTTGAGGATGAGCTTCTCGCAGCGCGTGTATTTGAGGAAATGATTCACCTCCCGGATCTTGCAGTCGAAGGTGCCGAGATGGACGTCCGAGATGACGATGGTCCTGACTTTGAGCGGCTTGAGTTCCATCCGTGCGGCGAGCGTAGCAAATTTCCGGAGACACGCCTAGGGGGGCGGCGGAAACGTCACCGGATTGTCACGAGGCCGCTGCGGGCACGAGCACCCGCAGGCTGCGCGGGCGCACGGAGATCTCGAGGATCGGTCCGGTTTCCCGGGTCTCGCCGTCGGTGTGGACGAGCCCGGGCGCGGCCCGCTCGAGCGTGAAATGCGCGCCGCGCAGGCGCGTGACGCTGCGGCTGCCGTCGATCGACTTCGTGAAGAGCCGGGGCAGGAGCGGGAGCGCGCCCAGCAGGCCGGAGGGGTTGAGCACCGTGAGGTCGAGCAGGCCGTCGTCGACGCGGGCCCCGGGCGCGATGAAGCAGTCGTTGCCGTACTGGTCGGAGTTGGCGACGGCGACGATGAAGGCCCGGGTCTCGAGCCGCCTTCCGCCGGTGCTGATCGTGTAGGTTTCAGGCCGATACGCGAAGATCATCCGCAGGGTCGTCCCCGCGTACGCGGCGAGCCCGCGGCGGGCGAGCTGGTTGAAGCGCGCGCTGAGGTCGGCGTCGAACCCGACGCCCATCGCGTTGAAGAATGGGTGACCGTTGACCACACCGGTGTCGATCGCGCGCACGCGGCCCTCGAGCAGCGTGCGGAAGGCCCCGCGTCCGGGGCCCGGGATGCCGAGGTGGCGGCCAAGGCCGTTGCCCGAGCCGCAGGGAACCAGACCGAGCACCGTCTCCGTGCCCACGAGCGCGGCGGCCGTCTCGTTGAGCGTGCCGTCTCCGCCGATCGCCACCACGAGGCCGCAACCCTGCCCGACCGCCTGACGGGCGAGTTCGGTGGCGTGACGCGGACCCTCCGTGAGCACGACGTCGGCGTCGAGCCTGTGCTCGGCAATGAAGGCCCGGGCCCGTTCGAGCAGGTACGGCCTGCGGGCATTGTGGCCCGAGCGTGGATTGAAGATGAACCGGGTCCTCACCCGGCAGAGCGTAGCTGGGCCGGGGGTGGACTCGACAAGATCCGGTTTCATCGGGCGGCGGGGAGACGGGGCCCGGCGGTGTGACCCGACAGGCCGGCCACCTCGAGGAGGTCGCGCTCAAAGCCGTCGATTACGCGGTCCCAGGAGATCGTCAGGGCGGTTTGGCGTGCCGCGTGGCCGAGCCGGCGGCGAAGCGCGGCGTCGCGGGCCACGTGCACCGATGCGGCGACAAAGCCCTCGGCGTCGCCAAGAGGCACATGCCAGCCGTTCTCTCCGTGGTGGATGTAGCGGGCGGCGGCGGCGTAGTTGAAGGCCACTACAGGGAGCCCGCTGGCCATGGCCTCGGTGACGACGTTACCGAAGGTCTCCGTGAGGCTCGCGTACAGAAAGAGGTCGCCGGAGGCGTAGCAGCGGGCGAGGTCCTCGCGCGGCAGGAAGCCGGTGAAGGTGGCCGCGGGCATCCGGCGTTGCAGCTTCCGGCGAAGCGGGCCGTCGCTGGCGATGACGAGGCGCGCGTCGGGCCGCTGCGCGGCGAGAGCACGGAAGGCGTCGAAGAGCAGCGGATAGTTTTTCTCGGCGGCAAGCCGGCTGACATGCACCACCACGAGGTCGTCGGGACCCGCGCCCCAGGAGGCGCGCACGTCGGCCGAGCGGACCTCGGGCGTGAAGACCCGCGTGTTCACGCCGCGCGAGAGCAGGCGGAGGTTGCGAAACCCGTCGCGCGCGAGCTCGGCGTTGAGCTCGGCCGTGGGGGAGAGCGTCACCCGGGTGCGGTTGTGGAAGTGGCGCAGGTACGCGAGCGCCGGACGCGTGAGGAAAGCAGCGCCGTAGTGGCGGCTGTAGCTGTGGAAGTTGGTGTGGAAGGTCGAGCTGATCGGGAGGCGCAGGGCGGTGGCGGCGGACAGGGCAGCATAGCCGAGGGGGCCCTCGGTGGCGATATGCACGAGATCCGGGCGCGCGGCGCGCCAGCGGCGCAGCAGTTGGCCCCGCACCGGGATCCCGAGGCGGAGAAAGGGATAACCGGGGATGGGCAGGCCCGGGCAAAGCGTCTCCGCGTAGAGACCGTCCGCGCGGGCGGTATCCGCCTGCCCCTGACGCGGACGCACCACGGTGACGGCATGGCCGCGGTGGGCCAGACCCTCGACCAGGTGGCTCAGGGTCATGGCTACGCCGTTGATCTCCGGCGGAAAGGTTTCGGTGACGAGGGAGAGTTTCAACGCTTTCGACTGGTTGGAAAGCCTCCGTCGCAGGGCGGCGAGGGCAAAGTGACGGCCGGCTTCGGAAATCACCTGACCGTAACAGAAAGGCTTTTACTCCGTGCGGGGCGGCCCGCGGAATACGGGGCCATGCAGCGCCGCCTCCACGTCCTCACCGGGCCGACCGCCGTCGGCAAGACCGAGCGGGCGCTGCGCTGGGCGGAGGAGAACGGAGCGGAGATCGTCTCCTGCGACTCCCTGCTTTTCTACCGCGGCATGGACATCGGCACGGCCAAGCCGACGTCCGCGGAGCGGGCGCGCGTGCTGCATCACCTCGTCGACGTGCTCGCGCCCTCGGAGCGGGCGGACGTGGCCTGGTACGTGGATGCGGCCCGGGCGGCGGTCGAGGCGATCGCGGCGCGCGGCCGGCGCGTGCTGGTGACGGGCGGCAGCGGTTTCTACCTGAAGGCCTTCTTCGGGCCCGTGGCGGACGACGTGAAGGTGCCGACCGAGGTCAGGGACGAGGTGGCGCGCCGGCTGCGCGACGAAGGACTCCCTCCTCTGGTCGCGGAGCTGCGGCGGCTCAATCCCCACGGTCTTGGAACCTTGGATACGCAGAACCCGCGCCGCGTGGTGCGGGCGTTGGAGCGATGCCTGACTTCCGGGCGCACGCTCGCCGAGCTGGCGGAGGCATTTGCCCGCGCGCCCGGACCCTTTGCGGACTGGACGGTGGACTGTGTGCGGCTGGAGCGTGCCGCCGCGGAACTCGACGCGCGCATCGCGCACCGGGTCGAGCAGATGCTCCGTGAAGGCCTCGTGGAGGAAGTGCGCCGGCTCCGCGCCGAAGGTTTCGAGGCGAATCCCAGCGCGGCTGGGGCCATCGGTTACCGCGAAACGCTCGCGATGCTCGACGGCCGCCTGCCCGCTGCGGCGCTCGCGGCGGAGATCGTCAGGAACACCCGGGCGCTGGTTAAAAAGCAGCGCACGTGGTTCCGCTCTCAGTTGCCCCCGCATCGGGTGCTCGCGGCGGAAGGCGAAGAACCCTTGTTCGTGGCGTAGGGCGAACGCGAAACGGGCACCGCGCCACGGCGGCGCGGACGTCAGGGTGTGGCCAGCGCCTCGCGCACGAGTGCGGCGATCGAGGGAGGCAGGGGGAGCGAGCGCGCGGCCTCCTGGGCGGCGGGACTCAGCTTTCGCCACGTCTTGCGCAGGATGTCCACGAACTTTTCCCGCGGGTAGTCGGCATGACTGGCGGCGAAGGTTTCGATCTCGTTCTCGAGGAAGACGAGCACGGCGGCGTCCTCGAGGGCCTGGGTTCCCGGGTTGGTTTTCAGTCCGGTCTTTGAGACCCACGTCCACGCCTCCGCGGCCTCGGCGGCGGGAACGCCCGCGGCGAGCAGCAGATCGCGGGCGCGGTCGGCCTGGCGGACGTAGAGGGCCTTGCGCCACGCGAAGTACCCCGCCTTGCCTTCGGGATAGGAGGACCTTGGCACGCCCCAGCGTTCGAGGTGCTGGCAACGGGCGCCGAGGCGGAGCAATTCCGGGGCGTCAGGGATCAGGCGGACCACCCAGGCCTCGACGCGGTCAGCGTAGACGAGTTCTGCGGGCCGGCCGTCGGGGAGACGCACAGGATCGGCGGCGTGGGCGGCGTCGATCAGGTCGCGGGCGCGGGTGAGGGCGGGCGGTGCGGTCATGGCAGGGCGACCTTCGTCCGCCCGACGCGCGGCCGGGTCAAGGCATTACCTTGCGCAGGTTTCCGGGGAAGCCGGCCTGCTTACTCCGCGAGCGAGATGTTGTAACGGTCGAGGGAACTCGCCTCGAGACGGGCGAGGTCGGCGAGGGCGAGGCGCAGCGCGATGCGGGCCTGCAACTCGGCCACGCGGGCGTTGTCGAGGTCTTCCTGCGATTCCTGGACGCGGCGGAAGGTGCTGATGCCGGCGTCGAAGCGGGCTTTTTCGAGGTCGAACTGGCGTTGGCTGAGCTCGGTGGCCTTGCGGGAGATTTCGACACTTTCGATGTTGATTTCGACCGCGCGTACGGCGCTGCGCACCTGGACGAGCAGGTTTTGTTCAAGTTGTTCGAGGCGTTTCTCTTCGCGGCTGAGCCCGATGATGGCCTGGCGGTAGCGGGCTTTCTCGGCCTTGAAGCCGAGCGGTACATTGAGGGAAAGGTCGATGGTCCAGTTGTAGCCATCGCCGGACCAGAGTTCCTCGGCGGCCTCGGTGGCGGAGGCCTGGCGCGCGTTGTAGCCGCCGGTGGCGCCGACGGAGAGGCCGGGGAGGCTGTCGCGCTTGGCAGTGAGCAGGTCGATCTTCAGCTGTTCGATGGCGAGTTTGGAGGACGCGAAATCGGGCGACTGCTCGCGCGCCAACTGAAACGAGCGCTCCATCGACACCCGCGGTGTTTCCAGCTCCGACAGTTTTACGTCCCCGATGGACTGGTTGAACTCGAACTGCCCGATGAGGTTGAGCAGGGCGTCCTCGCGGTCGCGGACCGTCTGCTGGGCTTGGAGGAGGGCGCGGCGGGTGTTGGCGACGCCGACCTCGGCCTGCAGGACCTCGAGGTCGGTGGCGATGCCGGTGTTGCGGCGGGTCTGGTTCTCCTCGAGCAGGCGTTCGGCGAGTTCGAGGCTGAAGCGGCGGACCTGCTCCTGTTCGCGGGCGAAGCCGAGGTTGTAGTAGGCGGCCTCGACGTTGCGGACGACGGTGAGGACGCTGTTCTTGAAGTCGAGCTGGGCGCGTTCGACACCGAGGCGTGCGCGGTTGACGGCGGCCCGGTTGTAGGCGGTGCCGGCGCCGGCGAGGAGCGGCTGACGCACCGTGATGGAGAAATCGCTGTTGAACGACGGGTTGAGGATCGTGTTGCGCGAGTTGTTGCTGGCCCGGTTTAGATTGGTGCTGGCGGTGATGGTGGCGCCCGTGGAGATGCGCTTGGTGGCGGAAACCCGGTTATTGTAGCTGGAACTGCGGGGCTGGGCGGCACCGTCGAGTTCGGAGGCCGCACGGGCGGATTGGTTGGCCGACCGGCTCGTGGTGTAGGTCAGGTCGGGTTCGAAGGTGGCCTCGGCAATGTTCAGGGACTCGGAGACGCTTTCGCGCGTGAAGGTCTGGATCTGGAGGTCGTAGTTCTGAGCGAGGGCGCGGGCGATGGCCTCCTCGATGGTAAGCGCCGGAGTCTGGGCGGCGGTTTCCTGGCCTTGCGAGGCGGCGGCGGTGACGGAAAGGGCCAGGGTGGCGGCGGTCAGAATGCGACGAATCATGGAGCGGGGGGAGCCGGAGTCTTGGAAGAACACGAGGAAGGCGGGAAAGTTACGGTAAAGGAAAGGGAGACCGGCCGGCTCGGGACAGTCCGAGGGGCGACCCGGGGGAAGACGAGAGCGCGGTCGAAAAGTTTCAAGGCAATCGTAGTCCGGCGGGACGGCGAGGATGGTGCCCCGTGGCACGTGCGAGCGCAAGTGTGTGGCGGAGGCGGGGTGTGGACACAAAAAAGCCCGGGAGACCGTCGGCCCCCGGGCAGTGGAAAGGAGGTGGATGTCAGGGGCGCACGGGGGCGGTGCGGGCGAGTTCGGCGTCGACCATTTCGCGCAGGTATTCGCCCGCGTTGCGCGAGCCGGCGAACTGGGCGATCTGGCTGCGCAGGGTGGCAAACTGCGGGTTGGCTTCGCTCACGTCGGGGAGCTGTTTGGCGACGGCGTGGACGAGCAGGCCGGCGTTGCCCGCAAAGATCATTTCGGAGACGCCGCCTTGGTCGAGCGATTCGAGGGCGCCGAAAGCGGCCTGATTGAGGTCGGCTGGCGGATTCTGCAGGGTGAAGGCGGGTATCGTCTTGGCGGTGGCCTTCAAGCCGGCGGCTTCGGCGGCGGCGACGGCGGCCAGCTCGAAGGCTGTCCCGGCCCTGAGGCGGTTGGCGAGATCTTCGCGAACGGTGCGGCCGACCTCGATAAACCGGGTGCGCTTGCGGTCGGCGAGGACGTCGGTGCGCACGCGGTCGCGCACTTCGGAGAACTCCGGCGTGCGAGCCGGAATGGTTTCCTGCCAGAAGAGGACGGCGCTACCGGCGGGCGTCGGGACAGCGTCGGTGAAATGCCGGTCGGCGTTGAGACGCAGCGCTTCGGCCGCGATCTGCGGGTTGCCGCCGAGTTGAGGCGGAACGCCGTCGACGCCGAAGGGCGGAAGTGGCTGGAGGGTGAGTCCGCGCGCGGCGAGGAAGGCGCCGACCCCCGACATGGGGACCTTGTTTTCGAAGAGGTCGACGCTCAGGTCGCTGGCGGCGGAGGCCGCGATCTGGCGGGCTCGTTCGAGGCGGAGCGTGGACTCCACCTGGGCACGGACGGCAAGGAAGTCGGCGTCGCTGGGGTCGCCGGCGGTGACGGCAGGGGCGTTTTCGGGCTTGGGGAAGCGAAAGGAATTGGCCTGGTAGTAGGCGCGGAGCTCGTCTTCGCCCAAGGTGACCTGCCCGGCGAAGGCTGCCGCGGGGAACTCGACGTAAAGGGCGCTGACGCGGGCGGGAATTTGATATCGGAAGGCGTTGTCCTCGAAGAACCGCGTCAGCTCCGGCTCCGTCGGGGCGAGGGCGGGGTTGAAGGCGGCGTAGTCGAGTTCGGCGACGGCGAGGGTCCACGAGGTCTCGGATCGCGCGAGCTCGGCCTTCACTTCGGAGGGCAACACATAACCCGGACCGGCGAGCAGGCGTTGCACGCGCTGGTAGCGGAAGTCGTCGGCGAGCACACGGGAGATGTCGCCCTCGGAGAGCTGCGGATTGGTCTTAAGATTGTCGCGGAATTGTTGATACCGAGTGGCGTCGAACTCGCCCTGCGGGCCGGCGAAGGCGCCGAGCGTGCGAATGAATTCGCCGAGTTCGCCCGTGGTGGGGCCGGGAAGGTTGAGTTCGCGGGCGAGGTGGAGGCCGGTGTGGCGCATGAGGGCGTATTCCTGCATGCGGTCCGGGTCGAGGGCGGGGTAGCCGGCCTGGAGGAAGACGCTCAGACTGGCGTCGCCGAAGACGCGGCTGCTCTCCTCTTCGGAGCTCAGATTGACGCCATAGAACGGGCGCGGCTGCACGCGCGGGGTGGTGCCCATGCCGATCCCCATGCCGGGCGCGAAATAGATGACGAAGGAGACGATGATGAAGATCAGAAGAATCGCGAAGAAGATGCGAAAGTGCTTCTGGAAGGTGATCTGAATCCAGGAGATCATAGAGGTAAAAGCGGCGAACCTAGGTCGTCACCGGGGGGTGTCAATGACGGGCTGCGGGACTTGGCGTCCGCGCCCGCCGCGTCTTCGCGACCGGGGCTTGCGCTCAGGCCTGCGGGCGGCGATCGCCGAGGGCAAAGGGCGGGCGGGATTCTTCGATCGGGTGTTCGGCGAAAAGGGTTTCGACCGATTTGAGGAAGAAGTCCCGTCGAATGAAGCCGGCGGTCTCCGCGTCGTAACGGGCGACGATCGGATCGACTTCGGCCAGGACGGGCCCCTCGGGGTCCTCGCCAAAATTGTCGTCGAGCCGCTTGAAATCGGCGAGGGTGATGCGGCCGAGCGGGCGCGACGGCTGGAAGCGAAGGTCGGTGGACGCCTCGCCCGAAGCGGGCGGCACCGGCGAGAGCAGGCGCATGTTCACGAGCCGGTTGAGGCACTCGTTGATCACCTGGGACGGGACGGTGAGCATTCTGCCCAGCTGCGAGGCCGTGCAGGGCTGCAGGCAGTCGTGGAAGCGGCGGCAGATCGTGAGCAGGACGATGAGCGAGAGGCGTTCGCGCATCGACTCGGCGAGGCTGTGCCAGGCGGCCTGGGAATTGCGGAAGTTTACATTCTGGACGGCGTAGCTGACCTGGCCGCCGAGCAGGACAAAGAACCAGAAGATATACAGGCCGAACATCATGATCGGCAGGATGCCGAGCGAGCCATAGAGGCTGCTGTTCACGACCACCCGCTTCACGTAGAGGAAGGCGAGGAAGTTGTTGAGGACGATCAAGAGCGTCACCACGACGGCGCCGACCAAGGCGGCTTTCCAGAGCACGCGGGTGTTGGGGATCGTGCGATAGAAGATCGTCAGGACGACGATGAGCACCGTGAGGGAGCCGGCGGGCAGCATCAAGCGGAGCAGGGCAACCACCTCCGTGCCGAAGGGAATACTCTCCTCGAAGGCGTTGAAAAAGGCGCCGGCCGAAAGTCCCGTGACCGCCGCAAAGAAGAGGACGGCTCCCAGGGTCAGGACGGTCCAATAGAAGACAATGCGCATCAGCCAAGAGCGGCCCCGCCGGACGCCCCAGATCTCGTTGAAAGCGGTTTCGATCGAGGTGAAGAGCTGCAGGACGATGACAATGAGCGTGATGGCGCCGATGGCACCGACGGCGCCGTTGCGTGTGCTGGCGACGAAGCCGTCGATGAGTTCGATCAATTCGGGATTTATCGCGACGGACTCGTTGTCAGCCGTCTCCGGAGCGTTCGCGCCCGGTTCGGCCGCGGGTGTGGAGAGGCCGGTTGCCGCAAGGATGTCGCTGCGGCGCTCGGCGCCGTTCGGATTCGCCTTGGCCTTCTCTGCCTCGTACTCCGCGATCTGCGGAGCGACGAATTTGATGATCCGGTTGAGAGTCTTGACGGCCAGGTCGGGGTCCTGCTGGTTGAGGGCGAAGCCCGCCACGAGCATGGCGATCGCAACGAGCGGGCCCAATCCCAGCAGGGAGCTGAAACTGAGGGCGGCGGCCCGGCTGAGCGCCTTGTTTTCGCCGATCCCCGTCCAGGTGATGGAGACGATGCGCAGGAGGGCGTGCAGACGGCCACGGGGCGTGCGGTCGTTGAGGGCGGCCGGACGCCAGATCTCGTGTTGGAAGAGATGCCGCAGCGTGCGCCAGTGCTGGACGAGCCGGACCATGCGCGGAATCTCTATGGCGGGGCCTGACTCGGGTCAGGTGACCCGGGTGAGCATCAGGTAGGCGAAACCAGCCATGCCGCCGAGGGCGAGGAGGACGGCGAGGCCCAGCGGGACGAAGCGGGTGAACACCGTGCAGAAGTACAGTCCCGCCGAGCCTGCGGCGACGGACAGCGCGAGGTTGCTCTCGCCTTGTGTCCAGAAAATGAAGCCAAGGAAGCCGAAGCCGAGGGCGGCGCGGAAGCGCAGGAAGGGATAGATCGAGACGGTCTGCAGCACGAGCAACAGGAACAGCACGAGGTCGAGGGCGCCGAGCAAAACGAAGGGTTGGAACAGCAGCTTGGTGTACTCGCCCTTGGCGATGAGATCGATGGACGGCAAAAGCAGTCCGACTGCGCTCAGGGCGAGGGCGACGGTGCAGGCGTACATGCCGAGCTTGGCGGCACGGGCGAGGCTTTCGGTCGGGTCGGACTTGTCCTTCGTGTCGGCTGTGCGGCCTTCGGCGGCGGCCAGCATGTCGTTCACCTCGATCGGCTTCGCATCTTCGCGCTGGATGTTGAGGGTGTTGACCACTTCCTTGGGCTTGATCTTGAGCGGCTTCTTCTCGGGGAAAAGGACCGCCATGAGCGGGGCATTGTCGCCGACGGGCACCCACTGTTCGGTGTTGGCCTCGTAATAGAGTGTGGAGCCGTCGACCTGGCCGGCCTCGGCGAGGGAGGCCAGTTGCTCCTGGTTAAAGGGACCGCGCGCCTCGGTCTCCGTCGCACTGCGGATGTAGAATTCCTGCGTGGCCATGCGGGCGGAGGGTGCGCCGGGCGGGCGTGGGCGGCAAGGCTGTTTTGGAATGCCTTACATGCGCTCAAGCGTGCGCAGCCCGAGCAGGCGCAAGCCGGTGTCCAGCACGAGCAGCGTGCGGGCGCAGAGCAGCAGGCGGCGTGCGCGGACGGGCGCTTCGTCGACGATGACCTTGTCGGCCGCGTAGAAGGAGCTGAATTCCCCGGCGAGCTCGTAGAGGTACGTGCAGAGGAAGTGCGGACGCAGCTGGGTGGTCGTCAGGTTGAGCACGGAGGCGAAGGCGGCGAGCTTGCGGGCGAGCGCCTTCTCGGCGTCGGTCGCGGGCGGCGTGGCGCCGGCGGTCGCCGCCGGATTGCGCGGATCGAGACCGGCCTTGCGGAAGAGGGAGCGCAGGCGGGTGACTGCATAAAGCAGGTACGGGGCGGTGTTGCCCTCGAAGGCGAGGATCTTGTCCCAGCTGAAGATGTAATCGCTGCTGCGGTTTTGGGACAGGTCGGCGTAGCGGACGGCGCCGATGCCGACGGCGTTGGCGATGTCGCGGCGTTCGTCCTCGGGCAGGTCGGGGGCCTTTTCGCTGACGAGGCGGAAGGCGCGTTCTTCGGCCTCGGCGAGCAGGGACTTCAGGCGGATCGGATCGCCGGAGCGCGTCTTGATGGCCTTGCCGTCCTCGCCGAGGATCGAGCCGAAGGTGACATGCTCAAATTGGGGAAGGCGGCGTCCGGTCTGGGCGAACCACTTCTGCGTCGTCAGCCAGAGCTGCTCGAAATGATCGCTCTGGCGCGTGTCGGTGAGGATGGCGATGGCGTCCGCCCGGAAATGCTCGACGCGGTAGAGCATCGTGGCGAGGTCGGTGGAAGCGTAGTTCGAGGCGCCGTCGGACTTGCGGATGATGAAGGGCTGCGTCTTGAAGCGCGGGTGTTCCGGATGGAAAACGACGAGGGCGCCCTGCGACACCTCCGCGAGTCCGGCCGCGGCGAGTTCGTCGTACACCTGCTGCAGCTTGTCGTTGTAGAAGCTTTCGCCGAGTTCGTGGTCGAAGCGGATGTCGAGCTTGCGGTAGATTTCCTGGAAGGCTCCGGAGCTGATCGCGTTGATCTGTTTCCAGAGCGCGAGGTTCTCCGGGTCGCCGCCCTGGAGCTTGACGAGCTCGGCGCGTGCGGCCTCGAGGGCCGCCGGGTCGGCCTTGGTGGCGGCGTCGGCGGCCTTGTAGATGCGTTCGAGCTCTTCGAGCGGGTCGGAGGCGAGAGCATCGTCGTTGCGCAGGTTGCGGTAGCCCCAGATCAGCTTGCCGAACTGGGTGCCCCAGTCGCCGATGTGGTTGTCGCGGATCACGCGCGCGCCGCAGAACGCGAGCAGGCGGCAGATGGCCTCGCCGATCACCATGCCGCGCACGTGGCCCACGTGCAGCTGTTTCGCCGTGTTGGGGGAGCTGAAGTCAACGACGTAGGTCCGGCCCTGATACAAGGCCGCCGCGCCGGCCTTGAGATGGTCCTCGGAGTCGAAGGCCTCCAGCCAGGCCAGCAGGGCGGCGGGGCGGAGCGTGAAGTTGAGGAAGCCCGGCCCGGCGACGGCGACATCGTAACGCCCGCTCAGGGCCGGCGGCAGGGCGGCGACGAGCTGGTCGGCGACCGCGCGCGGGTTGAGCCGGGCCTGTTTGGCGTAGGGCAGGACGCCGTTGGCCTGGAAGTCGCCGTGTTTCGGGTCCGCACTGCGCACGTCGGGACTGAAGCGGGTCGCGTCGAGACCGGCCGCGCCGGCAGCTTGGCGGAGGGCCGTTTCGAGGTCGGCCGCGAGGTGAAAGGAGACGTCCATCCCCTCACTCAACGCGGGCCGGGGCGGGCGGCGCAATGCCGAATGTCCCGCGCCGGCCGCGCCGGCCCGAACAGACGTCATCCTGCGAATGCGCCCCCGACGATCGGCCTGTCTCGCCGCCGTTTCCTTCCAAGTGAGAAGCGCAGGAGTCGCGTACTGCAAAATCGACTACAAATTATTGTTACCTGTTGTTTGTAAGGGGATTGAGTGGGGGGCGGCGAGTGCCTTCCGGGCTAATTTTGACTCGACAACCCAAGATTTAAGTCTATAACCGTAATCTTTTACGGGCTAACAGGCCTTCGGAGATATTCACAGCACACACATGACGAAACGCACCCTGCCTCCTCGTAGGTTCATCAAGCCGACGTTCGAGTTCCTTATTGAAAAGAAGCGCGACGGCGGCGAATTCACCCAGGAAGAAATTCGCTACATCATCGATAGCACCCTCGACGGGGAGATGCCGGAGCACCAGCTCTCGGCGCTGTTGATGGCGATCTACTTCCAGCAGATGTCCGCCCAGGAGACCGCGGAGCTGACCGAGGAGATGATGCTATCGGGCGAGGTGATCGACCTCTCCAACATCGCCAAGCCGAAGATCGACAAGTACTCCACGGGCGGCGTGGGTGACAAGACGTCCCTCGTGCTCGTGCCCCTGGCCATGGCGAGCGGCGTGGTGGTGCCGATGATGTCGGGCCTCGAGCACGACTACGTCATCAACACGCTCGACAAGCTGGCGGCCATCCCTGGCTTCAAGGGTCATCTTTCGATCGACGCCTTCGTCAACCAGCTTTCCAAGATCGGCGGCGCCATCGTCGCCCAGGACGAGAAGCTCGCCCCGGCCGACGCCAAGTTCTACGAGGTGCGCAAGGCCACCGGCACGATCCCGAGCCTGCCGCTCATCACCGGCTCGGTCCTCTCCAAGAAGCTCGCCGAGGGCTCGGAAGGTCTCGTCATCGACGTCAAGTGGGGCAACGGCTCCTTCATCAAGGACCTCGAGCAGGCCAAGCAGCTGGCCCGCTCGATGACGCGCGTCGGCCGCTCGATGAAGCGCCGCTGCGTCGCCCTCGTCACCGACATGAACCAGCCGCTTGGCGACACCGTCGGCACCTCGCTGGAGATCAAGGAGGCCATTCAGTTGCTCAAGGGCGAAGGCCCCGAGGACATGAAGGAGCTCGTGCTCAAGCTCGGCATGGAGATCGTGCGCCTCGCCGGCGTCGCCGGTTCCACGCTCTCGGCCAAGCAGACGGTGCAGCGCCACCTCACCGACGGCTCCGCTCTCGAGAAGTTCAAGGAGCTGGTCAAAGCGCAGGGCGGCGATACGTCCTACATCGATCATCCGGAGAAATTCCCGCAGGCGAAGCACATCCGCAAGCTGCCGGCCCCGAAACGCGGCTACGTGCACACCATCAACGCCGCCATGATCGCGCGCGGCGTGCACCTGCTCGGCGCGGGCCGCGAGGACTCGCATGCGAAGCTCGACCATGCCGTCGGCGTCTCCGAGATCCGCAAGGTCGGCACCCAGGTCAAGCAGGGCGAGCCGCTCATGATGATCCATTACAACGACGAATCGAAGCTCGAGCAGGCCTTGGAGTATTTCAAGAACGCCTACCGTCTCGCGCCGAAGCGTCCGACCCCGCCGCCGCTCGTCGTCGAGCGCGTCGCCTGAGGAACGCGATTCGCGATTTACCGCGTGGTTTGGTTGGAAACCGACCGGCTTGCCGGTCGGTTTCTTTTTTGAAGCATCGTCGCATGTCGCAAGAGTCGTCCGGGCAGTCGTTGGAGAAGAAGGATCCCCCCAAGATCGATCGGGCGGGGTGGGCGCGGCCGTGGGCGCAGTTGAAGTATTTCACGTTTCAACCGGCGATCTTTCCGCGACTGCTTGGCCAGGTCTCGCCGGATGCGCGGCCCGGAGACTTCGTCAACGTCTACGACAAGAACGGCCAGCTTGCTGGCGGCGGCCTCTTCAATCCGCGGGCGAAGATTCCGCTGCGCGTCGTCTGTCATTCAACAGAACCCGTCACCGAAGCGTATTTCGAAACGGCCTTGCGGCGGGCGGTGGTCCTGCGGCGCGATCTCTTCAAACTCGACGAGACGACCGACGCATACCGGTTGATCAACTCCGACGGCGATGGCTTGAGCGGCCTGACGATCGATCGCTATGGCGACACGTTGCTGTGCGAACTCTATTCGCTCGGCATCGCGCAACGTCTGCCGAACTGGCTGCCGCTTCTTCATGAACTCGCCGGCACACGCTTCGCGCGCGTGCACGTCGATCACGACCTCGGGAGTCTCGAGGGCATCAAGCCGTCGACCTTCAAGGAGACCAATGCCGCCGCCCCGGCGAAAGTGAAGATTCGCGAACACGGAATCCGCTACGAGGTGGATTTCGCCGAGGGACACAAGACAGGGTTCTTCTGCGATCAGCGGGACAATCGTCGTGCCTTCGCCCGTTTCGCCAAAGGGGCGCGTGTGCTCGATCTCTGCTGCTACACCGCGGGGTTCTCGCTCAACGCGAAAGTGACGGGCGGGGCCGAGGAGGTCACGGCGGTGGATCTCGACGAGGCGGCGATCGCCCAGGCGAAACGCAACGCCAACCTCAATCAGGCGCGCATCAAATTCGTGCACGCCGACGCCTTCGCCTATGCGCGGCAGATGCAGCAGAACGGAGAGAAGTGGGACGTCGTCATGCTGGACCCGCCGAAGTTCATCTTCACGCGAGACGAATACGGCAACTGGGAGGGACGGCAGAAGTACGAGGATCTCAACCTGCTCGCGATCTCGCTCGTGAAGCCCGGCGGCATTTTCGCGACTTGCTCGTGCTCGGGCCTGCTGAGTCTCGAGGACTTCGAGGCCCACGTCATTAAGGCGGCACACCGGCAGAACCGCCGCCTGCAGTTCTTCGATCGCACGGGGCCCGGACCCGATCACCCGGTTTATTCGAACTGCCTGGAGAGCCGCTACCTCAAGGTGCTCTGGGCCCGCGTAGTCTGAGCGTGCCTCAGCGCACGAACGAGAAACCGCCGCGGATCGTCTCCGACTTTGTCTGATAGGAGCGGAGGCTTTCCCCGTAGCCGTTGAAGTATTGAACCAGGAAATACGTGGCGAAGTCGAAGAGGCGGAAGCGCACGGGCACGGACAGGTCGAGCTGCGTCGAGAAGCGCTCGAAGCCGCGTCCCGAGCGGCCGGTGTAGGCGAGCATTGTCCCGTTGCCATGGCCAAGGGTGAGAAGCCAGTCGGCGTAGCCGCGGTAGTCTTCCAGGTCCTCGTTGTCGGAGAGGCTCGTCACGTAGGCGTAGCCGCGGAGCGAGGCGGTGAGGTGCCAGCCCTCCATGCGGCCGGCGACGAGACCGGTGCGCACGAACAAGGTGTTGAGGCTTCGCGAGTCGAGGCCGTCGCGGCCGTTGGATTCGTGCTGGAAACCCGCTTGAAAGCCCAGCCAGTTGAGGCCGCCGTCGGATTTCTCCGGCGTCGCGATCAACTCGTAGAAAAGCGACGGCATGTACGAGGAATCGTAGAACGGGCTCGATTCGGCGTCGATGTCCCACAGCGACCGTTGCGTGTAGCCGAACTGCAGACGGCTGCCGGTGCGGGCTCCGTCGACGCCCGCGCCGGCATCGAAGGAAAGCAGCCGGTACTTGAAACTGAATTGGAACTTCGCCCCGGGGGCGTCCGGGCCATAGATGAAGTACACCGGATCGTGCGCGGCGAAGCGGCCGGCGAAGGTCCGTTGGGCTGAGACGCGGTCGGCGGGACGCAGGTCCGGGGCGCCGGCGGCGGCCGGCGACAGCACAGACGGCAGCGGTTCGTCTTCGCGTGCGACCTCCACGACCGTCCGGAGCAGGCCGAGCCGATCGTCCTCGACCTCTACGACGACGAGGCCGGAGACGTCTTCGGGAAGGGACAGGCGGTGTTCGACGTTCGCGAATCCGCCGGCGGGAATGGAGACCGCGGCTATGGGGTGAGCGGCCGCGAGCGGAGCCGTTTGGCGGCCGCCGGCCGAGACAACGGTGGCGGTGCCTGTGCCGACGGGTAGCGTATCAAAGCTTTCTTCGCGATCGGAAGGGTTGAGGATCGTGAGAGTGAGCACCGTTTCCCGTCCCGCGCGCACGGGTTCCCCCGGAGCGAGGAGGACGGCGCGGGGTGGGGTGGCGTGCGCGGTTAAACTGGCCAGCAGAAAGGCTGCGAGAACCGGGATTCGTTTCATGTGCAAGGAATTTACCATGGCCGGGGCGGTGTGGATGTCCATGGCGTCAATCGATTTTGGCCGACCAACCTTAGGTGTGGACAACGCCGGAGCCCTTCCAATCGTGAGCACTCCCATGGAAACCCTCAGCCGATTGTTCGAACAGAACCGGTCATGGGCGGAGAGCATCCGTCGCCGCGACCCGGAGTTTTTCCAGAAGCTGTCCAGGCAGCAGACTCCAGAATACCTGTGGATCGGATGTTCCGACAGCCGCGTGCCGGCCAACGAGATCATCGGCCTCCTCCCGGGCGAGGTGTTCGTGCATCGCAACATCGCCAACGTGGTTGTGCACACGGACCTCAATTGTCTCTCCGTCCTGCAATACGCCGTCGATGTGCTTCGAGTGAAGCACATCATGGTGGTCGGCCACTACGGTTGCGGCGGCGTGCAGGCTGCCCTGCGCTGTCAACGCGTCGGTCTCGCCGACAACTGGCTGCGCCACGTGCAGGATGTGAAGGAGAAGCACAGCGGATGCCTGTGCACCTTGCCGGACGAAGCCGCGAAGAGCGCGCGGTTGTGCGAGTTCAACGTCATCGAGCAGGTGATGAACGTGACGCGAACCACAATCATCCAGGATGCCTGGTCGCGCGGTCAGGAATTGCGGGTGCACGGCCTGATCTATGGTTTGCAGGACGGGCTTCTTCAGGACCTCGACTGCTCCGCGAGCAGCACGGTCGAGGCGCAGCACCGCTACCTGAGTGCGGTTGCGGCCCTGCGCTGAAGATGTGGCCGGGGACTCCGGGCGCAAGAAACCCCGCGGTGCGCACCGCAGGGTTTGGAGAATAATCCGGCTACGGTTTTTTCCCGCTCAGACGCGTCCGAGGTAGGTGCCGTCGGCGGTGCTGATGCGGATGGTCTCTCCCTCCTTGATGAAGAGCGGGACCTGCACGACGAGGCCCGTCTCGAGGGTGGCTGGCTTCTGCACGTTGCTGGCGGTGTCGCCCTTTATGCCCTCGGCCGACTCGGTGACCTTAAGGTTGACCGCAGACGGGAGTTCCACCGTGAGCGGCTTTTCGTCGACGAAGAGGACGTCGACTTTGCCGTTGGCGGTAAGGTAATTCTTGGCGTCGCCAATGAGCGAGGCCGGGAGTTCGATGGTTTCGAAGGACTCCGGGTCCATGAACGAAAACGTGTCTCGATCCGCGTAGCTGAACTCGAGGGTCTTCTTTTCGGTCGGGAGCACCTCCATCGAATCGGTGGAGGCGAAGCGCTGGTCGAGCGATTTGCCGTAGCGGAGGTTGCGCATCTTCACCTGAACGAACGCGCGAAGGTTGCCCGGGGTGCGGTGCTGGGTCTCCATAACGAGGTGGGGCTCGCCGTTGTACTTGATCACTTGTCCCTTGCGGATGTCGTTGGCTGAAGGCATATCGTTGGGCGGATTGCGGAGTTGCGAAAGGGGTCTGGAATAAGGTCCGGCCTTCGACCCTGTCAAGGCCTCGCGCCCGGCGGCGGTTTCCGGTGCGCCGGCGGCGCACACCCGAGCCTGCTGTCATCTCGGGACTTGCCCTCCCTGTCCGCATCCGGACACTCCGCTTAAAATCCCATGAAACAACGCACCCTCGCACGCGAGGTCTCCATTCAAGGGCAGGCGCTGCACACCGGCGAGACTGTCACGCTCACCATGAAGCCGGCGCCGGTCGACCACGGCATCGTTTTCAAGCGCGTCGACCTCGCGGGCCAGCCGGAACTGAAGCCGCGGATCGAACTGGTCACGGACCTCGTGCGGGCGACGACGATCCAGGCGGGGCATGCGAAGATCCACACGGTCGAGCACGTCCTGAGCGCGTTGCATGGGTGCGGGATCGACAACGTCGTCATCGAAATGAACGCCTCGGAGCCCCCGATCATGGACGGTTCGGCCAAGCCGTTCGTGAACGCGATTCTCCAGGGCGAGCCCGTGGAGCAGGACAAAGACCGCGAATATTTCGTGCTCGAGGAGCCGGTCTCGGTCACGCGGGGCAACTCCACCATCATCGCGATCCCGAGCGATTCGCTGAAGATCTCCTGCACGTCGGCCGACGACCGCGGGATCCACACGCAGCACCTCTCGCTGACGATCGATCCCGATTCCTACATGACGCAGGTGGCGGCGGCCCGCACCTTCACGATCTACGAGGACATCGAGGAGCTGATCAAACTCGGCAAGATCAAGGGAGGCTCGCTCGACTGCGCCGTCGTCATCAAGGGCGACAAGATCATCTCGAAGGAACCGTTGCGTTTCAAAGACGAGTTCGTGCGCCACAAGATCCTCGATATCGTCGGCGACATCGTGCTGCTCGGGTTGCCGTTGAAGGCGCACATCATCGCCACCCGGCCCGGCCATGCGGCCAACGCCGAACTCACCAAGGCGCTGTTCGCGAAGCTCGAAGAGAAGCGCAAGGGTCCGAAGAAAAAGCCGCGTCCCTCCAAGGTGCTGCCGACGGAGACCTCCCTCGATATCCGCCGCATCCTCGACACGATCCCGCACCGCTATCCCTTCGTGATGATCGACCGCGTGGCGGAGTTCGTCGGGCAGGACGAGCTGGTGGCGATCAAGAACGTCACGATCAACGAGCCTTATTTCAACGGCCACTTCCCGGGCAATCCCGTCATGCCGGGCGTCCTGCAGGTCGAGGCCATGGCCCAGGCGGCCGGCATCATCATGCTGCGCAAGACGGGCAACGAGGGTAAGACGGCGTTCTTCATGAGCGCGGACAAGGTGAAGTTCCGCAAGCCCGTGCGCCCCGGCGACCAGATCATCATCAATGCCCGCATCACGAAGATTCGCGGCGAGAAGCTCGCCGCCGCCGAGTGCAATTGCACGGTGGACGGCCAGGTGGTTTCGTCGGCCGAACTGATGTTCGCGCTCGTCAACGAAGGCGACGAGTAAGCCATGGCCTCGCGCATCCATCCCACCGCAATCGTCGAACCGACGGTGGAACTCGGGGCCGACGTCGAGATCGGTGCCTTCGCCTTCATCGGCGGTGCGGTCCGCCTTGGCGCCGGCACGCGGATCCACCATCACGCCTCCGTCGAGGGCAACACGGTGCTCGGAGTCGGCTGCGAGGTGTTTCCCTACGCGAACGTTGGCGCGAAGACCCAGGACCTCAAGTACCGCGGCGGCAACCCGGGCGTGCGCATCGGCGACCGCAACGTCTTTCGCGAATACGTGAGCGTCCACGCCGCGACCAACGACGGCGACTTCACTGTGATCGGCGACGACAACGCGATCCTCGCCTACAGCCACGTCGCGCACGACTGCCGGCTGGGCAGCCATATCGTGACGAGCAATTCCGTGATGATCGCGGGCCACGTGGTCATCGAGGACCACGTCACGATCGGCGGCGTCGCCGGCATCCACCAATTTTGCCGCATCGGCGCCTACGCCATGATCAGTGCCTACGCGAAGGTCGTGCAGGACATAGCCCCGTTCTTCATCGCCGACGGACAGCCCGCCGTGATCCGCGCCATCAACAAGGTCGGCCTGGAGCGAAAGGGTTTCGCGCCCGAACAGCTTGACCGCGTGAAGCAGATCCACCGCACGCTCTTCCGCGAAGGCCTCAACCGCACCCAGGCGCTCGAAAAACTGGCGCAACATCCGCAGGCCTCGAGCGGGGAAATCGCCCGTGTGCTGGCCTTTGCGGAAAAGAGCGAACGCGGTCTCGCCCCGGGCGGGGCGGTCTGAATCTCATTCGGGCTGAGCGAGACCGCGACAGGATGCCGATCGGCGTGAACCTCGGAGCGGGCTGCTCGGCTCTGGCCCGTTCTTTCACCCGATGAAAGGTGTGGCGGCAGGAGCGGCTTTACGCCGCGATGGCTGGCGGACGGTGTTCATTGCGGCGTAAAGTCGCTCCTACGCCATCCTCGCGAAACGCTACGTCCGGGCTGGGAGACAAGCGGGCTAGGGCGAGCGATCCTCGAATGACCGCTCAGTGCTTATGCTGCTGGTAGTGTTCGCGCAGCAGGTCGCGTCCGAAGTCGCCTTCGAATTCGCGGAAGACGGTGTGGATGTGGTTCGCGCGGTTCTGCACGTTGTCGAATTCGACGAGGAAGGTCGGACCCTGGATGCGGTAGTAGTTGCCCTCTCCCGGTTCGAGTCCGCCGGCCCAGGCGAAGGCCAGCTTGTCGAGGCCGGCGGCCGAGATCTTGGCGAAGGTTTCGGCCGCCAGTTCCGGACGCCAGCGACCGATGTAGAGTTTCACAAGGGCAACCAGGGCGTCGCGCTGCGGCGGAGTGAGTGCGGTGAAGGCGATGCCTTCGGGCGACAAGGGGTCGACGCGTTTCTTGTTGCCGGTGAGGATGTCGGCCGGAGCCTTGTCGCTGAAGCGCGCGATTCGCTGCTGTTCGGGCGAAAGCGACTTCATGAAGTCGCGCCCGAGATCGTCTTCCTCGGCGAGCACCCGCTCGCCCTTGCGCGGGCCGATCGGCACCTCGGCGGGATTGCTGCCGATGAAGGATGGGGCGAAGGCGACGTGATGGCCGTCGACGACAGTGAAGTTAAACGAAAGGTGGTGTCCCTCGAAGCGCCAGCCCCAGGATTTCGTCGCCGAAGGACCTCCAAAAATCGTCACGTAGTAGAGGGTGGGATCGCGCCGGGCGGCGCCGCCCTCGAGTTCCTTGAGCACGAGTTCGAGCGCGATGATCTCCTCGGCGCGCCGGAAGCCGGAGTGGCTCAAGCCGGTCCGGAGAAAGGCGAGCGCGAGAGCCTGCTGGGTCGTGGACATCTCCTTGAAGGGCAGACCCTGGCGGGCGAGTGGGACAAAGAACCAGTTTTCGCGCTCGGCGTCGTTCAGGGCGAAGACGGCCTTCGCGCGTTGGTCGGTCGAGAGCGAGTCGAGGAAGACGGTTGCCGCCTTGAACATGTCCTGGGCGACAACTTCGTGGGCGCGGAGCGCAGGTCCGACGCAGGCGAGCAACAAGGCCAGCAAGACGCGCGGGGTGGGGCGGAGGGGCATGAAGCGAGTCTGTCGGGCAGGCGTTCGGGAGCAAGGTGGGAAACGGCCGGTCGCCCGGGTCGGCAAACGTTGCCCGAAAGCCGCTTGTTTCCTGCGCACTTATTGCACAACGCAATGTCTCGGCTGGTGAAAGGCGGGATGGGTGCGCCGAGCGCGCCCGTCAGCGAGCGAGCAAGGTGCGCGCTTCCTCGGCGAGGGCGGGGCGGAGGTTGAGGGAGAGGGCGCGTTCCAGGGAGCGTTTGGCGTCGTCGGTTCGCTGGAGCTGCTGTTGGGCGGCTCCGAGGAAGAACCAAGCCTCGGGATCGTTGGCGCGCTGGCGGACGGCGTCCTCGAGAAGGGCGAGGGCCCGGTTGGCATCGCCAGAGCGGAAGAGCAGGGCGCCGTAGGCCTTGGCGAGTTCGGCGTCGGTCGGGTAGGCTTCGCGGGCCTTGATGGCCCACTGGAGGGCTTCCGCGGCGGGGGCGGCCTCGGCGGCGGCGAGGATGGCGAGGCGGCGCTTGGCCGGGGTGAAGTCGGGATGGCGCCGCAGGACGGCGAGGTAATCGGTGCGCGCAGCGGCGGTGTCGCCGGCCTGCTCGCGCAGAGCGCCGCGGGCCATGAGGGCGGGCGGATGGCCGGGGGTGGCGGCCAGGGCGGCTTCGACCAGGGCGGCGCCGCCGGCGGAAGGCGCCTTCACGAGGGCGAGCAGGTCGCGGAGGAGGCGGGCTTCGTCGGCCTGCAGGAAAATGCCGGTTCCCTGGAGGCTGCGCCCCACGGCGGCCTCGGCGGTGTCGAGACGGCCGACGGCAAAGGCGGCTTGGGCTAGGGCGTACTGGGCCTCGCGGTCGGCGGGGCGGGCGCGGACCGCTTCTTCGAGGAGGCTGAACGCCCAGGTGGAGTCGCCGGCCTCGAGGCCGACCTTGCCGGCGAGGAGGGCAACCTCGGCGTTCTCCGGGGCGACCTTGCGCAGGGCGCGCACGACCTCGAGGGCCTGGGCGGTCTCGCCGCGGGCGAGATGGAGTCGGGTGAGCGGGGCGGCGGCGGCGAGGTTGGTCGGGCTCGCCTGCAGGGCTTTCGCGTAGGTGGCGAGGGCCTGGGCGGCGTTGCCCGCCTGTTCTTCAAGGGCGCCGAGGCGGACGAGGGCGACGGGGTCGTTGGGCTCGGCCTGGAGGGCTTTCTCCAGCCGGGCGCGCGCATCGGCGCCGGGGTTGGCTGGATTTATGGAGAGCACCTCGAGACGCTGGACGGCGTCGGCCCGGCCGGGGAATTCCGGGGCGAGCTGAAGCGCGCGGACCAGGGTGCCGCGGGCGGCGGTCTCGGCGCCGGTCATGTACTGGGCCATGCCGAGGTGGTACTGGATCTCCGGGTGGTCGGGGAGGCGGGCGGCGCTGTCCTGAAGCAGCGAGAGCGCCCACGGGTATTGGCGCTGGCGATACAGGATCCAGCCGAGCGTGTCGGCGACGTTGGGATCGTTGGGCATGACCTCGCGGGCGCGTTCGGCGAGCGCCTTGGCGCGGGCGAGGTCGCCGAGGTGCTCGGCGTAAAGGTAGGCGAGGTTGTTGAGGGCGAGGCCGTCACGGGGTTCGGCGGCGATGGCCTTTTCGTAGTAGTCGCGGGCGGAGACGTAGTCGCCGGTCTGCTGAAAGTGGGTGCCCAGCGTTCGGAGCACGCCGACGTTGCGGGGATTGCGTTCGGCGGCGGTGCGCAGGCTGGCGACGGCCTTGTCGGTCTGGCCCGACGCCAGGTAGACCTGGGCGAGCAACTGATGGGGTTCGGCCGCCTCGGGGTTGAGGGAGATGGCGGTCTGCAGGGAGGCCTCGGCGGCGGCGAAGTCGCGCTGGGCGGATTTCACACCTGCCTTGAGGACGTGGACATTGGCGAGGGAAGGATTCTCGGCGAGGCGGGCGTCGACCTTGCGCAGGGCTTCGTCGAGTTTCCCCTCCTGGACGTCGAGTGCGACGACGCTCTCGAAGGCGAACCCGTTGGCCGGGGCGAGCGTCAGGGCGCGCTCGAAGGCGACGCGCGCGTCGGCGAGCTTGTTTTGGGCGCGCAGAAGGGTGCCGGTCAGAAGGTGGGTTTGCGGGTTGTTGGGGAAGGATGCCTGGAGCTGGCGGTAGACGCCGAGGGCGGAGTCGAGGTCTCCCTTGCCCCGGAAGGCATTGGCGAGGATGAGCTGGGCCTGGACGGCCTCGGGGCGTTCGCGGACGAGGGGGCGCAGGGCGGAGATGGCGTCGTCGAAGGCGCGTTGGCGGACCTGGAGGTCGGCGAGCAGGATGATGGCCTCGACGTAGCCCGGGGCGAGGGTGATGGCCTGGCGGAGGCTGGAAGCGGCCTGGGTCAGGTCGCCGGCGGCGTAGCGGGCCATGCCCAGCTGGAAGTGAACCTGGGGCAGGCCCGGGTAGGCGCGGGCCATGCGGTCCATGTCCTCCACGGCGACATCGGTCTTGCCCTGGGCGAGTTTAATCCGGCCGTTGAGCAGGAGGGCCTCGGGGTGGCCGGGATCCCGGGCCAAGGCCTTGGTCACGTGTTCGGCGGCTTGGTCGAGGGCGCGTTCGCGGGCCGAGAGTTCGGCCAGCATGATGTAGGGCGGGATGAAGTCGGGCGTTTCCCGGATCATCGCCTCGAGGGCGGCGCGGCCGGCGTCCGCCTGGTCGCTCTGCAGCAGGAACTGGGCGTGCAAGGTACGCCGGGTCGAGCGGGGTGCGGAAGTGGCGGAGGCTCGTTCGAGTGCCCGGCCGGTCTCCTCGAGATTGTTGGAGCGGCGGTGGTAGAAGGCGAGGGCGGCGTGGGCCGGGCTGAAGTTGGCGTCCTGCTGCAGGGCGCTCTCCAGATTCTGGCGGGCCTCCTCGAGGCGATCGAGACGCAGGTCCAGCGAGGCGAGCGCCGTGAGCACGGGGGGCCGGCCGGCGGCGGAGGCGGGCAGCGCCTGCAGGCGCGTACGGGCTGCCTCGACCTCCTCGGGCGTGCGTGCGGATTCGGCGAGCAGGATGGGAGCCTCGGCGTGGTCCGGCTGGCGCTCGAGGATGTACAGGGCGTGTTCGCGGGCCTCGTCGCGCTGATTGATGGCGAGCTGGAGGAAGCCGAGTTTCGCGCGGGCGGCGAAGTCGTCGGCGTTGAGTTCGACGGCCCGGGCGAGGTAGGGTCCGGTCATGCTGATGCGGCCCTGATCGTAGTAGATAATGCCGAGCTTCGAGATGGCTTCGGCCGAGGTCGCATCCAGTTGGACGACGTTGCGGTACTCGATCTCGGCTTTCTCGTAGTCTGCGGCAGCGAAGTAGCGGGCGCCGTTGGCGAGGTGTTCCTGGAGTTTCTTTTCGGACGAGCAGCCGGCGGCCGTGAACAGGGCGAAGACGGCGAGAAGGGTGGCGAGGGCGGGACTCAGTGTGCGCATGGTGCGAATCGGTTAAGGGGTGCGCCGGACGCGGGAGGGCGCGGCGGGCTCGGGTTCAGGGCGCCGTTTCGGGCGGCCGCCGGCGGCGGTCAGAACGATAGAGAAGGTAGAGCAGGCCGAAGAAGGGAACAAGAGAGAGGGCGAAGAAGATGGGGCCGCCGCGGTGGTGGATGAAGGAGTTCACCATGTCGGGGCTCACATACACGCAGAGCTGGGCGATGGTGAAGATGCGCAGGCCGTTGCGAAGGATCGCCAGCGGGATCACGAACAGCGTCAGCGCGAGCCGCTTCCAGGGGGAGCGCAAGAAGAAGTATCCGGCGACGACGCTGGTGATGAACAGGGCCACGGAGGAGCGGATGCCGCTGCACTGCGGGGCGACTTCGAGCACGATGCCGGGCAGGTGGAAGATCAGCCCTTCGCGGAGGATCGGCGTGCCGGCGCCGCTGATCATAAGGTACGAGGCGTCCGCGGAGGCATGCTGAAGGAAGGACTCCATCGCGTCGTGCACCGCGACGGGGAAGGGCGCAAGGAAGACGAGGAAGCCAAGGGGGAAGACGACCGCCTTGAGCAGGTCGCGACCGAGGAACCAGGCGCAGACGGCGCCGAAGAGAAGGAGGAACCCGTAGGTCTGCCAGGCAAGGGCGTCGTCGAGTTGTAGGGCGGGATTTGGCCGGCCAAGTGCGAAGTAGGCGGCGACGACACCGAGACCTGCGACGGCCAGCCCGGCGGCGAGCGGAAGCTGGGGCCGTCCGGGCGCCGGCAAAGTGGAGCGCTGGATCCAGACGAGATAGAGGCTGACGACGGGGATGAGCGGCAGGTGGGAGTAGAGGGAGTTGGCCAGAGAGAGCTGGAAAAGACCCGCGAACGTGAGGCCGAAGGCGGCGACAAGGAGGCCCGTGGCGACAAAGAAGGCCTTCGGCAGGGGCGCGGCGGGACGGACGGCGGGAGACCGCGGAGGCGTGGGCTCGAGCAGGGACGGCGAAGACACGGTCGTGGTCCTGGGTCTCGTTGCGGATGTTGGGGGGGCGGCGATGGCTCAGAACCGGTAACCGATCTCGACGCCGAACTGCGTGCTGTCGTAGACGAAGGCGCTTTGGTTCGAGCCGTAGTCGGTCTTTTGATACGTAAGGCCGATGTTGCCGCGCTCGAAGAACCTTGTCCCCAGGCGCACGCTGAAGGTGTTGCTGTCGTCGGAGCGGGCGGCGGTCAGGCCGGCGAGGGTGGCGACGTAGTCGGCTTTGCGTTCCGAATAAGTGACCCCGAGCGACAGGCGCTGGAGCAGCCTTTGTTGCAGGGCGACGCTCCACGAGCGGCTTTCGGTGACGAAGTCGCGGAAGTAGGATACGCCGGTGCCGCGGGAGGCGGTGAAGACCAGGGCGGTGGTTTCGAGGGGACGGTAGGCGACGGATCCGCTGTAGGTCGGGCGGCCGCGCGTGCCGAGGCCGCTCTCCTTGAACCTGCGCTCCTCCCGGCCGGCCTGAACGCCCAGGGACAACTTGTCGGTCGGCTGCCAGTTGAGCTGGGCGGAGGGCCGGAAGTACCGCATGTCGTTGCCGACGTCCACATCGACGGTGCCGAAACCGGCGTTGAGGCCGCCGCGCACCTTGGGAGTAAACTGATATTGGATGCCCTCGACGAAGGCCCATTCGCTGTAGCTGAGGGTCTGGGACGAGGTGCGGCGAGTATAGGCGACGCTCGAGGTCAAGCCGGTGCGGTTGCCCAGGCTGTAGCCGGCGGCGAGCGAGACGTTATGGTTGCGTTGACGCGTCTGGGCGGCGGTTTCGGCGAGCGGCGCGGCGGTATCGGAGAACCGGTATCCGAAATTAAGGCTCAGGTTGCCGTAACCGGTGGCGCCGTTGAGCCGGGCGGAATGCTCAAGGCGGTCGCGGAAGGCGTCGGACGAATAATAGGTTTGGGTCGCGGTGTAATCCAGCTGCCAGCGCGTGCCGAGTTCGAAGAGGACTCCGGGCGAAACGGAATGAACGGACGTCTTCTCGTTCCGGCCGGGGCCGGACTTGATGCCGTCGCCGTACAGGTACCGGTAAGAGAAGTGGGGGCGGAGGCCGATGGAGGCCCATTGAAGCGGGGTGCTGGCGGCGACGGCCGAGGGCGAGGCGCCGGCGGCGACCAAGGATTCCTCGAAGCGGAGGTTCGCCGAAGCAGTGGATTCGGCCACGACCGACTGCGCGCGCGCGACGGGCGCCAGGGCGACGGCAAGGCAGGCGGCGACGAGCGCGGCAGGCGGCGTGAAGCTATGGAGCACGCAGGGGGTGGCGGTGGTTCGATCGGCCATTTTCATAAGGTGACGAGGGTTCCGACGTGGGGTTCAGTTAATCGAAGGTCCTTTGCGCAACAAATCTTTTCGGGGCGGAAACGAGGCGAAGTATTACGTAGGTCTCGGTCCGTCGCGATGACGCCGACACGCCCTAATCCTTCGGACGTCATGCAGGTTGCTTTCGGATGGGCTTGGTAAAAACGCCGTAAGGATTCCCGGTGCGAGACGATCCCGAAGAAATTCGGGAACCGATGACGTACTCGCATGTTTAGGCGGGTCGCATGTCGAAAGTATGGATCTATTTGGACGGGCTGGAGCCCCGGGGCGATTTGGAGCGAGGGGCGCGTGCATGAGCGTCCTCTTCCCGCGAACATCGCCAATCAATACACGACGATCCGAAACGACTGCCGCCGAGCGAAGCCGAGCGTGCCGCGTCCTCGCCACGCCTGCGTCTTGGGAGTGGTGGCTGGGCCTCCGGCCTGTCCCGCTGGGAATCGCGATGTTTTGGACGATGACGCTGGCGCCGGCCTTGGCCCAGTCGGGCGTGCAGGTGGCCCCTGGAAGCATCCTGCGGCTGGCCGTGACCGCGGACGGTACGGCTCCGTTCGACTATCGTTGGCGAAAGGATGGAGTCGATTTGATCGAAGGAGGGCGCTTCGCCGGCGTGCGCGCTTCCACCCTCGTGGTGTCGGGCGTCGTGTCCGACGACGCCGGGGGGTATTCGGTTGTAGTGTCGAATCGTGCCGGATGGACGATCGGGGGGCCGGCCTTGGTCGTTATTGGAGGTGCAGCCACCGCGTTTTTTTCGACGACGCAGGCGTACTCCACGACGGTACCCGACGGTTTCGATGTCGAAGGATACCTGGCGCGAAACCCCGAACGGAAGGAGACCTTTGCCCTCGATCCGCTTGCTGCATGGCTCCACTACCGGGATCGCGGCGTATTTGCGGGGGAGAACTTCGATGACGTCTATCGGCCGAAGGAGTATCTCGCTCTCTATCCGGAGTTGGACCTTCGTTTCGGAGGGAATCTCCAGGCCGGCCTCCTCCATTGGCTGGACTATGGCCGTCACGAGGGGCGGCTCGGGCGGGTGCCGCCGAACTTCGACTCAGCAGGCTATTTCAGGCTGAATCCCGACGTGGCGCTGGCCACGGGTGGCGATCCATTGCGGGGCTGGCAGCATTATTGGCATCACGGAATTCACGAGGGTCGCACCTTTGACACGGGATTTCGCGTTGCGGAGTACCTTGCGCTCAACGGTTCGCTTGCCCGGACCTTTGGCAGCGACTGGAAGGCCGCGACCCTTCATTGGCTTCGGTATGGGCGGGCGGAGGGACGGCTTGGAAGCGTACCGGAGACGTTCGATGCGAAACGTTATCTGGCGCTTTATCCGGACGTGGCCGCGACTTGGGGAACGTACCCGTCGACGGTGTTCCTGCATTATTGGTTTTACGGCGTTTATGAAGGTCGCTGGTTCGATGACGTCTTCCGGGTGGACGAGTATCTTGCCTTGAATCCCGACGTGGCGGCCGCTGTGGATTACGACAGACGCGAAGCATTCATGCACTGGGTCCGCTATGGGCAAAAAGAAGGACGACAGGCGCGATTCTGACGGCTCCGAGATCAAGCCCGCCTCCCGTCGGTGCATCGCGCCCCGCGGCATTCCTCCGGTCAGGCACCGCAACTTGGCATGGGGTGTGTGGCGATTCTCCGGTAAAGCCGCCGGGCGATCGCTTCGGCGAGCAGCACCGGGTCGGCTTCCATGGCGAATTCGTCGTCGGGGGCCGCCGGCCGGATGGTGAGGTCGGCGAGGGCGCGGATCTCATCGTCCGTCGGTTGTCTTTCGTCTGCCCGTGACGGTTGCCCGTCCGAAACAAACCGGCAGGCGCAGGCAAGCGCGGGATGGCGCTGGTGCAGGGCGGCTTCGACCTGCCCTAGCAGGACAGGCACGGTCGGATGCGACCGTGCGGGGAGCGCGGCGATCACCCAGCCGCTCTCCGGAAGACCCGCCCGGCGGCGGCGTTCGCTGTCGGCGTGGGAGAACGTCTCCTCAAGATCGAGGCGCAGGGCGCGCGCAAGCCGCGGCGGCGGCGCGGCACGCAGGGAAAAAAGGCGGGCCAACTCCTGCCGGAAGGACTCGTCGGTGACGAGGGCAAGGTGGCGCTCCGCGAGCGTACGACGCAGCGTGGCGACGGCCTCGTCGAAACGCGCGCCGAGCGCCGGGTTGATGGGGCGGGTCAGATCCGCGGCGTCCCGCCGGTTTACGCGTGCCACCTGAACGAGGTGAAGGGTACCGTCCGCAAGCTCGGCGTAGAGTCGCAAGGCGACGGGATTCGGCAGGCGGGCCGGCACGAAGATCGTCCCCGCATAGCCGCAGGCGTTCGCGGAGGCATACCGGGGATGGTCGGCCCCCACGTCCGGCGTGGGCTCGCCGTGGCGCAAGGGCTGGCGCGCCTGCAGGTCGACGCTGACCGAGAGTTGGCGGATCCGCCCGCCGGCATGGAAAAGGTGCCCACGGATTTCCAGCAACCCGTCGGACGAGGCCGTGAGGGCCAGGGGAGCGGCGAGCGTTCCGTGGAAAGGCGGTTTCGGACGCAGCACGTCGCGAGGGAAAGGAGCCTCTGCAACGATCCGGCGTGCGAGCGAGGCGAGGTTGTCGTCCGGTGCGTTTGCAGTCAGCAGGGCATGCAGCAGGTGTCCAAACTCCGGTCCGCGCACGGGCGCGGTGGGCACCGGATAATCGACGGCGGGCAAGGCCCCGTCCACCGCGACGTCGAGCGCGCCGACCTCCTGCCAGACGCCCTCGACCTGGAGGGCTTCGAAAACGAGGCGATGGGAGCCGCCTGCGAGGACGACGTCGACCTGGAAGCCGGCGAACTCGTGCGGGCGGCCGGTGGCGAAGTGCGCCGCAAGGTCGGCGCGCGGAAGGCCCAGCTGGCCCGGGAAAACGCGCTCGTCGACTCGTGCGCGGAGGTCGGCAAAGCCGCCGCCCAACTTTGGCATCAGCCACCCCTGCACGGCGTGCCGCCCCGGCGGGAGGACGGCGCCTGTCGCCGGGGCGTCGACCTGCAGGAAACTGACGGGCGTCTCTTGCATGGACACCGCTACCCCAGCCAGGCCTCGCGGATCGCCTGAAGGTGACGCGGGAAGGCGCGCGTCTGGTGGTAGTTTCTCGCCGCGCGCGCGTAGGCCATCGAGATCATCTTGGTGTCGCCGGCGAAATGGTCTGCGAGGGCCTTCTTGAGCGCGGCGGCGAGCTTGAAGGGATCGCCTGCGGGCACTAGGTAGGCCTCGTCGTTGCTCGTGAGCATTTCGGCGATGCCGTTGACGTCGGTGCTGACGATGCGCGTGCCGAAGACCATCGCCTCGAGCAGCACGCGCGGGAACGATTCCTCGAAGCTCGTGCAGACGAGGAGGTCGGACAGCCGGTAGAAGTCGTAGATGTGGGGTGTCTCCGGCACGATCACGATCTCCTCCTTCAGGTTCATCAGCTGGATGTCCTCGGTGAGCGACTCCATGTAGAGTCCCTCGCGGGCGCCGACCATGACCCACTGGATCTTCTTTCCGGGGAAGAGGACGGGCAGTTCCTTGCGCAGGAGGTCGATGCCGCGGATGTAGATGTGCTGGCCCTTGCGTTCGCAGACGGAGCCGATGTTGACGACGATGACGGCCTCCGGGTCGAGCCCGTGTTTCTTCCGCAGCTCCATCCGGTCGTGGGCGGCGGCGAAGGCCTCGATGCGGGCAAAGTCCACCCAGCTTGGGAGCGTGCGGTAGTTGTCGTTGGCGTTGTGCTCCTCGTGGATGTCGCGGGTGGAGCGGGCGGTGAAGACGACGCGCGTGGCGAGGCGGAAGGCCTCCTCCACACTTTCGCAGGCCACGGGGAGGAGCAGATTCTGGAAGAACCGCTTCACCGTATTGCTTTCGTGGATATAGAAGGCGGAGGGTTTGCCCAGCAGGTGGGCGAGGTGGATGCCCCAGTAGGCGAGCATCGTGTTGCAGATGAAGAGTTCGACATCGTCCCAGGCGCGCGTGCGGGCGAAGGCCTTCAGGGCGGATTCGAACTCCGCCGGATTCTTCGCGGCGCGAAGGGCGTCGGCGTCCCAGATCTCGACCTTCAGGCCGGCCTCCTCGAAGCGCTGCCGCAGCGGTCCGTCCTGCGGCGAGGCCACGGTGATCGCGATGCCGGGCTGGCTCGCGAGATGGCGGGCGAGTTCGAAGATGAAGATGGGGGCGCCCTCGAAATTGAGGTTGTGCGTGACCACGATGGCCTTGAAGGGCCGGGGCCGCTGCGCGTGGCGGCGGTGGTAGGGATCGAGCGGAAGGTGGGCCGGCGGGAAGGACAGCGTTTCGCTGTGGTAGGGGTCGCGGTGGCCGCCGTGGCGGGCGAGGAAGGCGACGTGCTCGCGCTCGGTGTAGGCGTTGCCGCGCGAGGCGCTGCCCACGTGGGTGAGCACGGCCTGGGGCGTGACGACCACCCGGCTGCCGGCGGCGCGGACGCGCAGGCAGTAGTCGACGTCGTTGTAGGCCACGCCGAGCTCCTGCTCGTCGAAGCCGCCGAGCCGGCGGTAGAGCGCGGTCGGCGTGAGCAGGCAGGCGCCGGTGACGGCGGCGACGTTGCGGGCCGCGTGCGGCAGGAAGAAATAGCCGAAGTCGGCGGCCGGGAGGCGTTCGAAGAGGGTATGGGCTAGGCCGTCCTCGCGGCCGAAGCCGATCCCGGCGTGGTTTACGGTGCCGTCGGGGTAGAGCAGCTTTGCGCCGACCACGCCGACGCCCGGCACGGTGCTCCAGCCGACGAGGTCCTCGAGCCAGCCTGGCGCGACGGCCTCGACGTCGTTGTTGAGGTGGAGGAGCAGCGGTGTATCCGCCCGGGCGCTACCGAGGTTGACGAGGCGCGAGTAGTTGAAGCCGCCGGGCGCGGCGGGCGCGCGCACGACTTCGGCGCGCAGGTCGGTGCGGCCGGGCAGGGCGTCGAGCAGGGCGAGCGCGTCGGGGTCGCTGGAACCGTCGTCGACCACGACGACCTTCACGGACTCGCGCGGGGTGGTGCGGGCCAGCGAATCGAGGCATTTCGCCAGCAGGTCCGCGCGGTCCTTGGTGGGGATGACGATCGTGACGGGATTCTCGCGCAGGAGGGCAGGGTCCCATTGCAACTGGTGCAGGCAGAGCGCGTACTCGCGGGCGAAGGCCGGAAGGACGGGCTCGGCGCGCAGCCCGCGGCGGGCAACGGCGTCGGCGATCGCGCGGCGGGCGGCGTCGAAGAGGTAGCCCTTCTGGTCGCCGCGCTGTGCGGTGCTCTCGGCATGGGCACGCCAGTGGTAGCAGACATAGGGGACGTGCACGACGTCGGCGTCGGGCACGAGTTCGAAGCACCGCAGGAAGAGGTCGATGTCCTGGGCACCGTTGTACTCGGGACGGAGGCGTCCGGCCTTCTCCACAATCTCGCGCCGGATGACGGTGAGGTGGTGCGTGTAATTGTGAGTGATCGCCATCTCCGGGCTCCAGCCGCCCTTCAGATGGGGATCGAAGCGGCGACCGGTGTCGTCGATCTTGTCCTCGTCCGTGTAAAGGTAGCCCGCGGTCGGACGGGCGAGGATGGCTTCGGCGACGTGGAGCAGGGCGTCGTCGGGCAGGAGGTCGTCGTGATCGACGAGGGCGACGAAATCGCCCGTGGCGACGTCGAGGGCGGAGTTGGTGGCGCGGGAAATGTGGCCGTTCTCGGTGCGGAAGACGGGCTTGATGCGCGGATCTCCCTTGGCGGCCTGCTCGAGGATGCGACGGACGTGCGGTTGCGGGGAGGCATCGTCGGCAATGCAAAGTTCCCAGCGCGGGTAGAGCTGGCGTTTGAGGCAGGCGAGCAGGTCGTCGAGGTACTTTTCCGACGTGTTGTAGGCGGGGACGACCACGCTGATGAGCGGACCGCCGGCCTTCACGGCGGCTTCGGCGTCGCCCGCGAGGACCTGGCGGAGGCGCGGCGTGAGGCGGTTGTGCCAGCACCAGCGGGTGTACGGATCCTGATCGCGGCGGCGGGCGATGACCTCGGGCAGCTTGACCGGTTCGCCGCGGCCGAGGGTGGAGGCGAGGTGCTGGCGGAGGCGCTCGATCTCGCCGCGGGCTTCCTTCCAGCTGTCGAACCGGTACCGGCCGAGGGCGGCGCCGCGCAGGAGGGCGGAGAGGACCTTGTAGAAAAGGGCGGGGCGGTAGATCTGGATCGGACCGTTGTGCGCGTCGCGCCGGTCGAGGTACATGCGCCGGCTGAAGGCGAGCAGGCGCATCCCGTCGGGGAGGTCGGCGAAGATCTTCAGGTTGACCGGATTCGGCACGTCGTGGCGGATGTCGACGAGGCCGTAGTAACCGGAACGTCCGCAGCCCGGATGGTCGGGGCGATGGCCGGCGACGTCGGGGCGGTCCTTGGGGTAGACCAGACGGTTCTCCGTGAGCACGCCTGTGGTGGCGCTGAGTTGGAGAATCTCTCCGTCGGTGCGGTAGGCCCAGCCGGTGACGCGGAACTTGTCGTAGCCGGCGTTGATCCAGTAGCCGGGGTTCTCGATCTGACCGATGAACGGCTCGATGCCGCCGGTGTCGCAGGGATAGGTGGTGACGTCGGCCAGCACGGCGTCGGTCTCGCGGCAGAGCGTGCGCCATGACTCGCGGTGGAAGTAGCGGTAGAGGTAGTGAAGGGTCTGATACACGGTGACCGCGCGCAGCCAGCGCGGCGGCTTCGTGGCGTCGGCGGGCAGGGCGGACGTGTCGAGATCGGTGGCGAAAAACTCGCGCCAGCGCGTGCCGTCGTGGAAATCGAGGGCGAGGCGGCGGGCGCCGCGCCAGGTCTGGGCGCGCAGGATAAAGCCGCTGCGCCGGGCGCCGAGGGAGTCGCCCAGCGACGAGAGGAGGTCCGGGCGTTCGAGGCCGTAGTTGCCCAGGCTGATGCGGTCGTCGACGCGGGCGCGGATGTCGAGGCAGCCGCCTTCCGGGCCGACGTAGAGCCACCCCATGATGTGGAGGAAGGCGCTTTCGGGGCGCCAGGCGGAGGGCGTGTCGATGTGGTACCGGAAATCGGCGTCGGCAGAACTCATGAAAAGCCCGAAATTAAGCGCCCTCCGGCGCGGCGGAGTAAAGCCTGTTCACGGGAGCGGGCGCGCCGCTCCTGCTGGCGGTGGCAAGGCCGCGACGGGCTACCGCCACTCCGGGGGGCGGGCGCGCACGTTGGGTTCGGCGGAGGGGTCGGCGGCGCGGGCCAGCAGGCCGACCCAGCCGCCGGCCTCCGGCAGGCCGGCGGCGAGTTCGATGCGAGTCGTTTCCGTCGGGTTGGCGATTTCCTGGCGGAGGAATTCGATGCGGCCGGCCTTGTACCAGGCGAGCGTCAGGAGCGTGGGGTGACCGGCTCCGTCGGGGCGGCGCTGGACCTCCACGGCGACGGCGGCTTCGCGGCGGTCAGGAGAAACCGGCTGCCAGGCCTCGAAGGGGGCAGCCACCCAGCCCTCGGAGGAGGCCGGGTCGGCGGCGCGTTGCCGCATGGTGACGGAGCCGGCCGGCTCGTCCGGTGCGGGCGCCGCAAGCAGGGCGCGCAACAGGGCCGGCGGCCCGGCGTCATGGTTGGAGGCGTGGCCGATGCGCACGTCCCGCCATCCTCCGAGCACCTGGTGGGCGTGGGGGGCGGGGACTTCGATCGAGAAAGTCACCGCCTTGCCTCCGGCGCTTGCATGGAAAGGCACCCGGACCTCGGGGCGCGCAGCATCGAGGACGACCCTGTGCTCGAACAGCAACGCGGGCTGGCCGCCTTCCTGCTGCCCGATCCGGAGGGTTACTTCGACTTTGTCCTCAGGGCTGCCGTGCAGCATCGCGACGAAGTTGCCTTGGGCAAGGTACGCTCCCGCGGGCCAGGTCCAGGCGAGGCCGCCGACGCGGCCGGCGATGGCGCCCCATGGGCTGTCGTGAAGGGCGGTGTCCGCCGGGGCTTCGGTGGCACGCCAATGGATGTTGCTGCCGGTCTGCTCGCGGAAGGACCACGGCGTGAGCTCGACGCCAAGGACGGCGAAACCCAGCGGGCGCGGGGCGCCGCGACGTTCGTAAATCCGGGCGAAGCGTCCGAGGTCGATGGAATGAAATTCCCGGGCGAGGTGCTGCCAGAAGGACCCCGGCCAGCTTTCCCAATGCGGGTTGGCGACGAGGCGGTCGACGCCCTTGGCGCGCAGGGCGGCCTCAAGCCAGGGCCCGTCGGCCGGCGAGAGCGAGGTGCCGTGGTGGTACCAGACGGGCATCTCGCGGACGATCGCGCCGGGGTGCCCGCGCTCCATCCATTCGAAGGCCGGTCCGAACAGGACGGAGGAAAGATCGGAATCCGAAAGTTGGATACGCTCGACCTCCTTGACCGTCGCGAGGATCGAGTCGCGCCAGCCCGGTTCGAGGCGGACGCCCTGCAGGTAGGCGGCGGTCGGCCCCGGGTGCGTCCAGCGCAGGTAGGTCTCGCGTTGCGGCGGCGCGTCGCCGAAGAGCACCCGCGAGCCCTGCCAGGCGGCGTACCCGCCCACCGCCGTCCAGAGCAGCGAGGCCGCGGGCACGAGCGCGAGGGCCAGCCGGCCCGGACGCGACCCGGCGGGCGGGCCGGCGGCGGCGACGAGGGCGGCGGCGCCGACGGGGAAGGCGAGCGAGGTGAGCGCGAGCGTTTCGACGTTGGTCGTGGTGAGGAGGAGCCCGCCGCAGCCGACTGCGGCGCAACCCGCACCAAGGACGAGACCGGCGGCCAGCTTCCGGCCGCCGCGGAGCGGCCGGACGGACTGGAACCAGGCGACCGCGGTCGCGGCGACGACGAGGACCAGGCCGGCGCCGTTCAGTGCCTTGAAGATCAAATGGTGATGAACGTCGTAAGGCGGTTTCCAGAGCAGGTCAGCCCGGAATCCGGCGAGGGCAAAGCCGACGCGCTCGCTGGGCAGTTCGAGGATGTTGAAGGCCCAGGTGCGGAGCGAGGCTCCGGTCCAGAGCAGCTCCAGCGCGACCGGCGCGGCGACGCCGGCTCCGGCGAGCAGGCCGACGGTCGCGAGCAGGTCCTGCACCGTGCAGCGTCGGGCGAGCCAGCCCAGGACGACGATGAGGCCCGCCAGGCCGAGCGTGAGGGCCTGGAAATTGATCTTGTTGGCTCCGCCGACGACGAGGGCGGCGAGCACGGCCCAGCGATCCCATCTTCCCGGCGGCCAGAGCCGGGGATCGTTGGCCAGACCGGTCACGACGACGGCAAGGCAGAGCAGGCCGAGGGTGTTGTAGAAGACGAAGACGTGTTGGGAGAAGCCCCCCACGGCCACGGCGCCGGCGAGCAGGACGGCGCCGAGCGGACCGAAGGCGGGCCGCCAGAGAAGCGCAAGAAGCGCGCCGCCCGCGAGAGTCAGGAGCAGGCCGCCCTTGACGAGCCCGAGGTAGTGGGCGCCGAAGACGGCTTCGACCGTCCAGTTGAGCAGATAGGTCGCCGACTGCATCGTCGAACGAAAGTCCGCGTACGGACGCAGGCCGGCCTCGAGCTTGCCGACCGCCACGATGATCGACGAGGCATCGTAGAGGTCGCGGAGGATGTCGTGATTCCGCCACCAGATGGCGACGGCCGCCGCGACGAAAAACACCGCGCAAAGCGACGTCGCGACGGCGAGGCGCGACCGCGTCGACGACCGGGGCGGGGAAGCCGGCGTGCCGGAACGGATACGGGGCGGAGACAAGCTGGAGGAGCCCGAAAGCTGCCGGGCACGCCGCGCGTCAACAACGCGTTTCGTTGCGGGACAGTCACTCTCCCAACGCTTGCGAAAGCAGAATCCGCTCATTGGCGAAAACACGGTTCGCGGCCGAGATTCAGGTTGGCAACGGGCGGGGCGGAACCTTGCCTCGCTGGCATGTCCGTCCCGCCGTCGTCCTCCGCTCCCGGTCGCGCCGAAATCTGGTTCGTGCTCGCGCTGCTGGCGGCCTGCCTTGGCTTTCACCTCTGGGGCGTGCGCGTGGGTTGGACGAGCCGCAACCTGCCCGGGATCGAGTTCCGCCAGGCGCAGACGGCGCTCTCGGCGTATCACATTCAGAAGGACGACGATTTCTCGCTGGCCTACCCGACGCCGGTGCTGGGCAAGCCTTGGTCGATCCCGATGGAGTTCCCCCTCTATCAATGGACGGTGGTGGCGGTGAGCAACACGACCGGGCTCGGGCTGACGAAGTCCGGGCGGCTGGTGAGCATCGTCTGCTTCTATCTCTGCCTGCCCGCCGTCTATCTCCTGCTCGGTCGGGTCCGTGTCGCGCCGGTCCGCCGGCTGGCGGTGATCGCGCTGCTCCTGACGTGTCCGCTCTACGTGTTCTACGTGCGCGGCTTCCTCATCGAGACGATGGCGCTGATGTTCAGCCTGTGGTTCTGGTTCGCCTTCATGAAGGCGGTGGAGGGCCGCAGCTTGCCCTGGCTGCTCCTCGCCAACCTCGCCGGTGCGGGTGCGGGGGCGGTCAAGGTGACCACCTTCATGCTCTACCTGCTGCCGGCCGGAGGCTGGGCGCTCTGGCGTCTGCTGCGCGCGCGGCGCGAAGGCCGGCTTGCGGCGGAGTTCGGCTGGCTCGCGGCGGCGACGGCCGCGCCCTTCGCGCTGACCTACGCCTGGCTGCGCTTCGCCGACGCGGTGAAGGCGCAGAACCCGATGGCGCACTTCCTCGCCTCGGACCGCCTGCAGAACTTCAACCTCGGCACCTGGGAGACGCGCCTTTCCCCGCAGATGTGGGTGATGAAGGGCCGCATCGTGGCCGAGGCGATGAGCTGGCTGCCGGCCCTGCTCGCCTGCGCGCTGGTGGCGGCGCTCGCGGCCCGCCACCGCTGGCGCGAGATCGCGCTCTGCGCGGGCGTGTTCGCGGCGGCCCTCGTGGTCTTCCCGGAGCTCTACGCGCTGCACGAGTACTACTTCGTGGCCAACACCGTGCTGATCGTCGCGGCCATGGGGCTGGCCCTGGCCGGCCTGGCGGAGTCGCGCGCGCCGCGCTGGATGGCACCCGCCGCCCTGCTGCTCGTCGCGGGCGGTCAGGTGTATCAATACTTCAACTACTACTATCCCCAGCAGAAGGGCATCAGCCATGGCGGCAACGGGCTGACGATGTCGCTGCGCGAGCTGACCCGTCCGGAGGACGTGATCGTGATCACGGGGCAGGACTGGGATTCCTTCTGGCCGTTCTACTCGGAGCGGCGCGCCCTCATGCTGCGCCTGGGCGAGGTGCGGTACACGGAACGCCTGCAGCAGGCCCTGGGCAACCTGCGCGACGAGACCGTCGGCGCGTTGCTCGTGGCCGACTCGACCGACCACACTGTGCGCATCAACGACTGGTTCGTGGACTTCGGCATCGATGTGCGCCCGTTGTACCGCTGGAAGAACATGACCGTTTACCTGCGGGCCGAGCGACGCGCAGAGAGCACGCGCCTGCTGCAGGAGAAGGGGTTTCACGAGGTCGAATGGGCGCCCGGCGCCGAACCGCCGCCGGACCGCCTCGCGGGCGAGTGGTTCGAGACCGCCGGCCTGTTGCGGCACCAGCTCATTCCCTTTCAGGCGATGAATCCGCAGCCCGTCCGCTTCTTCGCCAGCTTCGGTCCGGCCCTCGACGGGAGCGGCGGCCGGCCGCGCTACAACGCGCATCCGATCACCCGCCTCGTATACGCCCTGCCGGCGGGGCGGCATGTGCTGCGCACGACGCTGGAGATCACGCCGCCGGTCGCCTACGATCTGACGCTCCCGGATGACAAGACGACGGACGGCGTGGAGGTGACCTTGCGCGAACTGCGGCCGGGCGCCGAGCCGCGCGTGATCGAGACCCTGCTCTTCGACCCGCGCCGGCGCGCCGACCACCGCGGCATCCGTCCCTTCGAGGTCGCGTTCGAACTGACGTCGCCGGCCGAGGTGGAGCTCTTCTTCGGCCCGGGACCGCACGGCCGCGACACCTGCGACTGGATCATGCTGGGCGCGCTCGCCTTCGAGCCGCAGAAGTGACTCGCCCGTCCTTACCCGCATTCTTCCGACATCATCGACCACGATTTTTCTTGGGTCACAGAGAACACGGAGCTCCGACACAGAGGTCACAGAGGAGAAATCCTCCGATCTGAACTATCGGCGCAGAGTCGGGCCAATTCATCATTCGCCGCGAGTCCCCCGCACACCGTTTGGCCTCCCGCTGCCTCCGTGTCAGAGCTCTGTGCACTCTGTGAACCCGGCCTTGGCTGTTCTTGAGGTGAAGTTTGCACGCCAAACACGCTGCAGGCCGCGTGCCCCCACGCGGCGGTCGCGCGGCCCGATGCCAACGGGGCAACGCCCCCGCGATTCGACGCGTTCAGGGCCTGCCCGTGTGTGTCCGGGGAACCGGACCGGCGGTCACCGGATCTCGATGCGCGACCAGTACGCCCAGTCGTTGTTGTAGCGGCCGGCGGGACCCGGGGAGGTGCGAAAGACGAGCGGTCCCTGGAAGGGCCCGGCATCGAGGACGATGGCCTGCGGCCCGCGATCGGCGGCGATGGCGACGGGATCGAGCGTGCGCCGGAGGAGGACGCGACGCACGTCGCCCGGGCGCAGCTCGAAGATCTCGAACATGACCCCGTCGGTGATTGAGGCGGCGTCGCGGGCGTAGGCCCCCGCGAAGAGGCCGAACTCCGCCTCGATGCGACGGGCGCCGGCGGGCGGGTCGAAGCGCAGTTCGGCGATGGGATGGGCCATGAGGGCCGGCCGGCCCTCTTCCTCGCCGCGCACGAAACCATGCATCGCCCGTGCGCCGACGGGCGCGGGTTGGAACGTAGCCAAGGCCACCTCGGCGGGGGCGTGGTCGCTGAGGCCCGGTTCCTCCGGCCGGGCCGCCTCGATGTTGAGGATGACCCCGGGGTAGTCGCGTCCGGTCAGTTCGCGCAGGGCGAAGCCGAAACGCTCCTCCGGCACGTAAAGGTCGCCGTCGGCCCCGGAGGCGAGGGCCATGGGCGCGAAGCCGTACCGGTCGGTGTGCGTGCGAATGAACTCGGCGGAGCGTTGCAGGGACGGATTGGCGACCACGAGCGCGCCGAGGCGAAGCGGCGGCAGGGTGGCGAGGATGGTGTCGAGCGTCTCGACGTCGTCCTCCCGCCCGTTGCGGATCATGATGGCGCGCCGCTGCGAGTAGTAGGCGAGCGCGCTGCTCCAGTCGTGGCCATAGACGAGGATGACGTCCCCGGGCGGGACGGCGTCGCGCAGCAGGGAGGCCAGGGCCGGGGGCGCGGGCAGTTCGCGCCGCTGGTAGCCGCCGTAGCCGCGCAGGTAGCCGGCGTACTGCGCCACGACGAAGAGCACGGGCAGGGCGAGGCGGAGCGCGGCCGGCAACGCGGTGCGCTCCGCGAGCCGGGCGAAGACCACGCCGGCGGCGAAGAGCGGGAAGAAGGCGCTCGCGCAATAGTAGTAGTCGTGGAAGAAATACAGGTTCGAGAAAAGCAGCGTGCCGACGAGGAAGAGCAGGGCGGCGACGCCGGCGAAGCGGACCGTGGGCGCGGGCAGGCAGACGAGCGCGGCCACGAGGACGGCGAGGGCCGGCTCGGCGAAGACGGCGTAGGTGAAGTTGGACCACAGGGACGACCAGAACTCGCCGGAGAGCCGCTGTTCGAGCGTGCCCCAGTTCCAGGGAGCGAGGGCCTCCGAGGTGAGGAAGCGCGCGAACGGGTTGGCGGCCTTGAGCGCATCCGCGAAGCCCAGCCACCAAACGGTCGCGGCCAGGGCGCCCGCCACGGGCAGGGCGGCGAGCGCGGAGGGGCGCAGCCAGGGTCCGGCGCGGTCGTCCCGCGCGCGCCAGCGCGGCCACCAGAAGTGGAACGCGATCAGGCCGGCGGCCGGAGCGAACACCACGAACGTCGTCACCTTGGCCAGGGCGGCGAGCGTGGCGAAGACGGTCGCGCCGGCGGCGCAGGCCACGCAGTTGTCGCGCACCGCGCGGCCGACGGCGAAGAGGAACCACACCGCGAAGCACAGGGCGGTCGTCTCGATCATCACGGCGCGTCCGTAGAACAGGTACAGCGGCGCGAGCGTCACCGTGGCGACGGGCCAGAGGCGCCGGCGTCCTTCCAGCCCGAGCAGGCCGGCGAGCAGGTAGACCGCCGGCAGCGTGGCGAGGAAGAAGCCGAGACTGACGGCGCGTCCGGCGGGCTCGATGCCGATGTCCAGCGCCCGGGCGAGGCCGGCCACAGCCGCCTGGTAGAGCGGAAACTCCAGTGGGATGGACCACGGCGGTCCGAAGAGCGGCGTCTCGTAGGCGAGTTGGAAGCCGTTCTCCCGCAGCCAGTGCGCGCTCAGCGCGGTCTGCATCTGGCGAAATTCGTGGCGGTCGATCATCGAGGCGTGCCACCCGCCGCTCATGGACCAGAGGGCGAGGGCGAGTACGCCGGCGAACAGCAGCCAGGCGAGCAGGTCGGACCGCTTGTGAGGGGACAGGGGCGCGTTCACGGCGGTGGGGCGGGCGGTTCAGGCGTCTGGCGCCGGGGCGGCGCTCGCGTAGCCGGCGGCGGCGCGGCGGATGCCCTCGACGAGGGAAACGACGGGTGCCCAGCCGGTCGCGGCGGAGAGCCGAGTGCGGTCGAGACGGCTGTCGTGCACGTCCCAGGCCGGCGCGGGCGCGAGGCGTCGATCGATGCGCGCGCCGGTCTGCGCCTCGACGAGGGCGAGCACCTCGCGCAGGTCGTGCGATTCGCCGGCGCAGAGGTTGAAGGTGCCGGTGAGGCGCCGCTGCAGCACGGCGGCGAGGCCGGCGAGGAAATCGGTGTAGTAGAGGAAGTCCTTCCGCGCGGAACCGTCACCCCACAGCGTGAGCGGCTGGCCTTCGGTGGCGCAGCGCAGGGCGTGCGGGATGAGGCCCTGCGCGCGGTTTTTGGGCACGGGATAACCGTAGGGGTTGGCGATGCGCAGGATCGTGCAGGGTAGCCCGTGCTCGCGCGCGAAACGCTCCACGACTAGCTCCGCTTCGCGCTTGGCGCGTCCGTAGCGACCGATGGGCGCGCACGGGTCGCTCTCGACGTTGGGGCGGCCCGGGGCGTTGCCGTAGACGGTGCCGCCCGAGGAGAAGAAAACGAAGTGGCGGTCGCGCGCCCCGGCGGCTTCGGCGAGGGCGGCGAGCACGCGCTCGAGGTAGGGCAGGTCGTGAATCTGTTCGACGCCGGGCATCTGCTCGGACGTGGCCGGCAGCGAGCTCCAGGCGAGGTGCAGGATGACGTCGGTCTGCGCGAGCGTCTCCGGCCGGGCGAGGTCGGCGAGCGCACGAAAGCCCGGGCCCGGGCTCCGCGAGAAGAGCGTCAATGGATGCGAGGGCGGGAAGAAATAGTCGGCGATCAGGGAGGCGAGGCGGCCCCGCCCGCCGGTCACGGCGATGCGCTGCGTGGAACCAGACATGAACTCAGGACCGTGTCAGGCCGGCGTAGAAGTTGGCAAGCGTGCCGGCGCTGCGGCGCCAGTCGAGATGGCGGCGGGCGAACTCCGCCGCACCGTGGGCGAGCCGCTCGGCCACGTCCGGGCGGGCGCGCAGTTCGCGAACCGCATCGGCAATCCCGGCGGCGTCGGCGCGCGGCAGCACCCATGCGTCCTCCCCGTGGCGCACGCTCTCGCCGAGGTTGGAGCGTGGCAGCACGACCGGACGGCCGAGGGCGAAGAACTCGGGCAGCTTCGAGGGAAACCGGTAGTCGTTGAAGGCGTCCGGAGCGCCCGGCTGCACGAAGAGGTCGGCCAGGGCCATGAGAGGCGGCAGGTGCCGGTGGTTCAGGATCTGGCCGAGGCTGAGCACGCGCGGCGCGACCCGGCGGGCAAGGGCGGCGTCGAGGAAGTCCACCTGGTCCACGCCGGCGCGAATCAGGCGCACGGGCACGCCCTCGGCGTCGAGCTTGGCGACCGCCGCATAGAGCTCGCGCATCTCGGCGGCGTTGGCGGCGTGCACGTTGCCGTGGTAAAAGAGGACGGTTTCACCGGTGCCGCCGTCGAGCAGGCGCCGGAAGGCGTCGGGCTTGGGCCGCGGGAAGAAATAGCGCGCGTCCGCCGCGGGCCATAGGGTGACGCAGGGCTTGCCGGCGGGCACGAACTCGCGCAGGCGGTCGACGATGACGGTGACGCCGTCGGCCGCGGCGAGAAAGCCCGCGGCGCGGCGCGGGTGGGCGAGGTCGGGCGGGACGAGGCCGTCGAGGGCGGCGTCGGGCAGGGCCGCCAGTTCCGCCCAGGGCCGGCCGAGGGCGTGGGCGAGCAGGGCCTGCTCGTTGTCCTCGAGGTGCACGACGAGCCCGCCGCCGTGGCGCCACCGGATCTCCGTCGCGACTTCACGGATACGCTCGCGCGTCGTCCAGGCGTGGACGAAGTCGGGGCCGCGTCCGTCGGCGAAGCCGCCTCCGCCGGCGACGGCCTCGGCGTGCAGGCAGGCGCGGAAGCGCGGGCGTTCCTGGTGGCGGAGCGTCTCGCGGTCGCGGGGCACGGCGACGACGCAGTCGTGACCGGCATCGGCGAGTTCGTTGGCCAGCGCGCAGGCCTGCAGGGTGCTGTTGGCGGTGAAGTCGCCGTGGAGGACGAAGAGGAGCTTGAGCGGCCGGCCGGCGGCGGGTGCGGGGAGCGGCGAGCGCCGCTCGTAGCCCGGCAGGGGGATGCGGGCGGCGTCGAGGCCGAGGCCGGCGGGGTGGTTCTCGTCGGTGTCGATCTCAACGCTCAGGCCTGTCGGGGCGACGGCCGCGGAGCCGTCGGCGAAGCGGGCGTGCAGGCGCAGGGGGCCGCGGCCGGCGGCGAGGATGGTGCGGGAGCGGAAGCCGGCGCGGGCGGCGTGCGGGGAATCCGGATACAGGAGCGGCGTGTCGTCGCGGACCGGTCCCGGGTCGCAGGGCAGGTCCTGGTGCCCGTAGCGCAGGGAGACGAAGGTGGCTTCGCGTGCCGGATCGAGCGCCCAGCCCTCGATGTGCACGCGCGTGGCGACGATGCCACCGGGGGCAGGGGTCTCGATGGCGGCGGCGAAGGGCGGGGCCTCGACGGCGAGGGAGAGCGTCTTGAACGCGCGCCAGGTGCCGTCCGGCAGGCGTGCCTCGAACCGGGCGAGGTGCACGCCGGGTGGAAGGCGGCCGGCGATCTCGAAACCGCAGTGCGCGGCCGCCGGCGCGGCGGGAAAGAGGCGCGGCACGTCGGCGCGTTCGCGGCCTCCGGAGGCCGCGAGAACGGCGTCGCCGGTGTGCAGGCGAACCTCCGGCGGGACGGGGGCATCCTCGAGCAGGCACCAGCCGGCGACGCGCACTTCGCCGCCGGCGGCGCGCAGGGGGCGGGGCGACTCGATCTCGCCGTGCAGGCGGGGGGCGTTCACGGGTTGCGGCGCAGGGCGCGTTCGAGCGAGCGCAGCCAGGCGGTCCAGCGCCAGCTGCGGGACGCCTTCATGGCGCGGATCTCGGTATCGAGTTGGCCGATACGAACGAGGCGGCGGAGGGACTCGGCCTTGGTTTCGGCAAGGCGTGCTTGCACGGTCTGCACGCGGGCCTCGAGGGAGGCGACGGCGGCGGCGAGAGCCTCGCCGCGGGCGCGCAGTTCGGAGGCGGTCTGGCGTTCCGCGGACAGCGCCTGTTCGGCGGCGGCGGTCTGGGCGCGGGCGGCTTCGAGGGCCTCGTGGGTGACGTGCTGGACGTGGCGGAGGTGGCGGACCTGAGCTTCGAGTTCCACGCGGACGCCGTCGAGATGGGCGGCTTCGCCGACCTTGCGGTCGGCGAGTTCCTGGGCCGAGACGAGCAGGGCTTCGAACCGGGCGAGGCGTGGCGCGAGCTCGTCGCGCACGTCCTCGAGTTCCATGATGCGCACCTGGGCCAGGATGAGTTGCTGGCGCAGGGTGTTGGAAAGCTCGGCCGGATCCGGGAGGTCGGACGTCATGAACGTGTCCGATGAAGGCGCGGGGGGAAGGGATGTGAAGCCAATTGTCCGACGCCCTTACCACCAGCGTTTCTTGAAGGCGGGCTCGTCGGGGCGCGGGCGCAGCGGGGCCTCGGGGAGGTCGAGGATGGGTTCGAAATGTCCGGCCTTCTTGTAGAGGATGACGACGTCCTGCATGCCCCAGGCCTCCTCGAGGTAGGCGCGGACGATGATGTCGGGGTGACGTTGCACGGCCCGCATGACCCAGTCGGGCGAGGTGAGGGCGAGGCCGTAATCCTGATCGGGCGGACAGCCGAAGTACGGCCGGTAGGCGAAGCCCTCGCGGGCGTAGTCGGCCAGCAGGCCGGCCTTGTCGACGTTCTCGGCGACGTTGCGGCGGCCGCGGGCGAGCAGACTGGAGACGGTGCGGCCCTGGGTGGTGAAGACGATGACTCCGCAGGCGCGGGTCCACTTGACGAGGCAGTCGAGGGTGGCGAGCCAGCGTGCCTTGTCCAGGTGGGTAACGAGGGAGCCGACCCAGATCAGGTCGAACTGGTCGTTAAAAGGCAGGGCGCGCAGGTCGGGCTGCGAGTAGACTGGCGTGGCCTTGAAGTGCTGCGCACAGAAGTCGACCCCGTCGCGATCGAGGTCGCAGGCGGTGAGGTTCGCATAGCCATAATGGGCGCGCAGCCAGCGAAGGACGCGGCCGTGTCCGCAAGGCAGGTCGAGGATCTCCGGGTAGTGCGGCTTGTCGCAGAGGACGGAGGAAAAATGGATCAGCTCGAGCGCCCGCCGCCCCAGGTCGAAGTACTGCTCCGGCAGGGTCGGATCGACCATGCCATCCCGCGGCGCGAGGGTCCGGTCGACGGGGAGGGCGGAGAAGTCGTGGAGGAGCGGCATGGGGTTACGATCTCGTCCGCCCAAAAATGGTTGGCAAATCGAATGAGAAGTGGCGTTTTCCCGCTCCGGATCTGTATATGCAATTAAAACACTTTTTGATCGTGGGTTGGCTGAGTCTTCTCGGCTTGGGAGCAGCGGCCAGCGCCTTCGCGGGGGGCGGAGCTTCGCAGTATCGGATCGCGCTGGTGGCAGGATCTGGAGGGGGAGGCGGATACCGCGACGGGCAGGCGGAGAATGCCCGGTTTCTTTATCCGGGGGCAGTGGTCCTCGATGCCGACCGGAATCTGATTGTTGCAGACACAGCAAACCATGTTTTGCGCAGAATTGCGCCGGATGGGACTGTCTCCACGTGGGTTGGTCGTGTTGGCGAGGCGGGTGTGGTGGACGGACGGGGCGGCCACGTGCGTTTGAGCCGTCCCCGGAGTCTCGCCGTAAAGGGGGAGAAAGTTTACGTTGCGGGGGATGGGGCCATCCGGGTGGTCATGCCAGATGGTCAGGTTTCGTCGGTCACCAATTCTGAAGGATTCGATTCAGTGGTGACTGCCTCCGACGGCACGGTGTATGCGGCCTCAAGTGGTCAGAACAAGGTCGGCAAAATCAATTTCCCCGACGCGCTTGCTCATCACGTCGGTAGTCTTGAAGGAACCCCGGGTTCGAGCGACGGATTTGGTTGGACCGCGTTGTTCAACCGACCGACTGGCTTGGCGGCCGGCCCGGCTGGGTCAATCTACGTTGTCGATGCCGGCAACTACGTTATCCGCAGGGTGGAGTCTTACGGCGTAGTGACGACCGTAGCCGGCGAAGCCGGACAATCGGCCCACGTGGATGGAGCGGTGTCCGCGGCGCGTTTCCTGCGGCCGGCGGGTATCGCTACGGATGCTGTTGGCGATCTATGGATCACGGATGGCACAACGATTCGCCGTCTTTCGGCCGCCGGGATGCTTGAGACTGTAGCCGGAGCCCAGAATCTTCCGGGGGCACTCGATGGTGCCATGGCCGTGGCCAGATTCGGGGAACTTGCGGGCATTCATGCTGCCGACGACGGAACGTTCTTTCTCGTAGATCCGGTCAATGGAACGATTCGCCGCATTTTGGCGACCGGCTCGGTGGTCACGTTTGCGGGAGCTCCGCCGGTTTCCGGAGTCGCTGCTGGCGTCGGGTCGGATGCACGTTTCTCGTTTCCTAAAGGCGTGGCGGTTGGAGCGGACGGGGTTGTCTATATCGCGGATACTGGAAACCGCACCATCCGGAGGATCGACCTTGATGGCGTTGTAACGACGTGGGCCGGCGTGGCGGGTGAGGCGGGCTCGGACGATGGACCAAGGTCAACTGCCCGATTCCTTGCCCCAACCGATCTCGCCGTCGACGCGCTTGGAAACGTGTTTGTCGCCGATGCCGGAGCCATCCGAAAGATCGCCGTGGGAGGAGAAGTGTCGACGGTCGCCGGGCAGGTGGGCACCTATGGTCACCAAGACGGAACCGGAGTGCAGGCGAGGTTTGGCGACATCCTCGGGCTTGCGCTTGATGGGAGCGGTAATGTCTATGTGAGCGACCGGGCGAATCACACGGTTCGCAGCGTCTCGCCGGCCGGGGTCGTGACGACCTTGGCGGGGCAGGCCGGGGTGGTGGGGGGGGCCGATGGTCAAGGTGCTGCTGCGCGCTTTCATCATCCAAGCCGCCTGGCCGTGTCCTCCGGCGGCGATATCTTTGTCGCCGACTCGTCCAACCACGCGGTGAGGAGGATAGCTGCGTCCGGAGAAGTCACAACTTACGCCGGCACCATGGCTGCAGCGGGGTGGGAGGACGGTCCGGCCGGTCTTGCGAGGTTCGATACGCCCGAAGGAATCGTGGTTGGTGCGGACGGATTCGTCTACGTTATCGATTCTGGCAACAATCGACTGCGTGCGATCGGACCGGACAAAGGGGTCGTCACATTGGCCGGTCAGAGCGACGGTGTCTCCGGGAATGTCGACGGGGTGGGTCTCGCGGTGCGGTTCAACCGTCCCCAAGGTCTGGCTGCGAACCCGGCGGGGACGATGCTGATCGTCGATTCTGCCAATCACTCGATTCGAGCCGCCCGGCCAATGCCCCGGACCCGGATCGAGGGCCCGGTTCGTCGTATCGTCAAAAGAGGCGCGGTTTTCGAACTGGACGCATCAGCGGAAGGTTCCGGATCGCTTTCGTACCAGTGGTACCGGAACGGGAAGGTCATTGAAGGCGCCGTTCAAGAGAGAATCGCGGTACCGACGTCGAGTTGGCTCGATTCAGGCCTCTATCGGGTTCGTGTGACCGACGAAAACACTTTCGCCGACAGTATGCAGGTGATGGTGCGAATTGCACCGACGCGTTCGGAGGTTTTGGCGTGGGGGGAGCCATGGTCGGGAGGCGTTCCGGCTCCCTCGCATCTTCATGACCTCGTCGAAGTGGTTGCCCGAGGGAACCACGTACTCGCATTGCGAGATGACGGAAGTCTGGTGAGCTGGGGCTCTGGGGGCCACGGGCTTCCCTCGAATAACGCGAACATAGTCGCCTTTGTGCCCGGCGGCACCCATTCTTATGCGTCCAAGGCCGACGGTACCGTAATTTACTGGGGAGGCGACGGAGCCGCTCCCGCCGGTATGCCGCAGGACCTCCGCGACGTGGTTCAGTTTTCGGCGGGGCCGTCGACGGTGGCTGCGCTCAAGGTCGACGGTACCGTCGTTCAGTGGGGAGCAACGGATGCGTATCAGAGCGACCTGCCACCGGGCCTTTCCGATGTGGTCGCCCTCGCTTCGGGCACGACGTGGAAACTGGCGTTGAAGGCGGATGGAACCGTGACCGGATGGGGGCTGAATTTCCATGGGCAACTTAACATTCCGGCCGGATTGGACGATGTGGTTGCGATCGACGCCGGGGCCGATTTTTCCGTGGCGCTTCGGGCGGACGGCACGGTGGTGACTTGGGGCTACACCGGCCTTGGGTATAACCAATACGGACAATTGGATGTGCCGCACGGTTTGAGCGACGTTGTCGCGATTGGCACCGGTCCTCGCCACGTGGTCGCGGTCAAGCGCGATGGATCCGTTGTCGCCTGGGGGCAGTACACGCAGGGAGCGTTGGCCGTCCCTGGGGATGCGAAGGACGTTGTCCATGTTGACGGTGGCGAGGGGTTCATTGTGGCGCTCAAGGATGCCGAGGAGGAGCTTCCTCCCGCGATTACGAGCCAGCCGGAGTCTGCGGACGCCTTGAGAGGCCAGGGAGTGACTTTCAGCGTGTCTGCTAGCGGAGCAGGACCGCTCTCGTACGCGTGGCAACGATGGTCCTCCTTGGGCGACTTCTGGTACGAAATCACGAACATACCCGGATTTTCAGGAGCAGACACGCCCGTGCTGACGATCTCTGACGGAACCGGTTTACATCCCGATGAGGGATTCCGTTGCGTCATCAGCAATCGGGTAGGGGAAATTGTGTCGAATGTTGTCACGGTCAGATTCCGTACTCCTCCGCGCCCGGCCACGTTCGATGCAGCGGGCTATCTTGAACGGCATCCGAGCAGTATCCTTCCTGCCCCTACCCAGACGGAGAGGTGGGACCGGGCATGGGAGCATTATCTGGATGTCGGCGTGTATGCCGGGTTTGGGGACGGGGAATTTAACGTGAATGCGTATGTGCTCGCCTACCCGGAAATAGGAGCTCGATTTGGACTGTTCCTCGGTTCGGCGGCGTACCACTGGTATACGATCGGTCGCTCGTTGGGCCATCGCATCCCCGCCGGTTTCGACGTACAAGCCTACCTCGCCCGGAATCCTGAGCATGCGGCGCGGTTTGCGAACGATCTTTACGGCGCATGGCTCTACTACCGCGACGTGGGCATCTTCGATGGCGAGGTGTACGACGACCTGTTCCGTCCGGAGGAATACCTCGCGCTCTACCCGG
>VFQQ010000471.1_pt1 | contig 79452 bp, 80 predicted proteins | sample 3512341 | NCBI WGS metagenome assembly VFQQ01 (sample SAMN10412373, study PRJNA504923) | tailings metagenome | isolation source: Relicate 2 Philex TSF1 revegetated site | place: Philippines: Tuba, Benguet | collected 2017-08-29
GCGCTCTGGAGTCTCGCGAGCGAGTTCGCGAACAACTGAGTCACACACGGGGAGCGGCCTGCGGGCCGCTCCCTTTTTCGTTTCGGCCGGTTGTCGCTTCAGTCCCGGACCCGCAGCGAAATGCCGTAGTGCCAGGGCGGTAACAAAATCGCTGGGCTATCGGCTCCGAGGCCGGCGGCTTCCGCCCACTGTTGAATCTGGTCGGCCCGAGGACGAATATCGAGTGACGGTCCCCGCGGCGTGACGATGTCGCTCCGCCAATGGATGACCGCGACGAATCCTCCGGGCTTCACCACGTCGCGGGCCGCCCGCAACAACGCCACCGGCTCCTCCGCGTGCAGGATATTGAAAAGCAACGCCGCCTCGCATGAACCGCGTGACAGGCCGAAGCCGTGCGCAAGCACATCCCGGAATTCCGCCCGCACGTTTGAAATCCCGGCCTCGCGAGCACGGCGGACGGTCGTAGCGACCATCTCTTGATCGATGTCGAAAGTATGCACGTTGCCCCCAATCCGTTGGGCCAACGGCAAAGTGAACGTGCCATAGCCGCAGCCCAGTTCCGCGACATCCCCCGTCGCCGGACCAAAGCCAAAGGCATCGATGATGCCTGGCACATCCAGGAGCGTTTCCCAATAATCCTGTGCGGGCATGCCGCTTTCCCGGAGCTTCATGGTTCAAAGGGTGACGAGGCGGTCGGAATCGCGCACGATCTCGTAGAGGTCCTTCATCGTGGACAGGGGGCAAAGCTCAGACCCCTCGGAGTTCCGGAGTTTTAGGCAGGTGCCGCAGGCGAGAATTCTCCCACCTGCCGCAAGCACGGCCTCCGCCTGCTCGCGCACGTTGAATTTCGGATCGTCGATCCGGTCGAGTTCCACGCCCTTGCCGAGCAGGAACACCCTGACGGCGTCGCCCTGCTTCAGGCTGAAATTAGCCAGCCGCAGGCCGTTGAAGACGGTTTCGGGATCGGTTTGGGACAGGATGATGCCGAGTTTCATAAGGGGAGGAGCATCAGGCCGGCACCGCCACCGGCAGGCTGGCCAGTTTCCACTCCGGGAAACCGTCCTGGAGTCGCCGGGCCTGAAATCCGTGGGCGCGCAACCGGGCCACGGCTTCAAACGCCATCACGCAATAGGGGCCGCGGCAGTAGGCCACGATCTCCTGATCCCGGGGCAACTCCGCCAGATGGCGCTCCAGTTCCGCCAGCGGCAGATGCACTGCGCCCGGGATGTGGCCTTCGGAAAATTCGTCGAGCGGACGCACGTCGATGACGAAGACCGCGCCAGCCTTCTTGCGCCGGAGGAGCTCGGCGCGCGACACGGGCTCAAGCGAGTCGCGTTTCTTGAAGTAGCGGTTGATCGTGCGCGCCGTCTCGACGTGGTTCCGCTCAGCCAGTTCCTGGAGCGATCCGATGAGGGTCACCACGGCCGGATCGGCCAGACGATAGCGGATGTATTTTCCTTCACGGCGGTTGGCGGCGAGCCCGCTCCGGCGCAGGTGCTGGAGATGCTGGGAAACGTTGGCCACCGGCAGGCCGGTGGCCGCAACGAGGTCTTCAACGCTACGCTCCCGCTGGGCGAGCAGTTCCAGAATCTCCAGTCGCGGAGCGCTCGCGAGCGTCTTCGCGACCTTGGCGAACTGCGCATAGAGTTGTCGTTTGATCCCGGGGGCGCTCATAATGTCATTCAACGTATTTGTTGAATGTTGAGAGCGAGTCAAGCTCCCCGTTTACCCAGCGGGCAACCGTCCTCTACCGGACAATCGGCATGCCTCATCCCCTGTTTCCGGTAGGCGTGCCCGCGTGCCAGGCAGCCGCGAGCCGCTTCAATCAGCGGCGCCGGTCAGCACTCCGCTGACCGGCGTATTCCCAATCCAACAGAATTCACCATGAACAACGGAACCCAGGAACTCGCCACCGCCGCCCGCGGCGCTCGCACCACGACCACCACCGACGAACTCGACACCCTCAAACGCGAACTGATGAAAGCTGAGGTCCGCCTCGCCAAAGCCCGCGCCACCGTCGTCAGCGCCGAAATCGACATCAAAGTCCTGAGCACGCGACTCAAGGCCGCCGCGCGATAGTTTCGGCTCTTTAATCAGTGGAAATCGTGGCTCGCCTGAACGGGGAGGTTCTCCGCCCTGAGAGGCGCGACCCTTTCGACTTTAACATGAATCACCCCCGTCCTGAGCCTGCACGGGACCTTCCAGAATGAGAGCCGGATTCTGGGTCAGAACCATGCGATTCGCTTCAAAAATGCCGGCGTAGAGGATCGCGTTGGCGACGCCCGTCTCGTCTTCCTGGGACACGAAGACCACGCCTTTTGCGGTGCCCGGGCGCTGCCGGCAGATGACGCTGCCATCAATGCGCACTCGCATGCCATTTTTCGCCAGTGGCAGCTCGTCAGCCCGCCACAAATCTGGAAATTGCGAGCGCAGATGCTTCATGGGGTGATCACCAGAGGTTAGCCCTACCGTGGCGAAGTCCGCATTGATGCGTTCGATGATGGTCATCGGGGTCAGCAGCCGGTCGGATTCGTCCCGGCTCTGCACGTCGGCGAACAGGTCAAGTTCGGGGTCTGCCTCGGCTTCAGGTAGGCCGAGGTATCGGCGATCAGGGTGAAACTCAGGGCGTGCGACTCCGGGAAGGCATCCAGGGCGAAGGGGCTGAGTGTGTGGAGGATTCTGCATCGCCCTCAGCAACTTTAGTGAGCAAGTGGCCGTGTCGCCAACCTCGCTTCCAACTCGGCGATCAATGGCGTGATCGCGCTCTCAGGAAAGGGGGAAACGCAACTGGCATTGATCTCACACAGCAGAAATTCCGAGTCCGGAGGACCGCCGAAGAAAAAGTCAGCATCCCAGAGAAGCGGAAATTCACTCGAGCGCATTGCCATCAGCTTTTGGAGCTCCTGAATCCAGTCGTTCTCCAGTCGCTCCCTCAGTTTTTGGAAAAGAAAGCAGTTCTCGGTGTAGTAGTATCGCCGACTTGGTTGCTGACGCGTGAAGTCTTCGTTGGCGGTCGTTGGATGAAGCGCGACAATCTCTTGGTAGCCGAATCCTACCACCCTCGTTCCGCACATATACGCGCGGACCATGCCGCGATCCATGGTGGCGACCCAACGATGTTCTACCAGATGACTGCCTCGCGTGAAGACCTCGGTCTCGAAGAACGCGATCATCGCTTCCTCGCCGAATTCGCGGAGCGGTTCGTCTTGCGAGGCGGATCTCACCTCGAACGTATCCGATGCAAGCGCGGTGACTTTCCACACCCCGCGCCCGCTGTGGCCGCGGTATTGCTTCAGAATGCGAGTGCGCACGCGGCGGACCGTCGCCGGAAACCGTTGGCGAAAATCCGCCAGAGATCGATGCACAAAAGCCTCCACTGACCAGCCGAGCGACTGAGTCGTCACTAACACCTCCTTGGTGCCAATGCGCAGAATCGAGTCTGGGTGCGCGCTCACCAGGACCCCAGCACCAGCCAGCTCCCGCAGGATTGCGTCCAAAGCCGAGCGGTCGAGCTGCGGCTCGAATGGGTTGATCCAGACCAGCACGGCGTCGCATGCGCGCGCTTCGTCGCGCAAGGCACCGCGCCGAGAGTCGTGATACGTGAGCGTCCTTACCGCCCACTGCCGCTCGGCCATCTTCTCCGCCAGCAAGCGATACTTGTCCTCGGCGAAGGCATCTCGCGGCTTCGCGTCCACGCCGTAAAGGAGAATGCCGATCGTCCGTGCGGTCATACTATTTTCTCAGTTGAACCACAGCCAGCCAATCAGCCCGGCGCTGACCATTATCGCGGGGATCGCGAGCTTGGATTTCCAGCGGTAGACCACGAGCAGCGCCACGGCGAAGATGACGACGGATGGCCAGTTGGTGATCGCTGACCGCGCGAGCGTAATCGTGGTGATGGCAATCAAACCGACAACACCAGCGGTCACGCCCTCGAGGAAATGTTTGAGCAGCGGCTTCGCGACCACCGCTGACAGATGCCGATGGAAGAGCAGCGAAAATGCGAACGCTGGCAGGAAGACCCCAAACGTCATCGCCAGCGCGCCGAGCGCGCCACCGCCGAAATAGCCGACGAAGGTCGAAAAGATGATGAGGGGCGCGGGCAGGATTCCCGAGAGCGCGACCCCATCGAGGAAGTCACGCTCGGTCATCCAGCGGCCCCGCTCGACCGCGTCCTCCTTCAAAAACGGAATCGCCGTGTAGGCGCCGCCGAAGGTGAGCAGCCCTGCCCGAAAGCCCGAGCCGAGGAGCGTGACGGAACTCGCCTGGCCCGTCTGGCGCGTTTCCGCTGTGGAGTTGGCTTGCTGCGCGGGTAGCAGCGGCTCACGGCCTGCAATGACCGGCGAGAGTTGCCAAAGCGCGCCGACGAAAACCAAACCCAGCACGCCCGCCCATAACCAGCGCCGTTGTGCCGCCACGACGTAGGCGACTCCCGCGAGTGGCAGCGTAATATAAAACGACACGCCGAGCAGTTCGCCGATTGCGGCGAGAACACCGATGACCCAGAGTGGCGCGTCCGTGAGGCAGTGCCCGCCGATCCGGTGGCACGCGCGCACAATGAGCGCGATGACCGCCGGCTGAATTCCCAGAAACACCGCCTGAAACGCGGTCGCAGCCAGATCGAGCGTCAAGTAGAGCCACGACAGAAGAAACATCAGCACGAAGCCCGGCAGCATGAAGCCCAGTCCCGCGAGCACGCCGCCCCAACGGCCCCGTGCCAACATCCCAAAGTGCACGCACAGCTCGTGCGCCTCCGGTCCGGGGAGCACTTGGTAGATGGCGAGTAGTCGTTTGAAGTGCCCCGGCGAAATCCATTTCTCCTGCGCGACCAGCTCCTGTCGGATCATGTCGATCTGCGCGACAGGACCTCCCCAGGCGAGCGAGCCAAAGCGCAGGAAGCGCAGGAAGAGTTTGCCGTAAGGTTCGGCCGGCGCGTTCACCGCGTCGTCCGCTGGGTCAATAGTGGTGGGTGCAATCTTCATGGTTTCTTTCGCAAAAATTCGTAGAGCGCGTCGAAGCATTCCCCCCCTTTCGCCAGCAGTGCTTCATCGCTAAGCCCAAGTCGGCCCCAACCCTTCAGCACGCGGTCGATGCCGATCGCTTCGGTCCGGGCATATTTGCCGTCATCGATGTCCGCGGCGTGGACCATTTCTGCGATCTGCTTCAGTGCGGGATCATCCAGGGCAAACCGCTTCACTAGGGTTTCGAAAGTGCAGTCGTCGCCGTGATGCGAAAATTCCACGTCCGCCATATCGTAGGGGAGCGCGTTCGCGTGCTTCTTCGGATCACTCGCGAAGACGAACCGTGCCTTCGGGTCGATGAAACGTCGGATCAACCACGCGGAGCCCACGCGATCAATTTCCGGTCCCGGCCGCGTGAGCCATGTGCGCCCGAGAAAGCTTTTCGAAGAGAGCGTTGCGGGCGTCCGGGCTTTTTTCGCGTGCAGCGTGCGCGCACGCTCGAGTTGCATCCGCGCATCCTCCGCCTGCGGGGCATCGAAGAAATCGAGTTGGCGGATTTCCTCGAAGCGAGCGGCGAACCGCTCCAACGCGGTGGCGTAATTTTCGCCGGGCTTGCGGCGATTCGCGGCAATCACGGTCTCAATCTCCGCGACGAAAGCCGCGTAGTCTTCGCCACGCGCTGCATTGAACATCCGCACGATTTCGTCGTCTGATGTGCCTTCAATGTCCGTGGCGTAGATCAGCGTCGCATCACCACCGTTCTCGCGCACCTGCTGCGCGAGCCATTGGAAGCGTTCACGGTGCTGCGGTTCATCCGGAAGAATGTAGGTCGAAGTCTTGAGTGCGATGGCACCCGACTTCTTCAGTTGCCGCCACAGGTTCACGCGCGAAGAACCTTTTCGCGACGGCAGCGCGTAGAGCAGCAAGAGCCAGTTCCGACCTTTCATTGTCTGCACCGCTATTCCGATGTAACATGTATTACAACTGGAAATTCGAAGTTATCCGAGCTTCCTTTCGTCTTAATCTTTCTTCAGAATCGTATCCTTCCAACGCCCGCTACGCTGTTAGAAACTGCCACCATTGATGAACCTCCTCATCGTCGAAGATGATCCCAAGACAGCGCAGGCTGTCGCCTACGGCCTCAAGGCCGCGGGCTTCAAGGTCGATGTGGCGCGAACAGGACACGAAGGGCATGAGGCAATTTTGGGGTTTATTTATGATGCCGTCGTTCTCGACTGGATGTTGCCGGGCCGCGACGGCATCGAGCTACTTCTAGCCCTGCGTGCACGTGGCGGGAAAACCCCCGTCGTCCTTCTCACCGCGCGTGACGCACTGGAGGATCGAGTGCTCGGCCTGGAATGCGGCGCTGACGATTACTTGGTAAAGCCATTCGCGTTCGCCGAACTCCTCGCACGCATCAAAGCCCTGCTAAGACGGGCCGGCGATTCCGAACCGCTGCGGAAACGGGTCGGCGACCTCGTGATCGATCTGGAGACGCGGGAGGCCCGCCGCGGCAGTGAATCAATCACGCTTACTCCGCGCGAATTTGAATTGCTGGCTTATCTGGTCCGGCACAAGGGACTGACCGTCACACGTGCCATGCTGGCCAAGGAAGTGTGGCGCGAGCCGCGGCGCGCCACGCCCATCGACAACGTCATCGACGTGCATGTCACGCACTTGCGGCGCAAAGTGGACGGTGCGCATGAGACCAAACTGATTCACACGATTCGTGGCGTCGGATTCGTGCTGCGGGAGGAGGCGCGGCTATGAGACGTTGGTGGCAGCGACGCTCGCTGAAGCTGCGACTGACGCTTTGGTTCGCCGCGGTCACGCTGTTCGTGGTCGCGGTTTTCGCCTTCGTCGTCTTCGAGGTCGTCGAGCATCGGCTCGCGAGCGAGATCGATCGGCAGCTCCGGATCGATTTCGATTTGGTCGAAGCGCAACTCGACGCAGATGTCGGAGGCAACGTGCGCTGGCTGGTCCAAGGTGCGCATGGCGACGAAGGCTTTGCCCGGCTCTCCGCGTGGTTCGAAGTATGGAGCGAGGACAAGCGGCTCCTGCTGCGACATTGGCCGGTGCGAGAATCGGACATCAAACGACCCTTACCCGCGCCGGGCGAGCCGACGCTGCGGTTCGCCACCGTGGAACTTGAGCGCGGGCTGCACGTGCGAATCATGGAGCGCCCCGCGCGCGTCCGCTCGCGCGGCGTGATTGTGCGCGTGTTTCGCGACGAAAGCGACATGCGCCGCACCCTGCGGGACATTATCGAAGTGTTTCTGCTCGCCGCGCCGATTGCGGCCGCCGTGGCCGCGCTCGGCGGCTACGTGCTTGCCTGGCGTTCGCTGCGTCCCATCGGAGCGATGGCCGCTCGCGCCAAGAACATCACTTCCGAATCACTCGGTCAGCCGCTTCAAGGTGCTGCTGAACGGCAAGCACCTCTTCGATGCGGAAGACGCGACCTTTGCCGGCGCGGGCCGCGTCGGCCTTTGGACCAAGGCAGACAGCGTGGTCATGTTCGATGACTTCAGCCACGGGACGAACTGAGTTTACCAACCACCTTATGAAACCAATCCGCTCGCGCTTGTTCGCACTCGTCTCATCGGTGGCGCTTTGCTGCGCCGCCTCCGGCCTCCAAGCCGCATCCGCCGTCCGCGTCATCGTCACCAATTGGGGCGGGGAGACGGTTTCGGTCATCGATCCCGCGCAGGACCGGCTGGTCGCCGAGATCACGACGGGGGCGAAGCCGCACGGCGTCTGCATCGCGCCCGACGGCAAGACCATCTACGTCGCCAACGAAGGAGCCGGAACGGTGTCATTCATCGATCCGGTGAAAAACGCCGTTTTTGCCACGGTGCAAGTCGGCAAGAGCCCGCACCAACTCGAAGTCAGCGCCGACGGCCGGTTCCTCTTCGTGCCAATCAACAGCGCGGATACGCTGGCCGTGGTCGATGTCGCCGAGCGCCGGGTCGCGAAGACGGTCACGGTGGGGCGCGCGCCGCACATCGCGATGCGCAGCGGCGACGGTCGCACGATCTACGTCACGAGCGAAGGCGATGCGAAGACCGTCCTGGTCGATACTGCCAGCTTTACGGTGGTGGGCGAGATACCCATCTTCGGTCGGCCCCGCGTGCCCGCCTGGTCGCACGATGGACGCAAAGTCTATCAGACGATCCGCTGGCTCAACGGTGCGCTCGTGATCGACATCGTATCGCACAAGATCGTGGACCGCATCGCCCTCGGCGAACCCGTATTCGCGTCCGAAGGAAAGGATGCTCACGGGCTGGCGGTGAGCCCCGACGGCACGGAGCTCTGGCTCACCAACCAAACGACGAACGATGTCACGGTCATCGGAACCGCCGACCAGCAGGTGCGCGGACGCTTCTCGGTCGGTCGCGATCCCAACTGGGTGGCCTTCACTCCCGACGGCAAGCTGGCGGCCGTGAGCAATACCGCCTCAGGCGACGTGAGCATTGTCGATGTGGCCGCGCGCAACGTGGTCCGCATCGTGAAGGTCGGCAAAGCGCCCAAGCGCCTCACGGTCGGCATGGTGAAAGTCGCTCCATGAAGTCCGCATTTCCAATCTCGCTGCTGATGGTGCTGCTGGTGGCGCTCGTCGGCTGCAAACCGTCCGCCCAGCGCGGCAGCGCCGTCGTGGTTTACACGTCGGTGGACGATGTGTTTGCCCGGCCGGTGTGCGAGCAGTTCACGAAGCAAACGGGCATCGAGGTGAAACTCGTGCCCGACACGGAAGAGACGAAGAGCACCGGCTTGCTCAACCGCCTCATCGCCGAGAAAAACCGGCCGCAGGCTGATGTCTTCTGGAGTGGCGATCCCGTGCGGGCGGCGGTGCTGAAGCGGCAGGGCATCAGCGCCGCGTATCGGCCGAGAAATCCCGCCGACACGACGGGGCGCTTCAGCGATCCGGAAGGGCACTGGGCGGCGCTGTCCGCGCGGGCGCGCGTCATCATTTGGAACACCGATGTCATTGCCCCCCGGGGAGGAGCCACGATCGCTGCGTGATTTCCTCGATCCCAAATGGAAGGGCAAGGCGTGCCTGGCGAATCCCCTCTTCGGCACCACTTCGATGCACGCCGCCGCGCTGTTCGAGACGCTGGGCGAGCCGGGCGCGCGCGAGTTCTTCACCGGACTGAGGGCCAACGACGTGAGGATGCTTTCGTCCAACGGCGAGGTGAAGCGACGCGTCGCCTCCGGCGAGTATGCCTTCGGCCTCACCGACACCGACGATGCCAGCGTGGCCGTCAAGGAAGGCAAACCGGTGGGTGTGATCTATCCGGATACGTCCGGTGCGGGGACGTTGATCGTGCCCAATGCGGCGGTGCTCATCGCCGGTGCGCCTCACCCCGACGAGGCGAAAAAGTTCATCGAGTATCTGCTCAGTGCCGAGGTCGAGCAGGCGCTGGCTGCGAGCGAAGCGGCGCAGATGCCACTGCGCCCCGGGGTGCCCGTGCCGCCGGGGGTGAGGCGCCTCGACGAGATCGCCGCGCTGACCGTCGACTACGGCACTCTCGCCGAACGGCTGGAGACTCTCTCTCGCGGATTTCTCAAGGAATGGACCGCGCAGCCCTGATCGCCCTCGGGCTCGTCGCCGCCATTCATCCGGTCTGCGCGCAAACGGCCCGTCCCGTGTGGTCCGTCCACACGGCACGCGAGGCCCCGGTGGTGGACGGCCGGCTCGATGAGGCCTGCTGGCGTGCAGCCGCTGCGCTCGACGGTTTCACCCAAGTGCTGCCGGCGGAAGGATCCCGGCCGACGGAACGCACCGAGGTGCGCTTCGTCGCCACCGACGACCAGCTCTACATCGGTGTGCGCTGCTTCGATGGCGAACCGGGGAAGATTCTCGCCCGGGAGATGGGCCGCGATTCGGAGTTCGACTCGGATGACGTGGTGCGGATCGCGTTCGACACCTTCGGCCGCGAGCGCGACGGCTATCTCTTCGCCGTCAATCCCGCCGGCGCGCGCTCCGATGCGGTCTTCGGCAGATTCAGCGGCGAGAATCAAAGCTGGGACGGCCTCTGGAGCGCGCGGGCGTCGATCGACGGCCAAGGCTGGACCGCCGAACTGGCCATTCCGTTCAAAAGCCTGTCCTTCGACCCGCGCGCGGCTGCCTGGCGGTGCAACATCGAGCGCGTCATCCGGCGCAAGCAGGAGACGGTCCGCTGGACGGCGCTAGCCCGCGCCAAATCGCTCACCGCGCTGGAGGATTTCGGGGAGCTGCGCGGGCTGCGCGACCTGCGCCAGGGACTCGGGCTCGAATTGCGGCCCTACGTCCGGGCGACGCGGCGCGACGGGCCGGCCGCCACCACGCGTGACCTCGAGACGACCGCGGGCGTCGATGCGACCTACCGGATCACCCCGACGCTGACCGCGCTCGCCACCTACAACACGGATTTCGCGGAAACCGAGGTGGATGCCCGCGTGGTCAACCTCTCCCGCTTTCCCGAGTTCTTCCCCGAGAAGCGCGACTTTTTTCTCCAGGACGCGCCACTCTTCCGTTTTGGCGGGCTCGACGAATCGAATTCGCCGTATTACTCGCGGCGCATCGGATTGGGTGCAGGCGGACGCCCCGTGGACATCATCGCCGGCGGGCGGCTCACCGGCCGGGCCGGCGGCACGAGCATCGCCCTGCTCGACGTCTATCAGGACGCGCAAGCGGGCATCGACGCCCGCAACCTCGCGGTCGTCCGGCTCGCCCAGCAGGTGCTGGCCGAGTCGAGCGTCGGAGCGATCTTCACCTCCGGCGATCCGCACTCGAACGGTGACGCCTGGCTGGGAGGCGTTGACTTCAGTTACCAGAACAGCCGCCTGAAAGGCGAACGCGTGCTCACGGGCAACGCCTACCTCATGGTCAGCGATGCCGACCGCGCGGGCGGAAGGGGCACGGCCTTCGGTTTCGACCTGGACTACCCCAACGAGCCGCTCGACGTGCATGCCTTCTTCCGGCAATGGGGCGAGCGCTTCGAGCCGACGCTGGGCTTCATCGACCGCGCCGGTGTGCGGGAGTATATCGTTTCCGCCGAATACATCTGGCGGCCCAACACCCGCTGGCTCCGCCGCGCGGTGCTCGAATTGCGCCCGTATTTCACGACCGACCTCGACGGCCGACTTGTCGCCGAGGACCACGATGCTCCTGTATTCACATTCGAGACACCCGCCGGAGATGAGCTCGTTGTCGAATACACCCAATATCGCGATGTCCTCGACGAGCCCTTCGCTATCCGCCCCGGAATCGTGATCCCCGTGGGCAGCCATGCCTACGGCCAGTTCAAGGGCCGCATCGAGACGAGTCAGGCCCGTTCGCTCTCCGTGCGCGCTTCGTGGCGGACGGGGGACTTCTACACCGGCAAGCGCACCGATCTCGGCGCGGGATTCACCTGGCGGCCGTCCCGTCACCTCTCCGCCAGCGCCAGCTATGAGCACCGGATGATCCGCCTGCCGGAGGGCGCCTTCGACGTGCGGCTCGCCAGCGGGAGGGTCGATGTCGCCGTCACTCCCGATCTGACATGGAGCGCGGTCGTCCAATACGACAACCTGAGCGACACCCTCGGCCTCAACACGCGTGTGCGCTGGACGTTCCGTCCGGGCAACGACGTGTTTCTCGTCGTCGGCGAAACCTGGGACTACGACGACGCTCGACTGCGCCATCTGTCAGGCGACGTCACCCTGAAGATTGGTGTCACCCTTCGCTACTGAGCATGAACGCCACCGGACTCGATGCTGCCTTTGTCAGCGCCCTGGGGCGAAGCCTGCTGCTCGCCGCCACGGTCGCCGGTGTGTCGCTCGCGGCCGGATGGCCGCTCGGCGTGCGTGTCGGTCTCACGCGTTTTCCGCTGCGGCGCGCGCTGCTCATGGTGCTGGCCCTGCCGCTTTTGCTGCCGTCGTTCCTTGTGGCGATCGGACTCTCGATGCTGACGCCGCACTTCGATGGCGCGCTCGCGACCCTCGGCTCATTCGCCTGTCTTGGAGTGCCGCTGGTCGCCTTTGCGTCCTTGGCCGCGACGATGGCGATCACGCGCAGTCAGGCCGATGCAGCACGGCTCGCCGGGGGCGACCGCCTCCTCTTCGTGCTTGGACGACGGGCGACGTTTCCGCTGGCGGCTCTCGCGGCGGTGCTCGCCGGAGTCATGACGCTGTCCGATCCCGGACCGGGGCAGATCTTCGGGTGGCATGGCGCGGCCGGAGAACTGCTCGTGAGCTTCGCTGCCCGGCACGACGCGGCATTGGCCACTCGGCAGGCATGGGCGATGGCTGCGATCTCGGCTCTGCTCGCCTGGCCTCTGGCATGGAGGCTCGCGCCCGAGATCGCGGCCGGGCTGTCGGCGCGCGACGTGGCGCGACCGGCCTTGTCTCATGCGCCGGGCGTGGTGTGGTGGCTGGCGGGTGTGGCCTCACTGGTCGCACTGATGCCAGTGGCAGGTTTGCTGCGCCCGTTGTTGGCCCGCGCGTGGCCGATCACGCGCGCATGGGGTGAGGTCGAGCGGACGGCGGCGGACACCGTCCTTTACGCGGGCCTCGCCGCGGCGATCGCCGTGGGCGTGGCGTTTGCACTGGCGGCGGCGGCCGGGCGCACGGCTTGGCGGCGGCGCGCGCTGGTCGCCTGTGCGCTCGCCCTGCTGGCGCTGCCGCCCGCGCTGCTCGCGTTGTGGCTGATTCCGTGGAGCAGTCCGGCGGCGGTCGGTGCGGCGCTGGCCCTTCGTGGGCTGCCGATTGCGCTGCTGCTGGCGCTCCGCGCGGTGGGTTCGATGCCCGCGAGTTGGGCTGAGGCGGCGCACGTGCATGGCGTTTCCCAAGCGCGGTTCACCGTGCGGATCGCCGTGCCGTGGTGCGCCCGCTGGGGACTCCCGGCCGTCGCGCTCGCCGCCATGCTCGCCACCGCCGAGATCGGCACCGTCCTGCTCCTCCATCCCCCGGGACGCGGCACGCTGCCCCTGGCGATCTTCACGATCATGGCCAACGCGCCCGAAGCGCTCGTGGCGATGCTCTGCCTGTTCTACGCAGCGCTCGTCGCTGCGCTGGCCATCACCCTCCAAGCACTCGTCCGACGTCTATGAATACGCTGATTGAAATCGAAGAGCTGGCCAAACTTCACGGTGCCACGACCGTCTTCAGCGATGTGAGTTTCACCCTGGCCAAGGGCGACCGGCTCGCCGTGCTCGGAGCCAGTGGCGGCGGCAAGACCACACTGCTGCGTTTGCTTGCCGGCTTGGATGAACCAACCTCCGGCGGCATCGAACGTGCGGCCGGCCTGCGCGTCGGCATGGTGTTTCAAGACCTCGCGCTGTGGCCGAACCTGACGGTGCTCGATAACGTCGCGTTCGCGTTGCCGAATGCGAAGAAGGCTCAGCGGTTGCAATCCGCCCGCGATGCACTGACCGCCTGCCGCGTATCAGAGCTCGCGTTACGCAAACCCGGCACACTCTCGATCGGGCAGCAACAGCGCGTGGCTTTGGCGCGGGCGATTGTCGCACGGCCGCAACTGCTATTGCTCGACGAGCCCTTTTCCAGCCTCGACCCGCTGTTGCGCGAGGAGCTCATGGCCGAAGTGCGGCGGTTGGCAGGTGAAATCAACGCGGCGTTGGTGCTGGTGACGCATGACGTCTTCGAGGCGCTAGCGCTCGCCAGACGGACAATCGTGCTGGAAGACGGGCGTTTGGCCGAATCAGGCGAGCTCGCAGCGCTGCTCGCCGCACCGCAGTCACGTCTGCTGCGTCAGTGCGCCACGCAGATCGGCAAGCTTCGCGGGCACACCGTCCAATAATCTTTCGCTCTCAGCCTCAACTGCCTTTCCCAATACGACTCCGAGACGCTTTGCAGGCACCACCGACTTTCCACCAACATCGACCGTGATCATTTCCACGATTTTGGATGTCTTGGTCAATTCGCCCTCGGTCTTGCCGTATTGGATCAGGCGGGCAGGCACCGGCTTTTGCGGATGAGAAGAAAGACCGAGCCCCGCTTTCAAACGAGGTAACAGCTCGCAAGCGAATGGTGATACTGCCACGCGAGATCCCAAATCACCCGATTGTGCCGAAGACCGCGATGATAGACTGCCCTTGGATTTAGGTCTCGCCCGCATCTGTGAGGAGATGCCGGTGGATAGCGGACCGCAGGACAGTCGAGGTGACACGTTCGAGCCCGACGAGCGAAAGTGAGTTCGTGATCAGTTTTATGAGTTTCTCGTCGTCCAAAACCGGTGTTCCAAGGCAGGTCTCTTCGCCCATCGAAGAATGAGTCAGAGCCCAGATGCCGGTTCGGTCGCCAGGTATGCAGCAGACGGCTCCGCACGTCGTAGGCGGCGAGCATTCGTGGCCGCAAAATCCTCACGCTTCTGCAGTGAAGCCCAAGACTCCCGCGCCTCTGTGATGCCCTTTCGCCGCGACATTCACGATACCGCGCGGGCGGATCGTGCGTTGACTCCGACCCATTCCGGCCAACGGTTTCCCACACGGGCCAGCCGCCCCGGGGGCCACCGGGGCGGTATTTTTTGCCCGTCCGCCGCGCTACGGATGCTATCGGCACCGCTTCTAGATTGGCTCCGCGTCATCGCTGAACATCAGCGCGCCTTGACGAATCTATTCTTACCGGCATTCTTACTTCACGGTCGCCGAAAATTCAAAAGCCCGTAACTCGCGAGAGCTACGGGCTTTTGAAGATTGGCGTCCCCACGGGGATTCGAACCCCGCGGAAATAATAAGCTAAGTTGCTGCCCAGACGCAGACTTACTTGAGGGTTAATGTTTTAGAACAAGCAAGAGGATGCGACGAGATGCAGGTAAGTGAAGGCAAAAACACATTTTTCGGCAACCTTTGGGCAACCTTCAGGACACGGGGCAGCAAAACCCCGTGGGGAAATTGGACATTCCTTGGTCTACATTTTGGACAACCTTTGGACAATTTTCGGCTGGGTCTTTGAGAGAGCGGCCCAGAACGGGGACACACGCCTCGTGGGTCGATTTGGATCCACCGCGGCCGAACGCACGATGCGTGGCTCAGTGCCCCAACATTCTTCCCAGCTCTTCAGGCCGAGCGATTTTTTGACCTCAGCGTCGGCCCGTCAGCGAATGATGGTGGGCTGGTTGCTCCGCTTCGCAGCGGGCTGCGCGCACCTGAATCTGGAGCGCCGCCAGTTGCTTTTCTATCGCGTGCAGCCCTTCGGCCAGGGCGACGGCGGGGCTACGCGCCGCCACGTCTTCCTCCAACTCGCGGTGCATCTCCGCCATGCTGTTCATGACGATGCCAATGAAAAGATTCAGGATGATCATGGTGCCAAGCACGATGAAAGTGACAAAATAGAGCGTGACCACGACGCCCGGTGCCGCGCTCGCGACCCGCGCAAACGCATCGCCCCAGTTGTCGAGGGTGACGACCCGGAAAAGCGTGAACAGAGCCGCTGGCAGCGAACCGAAATCCCCCGGATCGGCCTGACCGAACAGGTGCACCCCGGCGACGGCGTAAATATAAAACATCAGGGCCAACAGCAGTGAAACATAACCCATCGCCGACAGGCTTTTCAAGAGGGCGCCAACCAGCAGCTGCAGCTTCGGCAGCGCGCTCACCAGCCGGAGCAGGCGCAAGACCCGGGACAGCCGGAGCACGGCGGCAAAGGGCCCGGCCGCCGGAATGAAGCAGAGCGCAACGATGAGAAAATCAAAGACGTTCCAGCCGTCGGCAAAATACCGCCCGGGCTCGCGCCCGCATGCGGCGAGCTTGAGCACGATTTCAAAGGTGAAAACCGCGAGCACCGCATGATTGAGCCACCGCAGCCAAGGATTCCAGGCGGCCACGAGCGTGGGATCCGTCTCGACGCCAGCAAGCACGCCGGCGAGGAGAATCACCCCGATGATGAACCCTTGGAACACGTGGTGTGCGACGAGGCGCTGGACGAGGCTGCTCATGCTGGATCAGGGCTTCGCGGAGGTGGCCCGGACCGGGATCGCGAGGGAGGCCACGATGGAGGCGGTCAGCAACGCTCCGATAATGCCCAGCGACCACGTGATGGGGAACTTGCCCCCGAAGGCTTCGTTCAACCACACCATCTTGAGGCCCACGAATACGAGGATCAGGCCGAGACCGTATTTGAGGTAGCGAAACTTGTGCATGACCCCCGCCAGCAGGAAAAAGAGCGCCCGCAGGCCGAGGATGGCAAAGACATTGGACGTGAAGACGATCAACGGCTCCTTGGTGAGCGCGAAGATCGCGGGGACGCTGTCCACCGCGAAGACAATGTCGGTGATCTCGATGAACACGAGGCACACGAACAGCGGTGTGGCGTGCCAGACGCCGTCGAGCTTGGTCAGGAATTTCTGCCCGTGCAGCTGCGGGGTCACGGGCAGCAGTCGGCGGAGCAAACGTATCGCCGGGTTCTTTTCCGGAGCGATGGGCTTTTCGGGGGCGAATAGAATCTTGAACCCGGTGAGGATCAGGAAGCCGCCGAAGAGCCAAATGACCCAGTGGAACTGCATCAGTACCGAGCCTAGGCTAATGAAGATGATGCGGAAGAACAGCGCCCCGAGGATGCCGTAAAACAGGACCCGGTGCTGATAGGCCGCGGGCACGGCAAAGTAACCGAACACCACGACAAAGACGAAGATGTTGTCCACCGAGAGAGATTTCTCGACGACGAAGCCCGTGAGGTATTCGAGCCCGACCTGTCGGGCGAGGGCCGCGTGGTCGAGACCCATCAGGCGCGGATCGAGCGGGAACTTGAACAGCGCATACTGGTAGAGGCCATAGCCGAAGACCAAGGCCAAGGTGATCCACACGGTGCTCCAGCCCAGTGCCTCCTTGACGCCGACCACATGCGCATCGCGGTGGAAGACCCCGAGATCTAGCGCCAGCATGCCCAACACGAAGGTGGTGAAGCCGGCATAAAACCACCAGTAGTCGGCGAAGGGGAAAAGCGGGATGTAGTCCATGTGGCCGCGACAAAACCCAAAGCCACACCCGGCACAAGCCGGACTGGACTGGAAATCCGGCCGGCGTTTCCAGCCTCCTCGCGCTCAGAGCCGGCGCAATTGTTCGCGCGCGATCCAAGGATCGAGCCGGGCGAGGATAAAATGCGCCGTTCGCTGTTTCAGCCGGGTCCAAGCCGACCACTCTTGCCAGCTGTTCTCGGCGGAGATGGGGCGGCTGTGCGCCAGGTCGGCCTCAAACTGCGCGTTTGCCGCCGTCGCCAGCGCCGGATCCTCGATCCGTAGCATCAACTCGAAGTTCAATCGCAGGCTCCGGGGATCAAGGTTGGACGAGCCCGCATACACGACTCCGTCAAGCACGAGGGTCTTGGCGTGCAGGACCTGCGGCTGGTATTCGAAAATTTCGACTCCGCTGGAGATCAAAGTCCGATAGAGCGAACGGCTGGCGAGTGTCATGAGCGGCACGTCCGAAGTGCCGGCCAGCAGGATTCGCACACGCACGCCGCGCCGGTCGGCGGACATCAGTTGCCGGAGCAGACGCCGACTGGGGAGGAAATAGGCGGTGGTGATCGCGATGTTCCGGGCGCAGGCCAGATCCTCCCGCAGCTCGCTGCGCAGCACGCTCGGACCGAACCCCGGCTTGAGGCAAAGGGCCCTGACTCGGGAATCGGCGGCACCCGCCCGGGCATAACCGCCGGGCACCAAGCGCCATTCCCCCGCATCCGCCCGCGCCCACTGGGCCCCAAATTCCCCGGTCAGCACCGGCAGGAGCGGACCGCGGAGACTCACGCCACCATCGCGCCAGCCCCGGGTGATCCCGTCGCCGTCGTATTCGTTGGCAAGGTTGCAGCCACCAACGAAGGCCAGCGCCTCGTCGACGAGCAGGAGCTTGCGGTGGTCGCGCAACGCAAAACGACCCAGATGGGCGGCGTTGAAGCGCTTGACACGCCCACCCGCGGAAATCAGGGAGCCGAAGAAACTCTCTGGCGTGGCGAGCGAACCGAAAGCATCGATCAGCACGTCCACTTCCACCCCACGCCGGGCTGCCGCCGTCAGAGCTCGGCAGAAACGGGTGCCGGTTTCATCCGGGGCGAAGATATAGGTTTCCAGCCGGACCGACCGACGCGCCTGACCGATGGCTTCCAGCTGGGCACCCAGCAGGGCCCGGCCGCTGCCAAACCAGCTGAAGCGATCCGGACCGAACTGCCTGCTCACAGGTCAGGGATTCTCCGGGAACTCACGTTGCCTCGCCGCCCAGTGGGCGCGCAACGCGTCCAGATTGCGGTTGAGCGCCGTCTCCACGAGCAGAGCGTCGTCCAGCAAGCCGATCTCCGGAATAAGGTCGGGAATCAGGTCGTAGCCCTTGAGAAAATAGAAGAGCACAAAGGCGATTTCCTGGCGCTCGACCGTGCCGCCCTGCGGCTGCGTCTCCTGGAAAAACAGAACTAGCAGCTCGATGCGCCGGCGCAGTCGTTCCGAATCGGTTATCGCGGCCGTCTTCTTTCTGATCTGCGGCAGCAGGCCCGACAAACCGGCCAGGTCGTCGGGACTCACCAGCGCCGCGCCTTCCGAAATATAGGTGGTAGGATTGGGCGGCCGGCCGGTCCGGCTTTTCTGGGAGAGATAACGACTCAAGGGGACGGAGGTGGTGGTGTTCATGATGGTGAAGCGGGTTCGAGCTGGAGGGAAGCGCCCCACGTAAATCTAACAAGCCGGACCGGATTGGAAAACCGGCCGCTGTTTCCAGACGCAGTAACCAAATGATTTACGGCTCAGCCCGACCCTGGAGGGATGAGGGTGAACGGGAAGGTGGGAGGGTGCACTAATCCCGCACCGTGGGAGCTTTTCCCGCTCGTAAGATTGAACATTATGCACGCCGACTACGCCTTACACGTTGTCCAATATTTTAGGTGTTTGGTCGGTGTTAGGGTCAAATCAGTGTGGGTTAGAAAAATCAAAGCCCCGTCCAGGGGTGGGCGGCCCTTATGTGGCAGAAAGCGCGACTACCTAGATAGAAAAGCGGGATTGTTCCCCGCTTGCCCCTGAAGTTGTGCACCAGCGCCCGCCCGCAACAATCGCAGGCCAAGCCATTATCTGACTCAGCGTCGGCATATCTGCCGTAGTCGTTGATCGAAATAGACGAGTTGCAACGCACCGGCCCAATATCCGCACGAACTCCTGCGGCTCTTGTAGCCGGCCTTGCGTAGTGCCCCTGCCGTCAGCACAAAAGGCCCGAAACCTCGATACGACTACGGACGAACCCTAGGGCCTGCGGGCCGTATCGTCTGCTTCATGGCTTCCGTCGTCGCAGCGTGCCCGTGAAACCACGATTGAAGCAGCGTGCGGATTCTTCCCTAGGATGGCCCCCATCCCAAACCGGAAGGCAGCCGAAGATTTTCCAAAGAACACTAAGCCCGGCGGAAATTACACCCGAGCCAAAGCATAAAGGAGAAGATGACTCTGCAGCGCGACCAGCGGGAAAGTGAATGAGGTAGCAGCCCCCACCCGGGTCGGTTAAAATTTCTCATGCCGTAAGACCCGGACGTCCGTCTCGAAGACGATCATGGCAAAATGCGGGAGCAACTCGCGCTGGATACGCTCCAACAATCGGCGCGCGATGGGCTCGGGAACAATCACCTCGATCTTGATGTTCGTGAATTCCTCGATGTCGGCCACGCGAGAGCCTTTGGCACCGGTGCCTTCTACCGCGAACAGGGTGTAGCCGCGCGCGCCTTCCTCACTAAGCAATCGCGTTACTCGTTCGCGGGCGAGCGCTTCACCGACAATCGTAACGAGTTTCATTGCGTGTGTATTCATTTGCTACCTCCAAACCACCATCGGGCCAGCTCATAATAGAGTGGCAATCCGAACGTGATATTGAAGGGAAAGGTGATGGCCAGTGCGGAAGTCAGATAGAGTGTCGGATTTGCCTCCGGCAAGGTCATGCGCATCGCAGCCGGTGCCGCGATATACGATGCGCTCGCCGCCAATACGCCCAGCAGGGTCGCCCCGCCCAAGCTCAAACCAACCGAGTAGCCCAGGATAATCCCGGCCATGCCATGAATGACCGGCATCAAAATCCCAAAGCCAATTAGAAACGTCCCAACCTTGCGGAGATCGCCAAAACGGCGGGCAGCGACCATTCCCATGTCCAATAGGAACAAAGCGAGAACGCCTTGAAACGGCGTCACAAAGAAACCTGCGGTGGCGGTCAACCCGCGTTGTCCGCATAGGAATCCAACGAGAAGCGAACCAACTAGGAGAAAGACGCTTCTCCCCAGCAGGGCTTCGTGTAACGCCAGCCGCATCACGGAGTAGAACGGCACGCCTTCTTGGCGCGTGGCGAGCTTGCCCAGGACGACACCCACGATGATAGCCGGCGACTCCATCACCGCCAGGAACGCAGTGGCGTATGGCTCGTGCGGCACGCCCAGTTCACTCAGGTAGTTGACTGCGGCAAGAAACGTCACCGCGCTCACTGATCCATAATGTGCGCTGATGGCGGCAGCGTCCACCGCTGGCAGTCTGCCCACGAACCGTAAAATCGGATACGACCACAACGGAATGCTCGCGCCCAGTGCCGTCGCGCCCAATGCGGGCAACCAGACCGCGCTCATGCCAGCCACGGACATAGCCACGCCTCCTTTAAAACCAATCGCGACGAGCAGGTAGATGGTAAGTCCGAGATAGAGTGGCTCGGGAAAACGCAAGTCGGTCTTGACCGCCGTAGCGATCAAGCCGAGCACGAAGAAAAGGACGGCCGGCGAGGCTAGGTTGGTCTGGATGGCTTCGAGATAGTCCATGCGAGTTCTATGCCGTAATTAGGGTTCGGTTCTTGGCGCGCGAATCCCGCGCCATGCGCGCCTTGAACCGCAACACGCTGGCTTGCAGCCGTGAATCGCTGCTGGCCAGGATTGTCACGGCCAGCAATCCCGCGTTGCGCCCGCCGCCGATGGCCACCGTAGCCACCGGCACGCCCGCCGGCATTTGCACAATCGAAAGCAACGAATCCAGTCCCTTTAACGCCCTACTCTCAATCGGCACGCCGATGACCGGCAACGGCGTGTGACTGGCGACCATGCCCGGCAAATGCGCCGCGCCGCCCGCGCCCGCGATGATGACCTTCAGCCCGCGCGCCGCCGCCGTGCGTCCGTAACGCGCCATGTCCATCGGCGTGCGGTGGGCCGAGACCACGCGCGCCTTGCAAGGCACGCCGAATTCCGCGCAAGCCTCGGCGGCGGCTTTCATGGTGGGCCAATCCGAATCGCTGCCCATGATGATGCCGACGAGCGGCGCAGGAGTTTTGCCTTTAAGTTGTGGTTTGGTCGTCTTGCTTTTCATTGTGTTCACACAAATCGGATGTAGTCGGTGGCGCGTTGGGCAGTGGCCTCCGCCTCTGCCAGCGTTTGGCCCAAAGCGGTGACATGGCCCATTTTGCGACCGGGAGCACTGCGGTTTTTTCCGTAGAGATGAACGTGCGCGCCGGGCTCGCGCAAGGCTTCCTGCAATCCCTGCGGTGTGCCCGGACCATCGGCGCTCGCCAGCAGATTAACCATTGCGGCGGCGCGCGAGCGCATGGCGGTCGAACCCAGTGGCCAGCCGAGCACCGCGCGGACGTGGTTCTCATATTGCGAGCAGACGCACGCCTCGATGCTGTAGTGGCCGGAGTTGTGGACGCGTGGCGCAAGTTCGTTGATGAGGAGTTGTCCGTCCTCGACCAAAAACAGTTCCACGCCGAAGCTGCCGATCGCGCCAACGGCTGCTGCGGCGCGACGAGCGAGCTCGGCGGCGCGTTCAGCGATCTCCGGCGCCACGGGCGCGGGCGCACGCACAACATGGCAAATGTGTTCGCGCTGCACGGTTTCCACCACCGGATAGGTGGCGACTTCACCGTCGCGGGCGCGCGTGACGATGACGGCCAGTTCGTTGGTGAACGGACAGAACTGCTCGGCGAAAAGCGCGTTGCCGGCGTCGCCGCCCAATTTGTTCCAGGCCGCTTCGATGTCGGCGGGCGAGCGCACGGTGGCGTTGCCCTTGCCGTCATAGGCATTGCGCCGCGCTTTGAGCAGCAGGGGCAGTCCCCACTCACCGGCGAGCGAGGCCACATCCTCGACCCGCTCCACCGCGCGCATCCGGGGCACGGGCAAACCGGCGTCGGCGAGTGTGTGCTTCTGAACGAGTTTGTCCTGAATCAGACGCACGGTGGTCGCTGACGGCCAAAGGGCGTGGCCGCGCTCCTCCAGCACCGCCAGCGCGCCGGCGTCCACGAATTCGTTCTCCAGCGTGACCACGTCCGCCCGGGCCGCGAGTTCGAGCAGCGAGGCCGGGTCATTCCACTCGCCGATGAGCGTGCGGGCGGCGACGCTGCCGGCGGGAAATTCGGGCTGCCGTTCCAGAATCACCACCTTGCAGCCGAGCTGCGCCGCGGCCTGTGCCGTCATCTTGGCGAGCTGCCCGCCGCCGACGATGCCGAGGGTGATCGCGTCCCGCAGGTCGGATGGCGGGCGAGAGACGGTGGTTGACCCCTTCTCAATAGTAGCCGCCGTCCCCGGTTGAAGCGCTGACTGGATGTCGGTGGCGCTCATCCGCGCCTCCCTTCCGCGAACGTCATCAACAGTTCAAACCGTCCCGTCACCGGATTGTAGGTGAAGAGTTCGGCGGTTGCCGCGTTGAAGAACCAGCCGTGAAGATGGAGCACGCCTTCCTCCAGTCGCTCCCGGACGCAGGGATAGCCGGGAAGATTCTCCACCGAAATGAGCACCGCCTCCAGTTCTGCCGCGCGCTGGCGCTCGGCGTTGTCGGTCAAATGCGCGTAGTGCGACTGAATCAAATCGCGGAGCGGAGCGGCTCGTTCCAGCCACCAGGCCAGATTGGCCTGGGGTGTTCCGGGAAGCGAACCGCGCAAGAGGGTCGCCATCGCGCAGCAGCGGGAGTGACCACAAACCACGATGGCGCGGACGCGCAGAACGCGCACCGCATAGTCGAGGGTGGCGACAAGGGAATCGTCGTCGCCGTCGGCAACGGCGTTGGCGGGCGGAACAAACGTGCCCAGCCCGCTGGCAAAACAGAATCCGTCCGGGTTGCTTTCCGTCAGGCGTTCGGCCAGCAGCCCCGCGTCGGCACAGGTGACGAGCAGCGCGGGTGGCGGCGGCTCGTGATGCGAGGCGCGGTGGAGCAGGTCGCGCGAAGCGCCGAAGTTTTCGGGGCGGAACTGGTGAAGGTTTTCAAGCAGGGGTTGCATGGTCTAAAGCGCCGCAGCGGTTTCTCTCGTCGTAGTCGAAGGCGCACCACGCCCGCACCGCCGCCGCAACGCGGCCAGTTGCTCCTGCAACTCCCGGGCCTGGCGCTCCACCAGTTTCAATTCGTCCTCCACGGTCGTCGCCCCGCCCTCGGCGACGTGCCGCGCGCGGTCGCGTTCCTCGATCTCCGCGTGCATCTCGGACATGCTGTTGAGGATGATGCCGATGAAGAGGTTCAGGATGATCATCGTGCCGAACACGATGAAGGTGACGAAATAGACCGCGACCTTGAACGCGGGCACGTGCTCGATGGCGCGGTTGAAGATGTCGCCCCAGTTGTCGAGGGTCACGATGCGGAACAGCGACAGCAACGCCGCCGGCAGCGTGCCGAAGTCCTGTTTGTCCGCTTGTCCGAACCAATGCACGCCCGCCACCGCATAGATGTAAAACAGCAGCGCCAGCAGCAGGCTCACGTAGCCCATCGCCGACAGGCTCTTGAGCAGCGCGCCCACCAGGAGTTGCAGCTTGGGCAGGGCGCTGATGAGGCGCAGCAGGCGCAGCACACGGGCCAGCCGCAGCACCGCCGCGAACGGCCCGCCCACCGGCAACAGGCAGAACGCGACGATGAGGAAATCGAACACGTTCCAACCATCGCGGAAGAAAGCGAGCGGCCGGCGTCCGTGCGCCACGAGCTTGAGCACGATTTCCAGGACGAAGATTCCGATCACGACGGCATCGAGCGTTTGCAGCAGCGCATCGTGCCGAGCCCGGAGCGTCGCGCTCGTCTCCAGGCCGGCCAGCAGACCGCCCAGCAGGATGACCACGATGATGAAGGCGCGGAACGGCCTGGACTCGACGATGTGTTTGGCAAGGCGGGTCATGGTCATTTGGAAGGGTTCGCCACCGGCTTGATCGCCGGCGTGACTGACGCTCCGCCTTTTTTGGGCCGCAGCCAGGAAGCCACGACTGAAACCGTCAGCACCGTCACGATCACGCCCAGCGAAATGAAGGTGTCAATCTTGTAGGGCGAGTGCGCCAGCAGCATCTTCACGCCGACAAACGCCAGCACCACGCCCAGGCCGATCTTCAGGTAATGGAATTTGTCCATCACGCCCGCCAGCGCGAAGTAAAGCGAGCGCAGGCCGAGAATCGCGAACACGTTCGAGGTATAGACGATGAACGGATCGGTCGTAACGGCAAAGATGGCCGGGATGCTGTCCACCGCGAAGATCAGGTCGGTGAACTCCACCAGCAGCAGCACCACGAACAGCGGCGTGGCCATGCGGACACCGTTCTCGCGGACGAAAAAGCGGTCCTCGCGATAATCACTGGTCACGGGCATGAGGCGCTTGAACCAGCGCACCACCGGGTTGCGCTCGGGATGAATCTCCTCCTCGCGCTTCACGATCATCTTGATGCCGGTGAGAATCAGGAACGCGCCAAAGATGTAGATGATCCAGGCGAAGCGGGTGATCAGCGCCACGCCCGCGCCGATCATCACCGCCCGCATCACCAGCGCGCCGAGGATGCCCCAGAAGAGCACTTTGTGCTGATACTTCAGCGGCACGGCGAAATACGAGAACAGCAGCGCGAATACGAAAATGTTGTCCACGCTCAACGACTTCTCGATCAGGTAACCGGCGAAAAACTCCAGCGCCTTTTGCGACCCGGCGTAGTGCCACACGCCGGCGTTGAAGACCAGCGCCAACGCCACCCACACCGCCGTCCAGGTGAGCGATTCCCTGAGCGACACCGCGTGTGCCTTGCGGTGAAAGACGCCGAGGTCGAGCGCCAGCATCGCCAGCACAAACACGGTGAAGCCGATCCAAATCCAGAGTGTTCCAATTGTTTCCATTGAGCGTTCCTGACGGGTTGCGGTTCATCGCCCTGGGGCGCTATTGCCCGCGGATGAGCGGCAGCAACTGGCTGACGTTCACCGAGCCGGCCTTTTGTTGAATTTCGCCCGCATAGCGCGAATGGAGCGACCGCGCCTGCTCGGAAAGCGAACCGAAAAGGGTGCGCAGCTCGATGGCTGACAGCTTGCGGCCTCCCGCGTAGTATTGCTGCGCGAGCTTACCCAGCGCCCAGGTGGTCGCGAAGGTCAGCACCGAACTGGCCGCCTGCCGGCCGGCGACCTTGAGCAAACCACCGCCGGCCCGTCCCAGCACGCCGCCCAGCAGCTTGCGCGCGTAGCCCTCCAGCACCTGCGAGGTCAGGCCCACGCCAGCCGCCGCCAGCAGCTCCTTGATGTGGCCGCGGCCCAGTTCGTGCCCGTAGCTCTTGCCCACGCGATAGACCATTTTCATCTGTAGCGGCACGATGGCCATGGTGGCGATCGATTCGGGCAGCAATTCCAACGCCCCGTTGAGGATCGAGTAGTTGAGCACCATCTTGCCCACCGCTTCGTCGGCCGCGGCGTCCGGCAAAGCCTGGGGGGGGATGAAACGAATCTGCCACCGGTTCAGCGGCCAGCACATGGACCGACCGTTCGACTTCAGCTGCACTAGCCTCGGAGAGGCGCAGGGCCTTCCGAAGAATCGCCAGGAACGCTTGCTCCGCGGGGGTTTGCGCGCCGTCGGCATCGCAGACCGAGACGGCCATCTCATAGGCCAGCAACCGCATTCCCTCGGACTCCAAGCCCGCTGCCGCCTCCGCCACGCTCACCTGCTTGAGCAGCACCCGCTGATAAAGCATCGTCGGCTGCACCTCCGCGTGAGGCAGGGTCTCCGCGATGCGCTTGAGGGCGGCGCGCTCGGCGTCGTGTTTCGCACCGTCGGCAAACGCGGCCATCAGCGCCAGGGTGAGAAGCGATTCTTGTTCAATGGGTGTCATAGTTCTTATGGTTTTTGAGTCTCTGGCGTGATTGTCTCCCTCGCATCCTTGGTGCTGGAGCGCGGAACTTGCTTCGCAGAAGTTTGGGCCGCCCACAGAACCGCATGCAGGCGGCCAGCAATGTCACCCGCAAGAAGGGCTTGGCGAGCAGCGTGGCGAGGGGTAGATTCTCGTGGTGCTCGACTTCCAATCGCTCGGTCAGGCCGGACTTGCCAAGAACGGGCAGCTGCTCCTCCAACTGTCGCAGCCGCAGTGTCAACACTGCCCAGTCCAGGCCCGGCATCTTCATGGAGGTAGCGGCTCTGTATCGGACATTCGAGGTGATCGAGTTTCCGCGCCTGGCTGTCGTTCCGCAGTTCAGTCGCGCTGCCTCCCGGTCAGCAACAGCCTCATGTGCCGGCGATAATAGACCGGCGATGAAACGAAGGCCGCGACAAATGCAGGCACCCGCACGCGGTGCCGACACTCGACCCGCACAGCGAGATCCCGGGCTTGCGGCGCCGAGCACTCGGGGTCATCCGTCGGGATAACGGGACTTTCGATCGAGCGCTCTGTCAGCACGGAGTGCGCCATGGTGTCTGGTTCGGTGGTGGTCATGGTTTCGTCAGGGTGTGCGCAGACTATACCTGACTTCCCGACTTCGGACAATTATCAGTTTCGCGCAGATAGCTTAACTTATCTGGAACTCTGAATCGGCCCATGGACTGGCTCAACTACCACCACCTGTTCCATTCATGGACGGTAGCGAAAGAGGCTGGCCTGCGCCGTGCAGCGGAGAGGCTTCTGGTCTCCGAGCCGTGGATCAGCACACAGATTCGCCAGCTGGAAGAATCACTCGGTGCGGAGCTGTTCATGTGCCAGAGCCGATCGCGCGTGCTGACTGACACCGGCTGTTTCTCGAAATGGAGTATGCCGAGACCATCATTCTCCTCGGCTCCGAATGTTTGGGCGGTCAAACAGCAACGCACTTCGACGGCGCGCGCGCTGCGCCTGACCGTCGGCATGGAGGATTCGTTCCCCAAAATGCAGAGCTACGAGATATTCAAGCCGAGGAAAAGAGTGCCATAGGCTGGGCTCAAGTGCTCGCGCAACTGCAAGCGCGCCCGCAGCAGTCGGATCTTCACGTTGCCTTCCGAGAGGCCGAGCGAATCGGCGGTTTCCCTGACGGACAGCCCCTCAATATCGCGGAGCACGAACACCAGCCGGTGCTTGTCGTCGAGTCGGTTCAACGCCGACTCAACCAGTCGCCGCGTTTCATTTCGATCCACGAGATGCTCGGGCAACTCGCGCCGGTCTATAAGATACTCGGGGTGCGGCACCGTCTCGCGGCCGTCTTGCAGTTCGGTATTCTCTTCCAGTGAAACGGTAGGCAGGCCATGCCGCTTGCGCAGCACTTTGAGCGCAGCGTGAGTTGCAATCCGCAGCAGCCAAGTCGAGAAGCTGGCATCCCCGCGGAAGTCCGCGAGGTTTTCCAGCGCACTTAGAAACGTTTGCTGCGTGACGTCCTCGGCGTCCTGCTCGTTCTTCGTGATACGGCGAGCGAGGGTGTAAAGCCGCCGCTGGTGGCGCGTGACGAGTGACTCAAAAGCCTGCAACTCGCCCGCTTTCGCGCGCCGAACCAGTTCGGCATCGTGAGCACGTTCGGTCAAAGCACAGACCACGGACGATGGGACGACCGATGGGGGTGCAACCGGCTCGAACCGAGGCGGGACCCGGTCCGGGTCTGATCCTGCCATTCTCAATACGTCATTTGTCATGTCCGTTGCGTGTGGAGCGTGAATTGCGCGCAAATGCCCTGCGCCTGCATCCCACCCGCAGCGGTTGGAGTCGGATATTGTGGCAAGGGCCGGTTTACCGTTCGTGGTCAAGATGTGGGTTGTCGCTCAGAGTATTTTCCCGGCGTCGTCCGCGACGCGCTTCATGAAGGGCGTGAAGAGTTCCATCGGCAGGGGCAGAAACGTGGTCGTGTTGTTCGCGCCGGAGATCTCCTTCATGGTCTGGAGAAACCGCAGTTGCAGTGCGATCGGCTGGGCGCTGATCATGGTGGCAGCCTGCACAAGCTTCTCCGCCGCCTGGAATTCAGCCTCGGCGTTGATGATCCGCGCGCGGCGTTCCCGTTCGGCCTCGGCCTGTCCGGCCATGGCCCGCTTCATGGTGTCGGGCAGGACGACATCCTTGACCTCCACGGCCGTGACCTTGACGCCCCACGCGTCGGTCTGGCGGTCGATGATCTCCTGGAGCTGCTGGTTGATCTTTTCGCGCTGCGAAAGGAGATCGTCCAGTTCCGCCTGGCCAATGACACTGCGCAGCGTCGTCTGCGCAATCAGGGAGGAGGCTTTGAGATAATTCTCGATTTTGACCGTGGCGGCCACGGGGTCCATCACGCGGAAATACACGACCGCATCCACAGTCACCGGCACGTTGTCGCGGGTCATCATCTCCTGCTTGGGCACGTCGGCGGTGACGACCCGCAAGTCCACTTTGACCATGCGATCCACGAACGGAATGAGGATGACCAGGCCTGGACCTTTGGCGCCAATCAGTTTGCCGAGGCGGAAGACGACTCCGCGCTCGTATTCGCGCAGAATGCGGACCATCGCGGGCAGCACAAAGACGAGGAGGGCAAGGATGGGGATTACCCAGCCGAAGGAGGTTAATAGTGTCGGTTGCGGATTCATGATGTTTTCTGGTTGGTTACTGTGCTTTGCGGGTGATGGGTGAAGCTAACCATGCGCGGCATTCGGCCTCACCTTCAGGGTCAGTCCGTCCATGCCCACGATTTCGACGCTTTGGCCGGCAGCGACTGGCGTCTCGCTCACCGCATCCCAATAGGAACCCTCCGCGAAGACCTTCCCGCTCTCCGGTGTGATGGCCGAGAACGCGGGGACGACGATGCCGATCATGGCATCGCGGCCAGTCTTTATGGGTAGGCGCTGGGCGCGCAGACCGGCGGCGACGATGAAAATGAAGAACGCGGCCGCGACGACGGTAGTCGGTATGATGAACGCGAGCGACAAGCGGAACACAGGATCGGCGCGGTCGAACGACAGCAGCAGGCCGAAGAAAAGTGAGATGACCCCGCCGCCGGTCAGCAGACCGAACGCGGGCGTGAAGGCCTCGGCGACAAACAGAGCGACGGCCAGCGCGATCAGGGCGAGCCCGGCGATATTGACTGGCAGCGCGGCTGACATGTAGAGCGCGAGAATCAACGCGACCGCACCAACAACCCCCGGAATGATGCCGCCGGGATTTCTCACTTCGCCGATGATGCCGGAAACGGCGACGAGCATCAGGATCATGAGCACCTCCGGCCGCCACATCATCTGGAATACCCGCTCGCTCATGGTCATCGGGATCTCCCACACCCCGGCGCTGGCGGTTTGCAGGACTCGCTCCTTGATCGTGCGCCCATCAAGCTGCTTGAGCAGGTCGGGCAAGTCCCGGGCGATGATTTCAATGACATTGGTGGCGAGCGCGACTTCCGAGGTGATGTTTGCGCTATCCCGCACCGCAGCCTTGGCCCATTCCGCGTTTCGGCCGCGCTTTTGCGCGATGGTTTCGATGTAGCTGACGGTGAAGTTGGTGAGTTTCTGCTTCATCACTTCGTCCATTTTTTCCGCACCGCCACCGCCAATCGCGACAGGATGAGCCGCGCCGATGCTGGTATTCGGCGCCATCGCCGCCACGTCGGACGCCAGCGTGATGAAGCAGCCGGCGCTCGTGGCGTTCGCACCGGGAGGAGCCACGTAGACGACAACCGGCACGGTGGAACGATAAAAACTCTGCACGATCTCTTTCGTCGAATCGAGGAGGCCGCCGGGCGTGTCGAGCTTGAGAATGAGACATTCCGCCTTTTCCGCTGAGGCCAGGTCGATACCGCGGGCGATGTAGCCGGCCGTCGCCGGGCTGATGGCGCCGTTGACTTCGATGACCGCCACTTTCCCGGCCTGCGCGAAAACGGCAGAACCGAGGAGCAATGCGACCAACTGGCCGTGCAGGATTGTTTTCATTCGTTTGTGCGCCTTGTGGTTTTCTCGGACCGCTTCGGCTCGCGGTCCATGGGGTCCAGAGACTGGAAGCGCAACAGGCACCCGACACCGCCAAGTTCCATCAGGAGATCGCTCCGGACGACGATTTCCACCTCAACGGCATTTTTCTCGGCCAATTGCACCATTTCCTCCCGGAGATCGACCTCGCGAAGTTCGAATCCCAAGCAGGCGGAGCACGTCATCGGCTTTTTCGGTGCGGTGGTGATCTCCCCGCAATGGACACACGCCCAGCCCGGCTCGGGTTGGTAGGCTTTGGCCATGACGAGCACATCCGCCTGCCGCCACTTCAATGCGCGCAGGCTCGCGGCAGTTCCCGCCACCGCGAGACCTTGGGTGTTGATTTCCTGTTCCAGTTGACCGACGCGGTCGAGGGATTCCATCTCTTCGTGCTCGACGAAGAGGGAATTCGTCGCCGCCACAATATCCCGCAGGGTGTCGTGCGCCGACGCATGGACGGTATCGACAAGCTTCTCGGCGAGGTGCCTGGGCAGGGCCATTTTCATCCGCGCCGTGATGTCGGGGTTGCCTGCGAGAATCAGGTGGGTATGCCCGCCGGCTGACATCAGGCGATCCAAGACCCGGATTTCCTCGGCGATGAACCGCTCGCTTTGCTGCTCCCGGTGGTGCTGGTAGTGCGCCTTGGTCCAACCACTGCCCACCCGGTCGCGCAGTTCCGGCCGCTCGGCCCAAGCCTCCGTGGTCGCAGCGCCCAGATTGATCTCCAGAATCCGCGCGCTCTTCTCGGTCATCAACAACAGCACGAAGCGGTGATAGGTGTCCTTGAGTTCCACCAAGTGGTAGACGTTCGGAATCACATCCACGGCGATCCAGTTGGGCAGCGGAACTTGAAACTGTAGCGGCAGGAAAAAGGGCCGCGATCCGCCTCGGGCAAAGATCGCCGCGCCCTTGGCGCCCGGCTGCAACTCGCGCAACAAGTAGTCGCCGATGCGCCCGAGCGCCTCAGCTAAGTATTCCTTGGGTGCACCTCTCAGGCTCTTTCTGAGCAACGCCGCGCGTTCGGCCAAAACCGACTGATAGTCGGTGCCACTTGGCCCACCTTCGGCGGATTCGAGATTCAGGTAGAAACTGATCACCGGCGCGTCGGTGGCCTCCAGTGTGATCAGCTTGCGGATGTGTTGCTTGAGTTCCGCCAGCGCGAGCGACGAGTGGCTATCATTATTCGTTGGATCGAGTAATAGACTTTTCATGTGGTTTTCGGTAAAGGTCACTGGGTGAGAATGAAGAGAATGGAGGCTGACCGACGAGGTGTGCGGGTGTCTTCGGCGAAGGTAGCAAGGCAAACGGGCCGAATGTCACCCCACCTGGCGCACCATGTCTTCGCTGCCATAGGGATTCGCGACGCGGACGGTGCAATCCGGGTCGTCCTGCCACTGGCCATCCACCCGGAAGCGGTAGCGATGCTCTCCAGCGGGCAGCTTGACCATGGTGCGCCACACCCCGCCGGCGTCGCGCGCGAGAGTAACGGGATCCTGTTCCCACTGCGTGAAATCTCCCGCGAGTTGCACACATGTCGCTTCCGGTGCGGTGAGGGTGAATGTTTGTTTGTATTTTGACCGGATCGGCTTGCTCATTATTTTGCCTTTGCTGGTGGTTGGTTCTGAGAAGAGCTGTGGCGGTAGGTCTGTGAGGCACGGCCAACGTCGAGTGCCGCGCGAATGGTCTCCAAGAGCCTTGCCGGCCCCTCCTGCTTGCTCACGAATCCGGCGGCACCTGCCGCTCGGGCGAGCTTTTCGGAGCTTTCTTGGTCGAACATCGTCATGGCGACCGTGAGCAGTGCGGGGTGCCGCTGCCGCAGTTGCCCGATCAGATCGATCCCGCTGGAAGATCTGAGCTGGAGATCGATCAGGACCAAGTCGGGACGGGCAGAGCTGACCACGTCGAGGGCGGATGACACATCGTCCGCCTGGCCGCATACCATCAGATCGACCTCGCGATCAATGGTATCGATGATTCCGTGGCGTAAAGCCGCATGGTCTTCGACGACGACGATGCGCATTTTCATCGGGCGTTAGTTTGCTTCGGCCGGGCCGCGCGCGCCGAAGGCGCCGAGTCCAACGCTGTCTGGGAGAAAAATATCGCTGTCATGGATCGCAGAATACCATGGCACGGCGGCTCACGCTATTGGACAGACGGTCACCCGCACCTAGTCCTCAAGGAACAGCGCGTCGGGCGAATCCAACAAGGGGGATAAGCAAAATGCCTATCGCCGCGGGGGCGGAAGCCCGCTTTGCGCCGGCGTCAAACCGGCTTGGACGACGATTCCGGACTTACCGGAGATGGCGCGGGCCGTTCCTGCGCCTGCACCCAGCGGATGGCAAAGCGCAGAAATTCCGGCGTGGTCTTGAATCCCAGCTTCTCTTTGATTCTCCCGCGATGCACGTCCACGGTCTTCGCGCTGAGGTGCATTTTTTGCGCGATTTCCTCCGTGGCCCAGCCTTCACCGGTAAACCGCAGCACTTCCAGTTCGCGGTCCGTGAGTTTGCTCTCGGGCGTGCCGCCGGACTTGCCCGGTTGGGCGGTGAAGGTTTCGAGCAGCCGTGCCGACATCGCCGGGCTGAGCGCAATCTGTCCGCCCAAGATGGTGCGGATTGCGGCGACAACCTTCGCCGGTCCTTCGCTTTTCATCACGTAACCGCGTCCGCCCGCACGGAGCACGCGTGGCGCATAGAATGTCTCCTCGTGCATCGAGACCACCAGCGTCGGCAGGCCCGGATGCAGCGCCTGGATGTCCTTGAGCAGCTCCAGCCCATCCTTGTCCGGCAAGGTAAGGTCCGTCACCACGAGGTCGGGCTTCAATCGGACAATCGCCTCCATCGCCTCGCGCGCCGTGCCGGTCTGGCCGCACACGATGAAGTCAGGCTCGCGATGGAGCGTTTCCACCTGGCCCAACCGCATCATGGGATGGTCGTCTACGACGAGGAGTTTCGTTCTCGCGACGGGGGCAAGGGGCCGTCTGCTTTTCGAGGTCATGCTCAAGGCTTCCCTTCGGGACGTTCCATGGCGGACGCAGTCCAGCTTGTCCCGCGCCAGAACCGCGCCACTGAGCAGCAAACCAGGACGCCGTTGCCGCCGGGGGCATTGCCCACCGTCAGTTGCCCGCCAATCAGGTTCGCGCGATGCTTCATCGTTTGCATTCCCAAACCTCCGCTGGCGGGCGAATTCTGACGCCAACCGGTGCCATGGTCACGCACGGAAATCTCCAGGCTGTGCGTGGTGGCGGCCAAACGGATATCAATGCGCGCAGCGCCGCTGTGCTTGAGCGCGTTGTTCACCGCTTCCTGCGCGATTCGATACAGGTGCGTGGCGGTCGTCCGGTCCTCGAGCAACAGGGCGGAGTCCGCATCAAAGCTGCACTCGATGCGGCAATCCCGCGTGACGCGGTCGGCGAGGTTTTGCAGGGCAGTTATCAAGCCGTCCGGCTCGGATGGCACCGGATATAGGCCGCGCGCGATTCCGCGGACGTCGGCCAAAGCTTTCTCGACGAGCGCGTGAATTTGAGCGGCGCGTTCCGCTTCCGCGGCGCCGCGCTCCTTAAGGTCGCGCTGGAGCAGGTCGCCGAGGAAGAGCGCCCCGCCCAGTTCCTGGCCCAGGCTGTCATGCAGGTCGCGCGCGATGCGGCCGCGCTCCTCTTCGGCGGAAGAAGTCACGGCGGCTTCGAGCCGCTTGCGCTCGGTGAGATCGCGCAGCAGGCCGGTGAAGATGCGCCGCCCCCCCAGCGTGAATACGCTCACGGCGAGGCTGAGCGGGAACACCGTTCCGTCCTTGCGCTGGCCTGCGACTTCGCGACCGATGCCGATGATTTTCGCCTCGCCGGTTTCGCAATAACGGGCGAGGTAGGCATCGTGTTGTTCGCGGTGGGGCGAGGGCATGAGCAGGCTGACATTGCGGCCGATGACCTCGTCGGCCTGGTAGCCAAACAAGCGCTCGGCGGCGGCGTTCATCGAATCCACCACACCTCGTTCGTCGATGGTGATGATGCCCTCCGCGGCCGTGTCCACGACCGCCTGGAGCCGCTGTTTTTGCTCGCTCAGCTCGGCGGTGCGCTCCGCCACCCGCGCTTCGAGCGTGGCGTTGGCCTCGCGGAGTCGCACTTCGGCCGAATGGCGGCGGCGGATTTGCCGCATCAATCCCGCGCTGGTTACGCCGAGCAGCAAGATCGTCACAAGCCCGCCCCCCAGCACGAAGGCACGCATCCAACGGTCCTCATGCAGCGCCTCCGCCGTTTCCGCGATCAGCAGACGATCCTCCACCTTCAGCAGCTCGTCCGTCTCATGGCGCAGGGCCTCGCGTATGCGCCACACTTCCAAGTGATGTTCCGGCTCGCCAGTTCCCGGAAAGCCTTGCTGGCGCAGTTGGACGATTTCGTCGATCATGCGTGCCAGTTCGCGCATCAGCGTTTCAATGCGAGCGAAATGCTCTTTCGCGGGCGGATGGCGGAGCTTGTCCCCAGCGGCGGCGGCAAGGGCGTTCAAATCGCGGTTTGCGGCAGCCAGGGCCTGGGTGAACCGGGCATCCCCGGTGAACATGTATCCATGCGCGGCCAGGGCGGCGTCGGACATTCGGGAATGCAACTCCAATTGCTGCGTGATGACTTCCTGGATATGCTGGATTTGCTCGCGCAACACCGCCGCTCGCGTGGCACTCCTATATTGAATCACAAAGATCGCGACCACGGGCAGCATGGACAAAAGCAGGAGCGCAGCCAGAAAGGACGCGCTTTGCTCCTTTCGCGGCTCAGCGGGGGGCGCAACAGTAAGGGGCACGGTTGAAATTCTCGCATCAGCAAAGGTAGAATTGCACGCCCAGTCCACACAATATCCGATACAGGCGATGCGTTTGTGGCGCTGGCTCCGGTGGCGCGAATCGCGCGCTCCGTCTCGGCGAACGCATTGTCTCCGGCGTTGCGCCGCAACCCCACGCCGTTCATGGCCGGCGACCCGCGAGCAGGCAAAAGAAAGCCGTGAGCAGGAGCAGGATGGCGAGACCGGCCGCGGGCCATCCGCGCAGATTTTGCTCAATGCCCTGCGCATGAGCTCTCAGCAGCGCGAAGAGCTTCGCGGCCGCGCCGGTTTCACTGGTCGCGGTGTGCTCGTCGTGGCCGTGAATCTGAATAGGCTCGATCTTTTGCCCGGGCAGCAACGCCGCCAGCCTCTCGAACCACACGGCCATGTCTCCCGCCGGGATTCCGTGAGCGCGGCTGGCGGGAAAGCGCGCCTGCACCTTCGCGCCCAGCCACGCGAGCGCGCCTCCAAAGAGCAGCGGCCAGGTGGCTTTCCACAGCATCGCCGGCGCGAGCTTCGCCGGCACGGTGGTGAGCGTGCCGGGCAGCAACCACACACCCACCACGACGGCCGCCACCAGAAACGCCCACGGCAGCCGCGTTCCAACCGCGAACGGTTCGGTGGCACCATGTGGGCGCGGCCACACCAACCAGAGGAAGCGTGCCATCATCAAAGTGGTGCCGGTGGCCGCCAGCGGAAGCAGGAAGCCCACCCAGTCCACCCATGCGCCCGGCAGAAAGGCGATTTCGCTTTTCAATCCCAACTTGGCGACGGCGCCGCTGGTGAAGGGCGCGCCTGCCAGCGCCAGGGCCGGGATCACCAATCCGAGGCGCGTCCACCCCACGGCCGTGCGACTGTCGGCCGAGTGCGCGAGGGTGACGCCGAGGAACAGGGCGCCCTTGGCCAGTCCGTGATGCACCGCATACACGAGCACGGCGGCGAGAATCCCACCCCACAGGTCCGGCTGGGCCAGGCCGGCACCCACGCCCACCGTGATGATTCCCATCTGGCTGATGCTCGAATAGGCGAGCACGGTCTTGGGATTCTTCTGCGTCACGCCCGCGGCCGCGCCGAGGAAGGCTGCGCCCAGTCCCATGGCCACGAGCGTCAGCCCGACTTCCGGCAGGGCGGCGTCGCCGAGCGGCAGGAAACGCAACCAGCCGAGCAGTCCGGCTTTGATCATCGCACCGCTCAAGACCGCGCTGGCCGGCACCGGGGCCGCCGGGTGTGCCAGCGGCAGCCAGAAGTGAAGGCACAACGCCCCCGCCTTGATGCCGAATCCCACGAGCACCAGCCCAAGCACCAGCGGAGTGAAGGCCTCACGGGGCAACTCATGGAAGTTCGTCGTGCCCGCCTTTACGGCGAGCCACGACAAGGCCGTGAGCAACAACACTTCGCCGATCATCGCCAGCGCCATGTAAACGCGCCCCGCCCGCACGGCCTCGGCGTCACCACGGTGCAACACCAGTCCGGCGGAGGCGAAACCCATCACCGCAAAGCCGACGTAAAAGGTGGGAATGTCCGCGGCGAGAATGAGTGCGAAGTTGCCGGCCATCGCCGCGAGAAAGAACACCCAGAAGCGAACCGGCTCGGCGTCCTTTGCCAAATAACCACGCGCATACCACGCCGAGGCCAGCCAAAGCACACTGGTGAATCCCAAGAACACGCGGCCCACGCCGTCCAGGGTGAGCACGACATGCTTCAGCACCCACGGCAGCGCAATGCTCGCGTCGGTCGAAGCGAATAGCGCGAGGCACACGGCCGGGACTGCGGCCAGCGGCGCCAGACGACCCGCCGCCTGACGCCAGGGGCGGAATCCCAGCGCGAGAGCCATCAGCACCGGCGCCGCGATGGCCACCACCAGCAGGATTCGGTCGGAAATGGCGGCGGTCATGGCTCGTATTCCCGGTGCGTGATGAGCTTCGCCCAAGCCAGCGGACTGAACGGCGATTCCGCGAATACACCCGCCAAAATGACCAGCGCGGCCGTGACTAGCATCGGGAGCAGCAGCATCCAGTGCGTTTCCCATTTGCCGAAACGGTGCTCGGCCGGCCATTTCTCCGGCGGCGGACGGAAATACGCGCGATAGAGGATCGGGAGGAAATAAGCGGCGTTGAGCAGGCTGCTCGTGCCCAGCACGAGCGCCACCCATTCATCGCCGGCCTGCGCCGCGCCTTGTTGCAGATACCACTTACTGACGTATCCGGCCAGCGGCGGAAGGCCGATCATGCCCAGCGCGCCGATGGTGAAGGCGGCGGTCGTCCACGGCATGCGCCGGCCCACGCCGTTCATTTCGCTGACGCGGTGGATGCCGAGCGTCTCGGCGTAATTGCCCGCCCCGAAAAACAGCGTGATCTTCATGATGCCCTGATGCACCAGATGCACGATTGCGCCCATGGTGGCCAGCGGCCCGAAGATCGCCGTGCCCAGAATGATGTAGGCCACCTGGCTGATGGTGGAGTAGGCCAGCCGCTTCTTCAGTTCATCCTGAAACAACGCGCGCACCGAGCCATAGACGATGGTGAACGCCGCCACCCACGCGAGCGGATTCAACACGCCGAGCTGCTCGGCGGTTGCCACGCCATACACGTCATACACCAGCCGCACCACGCCGAACGCGCCGGCCTTCACCACCGCCACCGCGTGCAGCAACGCGCTCACCGGCGCGGGCGCGACCATGGCCTTGGGCAGCCAGCCGTGCAGCGGCACCAACCCCGCCTTCACGCCCAGCCCGGCGATGAAGAGCAGAAAGATGATTTGCAGTTCGCCCCGATGTGAAGCGGCCACGCCCGCCAGTGCGCCGCGCTCGGTGAAGTCCACCGGTCCGACGATGCTTTGCAGCCACGCCACCGCCAGCAACAATACCGCGCCGCCGCCCAGCGTGTAGGCGAGATAAACCGTGCCGGCCCGCACCGCCTTCACCGTGCCGCGATGCACCACCAGCGGATAAGTCGAGACGGTGAGCAGCTCGTAGAAAATGAGAAACGTCACGAGGTTGGCCGAGAGCGCCAGCCCGGTCGTGGCGCTGACGCACAAGCCAAAGAAACCAAAAAAGCGGCTGCGATGCGGCGCGCCCTCCAGGTAACCCACGGCATAAATCGTGGTGAAAAACCACAAGACTGACGAGAGCGTGACGAAAAACACCGCGTTCGCGTCCCCGCCCAGCGCGAACTCAATGCCCGGCGCTATCGTCCAACGGAATTGATACGACCCGCCATCGCTGATGCCGGCCAACAGCGCCGCCACGAGCACCAGCTTCAGGCCGGCCCCCAACAAATTCAGCCAGGTGCGCAGCCGATGATGCTCCTCCTTCAGACAGAAGATGACCAGACCCGTCACCAACGAGGTGGCCAGGATGGCCAACAAGAGTGCGCCGTGCAGGTTCATGGCGGCGATCCTCCCATGAGCACCGGGCCGGCGACGGGCGCGCCCGCTCGGAGCAATTCCAGCGGCCAGTTCCCGGCCAGGCCCAACACCACGGCGAGCACCGCCAGCGTGAGCGCCGTCCATTCCATTACTGCCGGGGCGGGCGTCGTCTGCGGTGGTTGGTTCGCATCGGTGAAGAGCCGAGCCATCACCCGGCCCGTGTAGGCCGCCGCCATCAGTCCGCCGGCAACGAGGACGGCGGCCCACCACCATTGCCCTTGGGTCAACGCCGCGTTGAGCAAAAGCCATTTCCCGAGAAACCCGCTGCTCGGCGGCAGGCCGATGAGACTCACGCTGGCCAGCGTTATGGTGGTTGCCGTCAAAGGCAGGGCGGCCGCTATTCCGCCCAGCCGGCCGATGTCGTCATGACCGGCGGCGCGCAACAAGTTTCCAGCGGCGAGGAACATGGCGGTCTTCGCGCAAGCGTGGGCGGCCAGCAGAATCAACGCGCCGCCCCAGGCGTTGAAACCGTCCGGGTTTGCCGCCAGAGGGAAAACCAAAAGCAGATAACCGAGCTGCGCCACCGTCGAGTAAGCGATCAGCAACTTGAGCCGCGACTGGCAGAGCGCCAGCCACGAGCCCCAGAGAATCGCCGCCGCCCCCAGCGCCCCCAAGCACTGTTCCGCCGCAGGAGTCGCGATCTCGCTGAATGCCCCGAACCAAAGCCGCAGCAAAATATAGAACGCGCCCTTCACCACGAGCGCCGACAGCAACGCGCTTACCGGCGCGGGGGCGTGCGCGTGAGCGGGCGGCAGCCAGAAGTGCAGCGGAAACACTGCCGCTTTCATCATCAGGCCAACCGTCATCAACGCCAGCGCCGTCCACGACACCGGGCCGGGTTGCAACTGCTGCGCGAGCAGCGAGAGGTCCACCGTCGAGTGCACGCCATACACCAGCGCCACGCCCATCAGATAAAACAGCGAACCCGCCAGACTGACGAACAGGTAACGCAGCGCGGCATTGATCGCCGCCCGCCCGCCCGCCAGCGCCACCAGCGCCACGGCCGCGAAACCCAGCAGTTCGAGTGTGACGTAAAGATTGAACAGGTCCGCCGAAAGAAACAACGCGTTCAACCCCGCCCACAAAAAGAGGAACAGCGGCCAAAAGTATTCTTGCTGGCGCGTGGCCTCGGTCCGGCCGTGACCTGCCGAGGGCGCGAAGTAGTGCGGCGCGTAAAGCGCGACGGCCACGCCCACTCCCGTCGTGACGAGCAACAGCCAGGCCGACAGGCCGTCCGCCCATAGGTCAATGCCCAGCGGTGCGCCCCAGCCGCCCACCAGATGCCGGACCGGACCGGCGTCATGCACGTGCCGCGCCAGCGCCACCGCGCTCGCGCCCGCAATGGCGGCGGCGGCGAGCGTCAGCCAGCGCCCGAACCGGGGCAGCACGAAAGCCAGTGCCGCTCCCGCGAGCGGCGCGAGAATCAATGCGGCCATGGCGACGGACGGTTTCATGCGCCCCCCTCCTTACCGTCTGCCGACTTGCTGGACCCGGGCAGGTCCGTGTCATCCAACTCCGCATTACCGTTGGCCGCCTGCACGCGGTCGGCGAGCGCCAGCGCCAGCCCGGTCGCGCACACCGCCACGACAATTCCCGTCAGCACCATCGCGTGCGGAATCGGATCAGCCACCTCACCGGGCGCGCGCGCGGCCAGCGCGATGAACACCAGCGCCGGGCCGCTGCTCATGATGTTCGCGGCCAGGATTTTCTTGAGGAGGTGCGGTTTGGAAATCAGCCCGTGAAAGCCGATGACAAACAGCGCCACGCCGGCCAGCAGATAGATGGTGTGGGATTCATCAGTCATGCGCGGATTCCTCCGAGGCCGCCGGTGCGTCGCCGTTCAAGACCGGTCGTCCGCCAAGAAACAATCCGCCGAAGGTCAGCCCGATCGAAATGAGCGCGGCAGCTTCTATGGCCAGAATCCAGTGCCCGGCGGAAGCGCGCGGGTATTCGAGCAGCCCGCCAGTTAGCAGCATGACACCGCCACCGACGCCCGCGAACACGGCCAGACCCAGCGCCAGCCCGAGCCGCAACCCGCGCTCGTGCGTCAGCGCGCGTCGGCCCAGTCCGGCCAGCAGCAGCAGCACGAACACTCCCCCAGCGAGCGCCCCGCCCTGGAACGCCCCGCCGGGCGCAAACGCACCAATCCACAACAGATAACCACCCGCCACCACCAGAACCGGCAGCACGAGGCGCAGCAGCGATAGCAGCAGCGGGCGCGCGTTCAGGTCCACCCGCATCAAACGGCCCTCGCGCAGCGACCACACCCCGACGAGCGCCAGGAGAAGCACCGCCACCTCCAGCAACGTGTCGTAGGCGCGATAATTCAGCAGCGCCGCCGTAACCGGATTGCTCACGCCGCTGTCGGGCAGCGCCGCCAGCGCCGGCCCGGTCAACCCGCGCGGCTGCGTGGGCAGCGCCAGGGCCGCCCAACCGAGCAATGCCAGCAATGCGAGACAAAGCATCCCATTGCACCAGCGCAGGATCATGGTTGCTCCTCCCGCGCGGCCTGGGCCGCGTCCGCCTCGCGGCGCTTCATCCGGGCCAAGGCCGACAGGACCAGCGCGCCCGTCAGCGCGCTGCCCACGGCGGCTTCGGCCAGCGCCACGTCCGGCGCGCGCAGCCGCACCCACGCCACGGCGAGCAGGAGACCGAGCGCGACGAACTTGAGCACGGCGCGGAACAAGTCGAGGTCCGCCAGCGAGCGCCAGGCCAGCCATAGGATCGTGAGCACGAGCACGGCATCGAAAATGTGCGCCATCATGCGCGCCTCCCGGTCAGGGGTGAACGCCCGCGACGGCGGGCTTCGTTGGCGATGAGAAAGCAAACGGTCGCGCTGGCCGCGAGCACCATCACCCAGATCAGGCCCAGCTTGAAAACCTCCTGCCAGCTCTCGGCGTCGAGCATCAACGCCAGCACCAGGAAACCCAGACCCACGTTGTCGGCTTTCGTCAGCGCGTGCAACCGGCAAAAGAGGTCGGGAAAACGCAGCAACCCCACCGTGCCCGCGATGAAGAAAAACAGTGCGACCGCCAGCAGCGCGAATTTCAGATAGTCCAGTGCGTTCATGGTTTGGGGTTCTCGTCCGAATCGTCTGACGGCCAGCCGCGCAGCACAAAGGCTACGCCAAAGACCGCCGTGAGCAGGGCCAGCACCAGCGCGATGTCCACTGCTCGGGGCAGGCCCAGCGCCCGGCCCAACAACAGCACCAGCGCGACGCCGGTCGTGCCGAAGAGCAGCGCCGCCAGCAGCGAGTCCGCGCCGCCGGGCCGGGTGGTCACATACACCACGCCGGCCACTATGGTCAGGAGCAGCACAAGCGCAATGGCCCACCAGAGTTCACTCATGGCGTTGCCTCCCCGGAACGCGGTTCAACGCCGAACAACGCCGCCACCCGGCGCTCCAACGCGCGCAGTTCGGTTTCCGCGGCCGGGCCGCAATCGAGCGCGTGAACCTGAAGCAGGTCGTCCTCAATCCCCATCACGAGCGTGCCCGGCAGCAGACTGACAAGACCGGCGAAGAACAGCCGTGGCGAACCGGCCGGCAGGCGCGTGTGGAACTGCAAAGTGCCGGGATTCAGCGGCAGGCTGGGCCGCAACGCGCGCCGCGCCACGTCGAACCCGCCGCGCACGGATTCGTGCAGGAAAAACCACGCCATCGGCAACACACCCGCCAGCCGCCAGTGCCACGAGCGCTCCGGCCGCAGCCGCGCGCTCAACGCCGCTGCCGCCAGCACGACCGGCCCGCCGACGACCCATGACCGCGCGTCGCCACCATTCAGCAGCCACCACAGCGCGGCGAAAAACGCCACGCGCCCGGCGGCGCGTGCGAGGTTGATGGACGTTGCCGCCTTCGGATCGCGGCCGGGTTCACTTTGGCCAGAGCACATAGAGGTATCCACCGTAAGCCGCCAGCAGGAGCGCGCCTTCCCAGCGTTTCAGCACGAAGCCCGACCACATCAGCGGCAGGAGCGCGATGGACGTTCCCAGCATCACATAGAGGTCAAGCATCCGGATGCCGGGCGCGTGCAGCGGCGCGAGCAATCCCGAGACGCCGATGATCGCCAGGAGGTTGTAGAGATTCGAACCAACGATGTTCCCGATGGCGATGTCCGCCTGTTTCCGGAACGCCGCGACGACGGACGTCGCCAGTTCCGGCATGCTTGTGCCGGCGGCGACAATGGTCAGGCCGATGACGGCTTCGCTGATGCCGAGCAGCCGGGCCAGCTCGACCGCGTTGGTCACGAGCAGCCGCGAACCGAGCACCAGCACCGCCAGACCGCCGAGGATGAGCAGCAGGTCGCGCCAGAGTTTGCCTGGTGGGCGCACGACGGATTCGGTGAACTCCGCCTGGACTTCGGCGCTGACCTCTTTGCGCGCCAGGACGACGCTGGCCACGGTGTAAGCGATGATGCCGGCCAGCAACAACCCGGCTTCAACCCGCGAGATTTGAAAATCTCGGAACAACACAACGAACAGCAACGACGCGCCCACCATCAGGGGCGCGTCCAGCCGGATGAGTTGCAGTTTGACCCGGAGCGGCAGCGCGAGCGCGGACAGACCGAGAATGACGCAAACGTTGAAAATGTTTGAGCCGACCACGTTGCCCACCGCGATGTTGCCCTGGCCTTTCAGCGCCGCCACGGTGCTGACGACCATTTCCGGCATGCTCGTCCCATACGCCACCACCGTCAGCCCGATGACGAGCGGCGTGATGCCCAGACGCAACGCCAGTGCCGAGCTGCCGCGCACAAGCCACTCCGCTCCGAAAAACAGGAGCCCGAGCGCGGCGGCTATCCAGAGAATCAATTCAGTCATGTCAGCGAAGGAATCATAAAGTCGGCGCCTGTCAGGCGCTTTCCGTCGAGCGCTCCGGGCGGAAGCGTAGCCATTTTTCCAGCTCGATGACGAGGAAAGTGAAGACCCCGATGGCGACGATGTAGAGCCACGCCTCGGCGCGCACGGGGGCGGTGTGAAAAAGCCGGTTCATCACGGGCAGATAGGTGAAGGCAAGCTGCGCGGCCCAGGTCACGGCGAGGCCGGCGAGCAGCCACGGGTTGCTGAAGATGCCGATGGCAAACATCGAGCGGGTGCGGCTGCGGCAGTTCAGCAGGTAGAAGCTCTGCACCATGATAATGACGTTGACGACGGCGGTGCGCGCTTCCGCCAAGCTTGCGCCTTCGAGGCCGCGCTCCCAGGCGTAGAGGCCGAACCCGCCGGCCAGCGATATGAGCGAGACCAGGGCGGTGCGCATGAGCAGCGAGCGCGTGAGCAGCGGGCGCCGCGGATCGTGCGGCGGGCGGCGCATGATGTCGGCCTCCTTCGGCTCGGCGACCAGCGCCAGCCCGAGGAAGACGGCGGTGACCATGTTGAGCCAGAGCAGTTGCGTAGGCAGCATGGGTAGGGTGACCCCGGCGATGACGGCGGTGAGCAGGATAAGCGCGACGCCGCCATTGGTCGGCAGGATCCAGCCGATGAATTTGGTGAGGTTGTCGAAGACGCCGCGGCCTTCCTCGACGGCCGCTTCGATCGAGGCGAAGTTGTCGTCGGTCAGCACCATGTCGGCGGCTTCCTTCGACACGTCGGTGCCGGTGATGCCCATGGCGATGCCGATGTCGGCCTGCTTGAGCGCGGGCGCGTCGTTCACGCCGTCGCCGGTCATCGCCACGATGTGCCCGCGGGATTGCAGCGCCTTGACGAGCCGAAGTTTTTGCTCGGGCGCGACGCGGGCGAAGACCGAGGCGCGGTCGGCGGCGTCGGCGAGTTCCTCGTCGGTGAGTTTGTCCAAATCGCGTCCGGTGAAGGCGACGACTTCCGCGCCGCTCGCCAGCCCGATCTGCGCGGCGATGGCGCGGGCGGTGAGGATGTGGTCGCCGGTGATCATCTTCACGCGGATGCCGGCGGTCTTGCACTTGGCCACGGCGGCGATGGCCTCGGGCCGCGGCGGGTCGAGCTTGCCCTGAAGGCCGAGGAAGGTGAGTTCGCCGGCGATGTGCGCGTGATCGAGTTCGGAATGCTCCGGCGGCATCTCGCGCCGGGCAAAGCCGAGCACGCGCAGACCGCGCGCAGCCATCGCCTCGGCCTGGCGGAGCACGAGCGCCTTGTCCAGCGGCGCGCGCTCGCCAGCCTCAGTGAGCGCGTGCGCGCAGCGTTCGAGCAGGGTTTCCACCGCGCCTTTGATGTAGATGATCCGCGGCCCGCTGTCCGCGCCGTGGAGCGTGGCCATGTATTGATACTCGGACTCGAAGGGGATGCTCTCGAGGCGCGGCAGCCGCCCGCTCAGTTCCGCCTCGGAAAGCCCGGCCTTCTGCGCGGCGACGATGAGCGCCGCCTCGGTCGGGTCGCCCTGCACGCGCACCCGGCCGGCATCATCGCGGACGAGCCGCGAGTCGTTGCAGAGCAGCCCGGCACCGAGCGTTTCGATGAGCGCGACGTTTTCGCCGACGACGACCGGCACTTGCTCGTGCTGGATCGCCCCGTCCGCCTCGTAGCCGCTGCCGGTGACGTGGTAGAGCCGGCCGCCGGCCTGGATTTCCTGCACGGTCATCTGGTTTTGCGTGAGCGTGCCGGTCTTGTCCGAGCAGATGACCGTGGTGCTGCCGAGCGTCTCGACGGCGGGCAGCTTGCGGATGATCGCGCGCTGCCGGGCCATGCGCGCCACGCCGATGGCCAGCGTGATGGTGACCACGGCGGGCAGCCCCTCGGGGATCGCGCCCACGGCCAGCGCGATGGCTGCCATGAACATGTCCACCCACGATTCCCCGTGCAGCAGTCCCACGCCAAACGTCGCCGCCGCCAGCGCGAGGATGACCCAGAGCAGCAGGCGGCTGAAGTGCGCGATCTTGCGCGTGAGCGGCGTCTGCACGTCCTGCGCCGTGTGGATCAGCCCGGCGATGCGGCCCATCTCGGTGCCGTCGCCGGTGGCGCAGACGACGCCCTCGCCCTGGCCGAAGGTCACCAGCGTGCCCGCGAAGGCGAGATTGGTGCGCTCGGCGAGGATCGCGCCGGCGGGCAGCGGCGCGGTCTGCTTTTCCACCGGCACGGATTCGCCCGTCAGCGCCGCTTCCTCGATTTGCAGGTTGCGCTGGTGCAGGAGCCGGAGGTCGGCGGGCACGCGGTCGCCGCTTTGCAGCAGCACCACGTCGCCCGGCACGAGTTCGGCGGAAGGCACGCGCAACTTTTCGCCGCCGCGCCGCACCGTGGCCTCGGTGACAACCATTTTCGCCAGCGCGTTGATGGCGTTCTCCGCCTTCGCCTCCTGGAAGTAGCCGATGATGGCATTGAGGACGACGACGCCAAAGATGACCGAGGCATCCACCCACTTGCCCAGGCCCACGGCAATGCCCGCCGAGACGAGCAGGATGTAAATGAGCGGCTGGTGAAACTGCAAAAGGAAGCGCAGCCATTCGCCGATGCGCCTGCGCGCGCTCACCTGGTTGGGGCCAAAGCGACGCAGCCTGGCTTCGACTTCCACCCGCGCCAGCCCAGCGGCGGGGTCGCTCTCCAGTCGCATGGCAGCTTCCTGCGGGGCGAGTTCGTGCCAGGGGCTTTCCTTGATTCGATTCATGATTAGTTGTGATCGCAGAAGTCTAGTGATGGCGCGCTCTTATTTCTTACGCAGATTCTTGTTTTAAGCCGGAATTGGGCGAGGGCGCGACGAGTTGTTTCAAACGACTCCCCGACCCCACTGGGGCCGCCCGGTCCGGCCGATCATTTTCACGGTGCGGCTCTTCCTGCCCATTTCGCCTTGGGCGCAAATTCGCGGTGGGGAGAATTCGGTCCACGGGCACATGTGCATACGAGGTTCAACAGCGGAAGCGGCGGGCCAGCTCGAGCGGGCGGAGCATCGCGCGTTTCTTCTGCTGGTGTCCTTCCATACGGCGGAGGATGTTCTCCAAAGTCCGCACGGCCCGGGTGATGTGCGGCCCTTTGTTCAGCATCACACATTCGGCGCGCTGGCTGCTCGCGGCATCCGAGACTTCCGCGCGCGTCGCCAGACCGTCTTTCGCGACGCTCTCCAACACCTGCGTGGCCCAGATGACCGGCACATGGGCGGCTTCGCAAATCCAGAGAATCTGCTCCTGCACCTCCGCCAGCCGCTCGAAGCCGCACTCGATGGCCAGGTCGCCGCGCGCGATCATCACGCCATCGCACGGCGAGCGCATGGAGGCCAGCAACAGGGCCGGAAGTTGCTCGAAAGCTTCGCGGGTTTCGATTTTCAGGACGATGCCGAGATTTTTGCCTCCAAGCTCCTGAAGTCTTGCCTCCAATGCTTCGACATCCGCCGGCGTCCGCACAAACGAGTAGCCGACCATGTCCGCGTGAGTGGCGATGAACGGCAGGTCTTTGATGTCCTTCTCCGTCAAGCCGGGCGAACTCAGAACGCTCTCCGGCAGGTTGATGCCCTTGTCGGCCCGCAGTCTCTCGCCACGCACGCGCGCCTGCACGATGCGGACGTGAATCCGCCCGGTCTCCACCGATTCGATCATGCCGCCAATTCGGCCGTCATCGAACCAGATGCTCTGGCCGGCTCGCACGTCGGCAAAAATGGCCGGCAGCGTGCAACCTATCTGCGCGGGACGCATCACCACGCCGTTCGGACCTCTTTGGGCCGGTCGGCCCGGGACATCGCCATTGGTGAGGATCAACAAGTCCCCTTCCTGGAGTTCAAGAACCTGTTCCAGCGCCGGAAACGCTCCAAGCTTGGTCTCGTGAAAGGCCGGTTTCGATTGCACCTTCCGGTTGCGCTTTCGGACACGCAGGATCGTTCCCGGAATCACGTAAGCGGTTTGGATGGCTTCAGCCCAGCGGCCGCAGCCCTCCGAGGCGACGACGCGCAGGGTGCGCCTCGAGCCGCGAGCATCCACGAGCCCGATGCGATCACCAGTTCGCAAGCGTTTCAGCCACGGGCCGGAAACGGGCACACACGCGTCGGCGGGAGCGGGAGCGCCAGACGAATCACCTTTCGGAAACAGCCAGATGCGCGCCGGGTCAGTCACCTGACCCAACCGGTTGCGCCGTGGTTTCCAGCGGATGACCTGTTCGCCGGGTTCAATCTGACCGGTCCGCAGCTTCGGGCCGGCGAGATCCATCATGATGCGACATTTCAGGCCGAGGGCTTGTTCGGCGCGACGCAGGTGCTCGATCATGCGCCGCCATTTCGCCGCGTCGTCATGGGCGCAGTTGATTCTCATGCAGTTCATGCCGTGGGACAGGAGCTGCGCGATCACAGCAGGATCGTCCGCCGCTTCCGTCGGCATGGTGACCATGATGCGAGTGACGCGGTTGTCCGGTGTCGGTCCAAGGAGCGCTTCGGTGTGTTGCTCCAACAAGGCCGTTCCCTCCTCGAAACCGTTGACCGGCGGCTCGGCAGTCCGCGGAGCGGGCGGAATGCCGGCCAGGTGGTGCAAGGTCTCCAGCACCCGGTCCGCGCTCGCCAACACATGGGACTCGGTTCGGCCCAGCGACGAAAGGCCGAACGCGGAAAGTCGCTTTTGAAGCGGCCGCAATTCATGCCGGCGCAGGGCCAGGTAGTGCAGCAGATTGCGGGCGCTTTGGGTGTAGGTAGGGTGCAGCATCTGCGCGCGCGGGAGCACCTCGGCCTCCAGATCCAGCGCGCTCTGGCGGATGGCCTCCAACTCCTCGATCAGCAGTTTGAGTTCGTCATTTTGGATATTCATGGGCGGCCTTTCTGGATCAATCCGCCCAGCACGAGCACATCGAGAATGGGATCGCCGTTGGCGGGAGTGATGGCGGTGTCGGCGGGCGAACTCATGCCATTTTTGAGCCGCGAGCGAAGAAAAGGTTACATAATCCTTCAGCCGCATCAGTTCGGTGCCGGGGGTGGGTTGTTTCGTCTTGGCGCTCATAGAATCGCGGCCATCGCGGCGGCGGCGAGGCCGTAGAGCAGCATCGGCCCTACGGTTTTCTTGAGGATCGCGCCCTCCCCATTCCCCAGTCCGAGCACGGAACAAACGGCGACGATGTTGTGGATGGCGACCATGTTGCCCATCGCCCCGCCGACCGATTGCAGCGCGAGGAGGGTCGAGCGCTCCAGGCCCATCTGAGCGGCGATGGCGCCCTGAATCGGACCGAAGGTGAGATTGGAAATGGTGCAGGAGCCGGCGAAGAACGCGCCGAGCGCGCCGAGATACGCGGCCAGATATTGCCACCAGTCGCCGGTGGCCGCGGCCAGCCGATGGCCGATGAGCATCACGGAGGAGCGTTCCCCGCCGGCCATGAGCAACTGCCCGAATACCAGTGCGCCGAGCAGCGCGAGCGCGGGATTGCGCATCCGCGCGGCGGACTCCTGCCACACCTTGGCGGCGGCACCCGGCGGTGCGGCCAGGAACCGCAAGGACACGATCGAGACGAGGACAAAGGGGATAAACGCGGGCACGTAGAGGAGCTGGAGCGTCCAGCCTGTATCGGTGCCGAAGATGCCGCGCAGGCTTAGCACCAGGGCCGGACTGATCGAGAGCGTGCCCAGGCTGCCGAGGGGCAGTTCCCAAGCCGGGGCCGCGGCGGTGAGCAGGCCGCGCAGGCCGAGCGCAGGAATGCGCGTGACGAGCAGCACGAGCACCGTGGCCCAAAGCGGGAAGAGCGCCTTCACCACGGCGCGCGGGGACGGTGCCACGTCAGCATCCGCGGGCGCGTTTTCATCCTCGCGGGCGAGGCCCACCCGGCGGCGGGCCAGCCAACCGGTGAGCACCAGCCCGATCAACCCACCCACCACCGAAGGAAATTCGTTGTCCACCAGAGCGAGAAGACACATCGGCACGACGCTGGCGGCCACCGCGAGGAGAATGAAGGCGAGGTTGCGCCGGATTTCCTTCCAGCCGAGGAGGAGGCGGAAGGCCAGCAGCGGGATGAAGCAGGCCGCCGCCGCGTGGATGAGCGCCGTCTTCCACGCCACCGCGCGCATTTCCTCCACGCTCAAGCCGAGCTGTGCGAAGCCGAACCACGTCGGCGTGCCCACCGCGCCAAACGAAACCGGGACGCTATTGAGGATTAGGCACGCCGCCGCCACGCGCAGCGCCGGAAAACCCAACCCCACCAGCAACGGACCGGCAAGCGCGGCGGGGGTGCCAAAGCCGCTGGCCCCTTCAATGAGAAATTGAAACGACCATGCGATGATGACGGCCTGCGCCACGCGGTTGCCGGAGAGGTGATTGAGCCAGCGGCGGATCGTCTCCATCGCGCCGCTGCGCTCGAGGGTGCGGAAAAGGAAGATCGCCCCCCAGACGATGAGGATCGGCGTGAGCGCCACCAGCAGGCCCGCCACCACGGAGGCGTTCACGAGATTCGCGTCCGTGCCGAACCAGACGAGCCGGACGGCGTAGGCCACGAGCGCCGCGAGCGGTAGCGCCGTGGCGGAGGGCATCGACTTCTTCTTCGTCATCCAAAAGATGAGCAGAAGAATCGGCCCGGCGGCGAAGATCAGGTCTGCAGCGGGCATGGATCGAGGGCGTTTGCAGGAGCCGGATTGGCAACGGTGAAATCATGAAAGGTCCTTGTCACAGGTAAGGCGCGAACAGCCGCGAGATGCCGTCGCGCAGTTTCACGGGCAGTGATCGGGCGTTCATTTCCTCCAGGGTGACACGGCGGGCGGCGGCGCGCTTGGCCTGCACGATGGCTTCCAGCCTCTGGCCGAGTTCGGCGCTGTAGCACTCGACATTGAACTCGAAGTTCAGGCGCAGGCTGCGCGCGTCCCAATTTGCGGAGCCGATAAGGGACCACATGCCATCCACAAGCAGGAGCTTGGAATGGTCGAAGGGGCCGGGCGCGAGCCACACGCGGCAGCCTCGCTCGAGCACCTGCCAGAGCTGCCCATCCATCGCCCACTTCACCAGCCGAAGGTCGTTGTGCTCCGGCAGGATGATGTCCACCGCCACGCCGCGCATTGCCGCCACGTTCAGCGCGAAGAGCAGGGCGGAGTCGGGCAGAAAATACGGCGTGACGATGCGCACCGATGTGCGCGCGGTCGCCAACGCGCCATGGATGGTCCAGCGCAGCCGCTCAAAGTTTTCATCCGGACCGCTCTCGATGCCGCGCGCCGCCATCGGACCGCAAGAGACCAGGACCGGGAACCATTTTTCACCGGCGAGCGCCTCATCGGTGGCGAAGCGCCAGTCGGCCGCAAAGACTTCCGTGAGATGCGCCACCACGGGGCCATCGATGCGAAAGTGCAGGTCGCGGCTGCATTCTCCCGCATGTCCGGCCCGCCAGTAGTCGGTGGCGATATTGATGCCACCGGTGAAGCCGATGCGCCCATCGGCGACGAGGATTTTGCTGTGGTTGCGCAAGTGGGTGGCGTGAAAGCGCGCGGGCACCAGCGTCCGATTGAACACGCCCACCGGCACGCGCGCCCGCCGCAGCGCCCGCGCGGCGGAGCCCCAGGAAAAGCGCGCGTCGGTGTCGTCGAGGAGCACGCGCACCTCGACTCCGCGCGCCACAGCGCGGCCCAGTGCTTCGACAAATTGCTCTCCGATGCCGTCGCGGTCGAAGATGTAAGTGGCCAGCGCGAGCGATTCGCGAGCGCCCTCGATGGCGGCCAGCATCGCGGGATAGGCTTCCGCGCCGTCCACCAGCGGCTCGATGCGATTGCCCGGCAGCAGGGTGCGAGGCATAAACTGGCCCACGAGATTGGCCAGCGGCATGAGCGGCTCGGGCACCGCGCACGCCCCGGCCGGAGCAGGCGCGCAGGGATTGTCCCACTGCGCAGCGGGAGCGCGGCCTTCGCGCCGCAGGGATGTGGCCCGCCGCTCAATGCGATTGATGCCCAGCAGCAGATAGAGCAGCGTCCCGATCAGCGGCACGAGCCAGATGACGACCACCCACAGCACCGCAGAGCGCGAATCGCGCTTCCAGATAATCGCGTGGCCAGAGGCCAGGAGCGCAATCAGGAGCGTGAGCGTCGCGGTCAAATACCGCCCACCGTGAAGCAGCCAGTCGATCCATTCCATTTTATGCCGGTGTTGCCGGCGCTGGTTTGCCGCCGCGGAGCGCCGTTTGAATCATGAGGAACTCGCCCAGGTTCTCCGCCGTGAGGAGGCCGACGAGACGGCCGTTTTGAACGACTGGCAGGGAGAGACAGGCGCATTCTTGGAGGCGCTCAAGGGCACCCTCCGCCATATCCATGGGACCGGCGGTTTGAAATTTCCGCTGCATCTCGTCGCCCACCAGCGCAGTGCTGCCTCCCCCACTCAACGCGCGAATCAAGTCACTACGGGTCAACATGCCAACGAGCCGTCCGTCTCTCTCCACGACCGGAAAGTCTTGCTGAAAGCCTGCGAGAATATGCTCCACTGCGCGGGCCAGCGTTTCGTCCGGCGCGAGCGTGCGGAATTCCGTGATCATCACCGCCCGCATCGGCGTGTTGACCAAGGCTGATTTCATTTGCGCCAGTCCCGCCTCCTGCTGCGCTCCAATCCAGACAAACAGCGCGATAAAAATAAGGAAGGGATTCCAGAACAACCCCACGAAGCCGAAGACGAACGCCATGAACTGCCCCAGTCGTGCAGCGATGTTCGTCGCGCGCGAGTAATCCATGCGGGTGGCCAGCAGTGACCGCAGCACCCGGCCGCCGTCCATCGGGAAAGCGGGCAGCATATTAAACAGCACAAGGAAGACATTGACCGCCGCCAGCCGTGCCAGGAACGAGCCGTCGGTGACGCTCAACTGTTCCATGGGCACGAGCGCCGACGTGGCGAAGAGATAAGCGAAGATCGCTCCGGCGATGACCACGTTCACCGCCGGCCCGGCCACCGCGACCCAGAATTCCTGCATCGGTTTGTCAGGCATCCTCTCAAGCCGCGCCAATCCGCCGATGGGCAACAGCGTGATGTCGCGCGTTTTTATGCCATACCTCCGCGCCGTGAGCGCGTGGCCGAACTCGTGCAGCAATACGCACACAAACAGGGCGACGAAAAAGCCCACGCCCGCCAGCGTCGCGGCCAGCTCGCGTGTCTGAAACCAGTGACTAAGGCCGATGAAGCCGAGCAGAAGGAGGAACGTGAAGTGAACAAATACGTCGATGCCGAACAGCTTTCCGATTTTGAAGGACCATGACATAGGCGTGAGTGGGTTATTTGAAAGATTTGGGTGGTGCGTCCGGCAGATGAATCTCCACCCATTTCCGGCGCAGAGCGCGGTGGAGACGGTCGTGAAATGCAACAGGCAGTTCGTAGGTTTCGTCCGTCTGGCAGAGTGCGATGGCCTGCCGGATGTCCGCGAAGACCGATCGACAGGTAGGGCACTCGGTCAGGTGCGCCTCCATTTCCGCGGAGGTGCCAGCACTCATCGTCCCGGCCAGGTATTCGTCGAGGAGACGCAACCGTTCTTTGCAGTTCATAAGATCGCTCTCACTTGACGAATTGAGCCGCCGGAAAGGGGAAAGTTACAGTCATCCGAGATGCATGCCAGGATCACGTCCGTCCGAGCGAACTGACGCACGCTCATCACCGCCCGGGGAGCGGTTTGCGCCGGCACGCCGACCACGACCAGCGCCGCGTGCAGCGATCTCGACTGCTTCATCCTAGGCGGCGACAAGCACGGGACACGGAGCGTGCCGGACCACCCGCTCCGCTACGCTACCGATCAGCGCATGTTCCCAGCCCGTAGCACCGCGCGTGGCCATGACGACGAGACCGGGATCAACCGCCTTCGCCGCCGCGCAGAGACTCTGATGCGGGACTCCGTCAAGCACGACAGTGTCGATATTCAAATCCGGTCCGAAGTGCTCCGCGCGGATTTTGTTCAGGCGATTCTCGGCGTCTGCACGTTGGGCGGCGGACTCCGCTTGGATTGGAATCCAAGGTGTTTCGCCCAGCCCCCCGACGGGCACTCCAAGATCGGGCTGCACATAAGCGAGAATCATCTTGGCCTTGAATTCACGTGCCATCGCCGTCGCCAATGGGAAAGCCCTGCGCGAGTTTTCCGAAAAATCGGTGGGGAGGAGAATCCAGCCGATCGCCGGCGCATCCCTTACGGGCACTTTGCTTTCATGCGGGATACCGCGCACCACGAACACGGAACAGGGCGCGTGCCGGACGATCCGCTCCGCGTTGCTGCCGATGAGCACGTGGGCCAGTGCGGTGTAACCGTGTGTTGAGATGACGATGAGGTCGCACTCGATCTCGGCCGCAAGTTTTACGATCTCATGGAAAGGTTTTCCCACCGCGACCATCTGGCTCACAGGCACGTCGTTCGGGATAGGGGCGGCCACGAATTCCGCGAGTCGTTCGCGCGCCGGGCGCCGCCAATCCTGCTCGATGCCGACGAGGTCCATTACTACACGCGAACCGCGCGGCAGATGTTTGACCACATGGACGAGCGTAAGCTTCGCGCCATAGTGTCGCCCGAGGGCGAGCGCGGCCGCCAGACCTTGCAGACACGGCTTGGAGAAGTCCACGGGCACCAGAATGTGTTTCGGATGGGCGGCAGCGGACGATTCTGGCGATGATTTTTCGTTGGTTGTATTCATGGACTGGAGTTCGAAATGTCTGGCTCAGGAAGCCCGTGCGGTCCCTCCGAAATCGCGCCGGCTCAAGCACCGTCGCGAAAGTCAGGGATATCCGATCGATGCCCTGCTCAAGGAGGAATGGTGCGGACTCGGGGTGGTCGCCCGGAGCCAGGCCGCAAACGCCGATCGGGCGGCAACTGCCGCCGCGCCAAGCGGGGAACGCCGCTACGCCGACAATGCGTGGGCTTGTTTCGCTGGAGGTTCGCGCCAATTGGCATGTGCGAGTTTTGCACGGGCGACTTTCGTGGTTGTTACTTTGCGGGCGGCCAAACAATGAGCACCGGCCGCCGGCTGCCTCGCAGCACGGCAAGTGAGACGGAGCCGAGCACCTTCGCCATGAAGCCGGGGCGGGTGTGGCCACCGAGGCAAATTACGTCCGCATCGAACCGCTCCGCCGCCGCGCAGATCGCCTCGGCCGCCTCGCGGCTTTCGGTGACTTCCACCTCAGTAGTGATGCCGCGCGCTTCAACTTCATCCGGGGCGAGCGAGCGCAGTTTCGACTCGGATTCGGCGACGATCCGTGCGTGTTCATTCTGGATGGGGAATGCCTGATGATAGCCTTGCGTCATCGGATTCGGCAGACGGTAGGGCACGACGTTGTGCACCAGGCGCACCGTACCGCCGGGCTGGACGATGGAATACCCGTAAGGCGCGGCGAAGCCGTGCGGCTCGTTGAGATCCACCGCCACGAGCACGCGTCGGCATTCGCGGACGCGCGGTCCGGCCATCGGCATGGCGTCGGGCGCGGGCACGCAGGCCACGCTCATTGGCGCATCGTGCAGAATACCACACGAGATGGAGCCGTGGCGGAGCCGCTCCAGCCCGCGCCGTTGATGGGTGCCGACAACGACGAGATCTGCTTGCGCTTCCAGGGCCATCTCCACGAGTGCCTCGTCCGCGGGCCTCCAATCGCCGGACACCGAGACGCGCACATTATCACTGCCCAGCAGGCGGGTGACTTTTTCCTGAAGATCGCGCTCCAGCACGCTTTGAATCGCAGGTAGATTTCCGCGCAACCGCAGCGGATCGGAAACAGCGAGACGGGCCGTTTCCTCCTGCGGCCCAGCCACGTAACCAGCGACGACCTCGATTGCCCCAATCTGCCGCAGCTCTGCGACCCAGCGCAACGCCGCATCGGAGCTCGCGGTGAAGTCGACGCCGACAAACACCTTCAGCGCCCGCTCCCCGCGTGCCCACGCCTCGAAAGGCGCGGCGTCCCGCACCACCAGCGTCGGCACCGGCGAAGACTCCGCCGTCCGCTCCGCCACACTACCGAGCAGCCAGCGCGCGGGCGCGCTCGCCCCGAGTGAAGAAACGACGATCAGGCGGGCCGCCTGTTGCTGCGCGGTTTGCGTGAGGACTTCGGCGGCAGCGCCCCTGATCACCGCCGCCGTGAGATCAGCGCCGCCGTCGTGCAGGCGCTGTGCCTCGACGCGCAGAGGCTCGTCAGTCAGTGGCGAACCGGGGATTGCGGAGGCGTGGACGAGCCGCAGCGGCGCGCTCAGCCGCTTGGCCAGTGCGGCGGCGACATCGGCAGCCCGCTTGGCATGCTCGGAAAAATCTGTGCCGCAGAGGATGGGTTGAGAGGTGATGGTCTTCATGGTGCTTTTTTTCGTATGTTCATGGCGCTTGGGGCCTTAAATCGGAGACCTCGATCATGATAATGATCCATCCGCCCGGTGTGTTGCCGTCAGCGGTTGCACATTACGGATTCCGCTCCCGGAATGGTCTGCCAGCAACAGCGCGAGGTAGTCCCGACCGCGACGGGCGCGCGCAAGGACTGATTCCATCGACTCGTTTGGCCGCGCGGACATTTCCATTACAAGGTCGCCGCTGAAAGCCTGACGATGGAGTTCGGTAATGACCCAAGGCCAATCGATGCTGCCTTCGCCGGGAACGAGGTGCGCATCCCAGTCGCCCATATTGTCGTTGATGTGGACCAACTTGAGATGTCCCGAGAGTTTGTGAAACACGCGGCCCAGGTCACCACTCAGCCGGGCGTGGCCCGTATCCAGGCAGGCTCCGACGGTGCAGGTGTCGATCTCACCCAGCAGGAACATCATGTCGCTGGTCCGGCCGAAGAGCAGATGTGGCAGCATGTTTTCCAGCAGCAGGCGCACGCCCGCCTCGCAGCAGTAGGCGGCGACTTGGTTGAGCGAAGCCGCGGCGTTGCGCATGCGCTGGTGGAACTCTTCATGCGGCGGCCGGCCTTCACGCTCCGGCCCGGGATGCAGCACCACTTGCTCGGCACCAAGCAGAGCGGCGGCGCGGCAGGCGACGATGAGTTCGGCCACGGCGGCAGCGCGGGCCTTGTCGTCGAGCGACGTGATGTCGATCCAGTCGGCGAAAGGCGCGTGGAATGAAACAGGCCGAAGCCCCAACGCGCGAATCGCTTGTCCCGCCCGCCGCACATCCTCCTCGCGGTGGTAGTCAAGGTGGGCCGGGTAGGAGCAGACTTCGATCTCGCGGAATCCACTGGCGCAGATCGCCTCCAGCACGGTGAAAATACTCTGGCGGTAGAAACATCCGGTGGAGAGCGCGATGGGCCAGACGGTGGGCACCGTTTTAACCAATGCCGCCAAGGTCTGCCTGATAGCGTTGAGGGAGCATCCGCCCTGAGGCGGGGCTAAACAGAATCCTTTTTCCTGCGTCGATGTGCAGTTCATGTCGATGAGCGGGTCAAGACCCGTGGCATGTAACCCGGCAAACAGGCGCGTATAGAAATCAGCGCGAAGAGCCGGCACGTAATTCTCCCAAATTCCGCCCCAGTTGAACGCCGGGTTTTCAAACTTTGATCGGATGAAGCCCCCGATATGACGAGGGTGCCATTTTGCCGCCAGCAGGCAGCGGGTGACGAGTTGGATCCCGGCGGGCTTCAACAGCAGGTCGTTCGGCCAGGCGACGATCTGCCTTATGCAAGGGGAGAAGAGTTCGTCCGGCGTGCGGTCGTAGGTTTCGTGCCAGCGTTCCTTGGCATCGTGCTGTTCGGAATAGTAATGTCTGTGAAACACCCGAAGGTGAGAGGTCAGGTAGTCCTCCAGTAGACGAGCAGTGCCTTTGGCCTGATCTGGAATGCGCACCGACGCGCGGCGCGCCAGATCGAGCACCGACGCGTCATTCATACGCGCTGCGAGAGCCTGCCGGATATCTATCTCGTGCAGCGGGATGGCCCGGAGGCTGGCGATTTCACCGCCGGCACCGCCGGACCGAGCGAAACCGTTAAAGCGCGGTTTGAGATAATTTGTAAACGGCATGCGCAGCATCCGGGTGTGAAGCGGGTCACCATATTCCGAGATGTCGATGGAGACGATTTCCCGTTGCCCAGTCGCTCCCGGCCCCACCTGGACTGCGGTGATCTGCACAGGCAGTGACGAAAGCGCATCGGTGGCGTCCTTGATCCGGTGCGCCACGTATTCCATCAAGAGTGCGATCGCGGAAAATGCCCGGTGCGACTCGCGGTCGATGTCAGCGCGAAAGGCGTCAGGACATGCGTGCGCACAGGCATCCAGCAGTTCCGGGGCCGGACATAGCGTCGCAATGCGAGCTGCCAAGTCGGATGTTCGGTCGATCCGCCAGATGAAATGATGCCCTTGACCGGTGATGATGTGCAGCGGCCTGATGCCCCACTGAAGCAACAGCACCTGGATCGCGCGCACTACGGGCTCCTGCAGATCGAACGTTCGCTCCGGGTTGCGATAGGCCTCGTCGGGCGAGTCGAAATTCACATACTCCACATCCAGATGGAACAGCAGCGACTTGGTGTCCGCCAACGACCGGGCGATATCAAGTTTACTCGTCAGAAAATGCTGCAACCCGGCTGGTGAGCGCAACAGCCTTCGATCAAACTGGCAGCCATCCGACTGCGTGATGTAAACGGCAGTCGCATCTTCCGCCGAGTCCCCGCCGAGAAATTCGATGAGGCGGCTGCGCACAGCGGGATCTGCATAAACGGACGGCATGACGGCTGTTTAGTTGTAGCGGCGGGTGAGTTGAGCTTCCGCCTCCAGCCAATGCTGCAACTCCCGCCCCTGAGGACGGCCTTCGCGGCCATAGATAAAGTAGGCTCTGGTGGCGATTGCGTCATGCGTCACGCCAGCCGTCGCCTCGGGCGCATGGAGCGGCACTGGGGGCGCTGCTGGACATTTCACTGGCTTGTCGTCGTCGGGTTTCTTGAGCGGCTTGGCAGCCGTGACAGGAGTGCTTTTGGCGGCTGCCAATCGAGTGGTGCTCGTCTTATTGGTGGGTTTCATGGTGTTTCTGACTGAAGGATTGAATGATCGAAACCGTCACGCCACCACACGCTCGGCCACGGGCGTGCCGCCATCTCGGAAGCGCCGAACGCTGTCCAACGTGACACGCGCGATTTCCGAAAGCGCCTCATGCGTGAGGAATGCCTGATGCGCAGTGATGAGCACGTTGGGGAATGTCATGAGCCGGGCCAGCTCGTCATCCTGAAGCACCTCGCCGGAGAGATCCTCGAAGAAGATGCCCTCCTCTTCCTCATAAACATCCAAAGCCACACCGCCGAGATGGCCGGACTTGAGCGCTTGAATGACTGCCGCGCTGTCCACCAGCTTGCCGCGGCTGGTGTTCACCAGACAGGCTCCTGGCTTCATCAGGCCAATGGTCGCTACATTCATCAGGTGATGCGTCTCCGGCATGAGGGGCAGGTGAAGGCTGACCACATCGCTTGCCGCCAGCAGCGTTTCGATGCTACTGTGGGTGACACCGTGCTCAGCCGCCCATTCGGGCGTCGGCGCCGGGTCAAATGCGAGCACACGGCAACCGAAGCCGCGAAATATCTGCGCCGTCACGCGCCCGATCCTGCCGGTGCCGATGATGCCGGCGGTCTTGCCATGCAGATCAAAACCTACCAAGCCGCTGAGGGAAAAGTTCTGTTCGCGCACCCGGTTGAAGGCGCGGTGAATCTTCCGGTTCAACGCCAGCAGCAGCGCCACAGTGTGCTCCGCCACGGCATAAGGCGAGTAGGCGGGCACACGCACAACGCAGATCCCAGCCTCGCGCGCGGCTTTCAGGTCCACGTTGTTAAATCCCGCGCAACGTAGGGCCACGAGCTTCACGCCGTGCCCGGCCAGTTTCGTCAGGCAGTCACGGTCCAGACGGTCATTGACGAACACGCACACCACATCCGCGCCTGTGGCGGAGCTGGCCGTCTCAGCGGTGAGCCGGAACTCGTGATGGTGCAGGGTGAAGGTGGCACTGTCCGCCGCGCGTCCGAAATAGTCACGGTCGTAGGGCTTAGTGTCGTAGAGGGCGATGGTGATGGGCGGCATGATGGCGGGATTTCCTTGAAATGAGGTTTTGTTTCGTGGCCAGCGTCTCACTCCACCGCCGGTTTCACCACCAACAGTGCGCATGGCGTCGTCAGCAGCTTTTGACCGGTCTGGCAGCCAGGGCAATCCGGGGGGGGGCGTGGTCTTGCTTCGTTTGCTCATGGGCTTTTCAGGCGGGCGCTGGTTCCGCGTCCGCGGCAACGCGCCGGCCCTCGGTTTCGTTGACGCGCAGCAGGAGCGCCACGCCGACGACAAAGACCACGGCGACCGACAGGATGCCCCAACGGCTGCTGCCGGCGAGCTGGATCAGGCCGAACAAATACGGCCCGACGATGCCCGCGAATCTCTGCCCCGTGCTGAACAGGCCGAAGAACTTGGCTGATTCCTTCTTGGGCACCATCGTGGCGAACAACGAACGGCTCAACGCCTGCGTGCCGCCTTGCACCAGCCCGACCGCAATGGCCAACGCGTAGAAATGCACCGCTGTCTTCATGCAATCCTTTTCCCAACGGCATGAGACCGCCGTCCGCGTCGCGGGCAAACGCCCCGTCAATGAAACCGGCCAGTCGCTCCCAGCCCTGCGCCGAGAGTTCGACCTCGAGGATCTCGCTGACCGGGACCGGAAAGTTTTCGCCGGGCGTGCCGTGCCCGCCCACCACATGCAGCACACTGGGCGTCGGCCACAGCACCGCCTCCACGGCCATGCCCTTAGTCGGGGCTGGCGAGCGGTAAAAGGCGTAGTCGCCCCAGCCAAACTCCAGGTAATCGGCGTCTGGGAAATCGCGCATCACGGGCAGCACGTCCGGCGCGACATCGGCGCGGCGCACCGCGATGCCGGTGTGCCAGCCATGCCGGATGACATGGACGGTCTTGCGCGGCTCGCCGGCGGAGGGAGGAAACAAGCCCTGGACCGGACCGGCGCAGCCAAACTGCCACATCAGCACCAGCGCCAGGCCAGCCAGCAGACCGCGCTTCCACCAGCGGCGTGCCTGTTGACGCGGTGGTTTTGTTTTTTGGCGCATCATCGTCCTCCGGAGACAGGCTCGGCGGGCAAGCCGCGGGCATCGTCGCCCGCAATCATGCGCGCCAACTCCCGATGATTGATTTTGCCTGCGCCCAGTTTCGGGATTTCCCGCACGCAATGGATGTCGCGTGGCGCGCAGAGGTTGCTCAACCCTTTGGCCCGGATGATCTCCCGGAGCGCGCCAAGTTGCAGCCGCGGCTCGTTGGTGACGGCGATGAGCGCCTCGCCTTTGACCTCGTCCGGGCGGGTCAGGATCGCCACCTGACAACGCAACCCAAATTGCGGGAACGCTCCGGCCAGCGCGTCCTCGACCGCCGTGAGGCTCACCATCTCGCCGCTCACCTTGGCGAAGCGTTTCAGCCGTCCGAGGAGGTGGAGGTAGCCGTCGGCGTCCACGCGGGCGATGTCGCCGGTGTCATACCAGCCGCCCAGCGCCTTGAACTTCGCATCGGCATCGGGATTCAAGTAGCCGCGCATCACGTTCGGCCCGCGCACGAACAGGCGACCGCCTTCCTCGATCCCCTCCACCGCCTCCAGCCTGTATTCCATGCCCGGCAGCAGCCGGCCCACCGAGCCGGCCCGAAGGGCCAGCGGTGTGTTGACGGAAATGGACGGCGCGCACTCGGTCGCGCCGTAGCCTTCCAGGATGCGCACGCCAAAGCGCTGCGACCACAACGCGGCGGTGGCCTGCTGCAGTTTCTCCGCGCCGGCGAACAGGTAGCGCAGACTGCGAAAATCGTAGGGATGCGCCTTGCGGGCGTAACCGTTCAGGAAGGTGTTCGTGCTCAGCAGCACGGTGCAATCCCGGTCGTAGAACGCCGACGGAACGATGCGATAATGCAGCGGCGTGAGGTAGAGAAAATTATACATGCCGCGCACCAGCGGCAGCAGCGTGCCGACCGTCAGGCCGAAGCTGTGAAAGATGGGCAGGCAGTTGAACATCCGGTCGTCGTCGGTCATGTCGCTCGCCGCGAGCATCTGCCGGATGTTGGCCAGCAGATTGGCGTGCGAGAGTTCGACGCCCTTGGGGGAGCCTTCCGAACCGCTGGTGAAGAGGACCACCGCCGTGCTCTCCGCTTGCTGCGCCGGCGCTTTCACGCGGCGCAGGACGGACGCGGGGCAGACGCTCACCCGCGCCAGCGCGGCCAGTTTCGCGCCGCCGCCGACCGTGTCGCGCACGTCTTCCAGATAGACGACCTCGACACCCGCCGCGGTAAGCGGCTCGACTTTCAACGCCGCCCGCGCGACGAACGCCCGCGAGGTGATGATGTGCTTCAGCCCCGCGAGGTGGACGCACGCGAGCAGCGCCGCCGGGCCGAGGGTGTAGTTCAAAATCGCCGGAACTCGATCCGCGCTCCACAGGCTCAACAGCACGACCGGCGTGGCGTTCACGTTGGGAAGCAAGACGCCCACCTGCTCGCCGCCGCCCGACAGGAGCGTCCGCCAGCGCTGCGCCAGCACTTCCGCGCCCACCAGCCCGCGGCGATACGTGAGCGTCCGGCGCGTGGCGTCCTCCAAAACCACTTTGCGCGGTTGCTGCCCGGCCGTCTCGACGATGGCTGCCAGGACGTGCTTCGGGCCGAAGGTCGTTTCCACCTCGAACTGCTGCGCGACCATCTTGTCGCGCAACCAGTCGGTCAATCGCGCGCGCGCTTGCGCGGTGCTCATGTGTTCCATCGCGGGCGGCGTCAGCACTTCGCCGAAATGAGCCGTGATGCGGGGAAACCATTGCTTGCGGCCTGGATTGGGCGAGAAAGGAAGCCGGCTCGCGCCGCGCAAATAGCAGGTGATAACGCGGGCCTGGGTTTCATGGAGCAAGAAACCCGCGCCTTCGTAGAGCTTCATCAGCGAGCCGGTGCGCGACAGGCGGCCCTCGGCAAAGAGAACCAGCCGCTCGTCTTGCTTGAGATACCCGGCCATTTGCTTCACCGCGTAAGGTGAGGCCGCATCAATGGGAAAGGTGAGCCCGTGGAGCATGATGCGCCGATGCAGCCAGGACTTTTGCGTCGTCACGCTGGACACCACGCACTTCCATCCGCCGTCCGCGCACACGAGCAGGAACAGCCAATCGAACCACGAGACGTGATTGGGCACGAGCAACACCGGGCCGGGGGTATTCAGCACCGCCCGGTTGTGAGCACGAAAGCCGAAGGCGAGCCGCAGAATCCATCGCAGGACCGTTTTCATAATGTTCGTCGCAGGCATGGTGGTTGTTGGCGGATGGCGTTCAGGGTGTGATGAAGACTTTGAGCACGCCTTCCGCGTGGCTGCCGAAGACCTCGCAGCCCTGGCTCATCACCGTGCGCCGGCTGGCCGGCACGCGCAGCACGGAGATTTCGCCGCCGAACGGGTTCGGACGGCTTTCCAGGCACGCAGGGTCGGGCTGCCGGTCGTTGAAGCTGCCCGCGTTCATCCGCGCTGCGCACGAGCAGGAGCGGGGCGTCCAGTCGCCGTGCGAGCGCGTCGGCCACCGGGGCCGCTTGCGCTGCGCTTTCGGGAAGTTCCGTGCCACAGACGATCGGTCTGGTCTCGCTGGTCTTCATGGTAATGGACGGGTTGTTCGAGGTGGTTGAACCGCTTGTCGTGCAGAGCCAGTTCGTGGAAAAAAGTTACGCGTTAAAATGGCCGTTCCGTGGTGATGCACCTCAACGTGCCGGGCTGCGACGGCACGCAGATGAGTCAAACTCGCCGGAGCGGATGTGCACGCAACCAGTGTTCACACGGATGGAGCAGAGAGTCGGTGCTCCACCCTGCGGCGGACGATTGCCTGGAACCAAGACTGGCCCACGACTTCCAACGAACGCATTCCCCTTTTCACAACTGTTCTGGCTGGGGAAAGACATCGCCGACTTCACACTCCCGCCCGCGACGATCGCGAAATTCGCTCTCGTGTCCCATTCCGTTGCCGCCAGAGTTCCGTCTTCCAGCCACCGCGCAGTCCCGATGACCATCCATCCAATCCGCGGGTATTCTCGCCAGCTTCCGGCAGCCGTCTGGATCGCGGCTTATCTCCTCCTGGTCGCGTTCCCGCTCCTGATGCTCCTTGCCGGACCGATGCCGCGGGGTGGCGGCCGCTGGTGGGATTTTTCCATGGCGCTGGGCTTCGCCGGACTGGCGATGCTCGGTCTCCAGTTTGCCCTGACCGCGCGCTTCCGTCGGGCAACCGCGCCTTTCGGGATGGACATCGTCTATTACTTTCACCGCTGGGCGGCGGTGGGTGCCGTCGGCCTCGTGCTCACGCACTACGTGATCCTGCGGGTGCGCTATGGTGAGGCCCTTGGGGCTTTGAATCCTCTCACCGCACCCTGGTCGCTGACCGCCGGCCGGGCTTCGTTGCTCTTGTTTGTCACCATCATCGTGACATCGCTCTGGCGCAAACCGCTGGGTCTCGAATACGATCGCTGGCGCGTCTGGCACGGCTTGCTTTCCACCGTAGCCGTCGCACTTGCGATCGCGCATATCGTCGGAGTCGGCCACTTCACCGCGGCACCGTGGAAGCGCGTGACTTGGACGGGTTATTCGCTCCTGTGGCTGTTCCTGCTCGGATATATTCGCGTCATCAAACCCCTCGCCTTGTGTCGGCGGCCCTACCGGGTCACCGGCGTCAAGGCGGAGCGAGGCGACGCCTGGACGCTGACGCTGCAGCCGAAGGGGCACGCGGGCCTGCAATTTCAGCCGGGGCAGTTCGCTTGGCTCAGCCTCGGCGCGAGCCCATTCCGAGCCCGGGAGCATCCCTTTTCATTTTCGGGCAGTTCCAGAGAGCCGTCAGTCTTGCAGTTCACGATCAAGGAACTGGGCGACTTCACCCGCACCGTCCGGCATACGACGTTGGGCGAGGTTGCCTATGTGGACGGGCCGCACGGGGTGTTCACCACCGACCGCCATCCGGACGCGGCGGGGTTTGTGTTTCTGGCCGGCGGCGTCGGCATCGCGCCTCTCATGAGCATGCTGCGCACGCTGGCGGAATGTCGGGATCCGCGTCCCGTGCATCTTGTATACGGCAACGCGAAATGGGAGCGGGTGATTTTTCGGGAGGAAATCGCCACGTTGCGGTCTCGCCTCGATCTCACCGTCACTCACGTGTTGCAGGACCCGCCCGCGGATTGGTCCGGCTTGACCGGGTTGCTGTCGGAAGAAATCCTCCGAACCGCGCTCCCTCCGGCCACACGGTCATTTGTTCATTTCATCTGTGGCCCAAGACCGATGACCGATTCCATCCAGCGCAGCCTCCGCGCGCTCGGGATACCTGTGCGCCAGGTCCATTTCGAGCTATTTGACATGGCCTAGCAATTTGCCCCCACCCACTATAATGAGAGAAATGATCGCTCGAGCCGTCTGTCTTATGGCACTCGTCATTGTCGTGGGACTGTCCTTTGTCTTCGCCTCGCGTCACAATGCTGTCGTGGAGCCTATTTTGACGGAAAACCCGCCGCCAAGCCCCCACGCATTTCAAGTTGAAAGCGGCCCCGGTTCGGATGTGCTCCCGAGCACCGGCTCATTCGCGAAGTTGGCCGCGGTGCCGCAGGCGGAGAACGTCGTTCGCGGGGCGGCGGCTTACGGGCGCAACAGCTGCGCCACCTGCCACTCCATTGGTGGCGAGGGGAATCCGCGGTATCCACTCGACGGTTGCGGCGACCGCTGGGACGCGGACGAACTGAGCGCATGGATCACTGGCACCGGTGTGGCCGCCGAGGTGCTCAGCGAAGGAATGCGTCGTCGTAAGTCCCGCTACAAGAACCTGCCCCCGGACGATCTCAGCGCCATCGTGCTGTATCTCACGACGCTCAGGAAAAGCGAGCATTGAGCTGCAACACCGTCAGGCGTCGTCGGACTCGAACTTCGTCGTGGGACGGGATGCGCTCTGTAGGGTTGCTGGGGCCGGGGCGCTGGACCCCGGCGACGACACCATGCGCGCCGTGCGGCGAGCAGGTCCGCGCACGAGACAAATCGGTGTTGGAAAAATGACCGACGAATCCACCCCTTCCCCGAGGAACGCCGTCACGCCGACCGCGAGAAGCAGGATGTAGACGAGCGGCTGGTTGAACTGTTGGAGGAACTTGACCCAGCCGGTCCGCCGCGACGCGCGGTGACGCGGTTGGGGCCGAATTCCTTCTGGCGGCGCCGAACTTTCTCCGTCGACAGACCGGCGGACAGATTCACGTAGAGCAACTGCAACGCCCTCTCCACCGGTAGGTTATGCCATTTGGTTTGAGCGTTGTTATTCATCTTGGGTATGGGTTTTAATAATCACCAATCGGCATGCTGGGGCGATGGCACCACGGCATCCTCCGGTTTCGCCCGGGGATTCCCGGCTTACCGGCCGGTTTCCTCTTCGATGGCGTTCGCCCGACCGGGACTGCGCAGCAGACGGTCGGCCTCCACCAGTTGCTCCACCAGACCGCGTGTGGCACTCAAGTCATCGAGCAGCGTGTGGGTCGCTTCCACTGAGAAGCGACCGGCGACGACACCGGCGAGCAGCCCAACCTTGGTCTGCTGGTAGGTTTGCTTAAACCGATCCAGCGCTGCCGTGCGCTCGGAATCACTCCCGGAGGCTGTTTCCGCGCGTTCGGCCATTGCGACACACTCGGCGGCGTCCGCCAGCGTCTGGTCCAGGGGGGACGGCAGCCCGGCATCGGCAAACCGACCGGCTCCCTCTCGCAGGGCGTGGGCGCGGGGGGCGAGCCGTGCGGCTTCGTTCAGATAGCGCGCGAGCCGCAGTGCCCGCGCCAGATCGTCCGCCACGTCGGGCGGCATGCTTTCGGTGCGCACCCGGGCCACGAAGTTTGCGATGGCTGCGCCAAGAGTGAGCAACGCCGCCGACTGAGCTTCCATCATCAGCATCGCGAGATGGAACAGCGCCAGACCGCCCGCCGCGTTCAACGGGAGTTGCCAGGTCATGGGGGGATGATTTTAAGCGCCTCAAGCGCATTGAGGAAGAACTGGAAGGCAATCGCGACCAGCAGAAGACCCATTAGCCGCGTGGCGACGCGCATCGCGATGGGGTTGAGCCATTGCGCACCGTGCGCCGAGAGCCGGAGAATCAGATAGCTCGCGGCGCAGACCACCGCGATGCAGACGAACAGCGCGCTCCGCTGGTGCAAGTCTTCCGCCTTGCCCTGGAGCAGGATGATCGTGGAGATCGCGCCGGGACCGGCGAGCATCGGGATTCCGAGGGGCGCGATGGCGATGTCCGTCCGGGCCAGGCCCTCGTCGGTCGCAGCGGCCGTCTCCTGCACCGGCGAGCGCCGCGCCTGCAGCATGTCGAGAGCGATCATAAAGAGCACGACGCTGCCAGCCATTTGAAACGCTGGCAGCGTGATGCCGAGGAACTTGAAAATCCACTGACCGATCAGGGCAAAGGCGATGAGCACGCCAGCGGCGACCGCGCAGGCCATGCCCGCAGTGCGAATCCGCTGCGCTGGCGTGTCGCGCGTCGTCATCGCGAGGAAGAGTGGCACCAGGGCCAGCGGATCGACGATCACAAAGAGTGACCCGATCGCGAGAAGGATGTATTCAGTGAGGTTCACGTTCCCAACCCCGCTCCCGTCCGCTGCCGGGCGCAGCGCTCAATCTCGCCTGCGGTTCGTTCCGCCATGAGCGCGGCTTCATCCACGGCGACGACCCACGCCTGAAGGCGGGAAGTATCGTCGGTGATGCGAGCTTCGGCGCCCGGCGTGGTGTCGAGGTTTCGTGAGGCGTCGAGACGCACGCCAAACCAGCCGAGGCGTTCGCAGATGCGAGCGCGGACTTCGGGACTGTTCTCACCGATACCGCCGCCGAATACGATCGCCTGCGCGCTGCCTAGCGCGGCCAGGAACGCGCCCACGTATTTACTCGCGCGGTAGCAGAACATCTCGACGGCCAGCGCCGCGCGCTTGTCGCCCGGCGCGACGGCCAGCAATTCGCGCATGTCGGCGGTGCGGCCCGACACGCCCATCAAGCCGCACTGGCGATGGAGCAGTTCCTCCAGCGCCAAGACCGAGAGCTTTTCATTGCGCAGCAGCAGCAGCAGCACGCCGGCGTCAATGTCTCCGGCGCGGGTGCCCATCATCAGACCTTCCAGCGGGGTGAAGCCCATCGACGTGTCCACCGAGCAACCTTCGCGAATCGCGGTGACTGAGCAGCCGCCGCCCAGTTGCAGGGTGATGACGCTGGCCTGCGCGGCCGGCACACCGCTCAATTCGGAGTAGCGCCGTAGCATGGACTCGTGCGCCAGGCCGTGGAAACCGTAGCGGCGGATGTCGTGTCGTTCCACCAGTTCCCGCGGCAGCGCGTAAGTGGCGGCATGTTCGGGAAGGGTGCGGTGAAACGCGGTGTCGAACACGGCCACCATCGGCGTGTCCGCGCCGAGAATGGCACGGGCCGCCCGAATGCCGGCCATTGCCGGAGGATTGTGCAGCGGCGCGAGGACGTTCAACGACTCCAACTCGGCGAGCGCCTCCGGCGTGAGCAGCGTGGGCACGCTGAACTTCGGGCCGCCATGCACCACGCGATGGCCAACCGCCGCGATGGCAGGCGCGGCGCTCTGCCCGTCCCGCCACCAGTCGAGGAACAAGCGCAGCGCGGCGGCGGGGTCGGGCACGTCGCGCGTCTCGTTGAGCGTCCGTCCAGCGCTGGCGGAGAGATGGAAGCTCGCCGCGCAGCCGAGTTGTTCAAACCGCCCTTGGGCAAGCCGGCGCGGACCGCTGCCCGCGGGAGCGACTTCCATCACGTCCAGCTTGAGCGTCGCGCTGCCACTGTTGATGACGAGAATGAGCATCGGGTTCGGCATGGGGACAGACAGGTTTGGCGGAACGCTCACCGTCTTGGCCTACTTGTCCTCCTGCTTCATGAGGCAGCGCAGCGCCCAGACGATGACCGCGCTGCCCAGGATGAGCGACAACCAGAGGGCCAGTGGCGCATGCATGAACTCCACGGCGTCGAGCAGCATCCACACGCCGCGGAAAACGAACACGCTTGCCAGAACCAGGGCCAATTCGGCGATCAGAACAAGTTTAACGAGTTTCTTGTTCATGGCCGGTTGCTGAGGATACCAACCGCTCCCTCGCGTTGGGAGGTGGTGTGGGTCTTCGAGTTCATGGTGTATATTCTGGCTCTCCTAACCGGCTTTTTCAGGATTCTTCACGAGTCTGGCCGCTGCGCCTTCCAGCGCCAATTGAGGATTTCCGGCGGGTCAATGCTCATTGCCCGCACATAGCCGTGGTGTTCGCGGAGCTTGCGTTCATATTTGCGAATCAGTTCCTCGGCGAGGGCCGCCATGCGCGGGTTGCGCGCGGCCAGCTTTTGCGCCGTCTGAATGACCAGATGCCAGCGGCTGGTTTTGTTGCGCACCTGCATGTCAAACGGCGTGGTCGTCGTGCCTTCCTCGCGATAGCCGTTCACATCGAAGCGCTCGTTCTCCGGGCGTTCCCAGAGCAGTTGCTTGATCGCGGCGGTGTAGCCGTGGAAGTTGAAGACCACGGGACAGCCCAAGGGGAACAGGCGTTGAAAGCGGTCCTCGTCGAGGCCGTGAGGATACTTCTGCGGAATGCCAATCACCTGAAGGTCTGTCACGTTGACGACTCGCACGCGCCAGGCCGGCGCTTCTTCGCCGAGAATCTGCGCCGCCGCCATCACTTCCACGGTGAGATTGTCGCCGCAACCGGCGAGCACGACTTCTGGCTCGTCGTCGCCGTGCGTGCTGGCCCAACGCCACACCGACGCGCCGATGCGACAGTGTTCGTCGGCCTCGGCGGGACTGAGCCATTGGGGCAGCGGATGTTTGGCGGCAATGATGAGGTTGATGTAGCCCGTCGAGCGCAGGCAATGGCGCACGGTGGAGAGCAGCGCGTTGGCGTCCGGCGGCAGGTAGATGCGGTAGGTGTGGCCCTTTTTGGTGAGCAGGTTGTTGATGAAGCCCGGCCCTTGATGCGAGTAACCGTTGTGCTCCTGCCGCCACGTCTCCGAGGTGAGCAGGTAATTCAACGACGAGACCGGCGCGCGCCACGGCACTTCGCCCGCCGCCTTCAGGAACTTGGCATACTGGTTCATCATCCCGTCCACGATGGAGATGAACGCCTCGTAACACGGGAACAATCCGTGCCGGCCCGTGAGGAGGTAGCCTTGCAGCCAGCCCTGGCAATTGTGCTCGCTCAACACTTCGAGCACCGCGCCGGACGGCGCGATGTTCTCGGAGTGACGCGGCACGGGCCACGCGAACTGCCGCTGCGTCGTCTGAAAGACCGCGCCGAGCTTGTTCGATTCGAGTTCGTCCGGGCACACGATGCGAAAGTGCCGGAGCGGCTCGCTGCGGCGGATGACTTCGGCCAGGTAACGCCCCAGCGTCTCCATGCCACTCACGCGCACCTCGCCACGACCGCGAGCGTCCACGGCGAAATCCTTCAACGGCGGGAGGTCGAGCGGACGGCGCAGTTTACCGCCGTTGGTGTGAGGATTCATCGCCATGCGCCGGTCGCCTTGGGGACAGAGCGCGAGAATGTCCGCGTGCGGACGGCCTTGTTTGTCCCACAGTTCCTCGGGCCGATAGGAGCGCAGCCAGCGTTCGATGACTTTGAGATGCGTGCGGTTGGTCTTGCACTCCTTGGCCGGCACTTGATGCGCGCGATACGAACCTTCCACCGCCTTGCCATCCACGGTGGCCGGCCCGGTCCAGCCCTTGGGCGTGCGCAGCACAATCATGGGCCAGCGTGGACGCTCCACCGCCCGGCATTTGCGGGCCGATGACTGCAAAGCGCGAATCTCCGCGTAAGCCCAGTCGAGCGCCGCCGACATGTCGCGATGGGCGTTGGCGTCGGTCGAGACGATGCGTGTCTGCCAGCCGTTGCCGGTGAACAGCGCGAGCAACTCCTCGTCGCTCATCGAGGCGAAGAGCGTCGGGTTGGCGATTTTGAATCCATTCAGCAGAAGAATCGGCAACACCGCGCCATCCGTGGCCGGGTTGAGGAATTTTCCGCTGTGCCACGCCCCCGCCGTCGGGCCGGTCTCCGCTTCGCCGTCGCCCACGATGCACGCGGCAATGAGGTCGGGATTGTCGAAGACCGCGCCGAACGCGGTCGCCAGCGCGTAACCCAATTCGCCGCCCTCGTGAATGACGCCGGGCAGTTCGGGATTGAGATGACTCGCAAAACCGCCTGGCCAGGAAAACCGCTTGACGAAGCGTTCCAGTCCCGCGCGGTCGAGCGTGAGATCGGGATACACTTCCTGAAGCGAACCTTCGAGATAAGCGTTGGCGAGATTGGCCGCCGCGCCGTGGCCCGGCCCGGTGAGCAACAGCACACTCGCGTCCGTCTGACGGATGAGCCGATTCAGGTGCGTGTAAATGAAATTGATACCCGGACAAGTGCCCCAATGCCCGAGCAACCGTTCGCGAATGTTTTCGGGCCGGAGCGGTTTTTCGAGCAGCGCATTCGCCTGCAAATAGACCTGGGCAGCGGCGAGGTAGTTGACCGCGCGCAGGTAGCGGTCGAGTCCATCGTGCGCGATCGCGGTCGTGCGCTCGGGTTTCGCTTTGGCGCTCACAGTCGAGTAACGATGGGCTGGCTTCGTTTTCGTGGTGATGGCGTCTTTCATTATAGTTCGTATGGAACGGGCCCAGGAAAGCCCCGCTAATCAGGATTCACCTCGACCTCAGGCGCTCGGACCGTGAGGACTGAGCAGGGCAACACCCGCAGCAGCCGCTCGGCGGTGGAACCCAGTGTCACGTAGCGCAAGTTGGTGCGCCCACGGGCACCAACGATGATGAGATCGGCTTCAATTTTCCGCGCGAATCCAGCGATACCTTGCCCGTAGCTGGACGCGGCGAAGACATGACAGCATAGTTCCCTTCCTTTGGTTTGGCCCACAAACTCCGCCAGCCGGACCTGGAGCGCGTCAGCATATTGCAGCTTCATCTCCGCTGTTACCTCTCGGAGAGGCGTCCCGTAGTGCCCCGCCAGCAGGAGCGGGTTGAACACATGCAGACAGTGAATTTCGCCGCCTTCCCGGCTGGCCACCCGCCGGGCCTGCTCAACGGCCAGTTGCGCGGTGGCTGAGAAATCCACGCACGCCACAATCTTTCGGAAGGGCGCGGCCCCACCTTCGTTTACGAGCAGAACCTTCGCCGGCGCTTTCCGCAAAAGACTTCCGGCCAGTGTCCCGACTTGATCAGACTGAGACAGATCGCCTCGCGTGCCCGCCACGACCAGCAGGTCGGTCGGAGCGGCTCGGATGAGCCTGAGAATTTCGTCAAGCGGCGAGCCGGTGAGGATGCTGGTCTCGGCGCCACGGCCCGTCGCTTGCACCCACAGATCCAGTTCGTGCGCGGAGGCATGAATCGCTTGCGCCCGGACTTCTTCCACCGGGACGCGCAGAGCATCGGCGAGGTCCGAGACCGCGGACGAATCGACGACGTGCAGCGCCTGGAGCCGCGCGCCGCTCCAACGAGCGATGCGCGCCGCTTGCGCCAGCGCATTTCTGGAACAAGCGGAGAAGTCCACTGCGACGATGATGTTTTTGAGCCGGTCCATAGGTGTATTTGTGTGCGGGACTACTTCACGGTCGACGAGACGCCGGAAATCATTCCCGCGCCCGCACGCAGAGCACCGAGCAAGGCAGTTCCGTCAACAAGCGCTCCGCCGTTGAGCCGAGGAGCATATAGCGCAGGTTGGTGCGCCCCTTGTTGCCCACGATGACGAGGTCGGCCGAGACTTTGCCCGCATACTCTGCGAGGCCATGACCGTAACTGGAGGCATCGTGCAGGATGCAGCGTGCCTCCAGACCATGCGTGTCGCCGACAAACTCGTTGAGCTGCCGTTGCAGCAAATCCCGGTATTGTTTCTTGAAATCAGGGTCGGCTTCAGGCGTTTCCATCCTGTAGTGCAGGCGGTTCCAAGGGCCGTAAAATACGTGCAGAAAGTGGACGCAGCTCTTGTCCTGGGCCGCGACGCGTTTGGCCTGCTCGACCACCTCGCGCGCGGTCGGCGAGAAATCCACGCCCGCGACCACGGTTACGAAGGGATGCGACTGCGCGCCGGCGACCAGCAAGACCTTGGCCGGAGCTTTGCGCAGAACTTTCGTCGCCAGGGTGCCCGCGCCGCGCGTTGCCCCATGGGCACCTTGTGCCCCGAGCACCACCAGATCAGCGGACACTTCGCGGGCGCGCTTGAGAATTTCCTCCAAGGGGATGCCGATGATCACGTCGGCATGGAATTCCTCGAGCGAGTCGGTCTCGCCCAGCCATCGAGTCAGCTCGTTCCGCGCCCCAGACCGGGCGGCACGCCGTTGCTCTTCGACCGGCACTTTCATCGCCTCGGCAAGCTCGGTGACGACCAGCGACTCAACGACGTGCAGCACATGCAGCGTCGCGCCGCTCCACTTGGCCATGCGCGCCGCCTGTTGCAGGGCCGCTTTCGAGCCCTCGGAGAAGTCCACCCCGACCAGAATTGATTTGAGACGATTCATGTGGTTTTGGCCATTTTGGCTTTCATTCGCTGTGGGTCGGATACGCCGAAGCTTGCTTCGGGGATCTTTACTCCACTGGCGGTTGGACGACGAGCAGTGGTCGGCGGCTGGTTGAGATCACCTTCTGAGTGACAGATCCGATAATCCCTGGCGACCATCCTGAATGCCCGTGAGATCCCAGGCAGACAACGTCGGCAGCAAATACTTCCGCCGCCTGGCAAATGCCGACACTGGCCTCGCGATGTTCGACAACCTCGACTTCGGTGAGGATGCCGTGGGCCGCTGCTTCCGCCGGAATCAGAGCACGCAGTTTCTTCAAGGCAATCTGGACGTGTCTGCCATGCCGTGTTTTGAAACGCCGGTCCGAAGGGCCCTGCAGATACTGCCCCCGTGGCAGTTCGTGGGGATGCATCACATGCAAGAGCTGGACCGTGCCGCCGCCGCGCACCAAGGAGTAGGCGTGCGCGATCGCCAGACTGCCCAGATCGGAGAAATCGGTCGCGACAAGCACGCGCCGCACCGGCCGGGCCATGCCGGCTCCACGTTTCTCCCGCGTGGAAAGCGGAACCACCGCTACGCTCATCTTCGCACCGTGAAGCAATCCGCGCGAGACCGATGAATGCCACAACCGCTCGAAGCCGCGATACTGGTGCGAGCCGACCACGATGAGATCGGCCTTTTCTTCGGTGGCCATCGCCACCAAGCGGGCATCCGGCCGGCCCCAGTTGCCCTCGATCCGCGAACGGAAGGGAGTATCGCCAAGCAATTCGGCCACCCGCGCCGTCAGGTCGCGTTCAAGGACGGTCTGCACTGCGGGCGGATTGCCCTCCAGCGGCAGCGGGCCGCCCCCGCCCAGTCGGGTGCGTTGTTCGGGCGGCCAGTCCACGTAACCGACCACAACCTCGCACGGGCCGATGGCCTGCAGTTCCTTCACCCAGCGCAGGGCGGCCTCGGAGGTGGCCGTGAAGTTGAATGCGACGAAAACCTGCAAAGATCGTTCGCCGCGCGTCCACGCCATAAACGGCGCGGCGTCGCGCACCACCAGGGTCGGCACGGTCGCCCGTTGCGCCGTTCGCTCGGACACGCTGCCGAGCAGCCAGCGCGCGGCGGCACGTTTGCCCAGCGACGACACCACCACCAGCCGATGCGACCCGGCCTGCACCCGCTTGACCATCTCCTCGTCGGCCGAACCGTTCAAAAGTGACTCTTGGACCACGGTCCCCTGGCGCCGAAGGCGTTCCGCTTCCATGCGCAGATCCTCCCGCGCCGCCGGATACTTCGGGATCGCGCTCACGTGGACAAGTTCCAGCGTGGTTTGCAGGCGTTGCGCCAGCACGGCGGCGACGTCTGCCGCGTGCCCGGCGTTGGGCGAAAAATCCGTGCCGCAAAGCAGGCGCGTCGGCTTTGACGCGGGAGGGGTTGGTTTCGTTGATTTCATTTTTGGGCTTGAAACTGGGCTGTTGGATCTAGTGGGCAGGAAATGAATCGGCGGATGCGGGACGGCTGGGGGCGTATTCCAATCGAGCCGCGAAGGTCAGAGAAGTTACAATTGTCGTGAGCCGCGAAGGTCGGGATAGGCGGCGGTTTGTAGACTGGGAATTGGCTCGTGTGACGAAGATCAATTGAACGCCTCCAGCAGGTGCAGGGCATCGGAGCGGTGCCGGTCACGACCGGTCGTCCTCCCACGGTTCACCTCGTGCGACCCGGAGTTTCGCTAGTGCCGACTCCAAAGCCGCCTGCGCGGTCCTAAAGGCGGCTCCGTTGGGACCGAATTTCTCCAAGTCACCAATGCTGAATTCACCTCCGATACCGCCTGGCGCTTTCCCCGATTACATGATGAGCGTGGCGGAAACTTAGACATCACGGCGGGTTTCTCACCACTTCCACTGAGCAAGGCGCGCAGGCCGCCACAGCGAACACCTTTCTTTCCCGGATGCTTCCTCCCGGGCGAGCTCTGCCATGCATGCCGAGGAAGACGCAGTCGGCCTCCCAAGCCTTCGCATGCCGCGCAAGCTGTCTGGCGAAGTCTCCCTCGAATATCAGCGTGTCAACACACAGGCCCGCCTCACAAAGCCTGTTTCGGCACGTCTCCACAAGTCGGCAGGCGCGTGCATCGGCTTCGGCCCCATGTTGGTGCTTCCACGCCGTCGCGAATGACTTGGTCGAAGCTCGCGCCGCATCCAGCCTCGCATCAACGACGGTGGCCACCTGAAACTCCGTCGTCGCCGGCCACGCACGGCCCGACACGGCTTCAAGCACCGTCTCATCGGCGGCCGAACCATCCACCACCACGATGATCCGCACACACGCTTTAACAGACCGGTGGCACGGACGTGCAATGCGGATAGAACAGGGAACGTCGGCAAAAACCCTCCGGGCGACACTGCCCAGAAGCATTCGTTCGCAACACGATTGTCCGTGGGCACCCGTTACCACCAGGTCCGCCTCCCACTCGGCGGCCCTGCCGAGGATCCCGCAAGCGGGAGAATCCGACGCCGCCACAGCCTCCACGTTCCAACGAGGGAACAAGCCCTGTAATCGGGAGCAGGCCTGTTCTGCCAGGCGGTGGCTCCACGATTCCACGGCATTGGAGACCGCCTGTTGCGCCGGGCGCGTCGCTCGCGCTAAGCGGCCGACAACCTCGGGTCGCGCCTGCTCGGCCACGGAAAGCACGAGCACCTCAAGTTCGTCGGGGAGTCCCGCACGGGACAAATCCGCCAGCGCAGCATCGGCCCCAGCAGACCCATCGTAGGCGACAAGGATTCGTTTTGCCACGTCGCTTTGCCGTGTGCTTCCGGCATCAGGCCATTTTCCGACCTTTTGGTTGGCTTGGTTTGGTTGCATGGCTTACGCTCCTGCCTTGGGCATGAGACGCGCGTCTCCCTTCGTCTGCCAGCACACCGCCCGGAGCAGAGGAGCATACAGATCGTCCTCCGGCTTGATCCGAAGCGATTCCAGTTCCGCATCAGAAGGGCCTCTCTCTTGGAACACGACAAATGGCAGATCGCTGAGCACTGCGAGCGGCGTCTGTTCGTTTCCCTCGCCCATCGTCAACACGGCGGCCACCGCCAGCGCGTCCGCCACATTCACACGCGTCATCCGGAGGGGACGGCCGAATAGATCCGGCGTGCCAACATAATCGTTGAGGGCGTGAAATCCGCTATGCGCCAGGGCAATTCCGTTCACGCCGCAGCGCAGCGGGGCCGTGGTGCTGTCCGTAATAACGACGCCCACGTGCCTCCTCGCAAAACGCTCGCACAGGAAGGACCGGACGGCATTGGCGGTCTGCTGCGCGTCCGACGGCCAAAGAATGTAATGATCGTTGGCATTCGACTCATCGATGCCGGCCGAGGGGATCAGTCGGAGGTCTTTGATGGTCAGAACAACATGGTGCTTGCTGGCGCCGGCCGAGAGAAACCACTCCGCTTCACTTTCGATCAACGCTTGTTTCTGGGCCGTCTCACACTCAACAAATCGACCCTCGCAAATCGATACAAGTTTGGACGTGATCGCCAGCACCGATCCTTCCTCCAGTTGCCCGACATAACGATCCAACAGCCCGAGAAGATCCTGTCTCGCGATGGGAATGCGGCTGGTCTGAATGGATCGAACAATCATCAGACAGGAGACTCCTTGTCTGAAAAAGTTCGCACGCTGTGGATCGGCTCCGCAGCCAAAGCAGGTTTACCGCCGCTTTCGTTTTCAACCGCACGGACATGCGCCAGCGCTTTGAGCGAACACCGTGAGAAATCCACGCCGACGACAATGCTTCGGAGCTGGTTCATGGCGTCAGGGAAGGTTTTGATCCGTCGCACCTAACCCCAAGCGCTTCGCTGGTCCGATTCAGCGCGGGATTGGAATCCGCTGCGCCACGGGCGCGGGGTAGAATATTTTTGAATCGCTTCATGCGGGTGCCTCCAGCGGTATCAGGGTGCGGATGTGTTGCTTGAGTTCCGCCAATGTGATTGCCGGGCGGCTTCCGTTTTTCGTTGGATATAACAACAGGGTATTCATGTCCTTCGGGGCATCAGTTTGCGGCGGGATTGTGGTAAAGCGTGTGAGGGAGTTTGTCGGCGATGCAGGCGAACCGCATGGTCGGTCATTGCGCGGATGATTATTTTGGATTGGACCGACCGTGATTCGCGGATGGAACGCGGGCGCGGCATGCCCGCAGGCGCACCCCCGCAGGCTTACCGCGGAAGACAGCTTGCAGGTCGTATCGGTGAAGGCGCGAATCCTCTTCGTTACCACCCGAGCGCGGGACCGGGCTTAAGGTGAAGCTACCCAGCGAAAACTCGAAACTCTCCGGCAGCGGCCACCGCCGCCGCCAAGTCGCGCACGACCGACGGGTGGCAAACGACACAACCAGCGCACGCCGCACCGCGCTGACGCGCTGCAATACATCGGCAAGTGACTCGATATTCCGATTAGAAAACGCTCCATCGCGCGCGAGGCAGAGCAGCACAAGGGTATCAGCGCACGACCCACGCAGTCGTTCGTCCAATCCCAGCGGGTCAAACTCCCGCGCAAAATAGATCGGCAGACAATTGCGCAGTCGGTTGGCCCCACCCGGCCAGCCCAGCCATAATTGGAAACCCCGCTTCAACCCATCCGCATCGAAATAGATGATGACCAGTCCATCGAACTGATGGGCATAGAGCGACATCGGCGGGTCGCTTTGTCGATTGGGCCTGTGGTGTTTCATACTTCGTATACGCGACACGGTTGTTTGGTCGGACTCACACCTGAGCCGACGAGCAGGACCGGCGATTTTCCGGACCATGCACGAGCTGCGTGTCCTTGTGTCGTCCGTGCAGCTTGGCCTTTCGCCGCTCAATCTGTCTTTTCAGGTTCTTGAGCACCTTGTGCCAGACCGCCTGAATCGTGTGATCTTTCGCGGTGACGTGGATGTCGGGGCCGGCAATGGCGAGATGCACATGTGCTTGCATTGCGGGTGAGGCATCCGCGATGCGTTCCAGCCGCACGTCGGCAGCCGTGATGACGGTCAATGTTTGAAGTTCGCGCAATCCAGCCTGTAACCAGGCGCGCAAGCTGGGGCGGGCCGAGAATCCTCTGAATTGGATCTGGGGAACCATGGAGGGGGAATACGGACGGGGGATGTTATTCATATGCGTTGGCATAAAGAGTAGAGCGGGGGTTTAATGGGGAATGGCGGCTTTTCGTATGTTTGCGACAACTGCAACCTCAGCCATTTTGTTGAGCGGCGGTTCAATTGCGCTGCCTCCCGGTCAGCAGCGGCAGCAGGTGCCAGAGGAAATAGATCAGCGACGAGATGAATGCAGCCACATACGTCCAACCGGCCGCGTTCAACACCTGACTCACGGCAGCCCGCTCCGGGCCGGCCTGAATGAAGCCCAGCTGGTCGAGGGCGAGTTTGGCGCGGCGCGAGGCATCGAATTCGACCGGCAGCGTGATGAGGTTGAAGGCCATCATGACGCCCCACGCCACCGCCATAATTAGCAGGCTGGTCTTCGGGGCGAGCAACCCGGTGAAGGCACCCAGCAGCGGTATCCACAGGACCAGTTGGCTGGCGAAACCGGTGACCCCCACCGCCGCCATGCGCCATTGCAGCGGGGCGTAAGCCAGCCGATGCTGGATGGCGTGGCCGCACTCGTGCGCCGCCACCCCCAGCGCCGCGGCTGACTTGCCGTGATAGTTGGCCGAGGAAAGGACCAGGCGCTTGCGCCGCGGGTCGTAATGATCGCCCAGCAGTTCCTCGTGCTCGACGATGCCGACGTTGGTGATGCCGGCCTGGCGTAAAATCTCATGCGCCGCTTCCGCGCCCGTGTAACCAGACTGGACGGACGTGCGTAGGTGCCGGGCATAGGTGCGCTTCACGTGCCATTGGGCCAGAAGGCCAATCGCCAGAGTGAGAAGGAAGACGAGGACGAGGGGGATCATGTGATCTTAGCTTTTTGTGGCCGGATTCATTTTTCGCAGCGCGGTCATGGATTTCCTGATCGCACTGAACTCAGACTGGGCAGGATACCGGACCGAGGTGACTGCGGGACGCGTTTTCTAGGCGTCGGAGCGGGTGCTTGGCTTCGCCAGCGTCTGGCCCAGAGAAAACCAACCGCCAGTATCGCCAACCCGGTGGATAGCACGAGGAAGCCCCGTGTGGGCAGCACAATGAGCACGATGCCCAAGGCCAGCAGTGTGCCGCCCATCACGGCGACCACGATACGCCTGTTATGCTTCATCGCTGTCATGTGGATGCGGTGAGCAGGTGACGCTCATTGGAGGACGGCTGCGGAGACGCAGGCGCGGCGACTTTCAGCACCGAGTTCAATCCGCCAAAGGGATTGGCAATGGTCTCGCCAGCCTGCGGATCAGGCCTCCACTCGCCATCCACCACCAGACAGTATTCGTAGTCTCCGGGCGACAACATCAGGTTTTTCACCCAACGCCCATTCCCCAAAGGAACCATGGGCGAGACGCCCGGATGCCAGTCGTTGAAGGTTCCGGCGATACAAACGGACTTGGCTTCCGCAGCCGTGAACTCGAAATGAACTAACTGCGTCTTCACTTTGGTGGGCCTGTTCAATTTGCCTCTTTGTGCGGTGGTAGTGCTCATAGTTGTTTATTCCTGGGCTCGGGGGGTTGTGGCCGTTCGCGATTGTGCAGACCGGATCAGCGCCGCCAGCATCAGCGCCGAAGCGGCCAGCATCGCAGTAATCAGAACTGCCGCGAATTGCTTCTCCGGCTGACCAGCGAACACCGCCAGCCAACCCACGCTCGCCCGCCACACGAAGACGGCGGCGAGCATGCCGGTGGTGATGAGCGCCGCCTTGAGGCTCCAACGCACGCCTCTCGCTCCCAGCACGCCCCACACGATCGAGAGTGCGCCAAAAGTGCCGCCGGCCATCAACGCCGTCTTCGCCTTTTCCGGGTTCGACCAGTAGCCGGCCAGCCCCA
>VFQQ010000472.1_pt1 | contig 78976 bp, 132 predicted proteins | sample 3512341 | NCBI WGS metagenome assembly VFQQ01 (sample SAMN10412373, study PRJNA504923) | tailings metagenome | isolation source: Relicate 2 Philex TSF1 revegetated site | place: Philippines: Tuba, Benguet | collected 2017-08-29
CAGCGTGGCGGCGGCAGCTGGCGCCCGTAGTCGTACTTTGGGGCGAACAGACATCGGGGCAGGAAGCAGCGGGGGCCCCAGGCACGCTGTGCCAGCAGCACCGCCGCCTGCAGCGCCACCCAGCCCGCTAGCGCGGCGCACATGCGCGGGTCGGGCTGCACCCGCAGCAGGTTGGAGGGGCAGCCGTAGAGGTAGAGGGGCAGGGCCAGGCGCGCCACGCTTGTGCCCAGCACAAACTCGGGCTTGAGGGGCTGGCGCACGTCGCCGCGCACGCACAGCACGATCTGGGGCACCCAGAACGAGAAGAAGCCAAACAGCAGCACGGGGAAGTGCCTGCGCAAGGGGCAGGGCAGATGAGCAGGAGGAAGGTTCAGTGCAGGGCTTGGAAAGAGTGGCAAGACAGGCGCAGCATGGAGAGCATGGGGTTGGGCAGCCCTGCGCCAGCAATCACCGCCCAGCATGCCCCGCCGCAGGCTGCTTGCCTGTACGGAGCAACCCACACCCCACCACGACAACACAGCACCTGCTCCCTGCCTAGGCTCACCGCTGCAGCTGGTAGGTCAGCAAAATGCCGCCCAGCAGCCCAGCATAGAAGCGGGCGTAGAGCAGGGAGGCGTCGCGCTGCGCTGTCCACGAGTCGGAGGAGCCGCGCCGCGCCCGGCTCACAGTCAGCAGCAGCCGCATCTCAAACACCGAGAAGATGACTGCAGGGGGAGGGGTGGCGGGTGCCATGTGGGAAGGTGGATGCCATGTGGGCACAGCACAAGTGGGCGTGGGCAGCAGCATGCTTGCAACACAGACGAGCAGCAGGGCGTTGCCACACAAGCATGATGCCTCCCAGCCGCAGTACAACAGCTCACCAAACTGCATGAGCGCGATGGTGCCGAAGCTGTGCAGCAGGCTGTCCACCACCACGCCCAGCGTGAGGTGCACCAGGCACAGGTAGGCGTCCAGGATGGCCTGCGGGCAGGCAGGCCAGTGCAGCAGCGGTGAGCAGCAATGGACGACGCGGGCAGGGTGCCCCACTACCTGTGTACAATGCCCCTCTCTCGAACAAGGCATTATCAGGTTGCACGGCTGATCTGAGATCATTATAGCCAGCTGAATCCCCGCCCCAGCCGACGCCCACCTGGTGTGCTAGGGTGAGGAGGGAGACGCGGGCCGCCAGCGCCTGGGTCGTCACCGACTCCATCTGCCGCACCAGCAGCAGGACCTGGAGGAAGCCCATGGCGGTGACCATCAGCGTGTAGTTGACCTGCAGTACATGGGGGCATGGGTGGGAGGTTTTAGCTGGTTGACATGCTGCAGGGCCAGGAGGGGAGATTGGAAGCTCTGCATTGCGCACCCATGCAGCGGCTGCACAGACATGACCAACCACACCACATCTCCACTCCGCAAGGCATGCTTTGCTTAGTTGCCAAACATCCAAGGCAGACCGCTCACCGCCTTGCTGTAGTACTCGTCCACCTTGATGGGTGCCAGGGCCAGCGCGAGGCGGATGCCGCACTCACGGCTTGATAGCGCACCATGCAGCAGCGCGCTGGGAGCACTCGCCTCGCGGCCAGCCTCCCAGCCGCCGCTGCTGTCGGCATCGTGGCCATCACCCTGCCCACTGTCTGCCTGCCCGGGCACAGGGCTGCCACTATGGGAGGCTGCAACGTCTCTCCTGCCGCCGCTGCCGCTGCGCCCGACCTTGTGCCGCAGGGGCTGCACCGGGTCTGCCGCATCAGGCGCCACCGGCTGCGCCATGACTAGATCCAGCACAAACGAGCAGCGCTGCCAGCTGGCCTGATTCCTGTAGCGCCCCGCCTGCTGCTCCGCTGCTTCGGCAGCCTCATCGCCGCCGGTCCCCCAGCGCCGGCGGGTGCGTGCTTCCAGCAGTGCTGTGTGCACCCCTAGCCCGCCATGTGCTGTGCTACCGCTGCCATCGCCGCCACTGTCCTGCTCACCCAGGCCCCAGCGTGGGTACAGGCTGAGGGAGGCCGGCAGGCGCAGCGGCTGCGCCGGCTCAGCCACAGCCATCAGCTTGCCTGCTGCCGGCACGTAGACACCCTGCAAGAAAGGGCCCAGGCAGGTGGTTGTGTGCAGCCTGGTAAACATTCCTCGCCAGAAGCATGCAGGTGCTGCTTAGACCAGGGCGGCTGCAGACGAGCAGCAAGTGCAAACACAACAACACAGCTGCCATTCTAGCCAGGTTGCACGGCCACAGATCAGGTCAGTGCAGGCCACCCACCGTGAGGCTGAGCAGCAGGTCTCCAGACGACACGTACTGCCCGCCGCGCAGCACCATCTCGCCATCCACCCCATACACGCCGCCCTGCAGGGGGAAGGGGCGGGTCATGGCATGTCAGCAGGGAAGAAATAGGTGAAGGGTCGTGGCATGTTGACATCAGGACAGCACAGGAGCGGCACAGCTAGCAGGTGTACACAAATGGCACGGCCGTCCTGCAGATCAGCTGCAATTCCAAGCAATGTGACACCCAACAGGTAGAGACCAGCAGCGCTCGGGCAGACCATGCACAACACCAAGTCAATCACCTGTCCGCCTCCCACATGGCGCAGCTTGAGCACCGTGACGCCGGCGCCCTGCTGCAGGGCGGCGCCACCCAGCGCCAGCTGCTGCGGCCAGGCCATCTGCGTCCACTCGCCGCGGAAGGTGCCCGTGATGTTGAGCTGCGCTGCGCTGCGCTTGGGCCAGAGCCGCCGGATCTCACGCAGGCCGCGGCGTGCCGTCTCGCCCAGGCGCCGCTGCAGCCCGCCGGCGACCGCGGCGCCAGCGCTGGCACCGCCCCAGGCACCGCGATCTGATTCCGCGGGGCCCTCCAACCCCGCCAGTGCGCCGCCCATGGCGGCCAGCAGGAGGAGGGCCGCCACCCAGGGGTGGCAAGGTCTAGGCATGGGGTTGTCAGTGGTGGGCTGCCGCTGCCATGGTTGAGGTTGGTTTGAGGTGTGGAGTGCAGCTAGGGGGTCGCGGGGCGGGGCCGAAAGCCGCCCTGGAAGGGTACCTCTGGCCGGGGCAGAACAGAGGCTTTGGGGACTGTGACCCTTCCTAAAGACGTGAATCTGAACTTGCAATAGGCAAGAAGTCAGATCGCGCTCAACAGAGTGCGCTTCGCGATGGGCCGGGTGGCGGCGCCACGTGGGCGCAGGCAGCGCCCCAGGCGAAGTGTGCCAGCGTTGTTCCGGTGCCAGGCAGACAGATCCCTGTTGTACACGCCACAGGGTGTTCACGATCATGGTGCCGGGGATGCATGACTATCCTACAGCTGCACCAGTCGTGCAGTGGCGGCGGTGGTGGCGGCACGGCGAGCGGCAGCGGCGACAGCACGGGCCCTTGCAAAGCGGCCCCGTTCACCTGTTGCATTCCAGCCTTCGTGTGCTGATCTTTCAGGTTCAATTCGGCGTAGCAAGCAGCGATGGCCGAGGCAGCAGCAGCAGCGGAGGGCGGGCCCACCGTGCAGCCCCTGGTGGTCGAGTATGACCCCGTGACGGGTGAGATCCATGTAGACAGGCCGGCCCGATCGCCCGATGCCCCTGCTGCCCACGGGCGATGGCGACCGGCAGTCGGGGCCCTTGCAGGGCGCGTGGGCCTCCTGAATAAGCAGCGCTAGGTGCCCACAGATCGCTGCGACGCTCGGCAGGACGTCCGCACACAGGCCTGCATACAAACGCGCCGCCGCCGCTGCCGCCGCTTGCCCGGCTTTTGCCTGCGGCAAAACATCACGCAGCTGTGCATGCTGCCCTTCTCCCACCCTCACCAGGCGTGCCGTCCGAGTTCAATGAGAACCTGCCCAAGGATAGCGAGGAGTACAAGCGGTGGAAGGCGTCACGAGAGGCGGGCGTGTCGGGCGCCATGGCAGGCCTCACTGTCGGCGAGGGCGGCGCAGCAGCGGGCGGCGAAGGCGGTGCACCAGCAGCAGCAGCGGCCGCGGCGCCAGCGCCAGAGAAGAAGCAGGGCAGCAAGAAGAAGAAAGGAGGCAAACCAGAGGTGAGGCGGCTGGCGGCTGATGAGGTTCGCATGCCCAAGGTTGCTGCTTCCCCAGCGCTTTCTGCCGAGCCTGCATCCCCAGCTCGCGTGCCTGGCCTGCCCTTGGGCTGAGCTGGGCTCCTTACACGCGCCGCCATCCCCGCACTTGCAGGTGGTACTTGAGCGCAACACGCGGAACAAGAAGAAGTGTATCACCACGGTCAGCGGGCTGGACGCATTTGGCATCAAGCTGGGCGAGGCGTCTAAGCTGTTTGGTGAGCGGGGGCACTCAAGGGCTGTTGATGCTGTGACATGTTGGACCGATTGAGACTGCTGAAATGCTGCGGTTGTGGCTTGCGGGAGGCAAGCTGGCGCTCACACCGCTGTCTGCAGTCGAGTTGTGTGCAGCCGCTTTGTGTTGCTCTCCTGCCCATGATCGCTCTGTGCTCTCCACCCCGCCGTGCCGCAGGCAAGAAGTTTGCGAGCGGTGCGAGCATTGTGAAGAACGCAGAGGGCAAGGAGCACATCGACTGCCAGGTGGGGGGCTGAGGGTGGCGGCCGGCAGTGGGTGGGTTGTGTGCCAGACCAGGTCCGGCAACAGCTCGCAGGAATGCAGCAGTGGGTGTGACGGAGGGCAGGCGGGTCAACTCTAGAACAGGCCCAACTGGAGCCATATTGTTCCTCCCCGAGTCCTGCCCTCTGCCCCCCTGACCCCCCATCTCCCGCCCCTCCATCATTTGCCTCTCAACTCCCATCCCCCCGCTCCTCCCCTGCAGGGCGACTTCCTGGACCAGGCTGCGGAGCTGATTGTGAAGCAGTGGAAGGAGGTGAAGAAGAGCGACGTGTTCTACATCGACAGCAAGAAGAAGGTGCCCTACTGGCCAGACGCGGCAGAGGAGGAGGCGGCATGAGCGGGCGGGTGCTGCCGCTCGGCGCCGACAAAGTTGTGGCAGGCATGCCCCAGCCTGACGCAGCGTGCACCCTTTAAAACTCAACTGCCTCCGGTTATTATGCTGGTTGTTACACGGTTCACTGGCAGGTCGCAGTGGTACATGAGAAAAGTAGGTTCGGGGCATCGGTGTGGGCTGAGAATAGCAGCGGTGTCTGAATCGCAGCAGCAGATGGAGGCTGCCGCAATGCATGCAGGCATGCAGACAGGAGTTGTGACTGAGCTTAAACGGCAAAAAGGAAAAGGTGTGCTGTGCAGCTGGTTGCTTTATCGAGCTGTGCAGGCGGCAGCATTCATTCGGCTGCCATCAAAATAGCGTGTGCGCAGTTATGGCGCAATGTTCATGGGTACATCTAGCTGGCGTCCGGGTGCCATGAGCGCCAGGAGCCAGCAAACTTTGGTTAGTCGTGGGGCATCATCCAGCATGCTAAAACAAAACGTGTGTGGGCGCTTGCAACTTGCTTGCATGGTGCCTCAGCACGCCGGCAATCCGCCAAAAGCATGGCAGCTAGCTCTACTGGGTCAGGCCCCGCTCGCTGGCCACGCGGTACACGGCGCCGCAGATATGCCTGCGGGCAAGGACACCAGCAGATGCGCAGGGTTAGAGGCGCCCGCAGGTGGGTGTGCTACTTTCGGCCCGCTGCTGCTGCTGTTGGAAACCAAACTCAGGCGGACATCAAGCATCTAGCCAGGGTGCCGACGGAGGCAGCACCGCCCCATAGCCCCATAGCTCACTACTCACCCCTCTGCGTCGATGCGTGGCACCGCCTTGACGCCGCGCCAGTGGTGCGTGGCCGTCTGCACGCTGCTGGGCACAAAGCTCAGCAGGTGGCCGGGCAGCGGGTGCTCGCCGCGGATGACCCAGCCCTTGAAGCCTGCAGAGGAGGAACGCAGGGTGGGGCTGGAGGTGGGTTTGTGAAGCTGCAAGGCATGCCAGAGGTGGCAACGTCAATGTAATGCCCTGGCCCGCGGCCTGCAGGACTGAGAAGGGCAAGAGACGGATGCAGTACGATCCTCAGCAGCACCAACCGCACAAGCCTTGCCTGGGCTGTGGCACAGCGTGGGGTCGTGGCTGGCATAGAGCGTGCCCGCGGGGAAGGGGGAGGCGGTCGGGTTGCAGCCTGCGGGTGTGCCATGGGGGCATGAGAAGGGAGGGCTTCTCAGTCAGCCAACTCCTCTACTGAGAGGACGACAGGGCAGCGCAGCATCATCAATCAGATGAATCAACAAACTTTTGGCAAGCATTCCCCACTCAAACTCCCAGCAAACCAGCCAACCGTCAGCCTCACCATCCAGCTTGTCTGGGTGAGTGCCAAACACGAGGCGGTTGTCGTCTGCAGCAGCAGCAGGCAGAGTGCAGTCAGCGCAGCGTGGAGTGGGGGCTAGCTCTTGAGCTGAGCAGCACGTGGCAGGCAAGCTCAGCCAGCAAAGCCTGGTGGGGCGAATGCCCATTGCCTCACCAGCAGGCCAGGCTCCGCACCCACAACCATCCTGCTGCTCACCGGTGACGCCCCAGAACAGCGGCTGCACGCCCTCGGCATCCCGCGCCGCCCAGACGCGCTTGGTCAGGCTGTCGTACAGCACAAAGGCAAAGCTGCCCTGCAGGTGCGGCGAGGCAGGGCAGCAGATAGGGGTGAGGAATGTTCACATTGAATGGCATTCACAGCATACATCGATGGCATTTGCACACCCAGGCCCAGGCATGCATGCAGCTACAGGTGCAGCAACATCCCTCTGACCTGGACGCGGCTCAGCGCGCGCAGCGCCGCCTCAGTGATATCGTCCATGGAGGCGTGGCCGCTGAAGGAGTCGTAGAACTGCAACGATGATGGGGAGGCACAAGGAGAGAGCTGGCTGAGAATTAGCACCAGCTGGGCCTGCCGGCATGCATCACCGCCTTGCCCTGCGCTCCTGCTGCAGCAGCCAGCAGCTGCCTGAAAGCTTGCAACCCTCACTCAAGCCCGCGGCCTCCCCTCAGTCTCACCTGCACCAGCCAGGTGGCGTCGTCCTCCACAGGCAGCGGCTCGCCCCGCACAAACGCGTCGTGGTGCTCCGCAACCTGGTTGTGCCCCGGCCAGGCTGCAGCGGCGCAGGAGGCAGGACATGTCGGGGCTTGAAGGGCGATGAGGGAGCAGCGGTGCGCATGCAGAAATAGACCAGCACATACTGGGTGCCTGGCAACTGCAGACTCTGTGGCCGCCCTGCACAGCGCATGTGCAGCCCAAGTTGCTGAGCGCATTCGCCCCACCTGCAATCTCTCCAGCGAACACCGCGCACACGTGGCCGCGCACGACTGCATGGCAATACGGACTGCGTTCAAAGACGCAGCCCACATGGCCGTCAAGTGACACCGTGTCCCGCACACGCGCGTCGCACTGCTCCATCACCGCCGCCACAGCCTTCTTGCAGGCGGCTTCATGCCGGGCGGCTGCCTCCGCGTCAAACAGATCCTGCACTTGAAGGTGGGGAGGGGGTAATAGTGAGCCACGCTGTTTCAGGCAGCGATGCCAGCGAAGGGGAGGCCAGCAACCCAAGTTCGCACCTGCTCGACTTGAGCTCTTGAGATGCCACGCGGCAAGGCGCGAGTTGACTCGCCCACGCCCCCAACCGCCCCCAAGGCATACACCACACCACACCTCACCGCACCGCACCTGGTGCACCAGGTCCTTGAACTCCAGGCCCACAGGCGGGCGCGCCAGCTCCTCAGGCGCGGTGAAGAAGAACTGCGGTGGGGTGGGGAGCGAGGGTTGGGGCACGGCGGGGGCAGGTTTGTGGTCTTGAGCGGTGCAGGCAGGGAAGGACTCCAGTAGCATGGAATGAATGCGCATCCATGTGTTACAGAGCACCGCAAAATCATACCTATGTACAAGAAACCTGTGTGGCTCACCGTGTGCAGCGCCATGGCTGGCTCTGCTGCTCAGCAACGATTGGCTGGTATCAGATGCCAAACAGGCCGCTGGCTATGCCTTTTCTGGCTGGGAAGCTTGCAGGAGAGCCCCTTGTGTCTGCTGTATGGCTTGGTTGCTGCACCTGCAGGGCCAGGATCTCACAGGGCTCACAAACCTGCCATCTGCCAACGCGCCTGTGGCCCGGGTGCGGCGGCGGCGGCGCCTGCCGCCAGCTGCCGTGCCGGGGGCCTGCTCGTGCTGCCGTGACCCAAACCCCGCGCTTGCAGTGTCCCTCCCATCTCTTTCACGCGCCCGAGAGGCCGCCACGGCACTCAACAAGGGCGCCGAGACGGGTGTGCACGCGGCGCACGGGGGTGCAAGCGGAGGGCGATGAGAGGGTTTGTTGGTGTCGTAGGGTGCGTGAGAACTCAGATCGACAGGCCGCAGCCCAGGCCAGCGAGATCTGGCATCCTGCTGCTGTGCTGCGACGGCGCCCAAGGCGCCGGCCGGCCGATGCTATACTTCTTGCAAGCAGCCGACACGCACTGTTCCACTCGTGATCGGCCTCTCCTGGTCCCATGCGCGTCTACACAACATGCCAGCGTTGCTTTGGCTGATATCAGCCCAACAGAAGCAGTCAGTGTGCTGTGGTGTGCAGTCTGCAACTCGCACCGGGCCAAAGGGCCACGGGCGCCGGCGCCACGAGGTGTGTTCATCGGATCGTGTAGTGCAGCTCGGGCGGCAGCAGCGCACGCTGCGCCAGCTGCGCCGCCCGCCGGTTGCGCCTGCACAGCTCGCTCAGCTCGTCCACGGCCTGCTGCAGCACGCGCTCGTCGCGCTGGCTCAGCCCGCCCGCCACCACCTGCAAGCAAGTGTGGGCGCATGGGTGAGTTGGAAAGGCCAGGTGGGAGCAGCAAAGCTGGCAAACCCCGCACCGTGCAGATCCATGCGAGCTCCCTCCGCCTCGAGGCACAGGGAACCACCGCCGCACAACGGCAAGCAGCCATGGCCCTGCCATCAGGCGCACCTGCTGGCAGGCGGTCATGAAGCGCTGCTTGTCTGCTGATGTGGCGGCCTCGTCAGGAATGCCCGCCAGCGCCTCGCCCACCCACTGCAGCCCGTTCTGGTTGGTGACCTGCGCAGCCAGGGAGCACGTGGAGTAGGCGAACCAGAGGGTGATGCTGGCCGTGGCCGTTTGCTCGGCTGCTAGTTCAGCACAATTGGCCCAACGCGTCTGCTGTTGCTGCCCACCGCCCATCAATCAGCAGCCCACCAGCGGCAGCCCCACCTTGAGCACTGCATACAGCACATCGGTCAGCTCGGCCAGGCGGTTGGTGGGCAGGGCACCCACTGCTCCCGCCAGCACCAGCCGCACCTGCGAGCAGGCAGGGAGGGGTGGTGGTGGGTGGTGGGCAGGATGGGACGGGAGCAGCTGTGCATGGCGTGGATGCAGACGCTTCAGTGGCTGCCTGCAAGCAACACCAGACATCGGGACCAACCCCAAACTTCCCTCAACATCCACCTCGCCGCCCATACACAGCCCCCCAAGAAGCCTCACCAGCAGCGGGGCACGCGGCGCGAGCGCGGCCTGCAGCCCCTGCACCGCCTCGGGCGCCACGGCTCGGTGTGTGGCGGGGTCCAGCAGCCGCACCACAAAGGCCAGGATGGAGCAGCAGGCCTCTCGGTGCTGCACCAGCAGCCCTGCCAGTGCTGTGTCCAGCAGCACGCTGAGCAGCTGCGGCGTGAGCAGCAGGCGCGGCGCGTACGACAGCGCGCGTCCCGCCAGCAGGAACGTGTCGTCCGCCACGTCAGGGTGGTCCGACACGTCCCGCAGGCTGCGCAGCATGGCGCACGAACCCGCCATCATGCGGCTGAACATGCCGCCTGCAAGGGGTGGGGGTTGGTGGGGTGGTGGGCGACAAGGGTGGCTGGGTGTGCAGCAGGGGCACGCCTTGCATGGAGCGTGAACAGTGCTGCAGAGCAGCCGCAGTCATAAGCACCCCACACCGCCCCACTCCTTCCACACCAGGCCTCTCACTCACCCAGCTCCAGGTCGCGAGCCGGCTCATCCCCAAACGTCTTGATCAGCTCGCTTGCCACATACAGGAAGCAGGGCTGCCGGCTGACCTCAAACCGCTGCGGCAGCGAGGCCACCAGCAGCGGCACCGCCGCAGCCGCCGCCTTGCCGGACGAGCGCACGGCGTAGCGTGGTGCACGGCAGATGCGCTCTATTGCGGCCGCATCACCAGTGAAGCGGTCTGGAGGAAGAGGCCAGGGTGGAGGTATCGGTGGAGGGTTTGAGGGTTGGACAGGCGGACTCTTGCATGGGTTGTGCCCCTGCAACACAACACTCAGCTCCTTGGCTGCTGCACTCAGCCTTTTAACTTTGCCCAGCCACCTGCCCCAATGCGCAGGCCTGCCGCCCACCTAGCGCTGCCTCTATCCAGGGCCAGAGGCGGACCAGCGCCTCGGCCACGTCAGCTGGATCCTTCACCGCCCTGCGTGAGATGCGCAAGGGGTGGGTTGGATTGATCAGACGCCCTCAGGTGCTCTGGCTGCCATTGAGCTGAGCTGAGCTGCGAGCAGGAGTGGCACAAGACTTCCAGCTGCAAATGCATGCCCAGGCAGGCGCAATCACGGCTAGCCAGGCACCCTGCCTGCTCTTGCCTGAAGATGGTCGTCACCCGCTCCATGAGCGGTAGCACCAGCCGCACATCCGGCTGCTGCTGCTGCGCCGCGCCGCCGGCGGTGGGCGTGCCTGGGGCCGACCCCGGGCTGCCCACTGCTGCTTGCTGCAGGATGCCCTGCGCAGTTGTGAGCAGGGTGCGCGTGTGAGCCAAAAGATTGAGCCAGTGTGTTGACTTGCATTCACCCACAACTGCAGCCCGGCAGGCAGGGCAGCCTTGCTGCCCCAGACACAGCGCCCCTGTGCAGTCACTCAGCGCACCTGCATCGGCTGCACCACGATGTCCAGCATCTGCTGCACGCACGGCTGCCGCTGGCCGTCGGGTAGCGCCGAGGCCACCAGTGTCACACCTTCTATCAGCTGCACATCCAAGGAGCGCGGGCAGGCAGGGGTGAAGGGCAGCGGCGAGGATGCCGTGCGACCACAGCAACTGGCGAGGAATGGTAACACTCACTTGACCGAGCACCGCCTGGAGTGGACTGCGGCATGAGCTGCAATACATGCACGCATGGTCCCCGCCTCGCCCGCCCGCCAGCCCACCTGCTGCACATCGTCCTCATCCAGGTCCAGGTCCAGCGTGTTCTGGGCCACATCGCCTGCAGGGGCACACGACAGTGCACGGCACGGTGCATAAGACATGCTGTCGGCAGGAAGCAGCCCGGCGCAAGCGCTGCCCTGGTCTTGACGGCCCTGTTGCATGCATGCGTGCAGGCCACAGTCGCAAGCCAGCCGCATGCACTCGGTGAGCAGCAGACGAGGCATAAACGCTCACCGCTGCCCTGGATTTGGCGGTACAGCTGCATGAGCGGGTCCATGGAGGCGGCGGCCAGCAGCGGCGCGCAGCCGTCGCACAGGCGGCGGATGGACAGGGCGGCGGCTGAGGACGCCTCTGGTTCGGGCAGGCAGCGCATCAGCATGCCCAGCAGCTGCGTAAACGGGTGAGCGGGGAGGTGAGGAGGAGAGGTTGTGTTTTATCGAGCAGCATGGACCTGTAAGAACAGCAGCAGGCACTGGGTGCCTCAACGCAGTTCATTCCATCACCGAGGCCCACACATCCAGCAGCTGCCTGCCCACCTGGCCGAGCAGCGTGCGGCCCTCCTCGCCGCGCTGTGCAGTGTCCGCCAGCCAGTCTGAGTAAGCGCCCACAGTGAGGGCCACGGTGTACTGCAGCTGCGGCACCGCCGGCAGCATGGGCAGGCTGCTGAACAGGCTCATCATCAGCGCGTCGCCCGGCAGCGGCGCGCAGCGGTGCACCGCGCGCACACAGTACAGCGCGGCCTCGGCGGTGCGCCAGTCAAAGTTGCCGCCCGAAGTAACCTGGAGCAGTGGGTGGGTGGGTGGGTGTGGGAGCAAGGTGGGTTGAGGAGGTGTAGGGGCATGGCAAGGTTGGGGATCCGGCATCGCATGGATTGGCATATGCCGCCGCCTTGTCGAACCAAGGAACGCTGCCCATTCACCAGCCCTTGCTGCTGCGCTCTTTTGCTGAGCCAGCCGCCCCCCCACCTGCTTGCTCAGCTCCAGCAGCGGCTCCACCAGCAGCTGCAGCATGCGGCCGCCGCCCAGCACCGAGGCGCAGTCGATGAGCGTGTCGCCCACAGCCACCCTGCAGGAAGGATGGGGGGGCGGGTCATAACACGATTAAGACGTGGGGTGCGCCCAAGGTGAGTTCCAAAGCAGCCTGCTTGCCCAGCTTGGAGCATGGCTCATGCACAGGAGCTCGCTCAGCAATGCACCCCCTGCAGCGGCCAGCGCCACAGGTGGCGCGGCTGCAGACGGACAAAAAAAACAAACGCGCACCTGGCACGCTTGAAGTCCTGGCGCTCGTCGCGGTGCCACGCGTCAAAGTTGTCGTGGAACCGCACCTGCGTGAGGGGTGAACGACGAGCCAGCCACCAGGGCGGGCGAGGGGGTGAGATGGCGCTGGGATGGCAACTTAAAGCCGCTTGGCATGGGCGGCGATGCGCACATACGAGAACCGTTTGCAGCACGGTGTGTGCTTCCACCCGCCCAGCGGCGGCAGCGTGCGTCCCACAAGCGCACCCTTCCGCGGATGAGTGCCACCAGTCGCTCGATCCAGGGGGTGAAGAGGCGCACGCGCCGCTCCCGCTCCTCGTCCGACACAGGCCCCTCCTCAGACTCTGCACAGGCTTTGGGTGGGTTGTTTCTCTGTGCTGAGGGAGCTGGGTTGTGGCATCTTCTGCTCAGTAGGCTCCTCAGCGTGTGCAGCAGCAGAAGGCAGGTGGTATGCAGCCAGCTGCCATGGCCATGGCCGCGCCCCACAGCCCATTCTCTTATCCTAGCGTGCCAGCCCACCCCAGCACCTCCAGCCGGCCACACATTCTGCCCACCCACCCAGGGGCTCGGGGTGCAGGCCGATGGTGAGTGCGCGGGACAGGCGGTGCCAGAAGTTGAAGGAGATGGAGCAGATGGAGTCGTCGGGGTGGGAGGCCACGTCCAGCAGCGCCTCCACCGGCCCAGACACCTGTCGAGCGAGTGGGAGGGATGAGGCAGAAAGGCGAGCCGTCGGCAGCTGGGCCACCAAAACCCGCTAGTCAAACGGCCGTCACGGCGTCCGCCCTCTCAACCACGGCAGCAAAGCGGCACGATTGGCAGTGCGCACAACAGCCTCATGTGGAGATCAACCCACAGCCCCGCCACCCACAGCCCCGGCGCCGCGCACCTGGGGGCCTCCCTCCGCGATGAGCGCGGTGTAGGCCTCGCCCACCTCCGCAAATAGGCGGGCCATGCCCTTGGCGTCCTCCTCGCTGCGCATGGGAATTGCAGAGAGGATATAGGTCGGTTGACATAGTTGCTCAGCCCTCTCCTGCCTGTTGCTGCCACAGCTGAGTCGGTTGGGACGAGGGGCAGCACACACGGCAGTGTCAGCGTGCGCCCACCTGTCGTTGTGCTCTCCCTCGGGCGCGGTGTTGCCATTGCGCTCCGCCAGCGCCTGCTGCAGGCAGACGTGGAAGCTGCGGGGGCAGAGGCAGGGGCAGGGGTGAGGCGGCTGGTCAGGGCGACTGGGGGTCAGGCAGGACGGTGCCAAAGGTGGCAGGAGTGACGCCCCCGCCTATGTGCCGACAAGCTGCACAGCCCGGCATGCAACAGCACGTCAGATGCTGCAGCCATGACCCTGTCCTGCCCTCGGTCTCCCCTCTCCTCCCCTCTCCTCTCTCCCTCCCTCCCCCCGCCCTCACCGCGGCTTCAGCGCCATGACCTCCGCCACAATGAGCTGCACCAGGGGCGCCATGTCCTCCTTGGGCCGCCCCCGCTGGCTGGTGCAGTAGATCAGCTCCACCACAGAGTCCACAGCGGAAAAAAAGGTGTCGGAGGAGCGCAGGCCCTCCAGCGCGGCCCTGCCGGGAGTGCAGGTGGCAGGGGTCGGTTGCATGCTGCTTGGGCAGAGCGGCAACAAGAGGGCGGCACATGCAATGCCACCAGCCCCTCGGGCCAACTCCCCCGTCCCTACAGTGCCGCCGGCTGCAAACCATCCTGCCCGCCCTGCTCCGCTCAAGCAGGCGCACCTGACCAGCGGGCTCTGCATGAGCATGGGGCCGTTGAGGCCGATGCCGCCCGTCAGCTTGAGCCAGGATGTGAAGGCATCCAGCGCCTGCTCCCGTGCCCGCGGCAGCGGCGCCGTCAGGCACGACGCCAGGATTTGCAGCGCCTGGCGGACAGGGAAGAGTGTGGAAGAAGACTGCGCATGGGCTGCAGAGCACTGCCGCAGCGTCTTGACTCAGCACAATCCACAGTGCTCGGCACAGCAGCCAAGCATCAGCTGCATGCCAGAACGCCTCTCTGGCTGCCAACTCATTTCTCAGCAGCACCCTGTTGCCGCTGTACCTGCGGCGCGTACGCCAGCATCTCGTCCTGCACCTGCCGCCGCCGCTCGGGCCGCACCGCCGGCTGGTAGCTGCTCGCCTCCTGCGGCAGCCGCAACACGAGGGTGCACCGCGGTTGGGCGCATGCTTGCCCAGCGCTGCGGCCTCCCATTCAGCAGCCACTGGTCCCCAAGCAGGCCACCAACTGCTGGACATGCTCGCTCTCCCAGCCCACGCAAGCCACCAGCAAACTGCGACAGCCCTGCCCCTTGCACCCCACACACCTGCGGCAGCACTGTGAGCAGCTCCAGCATGCAGGGCAGCGACACGGTTTGCGCCTCGCCGCCGAGCCGCTGCGCCAGCCAGCCCACCACGCCCTGCTGCCCCCACTGCACCGCCGGCAGGTGCGCCGCCAGCGCTGCGATGGCCAGGCACAGCTGCGTGCGCACCGCCGCGTTGCCCTGGCAAGCAGACGGGTGGAGGGGAGGGCCAGGGGGGAAGTTGACAGGCGGCTCTTGCAGGCAGCTGCTATGTGCGGTTGCCAAGCGGACCAACATGGCTCTGGCACAAACGCAACATGCCTGCCTGCCAGTCAGCAGCAAGGCAGGCAGCCACAGGATGCAATTCGACAGCTGTGCAGCCTCACCATCACCGCCCCCCGCATCACCGTCCCCCGCACCTGGCAGTGCTTGACCAGCAGCGACACGAGCGAGTCACGCAGGCTGAGCGCCGCCCCCGCCGGTAGCTCCTCAAAATCACGCTGCACCTGCAGCATGCGGGGAGAGCAACGGCAACCAGCCGGAGCCAGGGTGTTTCGCTTGAGCCCAGGTGAGCCTAAGGCGAGCCAAGCCTGTTGAGCATCCCAGCTGGCCCGGGATGCGCCGCTGCCATATCCACCTCATGTTGCTGAGCAGCACCAGCGTGCTAACTCAACCCAACCGTCCACCACTGCACCGGCCCAGCCACCCAATTAATTCATTAATCCCCGCTCGCCTTGGTGCGCAGCGTCTGGGCGCAGAAGTAGTGCGCCTCCATGCCCGCCCCCGCGTTGTGCAGGATGTCGTTGGTGACCTGCCACGCCTCGGCGCTGCCTTGGAACTGCTCCAGCCACTTGTTGGCCTGCTCCTTCACGTCAGGCGCACCATGGTAGAGTGCCTGCAGCGCCTGCAGCAACTGCTGCGCCGCCATCGTGCCGGCCTGCTAGTCGAGCAGCGGCCTGCGTGGGGTGGCGGCGGTGCGGCGGCGGGTGGGCGTCGCGGAAGCGTAGCGGGCGCTCTGCTGCCAACTGGACCTAGGCATCCGTGCCCGATTCCAGCCAGCGGAGCATGCGGCCTGCCAACAGGCTGTGAGCTGCTGGGCCAGTTGAAGAGCTACCTGCAGGTGTGACGCCTGTGCGCAGCGCCGCTGCTGCAACCTCTGCACAGCCGCCGCAATGTGATCAGAAGGCGGTCGGCCTGCCAGACGCCTGTGGCTGTGCGCTCGTCAGCCGTGGCAGCTCAGGACAGCAATAGCCGCGCCGTTCACTCAACCGATGAGGTCGGAACCATGCAAGCGCGTGAACAATGGCGATTGGCCAGCCGCGGTCGCTGGGTCGGGCTCATGCCGAGGGGCTTGCCATGCGGCTCGGCTGTCGGTCCGTTCAGCAGCAATTCTTGCTGCGCATTGCAAGTACAGATCGGTGCGCCACGCAACGGGCCGATCCCCAGCTCTCTTGTCTTCCAGCCACCCGCCAGTTCGCTCCTTGCGGCCTCCAGCAGCCCTCCTACCGGTCAACCATGCTCAGGGCAGCACTGCTGCAGCTGCCACGGGCCTTCTGCCCAGCGGCAACGGCCACAGCGGCGCTGCGCGGCCGTCCGCTGCACGCCGCTGTGGTGTGCTGCCAGCCACCTGCCGCGCCACCCGCTGCACCCAAGGCCCCTGCCATCCCGCCCGTCAAGCGGATATCGCGAGGTGGGGGTGTGGCTGGGAGCGCGGCACTTTTGTAGACGGTTGTGGCTGCTGGGACGCAGTGCTTGCTACGAACGTTATGCCGCTGCTTGCGTTTCCTTGTTTGCGTTGCTGCTCGTTGGTTGCTCGCAACGCCCTGCCTTTGGGAGCTGCACACAGCTCGCCATGATCTGAAATTGCCATGACCCTTGAACTGTTGATGACGTTTGCATTTGCATTTGGTTCTTGCCAGATGACGTGGACATCCAGTTTGCACGCAGCTCCGGCGCCGGTGGGCAGAATGTCAACAAGGTGTGCTGCTGGCCGCAGGGCTGCTGGTGATGCAGGTTGTCGTGGCATTTTGCAAGCCCCCCCCTCATCTTGCCGCATGCATTGATGTATGCTTTGCTGGTGTGTGTTGTTGCACCTTGCGCTAAGCCAGTTTGCTGCTGCCCGCTGCCGCCTGCCCCTGCAGGTCAACACCAAGGTTGACATGCGGCTGCGCCTAGATGCGGCAGGCTGGCTGGATGAGGAGATCCGGGAAGCAGTGAAGCGCGCGGTGAGCAGCTGGGAGGGGGGCCTATGGTGGCACGCCTCCTCGTCTTGAGCTGGCCAGTGTGCCCTGAAGCTGGCACATGCGACCTGCAGCTGAAGCTGCCGCGCCCTCACCCCTGTTGAATCTGGGACTGCCTGCCGCGCCTGGCTGTGTGTGTGCAGGAGAAGAAGCGGATCAACAAGGAGGGGGAGCTGGTCATCACCTCGCAGCGCACGCGGTCGCAGGCGTGAGTGGAGCGCGCGCCCCTGCCCCCCTGTGCTTGCATGCCCGCTGGCCACCATCTGTCAGAAATCCATCACGAGTCACCCGCTGGCTGGGCAGGAGAGCTGTGGCTGACGCTGATTGCCTGCCCAGCCAACAGCGCAAGGGGCCGCTTGGGCTGCATGCTCACGGCGCTTATGTCTGTCTGTTCCTGCCCCTGCTCCTGCCACCCTGCAGGGACAACGTGGAGGACGCGCTGGCCAAGCTGCAGGAGATCCTGGATGCGGCCTGGAAGGCGGTGCAGCCCATTGAGGAGGACCCGGAGAAGGCCAAGGAGATCAAGAAGCAGGTGCGCCGCGCTGCGCTGCGCTGCGCTGAGCCCGTGCTGTGGTTGCAGCGTGTCGGGCTGCTGTGCCAGGCTACGCTTGTGCCAGGCTACGCTTGTGCCAGGCTACGCTTGTGCCAGGCTATGCTAGGCAGCAGCAGTCCAGGGGAGCGGCCGGTTGAATCCCCCTTGCCCTGGCCTCCCTCCCCTGGCCCCGCAGCTGGAGCGTGGCAACGAGCGGCGGCTGCAAGGCAAGAAGATGCAGTCGGACAAGAAGAAAGAGCGGCGCGCAAAGATCGACTGGTGACGCGCTCGCAGCGCGCATGTCTGGCGGCCCAGCACCTCAGACCGTCAGCCTCACTCCCTTGTACCAATCCAGTTTTCCATCCCTCCCCCTTTCATTGACGCCTCCAGCTCACACCCCTCTTGCCCGCCTCGCCCTGGTCTGACCGGGTTGCACACTCAGCTTGCACACCGACCAAAATAAATCAAATGCTAGCACTTGCATACTCACAGACTGCAGGCAGAAGTACAGGGGGGGCAGGCGCACAAGTACAGGATACACGGCAGCCAGTGCCGCAGCTGGCAGCTTGCAGCCAGCTATTCCAAGGCTGTTTAGAGCCGGAAGCCTCGTTGCAGCAGCTCCTTCTCCAGCTGAGCCGCCGACTCAAATCGCACTGCCGGGATGCCGGCCGCTAGAGCACCGTCCACATTGGCCTGAGGGCGCACAGGGGGGTGAACAGGCCAGGAGCAGGGGTTCAGAGCACTCTCACTTCTTGGCAGAGGGGCAGCCAGGTGCATGGAAGCAAGGAAGCAGGGGCGCATGTGCTTGCACCAGCTCTCTCGATGCCTCCTCACCTGCCGGTCGTCCACAAACAGGAGGCGGTCGGGCGGCAGCCCCAGATGATCCACCACTGTGGCAAAGCTCTCGGGCGCCGGCTTGCGCAGGCCCTGCATGGATGAAGCGGGTTGGGAGGAGGAGGAGTGAGCATGTCAGGGGCTGCGCTTCGGATTGCAGGGTTGGGCCATCATGGCTGGCAGGTTGGGCCTTGGGAATGCCAGCTGTGTAATGCTTGACACGGTCCAGCGCCTCGCCACTCCAGTCCCCTCAACACGGGTTCCACACAGGGCTACGACGCCTCTCCCCCCGCTGCCTGCCCCGGACAGCCCCTGCTCCAGCCCTCACCCGCAGCGGCGGCTGGCAGGACACAAAGGTCCAGTCCAGGTAGCGCGACAGCCGCAGCTTGTCCTCGATCAGCTTCCACCTGCGGCAGCCAGGCCCAGGGAAGCAGTGCCATGTATCCACTGCACCCAGAACATGAGTGCACTTTTAAAGCAACCTGGCGCTGATGCCCGGCGGCCCTTCCTGGCTCAGCCAGGCCCGCCCAGCCCCAGTGTGATCAGTTGTTATATGCCACACCCAATGCTATGCACCCACAGGCCCACCAGGCGGGGTAGTTGGAGAAGGCGTGCATTCGGGTGCCGCCCGCCGCCAGCCGATCCAGCAGCGCCTCCATGCCCTCCAGGTAGCGGTAGCAGTCGGCCTGGCGGGCGGGGCAGGGCATGAGGGCAGCCGGCATGGGGAAGCATGCCCGTGTGTTTGGGCACTGGACACCCAGCATGCACTGTGAATGAAGGACCCCAGCACGCGCATGTGTGACCACCGGCAGCAGCAGCAGCAGCAGCAGCAGCAGCACCACCACCACCACCACCACCACCAGCAGGCCCCAGCCACCATCAGCTCACCATGTGCTGCTTGAGCGCTGCGCCATCCACGGGGCGGCCGTCTGCAAAGAAGATGCGGAACAGCTCCTCCTCCTCAATCTCGTCCCGCTCAAACTGCGCACAGCAGTACAGCAGTGGGCTGGTTGGATGCCAGGGGACAGCGAGGCACACAGTGGGCAACAAGCGCCCGTGAGCCAGTGGATGCTCGCTTGACACACACGCATGGTCGCCCTGCATCTGCTCCTTCACTTGGTGTGCTGCAGTGGCATCGACACCTGCCCCCGCTGCACTTCCCCTCGCTGCCCCGGCACTCCCCACCTGCAGCCAGGCGGTAGGGTGCTTGGCCGCCAGCAGCTCCTTGAAGGTGCAGCCAAAGAAGCGGGGCATGTCCTGGAAGAAGGGGTCGTACACCACCTGCAGCCAGCCAGCCGCAGCGGTGGAAATTTTTACACCTTGTACAGCCTGCCATGCTGCCACGGATTGGCACACTGCTTGCTGCTTCTCTGCTTGGTTGAAGCCTTACAAACGTGCTGCTGTGCCAGTCACCAGACCGATGGCCGGCTTGGCAGCCCCCAACCTCTGCTTACTGTGTCCATGATGTCCAGCAGCAGCACCGGCTGGTGGCTCACGCCGCTCGCACAGGCCGCAGCTCCCTCATGTGCCGCTGCAGCCGTGAGAGACACGGGCCCCGTACCGCGCTGGCAGCCGGCCCCCATGCCGCGCGGTGCCGCAGTCGGGCGGTGCAGCAGCGGCGGCGGCGACGGCAGCAAAGGTGCTGCAACTCTGCTGCTGCTGCTTCTAACGCCTGATATCTTGGCGCTGCACCTTCTACTTGTCACCGTTGCGGCAGCTGCAGCTCGGATGCGAACAACGCTGGTGGCCATGCGCGACGGTGGGCTGGATCGCCCTCTACAGCAGCTCACTGCACAATTGAGGCTCCCAAAAACAGATCGCTGCAGCCGGAACGATCGATGGTGGCCGCACTCGTGCTCCATGCAACCAAGTGCCCATGCGCGCTGCCCATCCCTCACCCGGGCTCTGTGCACCCTGCCCGTAACCTGGCGGCACGCGAACAAACGGTGGCAGTGCTGCAGGGACGGGTTGCCGCGACCCCAGGGTTTCAGCCTCGGGCCTGAGCAAATGGAGCCCCACAGCAACGGTAGCCTGCCTCCCACGGCCCTGGGCAGCCGAAGCTTGATCGACAGGTGTGGTCGGCTCGGCTTGAGGCCTCGCCCGGCTGCCTGGCATCCCGGCACCGCTGCCCTCCCACCGTCGAGTGCAGTGCGGCTGCTCTTGTGCATCAACCAAAGCTCTCCCTCCCATCCTGTCGCTCCCCCGCTTCCATCACAGGGCTGAGTACGTGCGGCTGCTTGAGCAGGCTCTGCGCGCACTGGGCTACGAGGGCGTGGCTCAACACTTGGAGGCGGAGAGCGGCATCCCACAGCAGCCAGCAGAAGCAGCCAAGTTCCGAGCTGCAGTGCTAACGGGCAACTACGATGCAGCACTGCAGGTGTGGAGCGGGTTGTGATAGCGCCACTGTGATGCAAGTCACCAGGAGCTGCTGCATCTTCCAGTGTGCATTGGGAGGCCTTGCCAACGCATGTAGCTGAACACTGCAACTGCTGCCATCCCACATTCTTCTCCTCTGCAGCTGCTGCCTGCGGTTGCGGCGGACCCCAGCTCTGTGGACAGCTCCCGAGTGCTGCTGCTTAAGGCAAAATACATGGAGCTGGTTCAGCGCGGGTCAACGGGAGAGGCCCTGCAGGTGGGGGGCCGGGAGGGACGCTTACGCTTGTGCTGGACAGGTCACGTGTCTGTGGCTGTTCCTAAGGCCGCCTGGACCCACCTACCTGCCGCAGGTGCTGCGCCACGAGCTGCAACCGCTGGCTGTGCAGCAGCACGTGCTACACAGCCTTGCAGCCCTGCTGCTGCGCTCACCCCACGCTTCGGCCCCGTCCTCGCCGGCAGCCGGCGGCACTGCGGGCTCGCCAGGCAGCAGTGGAAGCCGCGGCTGGGGCTCTACCCCTGCCCTGGCCGCGCCATCCGCAGGATCCCTGCCTGTGGCGCCTGAGGTGTCGGAAGAGCAGCTGGCGGAGGGGCGGGCGGCGCTGCTGGACCAGCTGCATGACAGCCTGCACGACAGCCTGCTCATTCCGGAGCGCCGGCTGGAGGAGTTGGTGGAGCAGGTGCGTGGGTGGTTTGTAGTACTCGTAATGGTTGTGGTGTGTTGGCGGGTGGATAGTGGGTAATGACTGGAATGACCTGTTTGGAGTGATTTACCTGACGATTGCACAAGGCAGGAATGCGTCACCGCGCGTGCATGCACCAGCAAGCTTGTGAGGCGAACCGCCATCCGCCCTTGTGTGCAACGCAGGCGTTGCTCAGCCAGCTGGACCGCTGCCCCTTCTCCAATTCCTTGGACCAGCGCCTCTCGCTGTTCAGCGACTATCAGGTGGGGCAAGCGGCACACGCCCTTGGACCTGCACTGCTGTTCTGTACTGGATAGAGGAGCAATGCGCATTGCACTAGTTGCGCGCGCATCCCCTCTGCCCACACCCGCACCTGCACCACCACCGCAGGCGGGCCCCGACCAGCTGCCGTCCCAGCCGGGCCAGGTGCTGCGCGACCACTCCAGCGAGGTTTGGGCCGTGGCCTTCTCACCAGACGGCCAGTGGGCCGCCTCAGCCAGCAAGGATGGCTCAGCGCTGCTGTGGGCGGTGACGGCCAGTGGGCGGCTGGAGGGGGCGCGCCCGCTGCAGCGCCAGGCCACCGCCTGCCAGCTGGTGGCCTTCTCGCCCTCCTCGCAGCTGCTACTGGTGGCTTCCTTGGACGCAGCGGTCAGTGGGGCGGGATAGGGTGTTGTTGTGGCCAGCTGGCTGCCCTGGCTGCTGCCCCTGCTGCCGGCCACAAGCCTTAGCTGCTCTCCAACATGCCATCTGCCTGCTTCCTCAACTCCATCTTTTTCTCCGCCCTCTTGTTGCTCTGCCCTTCCAGGTGCGACTCTACGATGTGGGCACCGCCCGCCTGCTGCGCCACTTCACCGTGGGCGGCCAGCGGCCCAGCCAGCCGGCGGCGGCAGGCGCCGTCACCGCCATCAGCTGGTTCCCAGACAGCTCCCGCTTCCTGGCCGCCACTCATAAGGCTGTGGAGGTGTTTGACGCGCGGCACGGTGGCGGCGGCCTGCTGCACCGCCTCACCTCGCCGCACGCCTTCACCTACGACGTCCTGGTGGCCGGCAGCGACTGCCTCATCACCGTGGGCCAGGACCGCAAGATTGGCTTCACCAGGTGCGTGCGGCAGCTGTGTGGAGCTGTTGGTTTCCGGCCTGCTTTGTGCCCCCCTGTGGCCCCAACTTGTCTGCTGTCGTGTTGTCTGTTGCGTGCCTTTCTGTTATTCAGCTGCCCCACATGCGCGCATGCTGTGTCAAGATCACATGTCCAAGGCACTGCCTTCCGCCACCCGCAGGCTGAGCGATGGGCGCACACACCTCATCGGCGAGTCTGGCACCGTCACCAGCATCGCCCTGAGCCGCTGCGGCCGCCTGCTGGCCACCAACCTGACCGACAGCCGGGTGCACCTGTGGCACCTGCCGCCAGGGCTGGCGGCTGTAGCTGACCCTCACCTGCCTCTGCCTCACAGCGCCGCCTGCAGCAACGGCACCGCTGCCGTGAATGGCAGCAGCAGCGGCGGTGCTGCCGGCATCAGCGCTGCGGCGTTGCAGGCAGCGCCGCCCCTGCACCTGCTGCCACAGCTGCCGGCGGGGCTCGATCCTTTTGACCAGCTTCCGGTGGTACCAGTGCTGGAGTTCCGCATGGGCGAGGCACGCCCCAGCCGCTTTGTGCTGCGGTGAGGCAACGGGGTGAATGGCGGATTGGGCTAGCGGCCTCGCTGGGCTGCAAACACACTGTAGCAGCTTGTTCGACCCAATTTTGTGCACGTGCACAGCACAGGGATGGCTGAGGGATCCTGTGCGCCGGCGCCTGGCTCACTAGCTGCCTGCTTCCAACCTGGCATCCCCCTGCCCTCCCTTCCCCGCCCGCAGGTCGTGCATCGGCGGTGCACGCAGCGGGTTTGTGGCCTGTGGCGCCGAGGACGGCAAGCTGTACATCTGGAGCTCCCGCTCCGGCCAGCAGCTGCAATGCCTGGAGGGCCACAGCGGCTGCGTAAATGCGGTGGCCTGGAACCCGGCGCTGCCATGGCTGCTGGCCTCGGCGGGCGATGATGGCACAGTGCGCACGTACCTTGCGCCCGCTGCCATGCAGCAGTCAGACGGCAATCGCCATGGCTGTGATTAAGCAGAGCGGCGGTGCAATGAACACTAGCCCACAAACGTGTGCCTACTTGTATCAAATCCCCTTGTGCATATGCTGCATGCCCAGTTTTGTAGCACAGTTCGCTAGCCCCTTTGCACTCCTGCTCCTTATCTGCCTTCCCATATCCTCTGTACTCTGCCTGAGCAGCTCAGCTGTAATTACTGAAGCAGAGGGCATGAACAGGTAAGCAGAGGTGCTCTTGGTGGAAACGGTGCAACAATGGGAGTTGAGTTCAAGTTGCAGGCAGTGCAGACTGCAGGTGTGCGAAAAGCAGGGAAGTAGCAGGAAGCAGTGGCATGCGTGGCGGCATGCATGAACAGATAACTGTACGGGGGTGCCAGTGCGCACTGCACTTGGCAGGTTTACGAGGAGGGGGCGTCAGCCTTGGCCTCCCCCTCGGCCTGTGCCTCAGCGGCGGCCGGCGCCGCGGGCGGCTGCAGCTTGGGCGGGGCGGGGCGGCGCACAAACCAGCCCTTCACCTTGGCCTTGCCCTTGGCCAGGGGCTGCTTCACAAACTTGGGCAGGCCAAAGCCCACCAGCACCAGGGAGGAGAAGAAGAGCACGCTGCGCCAAGGGTGGTGGGGTGGGGGAACACAGTTGGGTGAGTCGAGTGGGTTGTTTGGAGCAAAGATAGGAGGGGACCAGTGGGCCAGAGCTACTAAGGTACTGCGCTGGATTGCACCCAGACGCTAGCACAACCGCGTCCCCCATGGCTGCTTCTTGCAACAGCTGCCTGCCTGCTGCACAGCTCTCTGCCCCCAGCCCACCTGAGCGTGATGCCCACCGCCGCCGAGTCGCTAGGGAACTCGTACTTGCCGTCCATGTAGTCCTCAAACTCTGCAGCGGTATGTGGCAGGAGGGGCATTAGCTGATGGACGGGGGGCGCAGGAGGACCCTCCGCTGCGGGACGCGTTGAGAGAGCAGGTGTGCGCACTCAGCATGCAGCACACAGTGTGGTAGGAGCAGTTGCATGCAGGAGGGCACAGCAGCGCACCCTCCACGTCCTTGAAGCCGGGGAAGCAGCCGTTGTATACGTTCACGGTGCCGTCGCCCAGCGCAGCTGCAGCCAAGCGAGCAGGTGGACAGAGCAGAGCAGTCAGCATGGCCGAGCCTGCGGCTCAGTGTGCTGCAGGGCGCGTGCAGTGCTGCCACCGGATGCCTGCCTGCAACAGAGGTGGGCAGCAGCATCGAGCGGCTGGATGCATACCCCAGAACCCCAGCGCACTGCACCAAGCTCACCCTCAGCCTCCTGCAGCAGCACGCGCCGCCGCCCCAGGTTGGCATCCGCAGCAGCCGGCGGCGACGGGGCAGCGCCCTCCGCCGCTGCACTCCCCTCGGCTGCTGTGGTTGTCGGGGCCGCGCCCTCTGCCGCGACGCTGCCCTCCGCCGCAGCGCTGGAGCTGGTGCTGGAGCTGCTGGAGCTGCTGCTACTGGAGCTGCCGCTCTCGCCCTCACCCTCAGCGCTGCTGCCCTGCAGCATCAACAACACGCAGACAAGCCTGCCCTGTAAGCAGCAGCAGCACATGTGCACGCATCGCAACGAGAGTGCAGCAATTGAACGAAAGTGCAGTTGTGCGCAGCAGCGCAGGCAGGTGCATCTGAAGCCACGACATGCACCCAATGCTCTGCAGCTCAGCTCACCGAGGCGCCCCACTGGAAGAGAGCGCAGTCCTTGACAAACTCATACCACTGAGCCCGGTACGGCTGCGGGTAAGGGTGGGAGAGTGAGAAGGCAGTGTTGGGCAGGTGCTGGCACTGCCAACGCCTAGGGGCCAAGCGCATGCATGCAATACGCGCGCACGGCAGCAGGAGCAGCAGGAACAGTGGGAGCAAGCTGTGGCAGCCAGCAGGCTCACGTGGAAGCAGGCAATGATGTCGGTCTGGTGGGGGCAGTCCTGCTTGGCCTCGGAGTAGATGGCCCACTGCAGATCATGTACCAATTAGAGAGGGGGGCGTTTGGCCACCAGCCAGCGCGCTGCATGCATTCACGTGGTACATGCAGCATCCGCTGCTGAACAGTGCTGTCAACAGCAGCAAACCCACAGGCAGAGATCTGATGTATGAAGCAACACCAGTGGAGCCTTGAATGAAGCACACAACCACTTGGCCCCCCATGCCCAGGGGCCTCACGTTCAGCGTGTTGTAGCAGGCCGACAGGCAGGCGCGGTCGCAGCCAGCCACGGGCGCCACCGGCGGGTTGGTGTAGTTGCCCCACAGGTACTGCAGCTTGGCGTCGCAGCTGTCATCCAGGATCTCCACCTGCGGGCGGCGAGTGGGTGGCGGCAGTGGCGGTCGGGCCGCGCACGCGGAACGGGTGCGGGCGCCAGGCGCCAGCGGCAGCGCTGCCCCTCTCCCCCGCCCATCGGCGCGCCGCAAGCCGCTGCCCACCTGCGTGTGCACTGGTGAGCGCACGCCATGGCCCAGTAGCACCGCCAGGGCGGCGGCCAGCACCGCCAGGCCAAAGACGGAGCGCCCGCTCCTCATGGCGGCACGCTTTTATTTTGCAGTGATGAGAAGGTGGTGAATATTAATGTGTGGCTGCTCGCGAGAGATCGAGATGGGAGAGGGAGGTGCACGCGCAGGCAGCACGCAAAGTTGCATGGGAGCATTGATGGGCGCGCCGAGTGGATTTACCAGCCATCGACCACCCAAACATTGCATCCGAGCAGCGCAGGCCGGCCGGCACGGCGCACAAAGGTTGGAGCGGGCTCGAGCGGAGGAGTGGCTCAAAGCCCGCCGCCGCTGCTGCACAGGTGAATATGATGGAAGCAGGAGGTCGATGCCACACGGCCGCATCGTCACGAAACGACCCCCGAGCACCGCTACCGCCGCCGCCGCGAGTCGCCGCCACACTCCGCTTGCCCACCCATCCACCTTGCAGATGTCTGTCCGGCTGCTGCTCCTGCTGCTGGGGGCCGTTGCGGGCGCCACGGCAGCCAGCACCCCGCCTGCCGACACGCCGCTGCGCATCTGGATTGATGATTTCTTCTTCAGCAAGGGCGAGACGCAGCTGCTGCGCGAGGCGGCCGCCGCATCGGGCGGCGCTGCGCTGGTGGCGGGCACCACGCACAACCGCGTGCTGCAGCTCAAGAGCTACCAGCGCACGGGGGTGGCAGACGTGCTGTGGACTGGGCCTGCGGTGAGTGGTCAGGTTGTCAGGCTGGCCGGGGGGTATTGCAGAACATCCAGTGATCCGGCAAGCTGCTGCGCCTGTGTCCAGTGAGAAAGTCTTGCCACCTCCTACACCCACGCTTGCCACTTGCTCCCGACCCCTCCAGGGCTGCTACGAGGCGTTCCGGCGTCAGTTGAACGCCACCCACGCCGTCAACTGCGTGCCTGGCACCCAGGCGGTGACCGGCAAGGCGGCGCTGGTGAGCAGCCTGGCGGCGGCCTATGGCCCCTCCGCCTGGGGCGTGGTGCCACGCTCCTTCCGCCTGCCTGTGCAGTACGGCGAGATGGCAGCCCACCTGAAGCGGGTGGGTGGCAGGGTGGCAGGGCGAGAGGGGTGGGCGGCAGCATGCACAACGACAGGCATGCCAGCTGTTGTTCGACTGTCCAGACGGTGCTGCAACTGCAAAGCAGTGATGTATCCCACGGTCCTGCTCGAAGTACTGTGCTGCCTGGCTGGCCCAGCAACACACAGCCACACTTTCCCCACCAGCCTCCTGCCACCCTCTGTGCTACAGGAGCAAGCCGCAGGCCGCACCTCGCTGTGGGTGCTCAAAGAGGATGTGCACCGCGGCAAGGGCGTGGTAGTGGTCACCCCCGCCCAGCTGCTGACTCGAGCGCTGGAGCGTGCCCCTGGAAACAGCTGGGACTGGCGCGGCCTGCTGAGCGGCGGCAGCTGGGCCGGCTGGCAGCGGCTGCTGCAGGTCCGGGCGGCGCGGCACGGCTGGCGCGGCGCGGTGGCACACGTGTGGGGCACTTGGAACGGCGCCATGAACCAGCTGTGGCGCAGCGTGCGCAGCTCGGCCAGCTGGCGGCCCTGGCGTGGTCCCGGCGCCCCCACACGCCACGTGCTGGCCCAGCAGTTCCTGGGGGAGCAGTTCCTGGTGGGCGGGCGGCCCTTCTACATCCGGTGAGGCGCTAGTGGTGCGGTGCAAGAGCGGGGCGGCAGGTGCAACTTGGTCGCAACTGCAGTGCTGGTCAGGTTGCATGCCTGCCTGCTCCTCCTCCCATGCACATCCGCCATACACATGCAAAAAATGTCAGTGAGAACTGGTCACGCACCACCCTGCTGCTCCCCGCATTCCCCTGCAGTGTGTGGGCGGTAGTGATGGGCGCAGACCCCGCCCGCGCCTACCTCTACGATGGCGGCGTCGTGGTGTTTGGGCAAGAGCAGAAGCAGCGGCAGGCAGGGGCCAGCAATGCGACCGGCTCGGCAGCCAGCGCAGCACCCAATGCCGCGGCGGGCGATGCGCTGATTGTGAACCTGTGGACGCAGGACCGGCAGGCAGCCGCCCCCTGGAGCCTGGGCCAGCTGGAGGCCCACTTGGCTGCTACCACCGGCAGTGCTGCCGCGGCACAGCGCCTGCGCAGCCGGCTGCACGCAGCGGCCACGGCGGCGCTGGCCGCAGCGGTGCCCAACGCGCGGCGGGCGGCCGCTGGCCTGCCGGGCTACCAGGGCGGCAGCTTTGAGGTGCTGGGCATCGACTTTTTGCTGGACGCCTCGCTGCGGCCCTGGCTTGTGGAGGTCAACGCCCTGCCCTCCATGGCCCGCAAGGTGGTGGGCAGCGCCGGCTGCGGCAGCACCAACAGCAGCAGCAGCGAGGAACACAGCACCGGTAGCGAGAGCAGCACGGATGGCCAGCAGCAGCCCCGCCAGGCCAGCAACCCCTTTGATGCCCAGAAGGAGGGCTTTATCACGTCCCTGGTGCACCTGCTGGTTGCACGGCACCGCCAGCAGGCGGCAGCGGAGCAGCAGGCTTCAGCGCTGCTGCAGGCGGCATCAGCAGCAGCAGCCGAGGAGCAGGGGCCACCCTGCGCTGCCTCTGCCCAGCTGCGCCAGCTGCTGGCCCTGCCACAGGAGCAGGCGGCGGCAGCACAGCTGGGCTTTATCCCCCTGACCAGCCAGCTGTACGATGCCCTGGCCTGCCAGGCAGCCCGGCCCACCGGCGGCAGTACAGATGCGGCAGTGAGCAGCTGGTGCACCCTGCTGGCTGACCTGCAACCGCCTGTGCTGCCAGGCGAGCAGCAGTGCAGCACTGCTGCAGCTGGACTGGGTGGCGGCGCAACAGCCACCCTGGCTCGGCTGCGGCAGTGGGCCGGCCGCCTGCAGCTGGAGGCCGCTTCCCTGCTGCCGGCTGTGTTGCACCCCCAAGCCTGGCGCCAAGGGCAGGCGGGAGCGGCCCTGCCGCCACCAATGCCAATGGCTGATTCGGATCGGCGCATGCTCGCTTGGCTGCGCCGCGGCTCGCCGCCACTGGTGGATGTGTCGGCGCTGCTAGCTTTCTGTGATGCATGATACTGTGCATTGCTTGCACCTCTTACGAGTTTCAGTACATGCTCTTCGCTACACTCTCATGCTATATAGTCGCATTGTAACTCAGCAAGAATGGAACAAAACAGACATTGCGGCCCTCCGTATCTGGCGCAGTTGCCGCCTCGCTTACTGTTTACTGTGGCTTGTGAGCGGTGATGAACCTGTGTTGAGGGGGACGCACATTGAATGCCGCATGCAACTCGCCGGTGGGTCATACAGACATGCAGAAGCTTGTAAGTCTTCCAAAGCATTGCTGCGTGCAAGTAAGCCAGGTTGGGTGATATGTGCCCCCTTCTACATCCCCGATGCGCGTGTGCAGCCCCCACACCGCCCACCCGTCTGCTGCCTCACCAGGTCAGGTTGTTGGGCGACAGCACGTCGCCATTGTCCTTCAGCCAGCCGCGCTGCATCAACTCCCGCTTCAGCTTGTTGTGCGCCTCTTGGAACACGTCCTCCCCTGGCCGTGCCGCCTGCGCCTTGGTCAGCGCTGGCTTGATCGGGAGCGGCATGCCGAGGAGCTCCTCCCTGGCCAGGAGGGGGCAAGGGGCGTGGGCTGTTGGTGAGACACATGGATGGCAGCAGCTGATGCTGCCGAAGGGCATGCGAAGTGCAGAACACCTGGAGCGACTGCTGCCATCGACCGAGCAGATGGCCCGCGTGGCCATGCCACCCGGCAGACCAGCGCAGCAAGCCTGGTGGCATCCCGGCACCGACATGGTCACATGCCCCACAAAAGTGCACTGCCAGCCACTGACCAGTACTGCTCAGCTTTCATGGTGAAGGCAACCGGCAGCTCGCGGCACTCCACTCCCTCCAGGCCCGCATCCCCGACGGCGGCCAGCACCGGGGCGGGGTCGCCGAAGCGCGTGGCAGTGGAGGCGGCGGCGGTGCGGGCAAGCTCTGGGTCGTACGCTGCGTTCTCAGGGGGTTTGGCAGACTGTTGGTGGGAGTTGTGCTTGGTGCAGGGGCGGCGCATGTACAGAGGCCAGGATCAACACATAGCCTAAGCTGCGCCGCCTGCCGCATGACATCGCAGCTGGCAAACCAAGCCAAACCAGTCAGCGAGCTCGGGAGTGCGTCCAGCAGCTGAGCCAGCCAAGCATCATTCATTGCTGCTCACGTCCTGCAAGGCCAGGCACCAAGCTAAACAGTCGGCCGCCTCCCCAGCCCCCCTTGCTCACAGGCCGCCAGCCCCATGGTGACTTGGAAGAAAGGCGCCTTATCCTCAGACTGCCACACCGTCCCAGCAAACAGGCCGCCAGGTTTGAGCACGCGGGCAAACTCCCGGATGGCCACCTCGAAGCTGGGCATGAACCTGAGCGAGGGCGGGGAGTAGGCAGGAGGGAGGCTGGGTGGGGGCTGCACCTCCAGGTCACACGTGATATCGAACACATCGCAGGCAATCAGCCAGCTCTGGAGCAACGACAGACCGGTCTGCCAGCCCTACTGCCACAGCCATTCTTGCCCGCCCCTCCCGGCTGCTCACATGAGGCCCAGGGAGCACGTGACGGCGTCAAAGCTGGCATCGCCGTAGCGGTGCAGGTCCTCGGCGTCTGCGGTCTCAAAGGACACATTGGTCAGCCCTGCAGAGGCCGCCCGCGCTTTGCCCAGCTCCAGGAACGCATGGGCCAGGTCGGTGGACAGCAGCTGGGCTTGGGGCAGCGCCGCCGCCAGCGTCAGCGCCGGCTCGCCGCTGCAGGGCACCAAGGGCAGGTGGCAGCGCGGCCGTAGGGCAGCACAGCATGCCATGTGACGGCTGGCAAGCAGCAGCAGCTGACCAGTCCAGGGAGCCAGGTATACCTCGTTCCGGCCGGCAGGAACAACACCTGCGAGGCTGCAAGACCACTGCCACCCCATACCGCGCGTGCATCACCTGGCGGATGCAACGTCCAGGATGCGCACCCCCTCCTTGCCCTGCAGCGCCGGCACAAGGTGGCTCGCAAACGTGCTGTACAGCCCCTGCACCGCGTGGTGCTCGATGACCCTACAGTGGCATCGAGGCAAATCAGGGTTGCATCAGTACGGCAGCTGGCAGGACGAGGCGTGTCCGGATGCACAAGCACACAGCAGTAGTAAGCAACAAGCAGCCTGCACATGCGTGTGGTCAGCGGTACGCACCATTCGCTGTATGCGGCCGCAAACCCTTCCCACGTTTCTGTGTTGCACGTGTGGTGGCAGCAAATGGGGGTTGGTGGTGGTACGGACACAGCAGCTTCACAAAACGCCCATGCACCACTGCCCCACCCCCTCAGTGCGCCGTGCAACGTGCACACGTCCACCACTCGTTGTTGCCCCTCCCGCTCCTCGTCCAGTCCTCACCCTCCATCTTGTGCTTCATCTCCTCCTTTGACATGGCCGCCTTTCGTGCGATACGGGTGGCGGCAGGGGGCAGCGGCAGTCAGCCAAAGTGGGCAGACCACTGCGGCGGCAAAGCAACCCCGCTGTTGCCCGCAGCTGCGGCGGCGGGAGCGGCAGCATTCCGGTGCAGTCCTTTGGAACCCTGGGAGCCTGTTCATGCAGTATTTTTCACGCTCGAGGAGCCCGTCTGGCTGCAGCCCGTCACCATCGCTGAGGGCTCCTGTGTGGCGAGAGTTGGCGAGAGGCGGTGTGGGCAGCGGAGCGGCCCTCTGGATGTCACCCAAGGGCGATCGACAGCTGCTGGGCTTGCAACGATGCGTCAACAAGGGCTGCAAGCGATCGGGCGGAGGAATCAGGCCACTGCATGAGCGGTCTCTTGTGGGGCTGCAGCCCGAGAGCGCTCGCTTGATCGCGGCGGTACTTGCACGATCAGCCTTGCACCAGGGCGGCCGGCAGGGCGATACCGCAAGCCCCGACTGTCGCAGCTTGCTCGAGCGGGCGTGCACCGCCCCCATCGCCCCATCCAGCAGCTTGTGGCGGCTTCCGAACGGCAGTGATGGAGGCAGTGGCGCCGACTGGCAGGCTGGGCGCCGGGCAGCAACCAGCCCGTGGCACCCAGCCGGGCTGGCTGCCGGGCAGGCCCTCCCAGCGGCCCAGCACCGGGAGACAAACCCATCAGTCCACGCAGTGTCGCGCGGGAGGTGCGGCTCGGCCAATGCATGGTGACCGCCGCCGCCGCCGCTGCCGCCCAGCCGACTGTTGCTCAGCCCCTCCTGCCCGCGCACTGCCATGCTCCGCAGGCCGGCGCAACAACCGGCCACGCATCCAGAGCGACGGCTTTGAGCACCTGGGCTCCAGCCAGCTGGCGCGCAACAAGCGGCCGTTCCCGGGGCCGCCGCCGGGGCAGGGCGGCCCGCCCCTGCGGGTGCTGCCCATCGGCGGGCTGGGCGAGATTGGCATGAACTGCATGCTCATCGGCGTGTACGACCGATACATCCTGGTGGACGCCGGCCTCATGTTCCCAGAGTGAGCGGGAGGGAGGGGTGGGACTGGAGCACAGGAAGTGAAGTGTGCTGGTCGATGCTGTTGCTGTTGCTGTTGCTGAGCGGGGCTGAACAATCGCCGCCTCGGCTGTGTGCTGCTGATCTGTTTGCCAGCCTCCCATATTGCCAGGGCCCCGCCTGCACTCATGCTGCACTGATCATGCTGCACGCGTCCCCTCCGCCCGCTCCCTCACCCTCCCGCCTCCCTTTCTTGCCCCCTGTCATCTCCCAGCTTCACGGACCTGGGCATGCAGAAGATCCTGCCAGACACCTCGTTCCTGGCGCAGTGGCGCGACAAGATCGAGGCGGTGGTCATCACGCACGGGCAAGCGCTGGCGGGCGGCTGGGTACTTGTTTGTGCAGGGTTGCGATGCACCGCAGATGACAGAAACACACGGGCGCTTGGTGTGCATCTTTGTACAGATTTCACGGTGCAGCCATGGGGAGCTTCAGACTGCAGTATGTGCTGCAGGTGACTGGACGGCCGCATGCTGATGCTGCTGCGTGCATGCTGCCCCACCGCTGTTGCAGGCATGAGGACCACATTGGAGCGCTGCCGTGGGTGGTGCCCGCGCTGGACCCCTCCACCCCCATCTATGCCGGCGGCTTCCCCATGCAGCTCATCAAGCGCCGCCTGCAGGTCAGCGCAGCTGGCAGCAGCGGCAGCAGCAGGCGGGTGCCTCCCAGCAATGCAACGGCGCAGCGCTGCCCCCACATTTTGCGCTTGCTGCATGCTTCGTGTGCTGCCGCTGCCCAGCCATCAGCGGACGGCCCACCCACATTTCTCCCTGCCCTTCTCCACACACACAACAGGAGTTCAATCTGTACGACGAGGGCCGGCTGCACACCATCAACATGCGGCAGCCCTTCCAGCTGGGCCCCTTTGAGTGCACGCCCATCCGCGTCACCCACTCCATCCCAGACTGCTGCGGCCTGGTGCTGCGCTCCGACCACGGCACCATCGTGCACACGGGTGCGGGGTGTGGAGCAGCGGGGGGCGATGCCGCACAGCACGGGCAGCGCACACAGCAGCGCCGCCCGTGGAGGCACGAGGCTGCCGCTGCCTGGAGCCTCACCCCGGCTGCCTCCTGTGCTGCCGCCGCACATCTGCTGCAGGCGACTGGAAGATTGACGAGAACCCGGTGGATGGCGAGGTGTTTGACCGCGAAATGTTCGACTCCCTGGGTGCGCCCTGCTGCCGGCCTGGTTGCTTTGCTGCTCCGCTGCTGGTCTGGCTGCTGCTGGTGCCGTGCTGCTTGCTGCTATGCCCTCGGCCGGGGCGGCCAGCTGCTGCCTGCCGCCACCGTCCTTGCTGTCGCTGCTCGATGCACCGCTGAGTGGGGTGAGGACACACATTCACCACAGACCTGTTCCGAGGGGGCCTGGTGGCGTCCGCTGGAGACACAATAAATTCATGCACCACTCTGACCACTCAATGCTGCACTAAGCTGCTTGCGCTGTTGCTTGTGCCGCTGCTTGCGCCGCTGCCTGCCCCAAGACATCCACACACTGCCCTGCAAGCGGCAGTCGTTTGTGGTCGCCACAGCCCCTCGCCCCTCACCCTCACTGTGCGCTTTGCTGCACTCACGGCCGCCATCTGCCTGCAGGGCGGGAGGGCGTGTCGCTGTTTATGAGCGACAGCACCAACGTGCTGGCCCCCGGGCGCACCACCAGCGAGAGCCTGGTGGAGACGAGCCTGGTGAACCGCGTGCTGGGGCACCAGGGCAAGGGACGCGTCATCACCACGCAGGTGCGGCGGGCGGGCAGGTGTTGGCAGGCAGCAGCGGTGGTGACAGTTTGGGATTTTGGGATGGCACAGTAAACTAGCATGCTAGCAGCGGCTGGCATCATGCGGTGTGCTGGATGGTGCAGTTCCACAGTGGCACCAGCTGTGCAGCTCTGCACACACTCTCCTGCTCCGGCTGAGGCCGTCACCCTCTGCCCTGCCCTGCCCTCCCCCCGCCCCTGCTCCCCCAGTTTGCCTCCAACCTGCACCGCATGGCGGCGGTTAAAAAGGCGGCCGATGCCTCGGGCCGCAAGATCTGCTTCATCGGCATGAGCCTGAGCCACTACCTGGAGGTGGGGCAGCGTTCTTAGTGTAGTGATGGGGAGTTGACCGTGACTTGACCTGTCATGAGCGCATGCCTTTCGTCAGTTGGCAGGCAGCCCATGTGCTTCACTTATGCTGCATCTCAACACGGCTCTTCTTGCTGCTGACATGGCACGGCGCCCTGCCTCCTTCCCCACCGTGTGCCGCAGGCTGCGCAGCGCGAGGGCCGCGCACCCTTTGACCCCAAGGACGTGATTGACGCCGCTGACCTGGACGATTACGACCCCAACCAGCTGCTCATCGTGACCACCGGCTCGCAGGTGCGCAGCTGGCTGCTGTGTTGGGGCGACCCTTGTTGGACAGCGGCCGTGCAGCTTGGTCAGCGTCCCGCATGTTGCGCCGAGGGCTTCACCACACTGTTAGGACAGGTGTAGGACGTGCGGCCAGCCATGTCCTGTTGCCGCCCTCCCTCCCTGCCACCCATTCATGATTCCCGTCCCCTGCCCCTCACCCGTCCCCCCCTTCAGGCCGAGCCGCGCGCGCAGCTGACCATGGCGGCGCACGGCCTGAGCCACCAGCTGAAGCTGCAGGCCAGCGACCTCGTCCTCTACTCCGCAAAGGTCATCCCTGGCAACGACACGCGCGTCATGCAGGTGCGGCGGCAGCGCCAGGCTGCTGCACTGGGGTGCTCCATGCCTGCTGTTGCGTCAGGGCGCTGGGGCGGAGATTGTGGCAAGGGATGAGGGCTTCCTGCTGCAAGCACAAAGCATGTAGCCCATGGATGCCGCTCATCCTCGATCCCCGATGAATTGCAGATGATGAACGCCATCAGCCAGCTGGGCCCTGAGATCGCCATGGGGCGCGACGAGAACCTGCACACCTCTGGCCACGCCTACAAGTGCGCCTGACCGCAGGGTGGCAGGGTGGGCGCAGCCTGATTGGGATGCGGCTACTGCTGCGGCTGCTGGCAGCTGCTCATGATGATGCCCGCCACATGCTGAAGTGTCGTCCACTTGCACGTGCTGCCCGCTCAATATTCCAACCACGCCTGTCCCCTGCTGTGCCAGGGGCGAGCTGGAGGAGGTGCTGCGCTACGTCAAGCCCCAGCACTTTTTGCCGGTGCACGGCGAGTACGCGTTCCTCACCGCGCACGCCCAGGTGCGGCCATGCCTGCTGTTTCTGCCGGAGATGCTGCCATTGCAGTTATGGAGCACTGCCAGCAGCAGAGTGGCGTACAATATGCTACCCGCCTGGCTCACGGCACACAGCTGGTCTAACCTGCCGTGCCTGCCCTGCTTGCCGCAGCTGGCGCGCGAAAACGGCGTCAACTACACCTCCGTCATCCGCAACGGCCAGATGCTGGGCGTGGCTGACCGGCGCAACCGCAACACCGTGTCGATCGGCAGCGCGGCGGGGGTGGCGGGCGCGGCGGAGATCTTGGGTCGCGAGCGCACCGACACCATGCAGATGCTGGGCGAGGTGGATCTCATCAACTATTACAACGATGGCAACAAGGTGGGTGGGGGCAAGCAGATGGGGCAGGGCACGCGGTGGCGGCAGGGCAAGTGGTGAGAGGGGCTGCCATGATGGAAGCAGGGATGGACGCAAAGTGGCAGTTGGGCGCTACTTTGCCTCCCTCCTCACTGCCACCTATTCTGCTCTCTGTGCTGCAGGGCACCGGCACGGCCGCAGAGATGGGGCTTGAGGAGCGGCAGGTGGGCGTGTGCACTTGGGGTTGAGATGCCTGCTCAAGCAAGGCACTTGCATTTCACAGCACTGGTGCCCTTCAGTCTGCAAGCTCGCCTAGCGGCGCTCATGCAGTTCCCCTGCTCATTACTGTGCAGGTGCTGGCTGTGGAGGGCATCGTTGTCTGCGCGGTGGATGTGGGCCGGCACCCCGAGATGATTCGGGCGGTGGCCGAGGCAGCAGCTCCCAACGCCGGCCCGGCGGCAGCGGCGGCGGCCGCGCGCGCTGCGTCGCAGCGGCGCCTCAAGGCCAACGTGCGGGTGACCACTCGCGGCATGTGGGTGGGTCTGAGCGACCGGCTGCTGGAGCAGCTGCACGCGGCGGCAAAGGAGGCGGTGGAGCGCCTGCCGGGTGATGCGGCGCTGAGCGCGGTGGAGCGGGTGGTGGCGGACTCGCTGCGCCGCACCTGCAAGGTGGGTGGGTGGGGTGGCAGGGTGAGGGTGCTTGCGCAGCACCGTGGTGTTGCTTGGCGTTGCTGCAGGGTGCGACTGCTCTGCTGCCATGCTCCTGGACACTATTCTGCTGGCAATCGCCACTCCATCCATGCTCCACAAACACCCAAGCCTCCTCACCTTCTCTCCTCCCACAGGCCTTCAACCGGCGGCGGCCCGAGGTGGTGGTCATTGCACACGAGTTTGACCCGCGGGCGGGCGCTGCAGCCGCTGCCTCTGCCCGCCGGCGCGACACCTCCTCCGACTTTGGCTCCGACCTGCGGGGCTATCAGGGCGGCCAGCAGCAGCGCGGCGGCGGCGGCTGGCAGGGGCAGCAGCGCGGCTACCAAGGCCGCGGCCAGCAGCAGCAGCAGCAGAAGCGGATGAGCGACCGGGAGGCACGGGATGTGCTTGCCGAGAATGACCGGCGGCGGCAGCAGCGGGTGCGCGAGGCGGACTTGCTGTCGGCGCCCAAGGGGGCTGAGCTGGAGGACCTGGCGTCCTCAGGTGGGTACGGCTGGAATGCAAGCACGGCACAGACCAGTCTTGCCTGTGCTGGACTGGGGTCGAAAAGTAGACAGTGCGGTGGGAAGGATGTTGTTGGGGACCTGCCGCACATTGCAGCGACAATTGCAGCGGCAGCAGAGCTGGCTGCTCACCCTTGCAAGCTGCTAGCTTTTAACCCGTGGCATGTTGCTGTCCTCCGCCCCACTTGCAGCCGATTCATCGGACGACGACCAGGAGGTGTTGCGGCAGCTGCTGGACGGTGCTGAGAAGATTGAGCCCAGCGGCGGCAGCAGCGGCGCGGCATCCAAGAAGCGGCGCGGCCGGCCGCCCAAGGCGGCTTCAGCTGCGGCTGGCGGTGAGCTGCAGGAGCTGCCGCCCGGTTTCCTGGATCAGAGGCGCTCAGCCAACCCGAGGGACCACCCTGAGCAGGGCGGCAATGTGGAGTACCCCTGAGTGGTGCTCCTGTTTGTGCCCTCGTATGCGGCTGTGCCATGTTCCAATCTGCATGCATGCCAAGCATTGTGCTGACACATACACACACCCCCACCATTTTTCCGGCCCACCACTTTTTCCTGCGCCGCCGGCCGGATGGGGGTCCCCCGTGGGCCATCATGCCACAGCCGGCGCGCCTTCAGTCTGTCAGTTGTCTGCATACAGAACAGTTTCGGCACTCTGAGAACAGCTGACAAGGAAGGAAGCTGGGAGCGTGCATTGCAAGGAGACTTGGGTCGGCTGTTGACGGCAGCGCACTGAGCGGGGCGACGGGAGGGCATTTCAGCCTGCATGCATGATATTGGCCGCATTCCTCGCGTCGCCTGCATCAAGCCCGCTGTCTCGACCGTCCCATTGTCCGTTCCCAGCGCTGCAGCTGCCACGCACAACCCGTCCCAAGCCGCTGGGCAACTTCAGGGCGTAGCCGCCCTCGCGGAGCTAGATCGGAACACACCTGGTGCGATGCAAGGTCTTGCAGCTGTGCCGCTGCGGCCGCCCGTCTGCCGCCGCCGCCACCGCCCGCCGCCACGCAGCCTTGCTGGCCCGTGCCTCAGCCAGCCTTTTTTCTGACCCTTGTGCCTTGTCCAGCTTGCTTTCTGCTGCAGCTCAACTCTTGTAGCGTACACCTAGCAGGATGTCGGGCCTGGGGCCGGAGCGCCCGCGCGAGCAGCGCAAGATGAAGCGTTGGCGGCGGCGCGACCTCAACACCAACTTGCTGGAGGTGCGCTGGAGGCGTGGATGGACGGGACACCTCACCGGCATGTGCTATGGGGCTGGACGAGTGCCTATGTTGCGCAGCCTGGCTTGTTTTAGTTTGAAACGAGTATGCCACTAGCTCAAGCTTTATTCACTCCACCCCACCCCACCCCTACCCCTGCTGCGCAGGTCTGCCGTGAGCTGCGGCCCCGCGACCTCCAGGCCCTGCTGCTGGACGCCGCGGTGTGGCTGTGCTGCGATGACGAGGTGGTGTACAAGCTGGATACACTGTGCTTTGGCAACCTGGACGGCGGCGCCGGTACCGCAGCCTACGTGCGGCAGCACTTGGAGGCGGCGGGGCGGCCGGTGCAGGGAGACAAGGCGGTGCGCCTCAGCCTGGACGAGGCTTTCTTCATGGCATATGCGCTGGGCATCCTGACGGTGCATGAGCTGGGGCCAGCATGCAGCGGCGCACCCAGCAGCACGGCGGCTGATGCTGGGAGTGCCGGGGCGGCAGAGCCAGCGGCCGCAGGGGCGGGAGCGGCAGGGGCGGCGGCGGCAGGGCAGGAAAGCCCAGCGGCAGGAACGGAAGGGGCAGCACCAGCATCCGCAGCGGCTGCAGCAGCGCCACCAGCCGCTGAGCCAGCAGCAGCAGTAGCAGCAGCAGCAGCGACCGCGCCAGAGGTGCCTATTGAAGCAGGCGTGGTGGCTGTGCCGCTGGACAGCGGCGCGCTGTGGCGCCGCCTGCAGCAGCTGCGCCCCGACTTCTTCCTGCTCTACCTCGCCTACCACCACTTCCGCAGCAAGGTGGGCTGGCTTATGCTGTTGTCTCTGATTAGAAAGAGCGTGCTTCTCCATGACAGGGCTGGAGGCAACCTTGAAGCGGCCAGCACACGTGCTGCATCCCAAGTCAGGAAGTGCCTGAACCCCCCCCCCCCCCCCCCCCCCCCGTCTCATCTATCTGCTCGGCACCCACCCGCCTGCAGGGCTGGATCCCGCGCACCGGGCTGCAGTACGGCGCCGACTTTGTGCTGTACCAGCGGCACCCCGCCCTGACGCACAGCGACTACGCGGTGACGGTGGTGCCGCTGCGCCCAGGCCAGCGCGCGCCCATGGGCTGGCACGACCTGCAGATCTCCAACCGCCTGTCCACGCAGGTGGGTGCACCCGGTGGCTGGGGCTTGCAGCTATGTTGTTCTTCACTGGGGCAGCTGGTGGAGCGCCCTAGCCCAGAAAGGCCGTCGCATGCCCCTGCCACGGCGCCTCGCGCTGTGCCCCTCACTGAGCCTGACGCCCACCCATCGGCATGCCTGCCATCCTCACTCTTTCCCTCCCTCTCGTTCCCCTCCCCCACCCTGCCCCCGCCAGGTCAGCAAAAAGCTGCTGCTGCTGTACGTGCAAGAGCCGGATGGCGGCGCCGACCGCAGCAGCCCAAATGCGCTGGCGCAGGTGGCTGTGCACGAGCGGCTGGTGCGGCGCTGGGTGCCCGAGTCGCACCGCCTGCCGCCGCCCGGCAGCAAGTAGAGCAGGGCGGATGCACGGACGGCACAGCTGCTTGCACCTCTGTACCCTTGCTTACGTTCGGCTGCACTGTAAACCTGGCGGTGCTGCAAGCCCTGAGAAGCAGCTGCAGCACCCATGCGACTTCATGTTGTACCATGGCAGCGCTGGAGCAGGGTTGTGTGTTGCATCATGTGCATCTCAGAGCGCGCAACTGGATGGCCCCAAGGGAGGAATGGGCAGAAGAATGCCGGGAGTTGGGCCAGGAGGGGTGCAAGGGCCAGGGGAAAGGCTAGTGGCGGGGCTGGGTGTGGTGGTGGTTGAGAGAAGACGGTTCATTTCCATGCAAGGCAGGGACGCTGGCCTAATCGTACAAAGGCGCGCAGAGTGGCTGGGCAGCACACTCGCACGGGCACCGCCGTTCCCGGGGCGGCCCAAGCAGCAAGCAGCAGAGAGCAGCAAAGCATTGAATTGGAGAGGAGAAAGACAGGTACTCGATGTGTGGCAGGCAACGGTGCTGTGTGCCTGGCCGGAACAACAAACAGACATGGTGCGTGCTTGCGTGGCGGGACATACTCAACGCTGCAGGTCACCCAACGCTGCAGCGCCTCCGCAGCAGCTGCCACCACACCGCAGCGATCAAGTGCTGCGGTGCTGTGCTGCCATGCGTGCCGTCCTGCAGCAGCCGCGGCCGCCTCACTCCTCCTTCCTCTCCGAGCTGCTCTCGGCGGGCTTGGCGGGGGTGTGGCGCGGGATCTTGGCCATCACCTGCAAGTGGTGAGGCAGGGCAAAGTGATGAGGGAGGCATTGGCGGCGCCAGCCTACCACTCAGAGCAGCTGACTGAACGCCTCAAGGCAACTGGTTTGCCACAAATTCAACTGAGCAACATCACAACCCAGCCTCCAAGCCCCGCACTGACACCCCCGCACCTTGGACAGGTACTTGTCGTTCAGCGCCGTCACCTGCGCGCGCGCCTTGTCCAGCGCCCCGTCAATCTCGTCCTTCTTCAGCTCGTACACCTGCAGCAGGAGGAGGAGCGGCAGAGAGTGCATGGGAAAAAAGACAAACGGCGGGGTCAGGATAGCGGGACAAAACGCGTACAAGCAAGCAGTGGGCAGCTATGGTTTGCAGCACTGGCCAGCATGCAGGGCCAGCAGCAGCTCCGCCGGTTGACCACACCGCATCGCCACCATCCAGCCCCTCTCTCCATTACAATGCACCTCGCACCTTGGGGACCACAAACGCCGCCAGCACCGCCGCGTAGGCCAGGCTGAGCAGGCTGAGCAGGCCGGCCAGGCGGCCCACAGCGTACAGCGCGCCCGCCACCGTGCCGGTCAGCACCGGCTCGCGCCCCGTGGCCAGCCGGTGCGCAAAGGCTGCATGTGGGGCAGGCGGGCAAGGGGACGCTTGGCCAACAGTCATGATTGATTCATTGACTGCATCAGCCAGCAGGCGGCATACTCTGCAGTCCTGCAGTGCGCGGCACTGCGCAATGGCACGGAGGCACCTGCCGCTGAACCAGAGCACAAAGGGCAGAGCTGGCCGCACAGCACTCACACAGGCCCTTGTTGACATGCACCGTGGCCTTGGCTGCATAGTCCTTGGCCTGCCCCTCCGACACGCCCTCCTTCAGCAGCCGCGGCACCGGCACGGGCGGCCTGCGCAGGCAGCAGGCAGCGCAGTGCAGCAGAATGGGATGCAGGCATCGTGTTGTTGTGCTGCTATTCTAAGGAGAGTCGCTGCCGATCATGCATGATCGGCAACCTCGTCGCCATTGACGTCGGTCCCCGGCACCCACCAGCCACCCCAGCACCCACCTGTGGGTGAAGGACGCGATGTTGTTCCACAGGAAGCAGCCGAGCACCAGCACGAGTCCCACGTAGGCGCTCGTCTGCAGCGGGTTGACGCTGCCATACTGCAGGGCCGCGTACACCGCGGTCACGCCTCCCACCGCGATCGCCGAGTTGCGAGGATTGGTCCAGAGCAGCAGCTCCTGCGGGCAGCGGGCGGCGCAGAAGGGGGCAAGTCAGCACATGTGTGCTGACGCTCAGCGGCGCTCCAAGGCTGCAACGGCCGATCCACGAGCCCCTGAAGCGGATCAGCGATGGTGTGGGCGCTCTGCAGCCCCTTTCCGCGCGCCTGCACGCGAGGGTCCTTCACGGGCAGCCGCACGCGGCCAGAGGGGCTGGTGGTAGACGTCGACATGGTGGCTGGCGATCACAGACTGGGCAGCGGTGCAGGGGCCGGGGGAAGGCATGTGGGCGCTGGGCGGGTCCATGGCAGGCATGGGGAGGCTGCCAGTGCTGCTGCAGCGCTTCGTTTCATCATCTTGCACTTGGCTTGAGTTTCCCTATTGGTCATCACACTCCTGGCCCGCTTGCAGCACCTGCGCAGGCAGCCCACTTGCAAACGCGCGCTCCTGGCCCTCACCAGGCTCGAGAGGCACTGCTAGAGGCTATTCAAGGGCATCCGACACGGTAGCAGTGCCCCAACAGTGCTCCAGCCAGCGGCATAGGTGTGGCGGCGGCAGCGGCGGCAACGAGCAGCACCGCTGCCTGGCGCTGCAGCTGACCATCCTCTGAGCAGCCGTGGTCTCCTGTCATAGCACCCTTGGGCCAGAACAGCCGGCAGCAGCACACCCTCAGGCATGGGTCGGAGAGGAGGCGGCAGGGGGCGGTGCGGCGGTGACCGATTTGAGGACCAGGTGCGGTGGGATGGGCCGCTGCACACGAAACAACGCCGACTGTGCTTTGCAGCACATCTTGAGTTGCCTGGCTTGCAGCATGGCCTTGTTCAAACACACCAACCGGATTGCACCTGCTTGATTACAGCTGCTCAGAAAACCATCAGTTTGCCCTGCCTCTGCAGTATGGCGAGTCCATGGTGGGCCAGGACCGGGCGGAGCACTTTGGCTTTGGCGGCCGCGGCGGCGGCGGCGGCACCAAGGGCGGCGACGCCGGCAGCCGCAACAAGCCGGGGCAGGACGTGTCCTTCATCCGCCACGTGCCCAAGTTCCTGCAGGTGGGTAGGTGGGTGGGTGGCTGGGCGGGTGAGTGAAGAGCGGCTGTGTCATATCTGGCCAGGTTGAGCACGTGCCCATCACAAATCGACGGTGCTGCCGATCGGGTTGTTACTTTTGCAGAAGCACAATTGTTTGCTCTTGCCTGGCTCCTAGCATCCCGGCAGAGCTTTGCCACCTGACCACGGCCACCTGCCTGCAGGCGCACGCCCACATGCTGGGCAAGCCGGTTGAGGAGGAGCCGGAGGCGGCCCTGCTCAACCAGAAGTTTGATGATGAGCGGGGCGGCCGGGGGCACGAGGCGGAGGAGGAGGACGACGACGAGCAGGTGGGTTGGGGCACGCCACTGACACTGCCCTGGACTGTGTGCAAGGTAGGCGGCTGGTTGCATCGCCGAGTGGCACTCCAGGACTAGGTCTGGCTGCTGAGTTTGGCTTGCTGCCTATCACACACAGCTGCTGGGCCGTTGCCTCGCCTGCCACACATGGTGCAGCTCCGCGCTCAAGCCCTTGAGCCAGCTCCATCTCAAGCACTGCTGCCGCTTTCTTTTGTTCAGGAGGCGCTGCGGCGCGCGATTGAGCAGGACCCGTCCCTGCTGGCGCAGCACCCGGAGCTGCAGTCGGTGGCGGACCGGGCAGAGGCGGAGCAGATCAAGGCCAAGGTGGGGTGGGGCGGGCAGGCCAGATGGGACAAGCCACGCGTCTGCTTAATCAATGCAAGAGTTGCGTTGGGGCACCGGTTGCATGGCTTGGCTGGAATTAGGGAGAAGGGATTGGAGCCAAGGCACAGGGCGCAGTGGGACTGCGTCTGTGTGCTCTGCCACCACTGCAGGCGCAGGCAACCCACCACACCCCTGTGTGCCTGCCCCTCGCCTCCCCGCAGGGCAACGCCGCCTTCTCGGCAGGCAAGCTGGACGAGGCGGTCAAGCTGTTCACCCAATGCATCGAGCTGGATGGGAGCAACCACATTTACCACAGCAACCGGGCGGCGGCGCACACGGGGCTGAAGGATTACAAGGCGGCGGTCCGAGACGCGCGGTGGGCACTGGGGTGGGGGCAGCTTTGTGCGGGTGCCGCATTCGTGGCCCCGATCGTTTGCAACTCTGCATGGGCCATTCTGCTGCGCTCAGGCCTGTGCAAGATTGCTTGAATCCGGTCCCCTGTGGCATTGCAGGCGGTGCACAGAGCTGAAGCCCGGGTGGGCCAAGGGCTGGAGCCGGCTGGGCGCCGCCTACTTTGGGCTGGACCAATTTTCAGAGGTGGGCTGCTGCTGCTGCCGCTGTTGGCCTGCACAGCTGCAAAGTGAGACGAGGAACAGCACAGCATGCTGTGCTGCCCTTTGTTCCAGAATCATCTCGCCCCCAACAGCACTTGGTGCACTCGCTCGCCCACCTGTACAGGCGCGCGAGGCATACGAGCGCGCCTGCAAGCTGGAGCCCAGCGACAGCCAGCTGCAGTTGGCCCTGCAGAAGGCCACGGCGCGGGAGGCCAAGCAGGTGTGCAGTGTGGCGCTGCTCCCGACGCAAAGCTGTTCCTGCAGGTATTGCTCGATATTGCATGTGCCCAGCACGGCGGCATGGTGTGCTCCTGCACCTGCACACAGCGCGCCACTTCTCGTCACTCCCCTCCCTTGCTCACACTGGCCTTCCCAAGCAGATTGCGGAGCACAAGCACACGTTCCACAAGCGAGTGCGCGACGAGGACGAGCAGGGCGGCGGCAGCAGGGGGCATGAGGGCAAGCGGCAGCAGACCACAGTGCCTGCGGCGGCGAAGAAGAAGGAAAAGACGCTGCTGAGCTTTGGCGAGGAGGAAGAGGAGGAGGGATGAATGTGATTTGCGCAGCTGCCACTGCCTGTTCGACTGTTCTGAGGCGGGTCGTGCTTGCTGCCATCACCTGCAAGAGAGCCGATGCAACAGGCGCTCGCCCACAGGCATCTGAGCAAGAGACGTTGCACGGGGCCCTGCCCACATGGCAGCTGTACTGGGCGGTGTAGCGATACTGAGATGCAGCCATCTCGTGGCGCAGAGCGAGGAGTATGTTTGGAAGCGGCGGGGCCGCCTCCAATACCACTCCAGGTACAGGCGTACTAACCACTCGGCAGGGGAAAGATGGCAACCGATGGCGGTTGCGGCGCATGCCGGCGGAAAGCTGCTGACAGGGGAACCCAAACATGCTGCCAGTTTGTGGCAGGTCACGACCTGTGGGAACGCTGGCAGCAGAGGGGCAGGGGCAAGTGGAGAGCTGCGGCTTCCAGACTGTGGGGCGGCCGCGCATGGGCGCTGCCGCCCGAGTGTGTGGGTTCTGGGTGCCCCCGTTGACGCTCCCGCGCTTGTTGTCGCTTCCTTGGCACGGCACAATGACGACTGGTGACACTGGACAGCAGCAGGCTGCGGCCTGGCGTCTGCCGGGCCCGCAAGGGCTGGGCTCGCTGAAGGCCAGTCTGGCCAGCTCGTCTGCTCAGACCTCCATTGTGCCCCCCGCGGCGCTCACTCGCGTGTCGTCGCAGCTTTCCGAGCAGGCCGAGGTGGTGAAGCGAAACTCGCAGCTGCTGCTCACGTCCGCGACCCAGAAGGCGCAGACGGCGCTCAAGGAGGCGGGCCTCAGCGACGACTGGGCCCTGCTCAAGCGCGTGGGCACCACCGACCGCCGCGTCGCCGCCGGCCCCACCATGCGCCGCGTCGCGAGCGACACCAACTTCCAGCGCTCGCACGGCCGCCTGATGCTGCAGCCGCCGCCAGCAGCCGGCACCATGGTGCCAGCGGGATCGCCCACGGCACAGCAACAGCTCAACGGCGAGCAGCAGCGGGCGGCGGATGCGTGGAACTGGCTGTCGGCGCTCAACAACTCGCTCAGCCAGGCGCGGGCGGGGCAGCAGTCCAAGTTTGCGCTGTCCCGTGCGGGGCTGGAGGAGCAGGTGTGCGATGGCAGGGTGGTGTGGCAATGCAGCAGCAAGGGTTGGCAATGGGCGTCCTGGCCGCCGGCAAAAGGTGTGCTGATGCTTTGCGGTGGGCAACCCCGCCCGCTCTCCTTCCGCGTCCCTGCTGCTGGTCCTTTAGCCTGTGTTTTTGGTTGTTCTTCATGATTCTTGCATGTTGCTCGTTGTCTATACTGTGCGCTGCTCTGATCACGCCCCGCTGCTTGCCTGGCTAACCCCTCCTGCAGGCGCGGCAGCTGGTGCACAGCGCCAGCAGCATGTCGCTGGAGGAGGTGCGGGAGCAGCTGCTGGCCAAGCCCAAGCAGGCGGCCGCGGCGGCGGCGGCCACGCTGGAGAACTGCCAGGCCAACCTGGCCAGCCTGCAGACCAGCCTGAGCCAGAGCCTGCAGCAGAGCCTGGCGGAGGGGCGGGAGCAGCTGGAGCGGCGGCTGACCACGCTGGGAGAGCCGGGCAGCCCCAGCAGCAGCGCGTCGCGGCTGGCCGCCTTGCTGTCGCCGCAGCGGCTGGGCAGCCTGGCGGCGGCGGGCAGCGGCATGCTGCAGCCGATGGGCACCGAGGACCAGGCAGCCTCCGCTTCAGACTCGCCGCCCGCTGACGCGCTGGGGCCGTGGAGCCTGCTGGCGGCGCCGCTGCGGGGGCGGGAGGCGGCGGCCATTGAGGCGCTGGCCACCGAGTCGGAGCAGGAGGACGAGGACAAGGAGGCGTCCAGCAGCGGCCGTGGCTGGGGCCCCTTCCAGGTGCGAGTGCCAGCGTGGTGACGCTGTTCTTGGCAAACTGGGGCAGCCTTGCTGTCACACGTGTGACCTTGCAGAGGGGTGGGGGGCAGGTCGCTCGACGTGAAGCTCTGATTGCTCACACTCACCACTCACTGCCTCTGCTGCCCCTGCAGCGGCAAGCGCGGCAGCGGCGAGCGAGCAAGGAGGAGGAGGCACGCAGCAGCCTGCGGGAGGATGGCCGCCAAGTGCTGATTGTCACGACGGCGGCATTGCCGTGGATGACGGGCACGGCCGTGAACCCGCTGCTGCGCGCCGCCTACCTGGCCAGGGACAAGGGCCGCAAGGTGGGTGGGTGGCCACAGTGGTGCGGGCTGTGCTAGGCTGGCTGTGGGTTTTCCTGGCTGGCTGAACATCGGTGTCCCTGATGTGGAGACGCAGAGAATGTGAGTTGGATGTACATATGTCACTTCACATGGCAGTCCCCCCGCTGCCCCCTGGCAGGTCACGCTCATGATCCCCTGGCTGGCCAAGACGGACCAGAACAAGGTGTTCCCCAACAACACCACCTTTGACACGCCGGAGCAGCAGGAGGAGGTGAGCGGCAAGCAGCAGGAGGTGCTGCTGGTCAGGTTGGAAGACTGCAGGCATTGGTCTCTGCATTCGCCGCCGGCCAGCACACGAAATCTGCCACCTGTCTCTCGGACCAACCGGCTCTGCTCCTGCCACCATCCTACCCCTGCCTACTGCAGTACGTGCGCGAATGGGTGAAGAAGCGCACCGGGTTTGAGAGCGACTTCAAGGTGACCTTCTACCCCGGCCGCTACGCGCCCGAGAAGTGCTCCATCCTGCCCGTGGGAGACCCCACGCAGTACGTGCCCGACCATGAGGTGAGGGAGTGAAGGGGGCGGGCAGAGCAGGAGTTGTTGGGAGGCAGCTGTGCAGGGAGGGGGCAGGGAGGCAGGAGCCCAGGGTGCTGCTGCTATGCTGCACCTGTGCGGAGAACCATCAAGCCAGCCCTGCTGAGCTTGCTTGGCATGGCCTTACCCTGCCAACCTTTGCCGCTCTCCGCCCTGCCTCGCGCCTGCAGGCCGACGTGGCGATCCTGGAGGAGCCGGAGCACCTGAACTGGTACCACCACGGGCGGCGGTGGACCGACAAGTTCAACCACGTGGTGGGCGTGGTGCATACCAACTACCTCGACTATGCGCGGCGGTGAGCAGCATGCCTGCGGTGTGAAGGGTGGGGTGGAGGGAGAGCTTGGACATGTCTACAAAGACTGGGTGGTGGGACACCTGCTCGTGGACCAAATTTGCCTTGGTTTTCAGCAGCCCGGCACCCGGTTGGGGGATGCGACACCTGGCACACCCGACACGTCTGACACGCTGCCTCTGGTGCCCTCTGCTCTTGCCTTGCCCAGGGAGGAGGGCGGCGACACCAAGGAGTTCCTGCTCAAGCACATCAACAACTGGGTCTGCCGCGTCTACTGCCACAAGGTGAGGAGCCGGCCCGCAGGCATGTGTGCCGCTGCGCTGCAGGCCTGCACCTGTGCCCAGCCAGCAGCAGCATCTCGCCCAGCCATCCACACTTGCCCACTTGGCACCATGTTCCACGTGCCCCTGCCCCGCAGGTGGTCAAGCTGTCGGACGCAGTGCAGCCGCTGCCCAAGCAGACCACCGAGTTTGTGCACGGCGTGGCCGAGTCGTTCCTGGAGGTTGGGCGCAGCAAGGCGGAGGCGCCGCCAGAGGGCGGCAAGCGGTGCGTGTGCTTGCGTGCACCTACTGCCCTGCGGGCAGGCCCTGAGACGCAGCCTCCTCGCTTCGCATTGCAGCAGCTATGCAATGTGTGCAATGCCCGCCCTCATGTTGCACCCGGCTCTGTGTTCTTGACGCTGTTCCCTTCCCCCTGCTCGGCCCCCTGCCTCTCTTCCTGCAGCTTCAACCGCGGCGCCTACTTCATCGGCAAGGTGGTGTGGGCCAAGGGCTACACCGAGCTGCTGGACCTGATGACCAAGGTGAGGGGCTGAGTGGGGGTCACTTACCAGCGCCTGCCTGTGTACATTGCGCCAGCGAGGGGTCCGGGGTAAGCTGCAGATGTGGTAGGGTCTTGCAGCGTGGCGTGTGTGTGGGTGGACCGCGAATGGGAGGGTCTGCGGCGTGGGTGAGAGGCCGTGGGTGGGTGAGAGGGATGTGCATGGGTGAGCGGACGCTTGTGGTAGGATATGTGGGTTGCCACCTGCCCAGAGCCTGTTGACAGCCCGCAAGCGCCGCCTTGGCCCAGCGTCTTGACATCCGCCTTCCTTCCACCCTCCCGCCCCGCAGCACGCGCGCTCTCACGGCGACGTGGCCATGGACTGCTACGGCACGGGGGAGGACCTGGAGGCGGTGCGGCAGGAGGCGCAGCAGCGCCACCTGGGCCTGCGCTTCCACGGCGCCAAGGACCACCTGGACACAACCATGCACGAGTACCAGGTGGGTGGGTGTGCGGAAGAATGGGGATGGAATGGGGAGTCAGGCTGGGGGCTGGGTGGGGAAGTTGGTGAGACTGTAAGAATGGCACCGCTGGGTCGGCAGGAAAAGTGTGACCGCGAATCCCAGCCATTGGACTTTTGCTTAGGGTTGCTACTCCTGCCCACCAGCGAGCTGCATCGCAATCAACGTCACGCCGCACCCACCCCTGCCTCTGCCTCACCCCTGCCTCTCCTTCCCCGCCTGCCCCTCCAGGTGTTCATCAACCCCTCCACCTCGGACGTGGTGGCCACCACCACCGCTGAGGCGCTGGCCATGGGCAAGTGGGTCATCTGCGCGGACCACCCCTCCAACCGCTTCTTCTCGCAGTTCAAAAACTGCCTCATCTTCAAGTGAGGCACATGGGGCGGGGTGATGGTGGTGGGGTGGGTGGGTGGGTCCGGGGTCTGGATGGTGCTTACCCAAGGCGCTGAGTCACCACCTGGCCAGCATGCTGAACAGTCCCCCTTCTCGCCCTCCACCCCACCCTGTTCAGGAGCCCCGACGAGTTCTCCCAGCACATTGAGCACGCGCTGGCGCACGAGCCGCACCCCATGACGCCCGAGGAGCGGCAGCACCTCACCTGGGAGGCAGCCACTGAGCGCTTCCTGGACGTCACGGGTGGGCGCAGGGGAGCATTTCATTTAGGAAGCAGCCTGGCAGCAGGAGGTTGGAGGCTTGTGGCGGCAGGAGCGTTCAGGCATGCAAGGCATTGCAGCCCCAAGCCGTGCAGTCAGTTGCAGCTCACTACTCGCATGCCCCGCCCTCCACCCACTCCACCCATCCATCCACCCCCACAGAGCTGACTGCCAAGGACCTGAAGCTGAGCGCCATGGACAACCTGCTGCACGCCGCGCACAAGACGGTGACGGGCGTGGAGTCGCTGCGCGCGCTGGCCGGCGCCGGTGCGTGGGGGCTGGGCGGCTGCAGAGGGGTTCTACGCTCCCCTTTTGCTCCAGCCAAGCCAGGAGTAATGGCATGCTGCCTCGCGGTTGTTGAAGCGTACGACCTCCCTGCTTCACCTGGTTCACCTTGCCACCCACCTGTTCCCAACCTGCTGCCCATTCCCCGGAGCCGCAGGCGCCAACACGCGCGACGCGCCGCAGCGCCTGCTGGACTTTGACCCCTCGGCCTGCGAGGTGGGCGGCCTGTTTGACGACCGCAAGCGCCTGACCAAGTCGGCCAGCCAGCCGCAGGTGGCGGCCCCCGCCAAGTGAGGCGGCTGTGGCCCCTGGGCATGCTGCCTCATGGCCCTGCCTGCTTGGCAGGGCAGGGCGCTGCCCTGCACCATCCCGAAGTATAGAAGAGAATGAATGCTGCGGGCGCGGCTGATGCCCGCCTGCCCACCCCTGCCCCCATCAGACGGTCTATGTCGGTGAAACACTGCCGCTGCTGATGGACTGACGATTGACTTGTGTGGTTTTAAGCCTGTCGGGCACAGTCGTGCCGCTGTCCTCAAGACTGTCAGCTTGGCTCGCCTTGCTCTTTTGCCCGTCTTTTTGTGTGGTGTGCCCCCGTCCCACTTGCCCGACCCGCACCAAAACTTATGCCTACACTGCCCTGTACACCAGTCCCTTCCAATTCGCGCCCTTGCCAGCAGATTCGTTCCCCTGTTTGATTGCCAGCCGCCGACGGCCGGCCACCCACCCTTACGCGTCCCTTCCACCTCTGTCCCTTCGATTAGATCGGTTGGTGGGCCCTGCCCTCTCTGTAACACATGCACGTGGCGCCTGATCAAGGTATAAGTTGCGGGCAGCTTTATGGTACGCCCAGCGCATGCAAGTGCCGGGCGGAGCGGAAGCCGCCGAATGGCGGCCTCTAGAAAGGCGCAGGCCTGAATGTCAGTGGCGCCTCCCCGCTGTTATCCCCTTGCTCACATTACTTTCTGGTGTTGCTCCGACCTTCGTTTGGCCGCGCGATCATCAAGGAAGCGCAGAGTCAAGGGCGCACAGGAGCAGCGTCTGGCAGGAGGCCCGGCGCGTCACGACCGAACCAGCCACGGTCTGTGGGGTAGAGCTAGCATCTGAGCGTGGCCACAGGTGAGCGGCCTGCCGCAACCATGCCTTTCCCCGCCATCGCCGCGGACTGCAGCCCCCAGACGCTGGGAGAGGGCAGATTTGCAGTGATCACAGCTGGAGCCATCGGCAGGCAGCAGTGCTGCCGCGCCTGGGCACTGCCGTGCCGGCAGCGGCGGCGGCGGCGAACCACCGCCGACCGACCGCCTTCTGCCGGCGATGCCGTCCTGCTCTGCTTGCTGCAGGACTTTGCAACCATGTCTGTCGCCGGCATTGATGTGGGCGACTCCACGAGTTGCATCGCCCTCGCGCGCAAGGGAGGTGAGCTCCCCAGGCAGGGTGCAGCTGGACGTGTGGCACTGTTCAGAACAGATGGCTGGTTGGCGCCTGAGGTGCAAGCTGCCACAATTGGAGGCAAGCAGCTGCTCAAGCAGCTAGCCGCGCGGCTGCTGTCCATGGTATGGGAGCAGCGGCAGCTCTGCACAGCAGGCAGAGGCCACCGCTGCCTGGCCGCCTGCCTTCTGGGCCCCTCCACCGTGCTCTGGAGGCTGCTGGCTATGCTGCTGGCCGATTGTGCAATGCTACGTGAAAGTGGCGGGAACCGTCTGAACGGACGCGCCCGTTTGCTTGGCCAACGCTGCTTGCCTGGTCCACTCCCCTGCCCGGCGGTTCAGGCGTGGATGTGCTGCTGAACAAGGAGAGCAAGCGTGAGACGCCATCCGTCATCTCCTTCACCTCCAAGATGCGCCTCATGGGCACGGACGCGGGTGCGTGGGGGTTGGGCGCACAGCTGGCAGGGGCGTGTAATAGGCGGAATGTTGCAGGGTGTGGCAGCAGCTTCTGTGTCGTTGTGTGGCACGTATGCATGTGTGGCACATTATGCATGTGAACATTCACCCTGCGAGCCGTGTTGCATGCTGCACGATGTGTGCGGGGAGGTGCGCGGCTGCCAGCCGCACTCGACAGCTGGGACCACGTGCAGCAGGGCGCATGGGCAGCCTAGGATGAGGGCAGAACTGGAGCAGAGCAGCGGGCGCTGTGGCAGCTGTTGGCGATGGGGGTGCTGTTGGCGATGGGGGTGCTGCAAGACATCCAGGCAGTCAGATAGGCAGGCGGCGAGAATGCGCCGGTGCCACCGCTGGTGCCCGTAATGGCGGTGGTTGGCAGCACAGCCAGCTCATGCTGCAGCATGCAGGGCAGGCAGTTCCCGCAGGCCTGGCCAACTGGGCCCCACATCCACCAGTTAAGTGCACCAGTTGACCGCCCCTGCTGCGCCCCCACCCCTATTTCAATGTGCAGTGGGCAGCATGTCTACCAACCCGCGCAACACGGTCAGCCAGCTGAAGCGGCTGATAGGCAAGAAGTTCAACGACCCGCACGTGAGGCACCCCTGCTCTGCCACACTGCGCCTGTCCTGCAATGGCCGCTCCCGCTCCCACCCCATCCGTGGCCAGTCTGCGGCCATCACGCACCTGCTGCTGTTGCTGCTGCTGCTCCACCCAAACTGTACGAAACCCAAGCTGTATGAACAGTGTGGAACCCATCTCTCCCTGTGCCTGCCTGCCTGCCGCAGGTCCAGAAGGACCTGGAGTACTTCCCCTTTGAGGTGTCGGCCGGCCCCAACGGCGAGTGCGTGTACAACGTGAGTGCAGCGGAGCGGAGTGGCACCCACCGGCTGGAGAACAACCTGCCCACTGTTCCGCATGCCCGGCCTGCGGTAGTTTGTGGTGTTCTTGGCGCCGCAGGTGGTCAGACTGCTACCGCGCAGGGCTACGCTGTGCCGGTTGCTGGTCGGCCACACTCCTAGCGCTGCGTCAAACCTGTGTTGTGTTGCGGCTGTGCTGTTTGTGGCCTGCAGGTCACCTACTTGGACAAGCCCGCCCAGTTCACGGCGGAGCAGCTGATGGCCATGCTGCTGGTGGACCTCAAGGTGGGGCGCTGCCTCCTGCTGGTGCTGTCTTGCTGCAATCTTGCTGCTGGTGGCGGGGATGCAACAAGGACGGCGAGAGGGAATGGGCGCATGCGTACCAGGGAATGGGCGCATGTGCACCAGCGCGCCTTGTGCAACATGTGCCATGCCGCCTTGCTGCACCGGCTCACCGTCCCCTTCCTGCACTGCCCTCTGAACCCCTGCAGTCCATCGCGGAGACGGACAGCGGCGCGCCTGTGACCGATGCGGTGCTGGCGGTGCCCACCTACTTCACCGAGCCTGAGCGGCATGCCATGCTGGGGGCCACGCAGGTATGTGGTGCTGTGGCATTTCGAAATGGATGCAAGGGGTGGCAGGCTGACCTTGCTGTGGTGCTGCTGGTACAGCGCATATTTGGGGAAGTGCCTCTGCTGATCAGCCCATCAGTCTGTTCGCCTCCCAGCCCCCCCTTGCTTACACTCCTGCCTCCACCTTCCACTGCAACCCCCCTTCCTGCCCCCGCAGCTGGCGGGCCTCAACTGCCTGCGCCTGCTGAACGAGACGACGGCCACCGCGCTGTCGTACGGCATCTACAAGACCGACCTGCCGGAGGGCGACCCGGTGCACGTGGTGTTTGTGGACATTGGCTTCTCATCCACCCAGGTGGGCAGGGGTGCAGCTCTTTGCAAAGTGGGGTGGAGCAGTTAGTGATGTGGGCAGGGGAGCGGACTGCTGCAGAGGCCACTGAGTTTGGCATAGATGGTGCAGGGATCTGCAGTGGCACCTGTCATGCTGCTGGGGCAGCGGCTACTGGATATGCGCCCGCTTGCCGGCGGGATAGACCTGCGGTAGTGCCCATCGCTGTCGATCCAGCACCGTGCTGCTGCCCTCCCTCCCCGACCCCCCTGCCAGGTGTGCGTGGTGGCGCTGAAGAAGGGGCAGCTGCAGGTGCTGAGCAACGCCTGGGACCGCGACCTGGGCGGCCGCGACCTGGACGCAGTGCTGTTTGAGCACTTTGTCAAGTGAGAGGCAGGCGGCAGTTGGTGGTGTGCGCCGCAGGGCGTGGCTGGTAGTGCAGTAAGCTGGCAGCATAGCGTGGTTGTCAGGTGGGATGTGTGCCAGGTTGGCAGCTGCAGCCGCAACAGGCGTTGCATTTGACATGTGCATTTCATCTGCGCCCGCCATCGCAGGGAGTTCAAGGAGCGCTACAAGATCGATGTCAAGACGCAGCCGCGCGCCTGCCACCGCCTGCGCATGGGCTGCGAGAAGGTGCGGTGGGTGTTGGTGGGGCCTGGCTGTGGCCGCAGCAGGCACACAGTAGGAGCCACAGCACACCGTGTGCATGCTTGCCAGCGCTTCACTGGCCCTGCCTGCACCCCTTCCTCTTGCCTGCGCCCCCCATACCGTCATGCCTTTCATTCCCTACCCACCCCGCAGGTCAAGAAGATCCTGACCACCAACTCGGAGGCGCCGCTCAACGTGGAGTGCCTGATGAACGACATTGACGCGCACGGCATGATCACGCGCGAGGTGCGGCCCCCACCCCTGCCGGATGCGCCACTGCCGCTCTGCCGGTGGAGCAGCGGGGAGCCTGTCCTGCTGGCCACCTCGTAAGAGCCAGCCTGTCCTGCCGGCCACCTCGTAAGAGCCAGCCTGTGTGTGTCGGCGGCCTCGAGTGCCCTGCTGCCATGCTCTGCTCACGCCGGCCCAGCGCACCCAACCCCTCTGTTGCCCCAGGTGTTTGAGGAGGAGGCCAAGCCGGTGCTGGACCGCCTGCTGGCGCCCGTCCAGAAGGTGGGGGCAGGGGCAGCGCGCTACCCTCAGCAGGCAGCAACAGCCAGCTGCCTGCTTGAGACCAGCACTGCTGTGCGGTGTAGGTTTCAGCACTCGCCAGCTTGCCTGCTAGGGCCCAACCTCCAACCCCACTCACCCACCTCCCCCACCCTCCCCCCACCCTCCTCCCAATACAGGCGCTGGCTGACGCGGGCCTGGAGGCCAGCCAGGTGGCCAACGTGGAGGTGGTGGGCGGCACCACCCGCGTGCCCGCCGTGCTGCGCCAGCTCACCGAGCTCTTCGGGTGCGAGGCGGGGCGGGGCTTATGGCCTTGGGCGTGCTGTGTGAGGTCAGCCGGCATTGAGTTCAGCACTACAAATGGCGCGGACTACGTGCCCACTCCGCGGCTCATGATGCCGTGCGACACTTTCAAGCCCACGCTAACCAACCCCCCCCTCCCAACCTCCCCCTGCCCCAGGCGCGAGCCGTCGCGCACGCTGAACGCCAAGGAGACGGTGAGCCGCGGCTGCGCGCTGCAGTGCGCCATGCTGAGCCCCACCTTCCGCGTGCGCGACTTCCAGGTCCTCGACTCCTTCCCCTACGGCGTCCAGTTCAGGTGGGAGGGCAGGGGCGCATGCCTGGGGCTTAGGGAGTGGCCGAGGCTGCAGCACCCTCCCCCTGGGGGATGCTGGTGCACTTGCTGGATGGGTCTCCTGCATGTACCGCATTGCCCCCCCTGTCCTGCCACAGCATAGGATCTTCACCCTTCATAACCCTCCCTTGCCCCCACCCACCCGCCCCACCCGCTCCATCTACCGCAGCTGGGAGAAGGACGGCCAGGCGGTGACGTCTGTGGTGTTTGAGCGCGGCTCGCTGGTGCCCTCCGCCAAGATGCTCACCTTCTACCGCTCCGAGCCGTTTGCCATCCGCGCCGAGTACACCCCCGACTCGGACATCCCTGCCACCGCCGACCGCAGCATCGGTGCGCCGGGCTGAGGGCAGGGATGGAGCAGAGGATTGGCCGCAGTTGGTGCATCTGTGTCCCCCCTCCTTGCTTGGCTGCTGAGGTTCAAGGTAGCGCCATGATGTGTCCACTTTGGGTCTGGATGTTGGGCTAACATGATCATGATGTGCCAGCTGCCTGACCACTACCACTCTCATGGCACCCGCCTGTGCAGGCAGCTTTGACATTGGCCCCTTCACGGTGCCGGCTGGCGCCGACAAGGCCAAGCTGAAGGTGCGGCTGGCGGCCTGCGCTGCCCCTACCGCCCCTGCATGTTGTCTTGTTCAGGCACAGCGCCAGCTGCAGCAACTCGCCTGCCAGCGGCTAAGCATGCACACAGCAGCCGGGTGCCCCCTGCCCTCACCCAACTGCCGCCTACTCATGCACCTGCGCTACCCAACTGCCTGCAGGTCAAGGTGATGCTCAACCTGAACGGCGTGGTGGTGGTGGAGCACGCGCAGATGATTGAGGAGGAGGAGGTGGGCTGGGGACTGGGCAGGGAGGATAGCTGGTGCTTACATCACAGCCGGGATGGGGCAGCAGGGCTGGCGGCAGAGCAGCGTTGGGGTTTGGGGGCGGGAGCACAGGACGCTTGATGCACGGCGATGCTTAGACGTGCCGTAGGGGCGGAAGAGAACCCACCCTTGCAATGTTCAAGCCACTCACCCATCCTGCTGTGCTGTTACGCTGGCGCCTCAGGTTGAGGAGGACGCGCCCGCGGCCGCAGCGCCCGCAGCAGCGGACCAGCCGATGGCGGACGCCGATGCCGACAAGGCAAGCGAGGGTTGGGTTGCACAGATGCCTGGCTGTTGGGCAGCCTGCTGCTGAGTCATTGTGCCTTGGCAATGCCACCAACCGCCTTGCTAATAAATTTGGCATGCCGCCATTAAAATGCTGTGCTGCAGGCAGCAGCAGGTGGCGACGCGGCAGCGGCGGGCGGCGAGGCGGCGGCCAACGGCGAGGCGCCCATGGCCACTGATGCCGCCCCTGTGCGTACGGCTGCGCTGTGGGGCTTGCTGCTGGGTTGCCGCTGTGGGCGGATCGGCCGCTGCAGCTGGCATGTTGAATGACCATTGCAGGACAACGCTCTGACTTTGCAACGCCTCCAAGCCAGTGCCAACCTGTCCTCGCCCTCATTGTTATGCATCCCTCACTGCCATGGCCGTCCTGCCGTCCCACACCTGCAGGCCAAGGTGACCAAGAAGAAGGTGAAGAAGCATGCGGTGCCCGTGGCCAGCCACACCGCGGCCCTCAGCTCCGAGCAGGTGGGGCGGCGCTCACGGCGCCTGAGGGGCGGCTGCATGCGCGCTGCTGCACTGCTGCACGTTGCGTGGCAGGGTGTGGCAGCGAGCGGCCGGCCAGGCCCACACCCTTCAACATGCTTCTGGCCCTCCATGTGCTCATTCAGTAAGCTTTTTGCCACTCCTGTTCTGCCACAGATGGCCAAGCTGTACGAGATCGAGGTGGAGCTGGCCCTGCAGGTGCGCAGCGCATTGCAGCGCATTAGGAATGATCTTGCCCAGCCCAAGGACAGCCCCAGGCGCTTTCCCAGCCATTGCACATGTGCCTTAGCTGGCCCCAACTGCTCGCACTGTTGCTGTCCTGACCTGCGGCTCCTGCCCCTGCCTGCACCGGCTGACCCCTGCCGCAGGCGCGCGTCCAGAACGAGACCAACGACGCCAAGAACGCGCTGGAGGCCTACATCTACTCGCTGCGCAACAAGTGAGGGGGGAAAGCTGGGAGCAGGGGGCAGGGGCGGGGCAGGTGTGCCTGGCTGATACCTGCTGGCTGCTGCCCAGTGGCGCTGTCATCTTTTGTGACTGCGTGCACCAGCTGCCCAACCACCAGGTTGCCACCCCAACTAACACCACCCAACCGACCCCTGCGCCACCCTGCCCTCCCCTTGCCTCCGCCACCCAGGCTGTACGACGCGCTGTCTCCCTTCATCCGGGAGGAGGCCAAGACGCAGCTGCTGGAGAAGCTGGAGAGCCTGGAGGTGCGCTGGGCCTGCTGTGCACGATGGGCTCGCCTGGCACGGTTATATCGGCATTATTGCAGCTGGTCTGGCCCCTGTCTTGGACTACTTCAGCCCTGTGCAAGCTGCCTGGTCCCCTCCCATGCCTACCCTGGATGTCCTTGCGCCACCAAGCACGCCCTGTGCTCCCAACTCATAGTTCGCTTGCTCACTCCACATCCACCCAACACCCCCGCCTACCCACCCACCCACCCACCCACCCCACAGAACTGGCTGTACGAGGAGGGCGAGGAGGAAACCAAGAGCGTGTACGTGGCCAAGCTGGGCGAGGTCAAGGCACTGGGCGGGCCCGTGGAGGCGCGCGCCGCAAACGCGGCCGCGCTGCCCGCCGCCGCCGACGCGCTGCGCCGCACGTGCCAGGTGCTTTAGTTGGGCAGGGAGGGGATGGGCAGGGAGGGGAGGGGGTGCACTGCTCTTACAGCGGCGGGGCTGGGTTTCTGCAGCAGCTGTTGCCCACATCTCTGTCCTCCAGGCTTGCCCTCTCACGCGCCTGCCTCTGTCATATGCAATCCCATTGCAGGGCTTCCTGGCCGCGCTGAACGAGCCGCGCACCGCCCACCTGGAGGAGGCGGACAAGCAGGTGGGTGTGCCTGCATTGGGGGTGCGAGGCAGCTGGCCGGGCAGCGGTACCAGGGCATAATGAAAGACTTGCTTATGGGTCAACACGGGAGAGATTGTCTACTCGACGTGGAGGCAGGCCGTGCGCTGCTGGTCTCCCTGGCACAGAGTTCTCACCAGTCCTGCTCTTGTTCCATCGCAGACTGTGGCGGGCGAGTGCCAGAGCGCGCTGGACTGGCTGAGCGAGAAGGAGGCGCTGCAGCAGCAGACCGCCAAGGTGTGCAGCGCTGGTGGGGCGGGGTGCTGCATGTTGCCTGGGGTGTGGAGGGTGAGCAGGTGCAAGCTTGCTGCTGGTGGATGGTGCTGGGGCTTGGGTGAGTTACAAGCTGCACAACTCGCTCGGCCACCTGGCTTGGCGGCCACAAGTAGCCACGCCGCCTGGCCGCTTCTCACCCCAGCTGCCTGCCTCCCTCCCGTCTCTGTCTCTCTATATCCCTTGCAGTACGACGACCCCGTGCTGCTGGCCGCGGACGTGGAGAAGAAGGAGGGCACCGTGCGGCGCGTGTGCGAGCCCATCCTGTCCAAGAAGCCGCCGCCGCCGCCCAAGAAGGAGGAGCCGGCGCCGCAGGTGCGCTGCGCACGGCATGGCAGACTCTTGAGCTGGTCTGGGCAGCCAGCTCAGCAGGGTTGTTGCCCTAACGGCTTGATGCCCGCCTGCTGCCAAATGCTCGCCCCAGCTATGCCCATCTGCACGAGTGCCCACCGCTCATGCACTCATTCCTTCACGCACCCCTCCACCCGCCTGCCCCGCTGTGCAGGCTGCCGAGGAGGCGGGCGGCGAGGAGATGGAGACGGAGGCGGGGCCGCCGCCGCCGCCCGCTGCCGAGGGCCAGCCCAGCGACGAATCTGAGCCCATGGAGGCGTGAAACTGGCATGAGTGCCCACGCTGCACTCCCTTGCTGCCCCGAGACTCGCAAGCTTGCAGACGTCGTGGCAGCTTGATCCCTGCCGTGCTAACTTTCCATTGTTGTGAGACGTGCGTGAGAGACTTCTGCCTCCCTCCCTTCCCCTGCCAACCCCTGAGTGTGTTTTTCTTTTGCCGTCAGGCCGCTGCCTGTGCACGGGTGACTGTCACACTTGCAAGCAGCGGCGCTGTCATGTTTCATTGTGTCAGCAGACATAAATTGCATCAAGCAATGGGAGCAGGGAGTCAGCAGGGAAGAGCGAAGCAGAAGCAGCGGAGCAAAAGCATTAAAGCAATGAAAGAAGAAAACGCTGCCGCCGGGAGCTGGCTGCTCAGAAGCCGCCGGCCCGCCGCCGCATGATCCACCCCAGCATTTGCCTGCGGGGGAGCAGCTGGTGTGCGGTCGGTCAGTGAAGTGCGGAGGCTGGCTGTGCAGCCAGCAGTGCAGCACCCTCTCAACATGCCCGCCAGTGGAAGCATGCGCACACCCAACGCCCTGCCACGCTCACTTGAACTCCTGCTGCTTGAACCGCTTGGCGGCCATGCTGGCCTCCTGCTTGCGCCGCTCGCTGGGCTTCACAAAGTGGACGCGCCCCTGCGGGGTGGGATGGCGGCAGCCAGGTTGGGATGCAGGCTGGGCGGAGCATGCAAACCTGCTGCTTGGCCAAAGCATCTCAGCTCAGAGCGGCAGGCAACGAACACCTTGTGGTGCATCAAGCCACAGTGCCGCCTTGCCTGCGCCGCTTCCATGTACCGCTCCTCCCGCAGCTTGCGCGTCAGCTGCCGCCACGCCTTGTCCACGTTGCCGTTGGGCACGTCGACGGCAATGCCGCTGGTCGCGCACCGCGCTTGCTGCAAGGACGAGGCCGCTGCGGCGGCAACCTGCAGGGAGGAAGGGTGGCAGCGGCGGCAGTGCTTGGCGGCGACGGCGGCGGCGGCGGCAGTGCTCTACTGGCGGTGGCAGGCTTCCATCGCCGCTTTAGCTGTTCTCTGAGCGCCGTTGTATAACCTCAATTCCACACCAGTCCCAGCAGCGAGCCAGACACGGGGCCTGCGGCAGTGTGCGGCGCTCACCTGGGGCCGGGCTGCGACCAGGGGCGCCGCCGATGTGCTGCAAATCTCCATCGCCGCTGTTGCGGCACGACGGAGCGCCATGGGGAGCTGTGCCCTGCGCTGCCGATGCCCGCCTGCTGCCTGCGCCGCCTGGGGCCGCCTCGTAAGTGCGTTCAAGCGATCTGTGTCACTTGCAGTGTAGGGTTGTCGCGTGCAAAGGCGCATGAAGGCCGGAGAGCTTTGTCATCGCGCTTCATGGCCAGGAGTTTCGGCCGGGTCGCGACAGCCGCAGTTTCGTGCGCTTCTTCAGACCGTCCTTTGCGCACGACACACACCACGCTCCCCACGACGTGCAGTAAACCACGAGCGCGCGCCAGCAGCGGCCAGGCCCGAATGGACTGTCGGTAGCGCCCATGGAGACGCGCAGCGTGTCGCGCAGCCCGCCGTGGCTGCCGGCGGCGCGGCTACGGCAGCAGGTGGGCCCAGCCGCGGGTGCCGGTCGGGGAGGCCTCCCACGCCCCGCCGCCGCCCCGCCCACCGCCCCAAACCCGCCCCCACCCAACTTGCAGCGACCACCGCGGTTGCGGACGCCGCTGACGCCGCCCCGCGCCGAGGCAGCCAAGTCGCCCAAGGCGGAGCTCCGCAGGTGAGGGGCCGGGCCTGGGAGCGCCGGGACCGCGTTCCGAGCCCAGCGCCTGCCGGGCAGGCGGAGGGCCAGCAGCCGGCTCGCGCCTTGCTCCCGCCCCCGCGAGCAGCTGCGGCAGCTGGGCCCGTGCTGCTGCCTCACCTGCTCCTACTCCTGCACTGCTGCCGCAGCAGCGAGTATGCGCCCGAAGTGATGGAGCAGCAGCTGCGGCGCACGGCCTTCTCACGGCCAGAGACGGAGCTGCGCAGGTGCGGGGCGAGGCGATCGGTGGGGCAACAGCTGCCTGCAAAACAGCTGCTTGTTTGCAGCCCCTGCCTGCAACGCCCTGCTGACATGTGCCGCTTCCACCCCGCCGCCGCGCCCGCAGCATGCTCAGCCGCATCTACCAGGCCAGCGACGCGCGCATGGCGCCGGCGCGGCAGCGGGCGCGCATCACCGCCCCCGTGCGCGGCGTCCCCGTGTATGTCATGCTGCCGCTGGACACTGTGTGGCTGCTGGAGCGCGACGGCACCACGCAGCCGCTGCTCATCCGCGAAAAGGCGATGGAGGTTGGGCTGGAGATGCTGTCGCGCGCCGGCGTGGACGGCGTCATGATCGACGTGTGGTGGGGCATTGCCGAGCACGCCGGCCCCGGCCAGTACGACTTCTCCGCCTACCGCAAGCTGTTTGAGCAGGTGGCCTCCAAGGGCCTCAAGGTGCAGGCCGTCATGAGCTTCCACGCAGGTGCACGCGGGGGCACGCTTGCAGGCTGGGCTGGGGGGCGGCGGTGTGCTGGCGTGCTGGAGGGGTGGGGTGTGAGCTGGGAGCAGCACTGAACGGGGCTGTCATGGTTTGCTGCTGCGCTTGCGGTGCGCTGGCTTTGATGGACTGGCATCCTTTCTGCATTGCTGCCTGCGCTGCGGCTGCCGCCACCAGCCAGCCGCCGACCCCTCGTCTCCCGCCCACCGACTCTTCCTCTCCCGCCCCTCGCTGCGCCCGCAGCCGGCAATAACGTGGGCGACTGCTGCCGCATCAGCCTGCCGCGCTGGGTGCTGGAGGCGGGGGAGGCAGACCCCGACATCTTCTTCACAGATAGCAGCGGGTACCGCAACCGCGAGTGTCTCTCGGTTGGCGCCGATGAGCAGCCGGTGCTGGCGGGCCGCACGCCCATCCAGGCACAGGTGCGTGTGGTGGCAGCCTTGCAGCAGTGCTGTGGGGCCGGCATGCAACTGTGCAGGTGGCGTGCCAAGGCTGGTGTTAGCGCAAGCGGTGCAGCCGTGGCTGCAGCATGCCTGCCAGCCATGGCGGGCAGGTGCTGCTCGATCGCCTCGGCAGCGTACCTACGGTGCCTCACTTTCTCCCGCCCTTTTTGGGCGCACCGTTTGGCGCAGGCCGACTTCATTGCCGCTTTTGCTGACGAGTTTGGCGATTTGCTGGGCGGTGTGATCACCGAGGTGACGATCGGCATGGGCCCCGCCGGCGAGCTGCGCTACCCCTCGTACCCTGAGGGCGATGGCCGCTGGCGCTTCCCAGGCATTGGCCAGTTCCAGTGCTACGACAAGTGAGGCTGGGGGGAGCAAACAGTATAGTTGTACGGCGGTTGGCAGGATGGCGGTTGGCAGGATGGAGGGGTTGTGCATGCTGCACTGCTGTCCATGCATGTCTGCAGGCCGCCGCATCAGAAACACTGTTGGGCATGTGCAGCTGCTGCTGTTGCGCAAGGAGCCTGCTGCTGCTGTTGCGCTGGAAGCCTGCTGCTGCTTTGCTAGTGCTGCTCCGCCTTGCAATCACCCTGGCTTGCTTGTATGGCCATCCTGCGTGTTGCAGGTACATGCTGGCCAGCCTGCGGGAGGCAGCACTAGCAGCGGGGCACCCCGAATGGGGCCACGGCGGCCCGCACGACTCGGGCCACTACAACAGCCACAGCTCGGAAACCGGTTTTTTCAAGAGCTACGGCGGCAGCTGGGACACAGGTGCGCGGCAGGCAGCACAGCTGGCCTAGTCGCTTGCTGCAGCCGCCTGGGAGGCTGTGATGCTGATGTGCAGGCATGCTTGCTGCAGGCGCTGTGCCGACATGCCAATGCACCCCTCTGGTTCCTCTCTTGCAGAGTACGGCCGCTTCTTCCTCGGCTGGTACAGCGGCCTGCTCATCCAGCACGCAGACCGGCTGCTGGGCGCGGCGCGGCAGGTGCGATCAGCAGCCTGCTATCAGTTCAGCTTCGCTGCCACTGGGCGGGCAGAAGGGCTCGCCTGCATGGTTATGCACTGCACCGGAATTCGCTTTCTCACCAGCCTGTGCATCCCTTGTGCTGCCGCCTGCCTGCCGCAGGTGCTGTCTGCGCGGTGTCGCCCGCGGACAATGCGCGAGGCGCGGGAGCTGTCAGATGGTGGCATGCTCTACGTGTTTGAGCCTGCAGTGCAGCTGGGCATCAAGCTAGCGGGCGTGCACTGGTGCGCTGGGGATGCTGGGCTGTCCGGTTGCTGCCGCGCTGCTTCTGTGCCTGGTGCTGTTTTAGAGGCTGTGCATGTGGGGTCCCCCTCTTGCCAGCTGGTGCAAGCATGCTATGTTGCCGCTGCTGGCTGGCTGGCTGGCTGGCCTGCATTTGGTGCCCAACCTGCGGTTTGCCCCACCCCGCCTCCCGCTCTGGCCAGGTGGTTCAAGTCGCGCGCACACGCAGCGGAGCTGACGGCGGGCTACTACAACACGCGCGAGCGCAACGGCTACCTGCCCATCTTTGAGATGCTCAAGCGGCACAGCGCCACCGCGTCCTTCACGTGCGTGGAGATGCGTGACTGCGAGCACCCCATTGAGGGGCGCTGCTCGCCGGAGGGCCTGCTCAACCAGGTGCGGAACAGGGCTGGGCGGTGGCGGGCAGGATGGGCAGTGCAGCGGCAGGTGCCTTGAGTACCCCTGCGCGGTTGCGACAGCTGCGCCTGAGTCTGCGGCTGCTCGCCTGTGCTTCCAAGCTGTGCTGTGCGCCTCCAAGCGCTGTCCATGCATGCCCTCCGACCTGTGCTGCATCTGTGCTCCCCCATCCGCCTGCGCCCACAGGTGCTGTCCACCGCAGCGCGTGCGGGCGTGCCCATGAGCGGCGAGAATGCGCTGCAGCGGTACGACCAGTGGGCGTTTGACAAGATCTGCGACTCCGCCTTTGGCCAGTCCGTCATGGCCGGCCGGCTAGAGGTGCGAAGCGTGCTGCGGCTACTGCTGTGCTTGCTGCGTGCTGTGTTTGCTGCGGTTGAATGCTGGGCGGCTAGAGCTGCAGTTGCTGCTGCGGTTGCTGTGCTTGCTGAATGCTGTTGTCCTGCGGTTTTCATACATGCGTGTGCACCTCAACGTGTGCAGCTCTGCTGCAGTGCCAGCCAACCGCAGCACGCCGTTGCTTGGCAGGCGCCCACTTCCATGCTGGCCGGCTCACACTCACCCTCATGGCCTCCTCTTGCGCCCCGCCCTGCCGCAGAAGCTGACCTTCCTGCGCATGGGCGACATGATGATTGACAACTGGAGCGCCTTTGGCGCCTTCCTGCAGCGGCTCACCTGCCCGCCCTCGTGATGCTGCCGCCTCGCCGGCAGCCGCAGCCGGGCGCGCACTCCTTGGTGCGCCACCCCTGTATAGCAGCTCAGCCCCGCGCCACGCGGCGGCTACATGCGCGCGGCACCCTGCCGCCCCAGCGGCGGCTCAGGCGCCGCAGCGCCCCCTCTCTCTCCCCTCCCTGCCCAGCCACCCACCCCTGCAAACTCCTGCAGGCGCAGCCGCCCTTCACAGTTTTGACCGTCTGACGACAGTCTTCTCGCAGTGATATTTTTTGCCGCGCGCCCGGCCTGCCGGTGCGCGCGGCAGAAGGAAGGTTGCCCCTCACCCGTGCCCCCCCCTCCCGCCCTCCCCCGCCTCCCCGTTTTTCACCGTGTGTACTAATAGATTCCCTATCGCGAGAATCACCTCTCGATCTGCTTCCCCATTCTCGGCTTACACCCCAAGATTTTCATTCCCAGGACTAGCACCCGTGTTTGTACGCCGTGCCACCGTGTCGTGCTGTTGACACTGACAACCCTGCGGCCCGCTGCCACCAGCGGGGCGCTGCCCCCCGCCCCTGCTACCCTCTGTCGATTTTGCCTGCTCATTCGTTTTTGCGTGAGGGCCTTTTTGCCCTTTCAATTTTGGCGGCCCGCAACACCTCCGGCGTTGCTACTGCTCGTTTGACCCGGCCCAACCCCCTGCCTGCGCACTCACATACCTTGTACACGCCTTTGCCATCCTTCCAACCACTCTGCCGGCGCCATTTCATCTGGAAGCGGCACTGCTGTTAACGTTAGCTCCCTGCTGAGCGGCACAGTGGAAGAGAGGAGAGGAGGGAGAGCGGAGTGAGCGCAGGCATCCCGGAAACGATGAGGTGGTGCTTGGCTGCGGACCCCAGAGCGCTGCGGCGTTACGCTGCCCTGCTGTGCGCACATGTGCCCTCCACCCCGTGTGCACCCGTGCCCTGAAGGATAATCAGCTGAGCCCCGCTTAGCCAGCCCAGCCATAGCTGCAAGAACAGCACACGTCTGGGGGTTGGGGATGCGCTGATCGGCGCTGAATGGAGACTGGTGCTGATCAGCACAACAGGATAGTGCCGACACTGAATGGCGCCAAGCCTCGCAGCTAAGCAGCGCTTTTCAGCATGTGCAGTGATCACCGCTGACCGCCGCCGACGGCTGCGTTGGGGCTGATTGCCGCAAACAAGTCCGAGTACAAATCAGCCTCAGTGCAGATGGGCCTCAGTGCACTGTTTGGCAGCAGTTAGCATTTGTACTGATAGGCGCCGACAGCAGCCTCGGGGCCAAATGTCGGCGCCGACACCCAGCGCCGACAAGTGCTTTTCAGCTTCAGTGGCAGCTTCAGTGGCAAGTGTCAGCGCTGACCCACAGTGCTATTCAGCACCCATATCCATTCAGCGCCGATCAGCGCCGTCCTAAACCCCAGAAGCAGGCAGGGGAAGGCGAAGGGACAAGGGACAGTGGGGCTGCAGAGCGGCGCGATGGCGAGCTCCACGGCGCTGGTGCAGCTCGGTGCACGCGAGCTGGGCCTGACGCCCTACACCGGCGATGGGGCCGCGGTTGGCGAGCCCGTGGAGCGCCGGCTGGAGCGGCTGCGCCAGGACCGCGTAGCGCACTCCCGCAAGCAGATCTGGACCAAGGACCCGCACGGCGGGCCCTACCGCAAGGCAAGCGGCGCAGCCTGCGCCCCGCCGCCGCCCCGCCGCCGCTGCCGCGCTGAGCAATTGATTGGGGCGTGCCAGTTGAGGTTTGCCACACTGCTCCGGCTATGCAGGTGAATTTCAACCAGGGCTACGACCCGCTGATTCAGCTGCCTGACGGCAGAGACCGTCCGGTGCGTGATGGCAGTGGCGTGTCAGGTCACGCGTCGGTGTCTTGCCTGCCCAGCTGCCCGCCTGCCCACCTGCCCTCATCAGTCGAACCGTTCCCACGCAGCAGCAGGATGGCAACGGCATTGCTGCTGCCCTTGCTGCACCTCGCCCTGCCGCTCCCATCCCACTCTCGTCGCCTCTGGCCCGCTGCCGCCCCTTCTGCAGGCCGAGCTGGGTTATGAGCGGGTCAAGACGGGCCCCACCTCCAACTTTGTGGGCAACCACATGACGCAGGGCGCCATCGACCTGGTGCAAGCCCACCTGGAGCAGCCTGCCAGGGGTGCCCTGCTGCTGGGCGCCGGCGCCGGTGCGGCCCCTCACCTTCCACGCCTGCTGAGCTCCACCGAATCAGACGCGGCAGCAGCGGCAGTGGCGGCAGCTGCAGTCCCCCGCCCCCTGCACCAGTACTGCTGGCTGGATGCGGGCAGCAGCGTGCGTGTGGAAGTGCCGGTGGACCAGATGCAGCTGGGCCGCACAGCAGCATGCGCCAGCGTCACTTGCAGCATCCAGGCCGACCGTCTGGACCTGCTGATCTGTGCAACTCCCGAACCAGCGGCAGAGGAGGATACCAGCCACGGCACCCACAGCACAGCACCTGACTACAGTAGTGCTCCAGCCAGCGGTGCAGCAGGTGCCTGCCACCACCGCCTGCTGCTGCACCCGCTGCATGCAGCGGTGGTGCCGGCCAGCTGCCGCTGCTACGTCAAGGGCCTGCCTGCCCTGCCGCCCGGCCTCCAGGGGCACGGCGGGGACAGCGCGGAGCAGCCTGCAGCTGCAGCTGCAGCGCCGCCAAATCAAGGCAGCAGCCAGGCAGCCACTTCCTTCGCCTTGCCACCAGGCGCGACCCACATTGTGATTGAGCTGTGCAAGGTGGATGCTCAGCTGGAGTGGCCGGCCCTGCTGGCCAGCCGTGCGCTGTCCGCTGCCGCTCCAGGGAGTGGCTCCAGCGCCGCGGCCCAGCCAGATGTTGTGGCACTCAGGTGGGCAGTGGCAAGCGCAGCCGTCTGGGTGTGGGTTGCCTCAGCGGCCTTACATCTGAATCGTAAGCTTACTGAATGCTCCTCCCCACCGCAACGCAGGAGGGCGCTGCGCCAGAAACTGAGCCGGGCAGCCGCCCCGCCGGCTGACAGCGCGGGTGCTGCTGCGCCAACAGACACACTGCCTGACAGCGAGCGTAGCGCAGAGGCGGGTGCCACCTTCTCACTTGCTGAAGCGCAGGCATCGTGCCAGGCAGCACTGCTGCGGGCTGAGGAGCTAGTGGCAGCGGGGCAGCACGCTGAAGCTCTGGCCGCCACCAGCCCCTGCCTGCCCCTGCTGCCCGCACTGTCTGTGGGCGATGCAAGCCTCGCACTACAGCTGCGGACGCTGCGGGGCCACTGCCAGGCCCAGCTGGGCTGCCTGAAGCTCGCAGTGGCAGAGTATGGTGCAGCTATCCGGGCGGCACAGGGAGTGTCCGATACCGGCGGCGGTGCTGTGGCTGTGGCCACATCGCCAAGCATGCTGGCCCAACTGCTGCTGGCACGTGCGGCGCTGTACGAGCAGCAGGAACAGCTGCAGGATGCGCTGGCAGATGCACAGCAAGCAGCCAACCTGCGGCTGGAGCAGGCGCCGGCACAGGCACTGGCTGCGCAGGCGGCAGAGCGGCTGAGGCGGGCATGCCGCCAGGCAAGCCGCATGTGACATTAGGCAACAATAACGATTGAATGCTGGCAAGATAATCTGCATGCTGGGCTACATACCGAATCATTGAGCACTCGGCTTCAACAATCAACGCTGTAGCATGGGCAAAGCCGGAAGGGCAGGATGGGCGATCGGTAGTGCAATCAGAGACGCGTGCAATTAGGGAAGAGAGTTAAATTGGAGACTGACTAAACATATGCGTGGCAGAACCACCAGTGAGGCAAGGGAACAGCCTGTCATTGGAGCGGCAGCACCTGTGCGCAGCATGCGAACGGCGGTGACGGCCGCCGCTGGTGAGCGCCTGCTGCGCCATTCACGTTCATCGACGTGTCGCTGGGCACGCAGAGGCTTCGTCAACATTCGATATCCCCATACACTGTCCCAGCGCGCCCCACAGCCCGCGAGGATGGTGAGCCTGCCCGCTCCGGGCTTGGAGGGGGCCTGGCGGCTAGCAGCGGTGTTCCCGAGTAGATCATCTCACTGGATTTCAGCCGACTGAGCGATGCCGCCTCGCAAGGCGGCTGCCGCCACCGCCACCGCTGCCGCTCCCTGCGACGCTCTCCAGCCCAGTTCATTAGGGCTTCCTTCTCTTTATGCCTTCTGGCCACTGCACCTCGTCTGCAGGGCGACGAAGCCACTCTGTTGCTCAGCTTCGAGGAGATTTTGGGGGGGGAGGCTGGCCCCAAGGAAGCCGCCGCAGCCCAGCGCTGGCTGGATGCCGGCGCTCCCGTGCAGCCGCTACCCAGCGGTCTTGTAGGCCTCGACCCCGATGGGTTTGACATGCGCGTGATGGGTGCCCAGGCGGGCGGACGGCGGCGCACGGCGGCCGCGCTGCCAGACTCGCCAGCCGCAGGTGTGGACAGGCAGTGCGCCCTGGCTGACGTGCCTTGGCTGGGCTTGGCTCGAGATTGCTGACAGTGCTGGCAAGTGCCTGCCTGGCTGGCCTATACACCCACCTTGCAACAGCTCTGCCTCCTTGCTGCAATGTTCTGATGCAGACCGAACGGCGCTGGCAATAGACGCAAAGCTGGCTGGCGCAAGGAGCATGCAGCAGCAAACGCCGGCGCAGCGGCCGCAGCAGGTGCAGCAGCCACAGACGCAGCAGCCAGCCGCCGCACCTGGCTCCACGCGCCTGCAGAGCCAGACGGCTTTGAATGGCAGCAGCAACGTGGCAAGCCTTGCACCCTGGCGCAAGGGCAGCGGGCCCGTTGAGTTTGTGCTGCCCGCCGGCTGGATGCAGCTGCAGCCTGGTTCTGCCGGCAGTCCTGCCACCGGTCCCACTGGTGGCAAGGCGGCAAAGGCTAGCAAGGCAGCGGTGTCCGGCAAAAAGAAGCAGGCAAAGGCGGCGCAGCAGCCACAACACCAGCCGGAGCAGCAGGCGGCCTTCATGTCGCCAGAAGGCCTGGCCTTCTCAAGCCTGCCCGATGTGCAGGCGGTGGTGGAAGGGCCGGTGATTGTGCCGCGCAAGCTGGTGCGCTGGCTGCGGCAGGCCGCCGCCAACCCGCTGGCCCCAGCAGCGCTAGATGCTCCCAACACAACCATTGGGCGGGCACACCTGCTGGCCATGCGGCGGGCGCGCGTGGCAACAGTGGCGGCCGACCGGCAGCAGTGGGAGCGGCGGCTGGAGGCTGTGGCGGCGCAGCAGGCCACTGCGGAGCGGCGGCTGCGGCGGCGCAGCGAAGGCTGAGCGGCACCACCCTTGTGGAATGCAGTCCGCCATTCATGCTGACCATTGCCTTTGGCCTGGGTAACCTCTGACTCCCTCAGTTGCTGGCGCCTGCTCAATTTACACGGGCCAGCGCTGCATAACTTCGCATAGGCAGGTGTGAAGCACATCGCATGCATAAGGCGGCATGGCAATAGGAAGCAGTCAACATATCGTAACCCAGCCCCGCATAGCTTGCATATTTGTTCATCACACTGAGCCAACCCCCATCGCTGCTGCCTGCTTCTGGGCCCGCCAACCGCTGGCCGGTTGAACGTTCAGTCCATGACCACCTTGCCCGCCACCACACTCTGCTTGATCTGGGCAATGGCCTTGGAGGGAGCCAGCCCCTTGGGGCACCTGCAGATGGGGCGTGGCAGAGCCAGGGCTGAGCATCAGTGCTGCAGGGGGTAGCCTGCTGCCCCTGGCCGCAGCTACAAGCTGCAGGTGCTTGCGGCTGGGCTGCAGCAACCCACATGCCATGTCCTTGGCACAACACACCCCACACCGCCACAGCTCACACAAAGGTGCAGTTGCCAATGGTCTTGCAGTGCCACAGCTTGGTCTGGTCGTTCACATCTGCCAGGCGCCACTCCTTGGCCTCGTCACGGCTGTCCACCATCCACCTGCAGGCCGGCAGGCAAGCTGAGTTGAGTGGGAGGCACAGCCTCTGCTCCTCTCAGTCGGTCAACAGCCAAGCGTTCCCATCATGTGGGGCCGCAAGCAACTGGCATGCTGCTGCACCAGCTGCCTTGGCGCCCCACCTGTAGATGTGCAGCAGGACCGCAGGGCCATAGTACTTGTCGCCATTCCACCTGCAGGCGGGGCAACTAAGCGGGCACTGGTCGAGCCAATCCTGCAATGTTTCTGCACGGCCTCACTCTGCACAGCCCACAAGCAGCATGCCGCGGCATCAGCCGGGATGCGCAGCTCACCAGTACGATGGGCAGGAGGCGGTGCAGCACGCGCACCTGCACACATCGATGAATCAGTATGGTTGCATGGCAATGGCAGGGCTGTGGGAATGCCGAGCTGGCATGCAGTGCTGCGGCCGCACAGCCCGCCCTGCCCGCCCTGTTGCTAGCCGGCACCACCAACCCAACTTGAGACCAGGGGCAGCTGCCGCCACCCCTGGTGTCCCCCCAGCCTACAAACGCACAGCCCGCTGCTGCTCACAGGATGCACTCGTACAGCCTGTCCAGGCGTGCACGGTCCTCCTTGCTCTGCCGGTACTCCTTGCCGTCCCTGCAGTGCCAGCACCATGGGAGGAGGGGTGGTCATGCGGCAGCTCAAGTGCAGCGCTCAGGTGGCGGTACGGCAGAAGCAGCAGCCGACAGCTGTGATGCCGGCGTTGTGCTCGGCAGCAGGCAGCACTCACGGTGGGGGCGTGGATGTCTGCAGGTAGGGCTTGATCTGCTTGTACTGCAGCAGGGGCAACAGCAGGAGGGACAGGGCATGCACCAGCTCAGGCATGTGCAGGCAGTGTGCGGTGCTGCACAGCAAACTCAGCCGCAAGGGCGGCTGCAATACACTGCTGCTGCATGGGCATGGATGCAGCAAGCCAGAATACGTGGGTCCTGCCTGCACCTTTTGCACCGCAGCAGACCTGGGCGAAGAAGTGGCTCATGTCCGTCACCAAGTCCTGTGGTGTGGGAGGATGGGAGCAAGGGTGTGAGAGACAGGCGCAAGTGAAGGCGAAGGGAAGAGCTGGTGTGCATGCCAAAATGGAGGGCCAGCTAAATTGCTGCAGCAACACCATGCCACCTTCCCTGTACTGGACAGCCATGGTTCCCTCCACCGCTGTTTCAGGCGTGTGCAGGCACATCCCTTGCTCCACCCACACTCGCCTTGATCACGAAGAAGCCGGGCAGCGGGGCCACGCGCATCACCTTGCGGGGGTCACGCTCCACCTGCAGGAGGTGTGGGGCAGGGCAGAGGTGCGAGGAAGGAGTGGTAGACATTGCGTTGCAGCGCCCGATGCCAGATTGAGAGTTGCAGCACAGCGTGCCAGGTGGCCTTCCCAAAACCGAACAGGCGGCCCTCCCAGCAGCGGCCACGACTCCCTGCCTTGGTGAGGCAGGCCAGGCCGTTGGTGCCGTCGATGTTCATGGCGCAGGAGCCGCAGATGCCCTCGCGGCACGACCGCCGCAGGCTCAGCGTCTGGTCCTGCTGTGCAGCGGGTGGGGCAGGGGAGGTGCCGTGGGATCCCGGAAGAGTGCTTTTACGAGGGCTGTAGACGGCTAGCTGGCCGAGCCACACAGCTGCACGCACTCCGTCAAGCCGGCAGCACGAGCGCACAACCGTTGCGCTCAACCATCACCCCAGCCCGGCAATCAGGCGCGCCTGCTCGTCCTTGATCTTGAGCAACACGTCCAGCAGCATGGGGCCGCACCTACAGAGGATCAAGCAGTGTTGCCCCCACAGGTCAGTGGCAGGCGGCAGGCAGCGGCGGCGGGCCCGCGCACCCTCCAGCTGCTGCTGATCCAAACCCAAGGCTCACTTGCTCAGGTCGACTGTGAAGCTGTCGTACTTTGGCGTCTCGCCCTTCTCAGGGCTCCACCGATAGACCAGCACCTCCTTCAACAGCGGCGCGGCGGCGGCGCTGGGCTCGGCGGCGGCAACGGCGGCGGTAGCTGTGCAGCGAGCGCCAGGGGCTGCTGCTGCAGCTTGGCGACTGGCACCCAAGGTCCAGGCTTCTGGCAGCTGCACCAGCGCCCGTCCAAGGGGCAGGTAGCGGGCACGCATGCTTTTCAAGCTGCCAAGGCGGCCCAGCTGCTGCAGAGGCTTTGGCAATGCCAGTGGCTTGCTTGTGCCTTGAAGCAAGCAAAGGCTGGGCCTTTCTTTCTCGTCAGTGGCAGGCGACAAGTGCCCCTTGCACCGCTGGCAGCTGCCGAAAGGGCAGACACCGACTTCTAGTTTGGCCTGGCTTTCAATCACCACGCATCCAAGGGATCACATGCAGTGAAGAGCTTAGCGTTGCCTGCGGACGTCGCCAACATGCTGTGCAAGCGGCAGCGGACCAGCAGCACCCGGGAGGGGAGCAGTCTCCCAGGCTGTTAGAAGTTTAAACACGTATGTGCCTTGCGACAGGATCAACGTGCCCCTGGTAAATTCCTGGTAGGCCGAACACCTTGGAGCTGCCTGCGAGTGCCACACAAATGTCACTCTCCTGCCTGCCGCCCATTGGGTGAGTTTCGGCAGCTGCCGCACAGCCTTGTTTGTTCAGCAGCATGAATTTCACATCAAGCGACTATGTAACTACCTCTGAGGAGCGTGAAACCCGATGCCTGACGAACTGAGAGGCGGCCAGCTGTGCCGCCGAGCGGCGACCCTGCAGCATGCGGTCCAGCTGGCGGCGCAGAGGCAGCCACCTCCCTTGAGGGCGGGCGGTCTGATACGCTATTCCCACCGGTTGGTAACATCAATCTCGCCAATTTGCAGCCGCACTAACGCTCTCAAGCCACGTGCAGCGGCAGAACGCACGCCATGTGGGCTCGCGCGGCGCTGCTGGCGGCCCTGCTGCTGCTCTGTAGCTCAGGTGAGCTCCACGAGTGCGATGCAAGCAGTGTCTGCACAGGCGGCGACATGCCGAGCAAACACCACCCGCCACATTCTTCCCTCCCCACCCGCAGGCGCCCAGGCTATCGCCGGAGGCACAGGTGCGTCCATCTGGCTGTTCTGCCAGCGGGCAATGCGCGCCGCTGCTGCACCACGCTGCTGGCGCCACCGCCCATGAGCGGGCGGGGTTGAATGAGCCCTCGTCCATGCTCACTGCGTGCAGAGGCTGGCCCCGGCGAGCTGCCTTCTATAGCTGTCATGTTTTATGAGACTCCCTACACTGGGCGGCGCGTGTGGTGCGGCGGCTCGCTGATCCGTCCCACAGTGGTGCTCACCGCTGGACACGTGAGGCGGAGGGAGCCGACTGCTGGCAGCGGGGTGCCGGGAGCCTGGGGTTGGCAAGTGGGCAGTTTCGCTAAACAAGTCATTGGCCATGCTTGCACACACCGCAGTGCGTGGGTGACGACATGGACGAGATGCTGGCGGGCGTCCAGGTGGGCGCGCTGCGCCTGGACGACCCCACGGCAGCCAAGCGCAACATCTCGGTGAGTGCCGGCGCTCTTGGGGTGCATGCAAATTTGAATGGAATTTGAGAGTGCAGGACAGCAGTGTTGGCTCGTGACAGCGTCCTCTTCTGCGCTTGGGGCACAGCTGCTTCCCAACACCTGTTCCCTGTTGCCCCGCACCTCCTGCACACAGCGCTTCATTCTCCACCCCAACTATTACAACTCGCAAGCCGACCCCGATGCGGCAAGCCCCCGCCTGGTCAACGACATCGCTCTGGTGCTGCTGGATGCCCCGGTGGAGGGCGTGCCACTGCAGCAGCTGGCTGACAACAGCACGGTGGGTGTGGTGTGACTGGATGGGTCTGGGCGGCAAGTGAGGCGAGGCAATGGGGATTACGGCAGTTGGCTTATGACCAGCACCTGATTTCAAGCCCTACTTTCCAAACAGTGACCCCCTCTTCTGCCACGCAGGAGGTTGAGCCCGGCCAGACGCTGCTGGCGGCAGGGTGGGGCAAGGTGCCGGGCGCAACTGCGACGTCCCCCGACCCCAACACGGTGCTGACCACGGAGCTGTCGGCTGTGGGCCTGGAGGAGTGCCAGGAGTGGTGAGTGGAATCAGTGTGGGCGAGATAGGTTTGCAGCTATGTTGAAAACATGTGTTGAAAAGCATGGGCAGCTGCAGCCGTTGAGCAGCCACTGCACACGATCCCGCTCCAAATTCAACCGCCTCGTTGTCGCCCCAGGTTTACGGCCTTCAACCAGTCGCAGCTGGCGGGCGCTGATGACCTGTGCGCTGGCAGCGCCGCCGCCAACAGCACCTGCAGCGGCGACTCGGGCGGTCCGCTGCTGCTGCCGGGCAGCGTGCAGGTGGGCATTACCAGCCACGGCCTGTTTGGCGAGGCGGCGGGCCCCGGCGGCCCCGGTGCCTGCGGCGCCACCGGCCACCTCACAGCGTTTGCCTCGGTGGCGCACTTCCGGCCTTGGATCGATAGCGTGCTAGCGGAGGAGGGCCTGCTGTGATGGCCGCTTCGCCAGGTGGCATGAGTTGATATGAAGCTGAGTCTGTAATGTTGTGTAGGCCTGGCAGTGATGTGTGAATCTGCAGAGTTAGTTTGCCAGTGACATTGGTTGCACATGTGCCGCGTCTGACAGAGACAAAAGACGTACTGGTTCTAGTTGCGATGTCAAAAGTTCACACGTTCATGATTTTTGCCTCTTGGTCGCCCAGTCCTGCACGCACGCCGCAATCAGCGCCGGCAGGTCGGCCGGCAGGCTGCGCTGAGCAGGCGGCTGGTAGGCCCCACCCTGCTCCGCAGCCGCCTCGGCGTGCGTGCTGCGCTGAGCGCCTGGGCACAGCATGCCGTCCCGCAACTGCGGCAGCGAGGCCGGCAGGTAGCGGGCGGGGTCGCCCAGCACGCCGGTGCTGAGCACCACCGAGGACGGGATCACCTCCTCCGCCACTGCAACATGGGGTAAGTAAGGGGGTGCGAGGGACAGTGCATGTGGGAGGGCCAGTGCAGATGTGCACCAACGTGAGATGCCAGCCAGAGTGAGCTGAAATGCACGGCAAGTGGCATGTGTGCTGCGCAGGCAAGGAGTTGGGCAGGCACCCCCTGCCACCCGCCACCTGCACCCCCGGTGCATGCCACACGCTGGTTGCAACCAAGCAGCCCAAGAAGGAAACCCACCTAGGCTGCGGGCGTAGCGCAGCACGTAGCGGAACGGCCCATCCTCCAGGTAGTCCCGCAGCTGCTGCCGCTGGCGGGGCGTGAGCGCCTCGCCGCGCAGGTAGGCACAGATGGCGCAGCAGCACTGCCGGTCGGGGCCGCCAATCTCGTCGGCCAGCAGGCGCGTGGCGGCGGCGGCTGGCCCGCTCTCGGCTTGCAGCTGCAGGATGGCCTGCAGGGAGGTGGTGGCGGAGTGCAGTGAATGTGTTACTGGCATTCATCAATTGCACGCTGAGCCACGCTTGGGCTGTGGGCAGAAAGACTGCGGCCAGGTGGCATCTCTGGCAACCAGGGGCGACGCAGGTGCACGCTGCCATTTGCAACTTTTTTGCAAAACCACTGCCTGGGCTGCCAGCCCTCCACCACAGCCAGCGCAGCAGCAACCAACCCTCACCTGGTGCTCCGGCATGCCAGGCTGGATGGGCACCAGGGGCGCGCCGCGCCGTGTGGCCCGCTGGAAGCCGCCGTCGCTGCCGTCTGCCGTCTGGCTCCGCCGCACGCGCAGACACCCCTTCTGCATGTTGGTCTCGCTGCGCATGGGGAAGGGGGCGGGGATGTAGTAAGAAATGGACAGCGCGATGTAATGCACAACTTGAATCTCTGGGCAGGCAGGCAGCAGGCAGGCAGGCTGGCTAGCCAGCAGGCACTCCAGCCCGGGCACAAGCTGGCACCGCAGCAAGCCTCACAGCACCGTTGCTTTTCCTCTCTTCAGCACCTCCCACAGCTCTGACCGCACCTGCAGCTGGGCTCCAGGTTGGCCAGGCCCAGCCCCTCAGGGTCCTGGGCGGGCAGCCAGACCAGCGGCTTCCTGTGGTCCAGCTGGGACCCAGGGAAGTACGGCTGGCCCAAGCTGTCTGACAGCCGGTGCAGCAGCTGCACCGCCTGCTGCGGCTGCAGGCGCTCCAGTAGGTGCTCCATGGGCATGCGCGCCGGCCGCAGCACACCCGGACTGACAGCTGCCAGCGCATCAAACCGCCGGTAGTGGTCACCAAGCCGCAGCAGCAGCGTGCCCTCGAGGGTGAGGCAAAACCGCCGCTGCCGTGACGCGCTGCCGGCCAGGCCCTCCTCTGCCTGGCAAGCCTCTGGCGTCCACTGGCCCGGCTCTGCTGCAGCGTCCAGCGTGGGCGGCGCCGGCGGCTCATCGGCGCCGCTGCCGGCGCTGCCCGCCACATGCAGGCTGACCAACAGCTGTGCCGCCTCAAGCGGTCCCAGCTGCCGGTGCAGCTGGTGCTGCCCCTCTCCGCCGGCAGCCTGCCCCTCTAGCAGCCGCTCCGTCTGCAGCTGCTGCTCAAGCGGCAGCAAAAGAATGGCCAGGGCTGCCAGCTCCGCATCCTGCCGTGTGGTAAAGTACGCCTCCTGCTGCTGCAGGCGCAGGCGCCAGGGCCTGCCCGCCGGTGCGCCGGTGCGGCAGTAGCTGACGCCCCGCACGCGGCTGCGCGGCTGCGCCTCGTCCCCAAGGCTGAGGCGGCGTGCAAGCTGGTCGTCGGTCAGCTGGCCCTGGCTGTGCAGCTGCCGCAGGCGGGCATCACGAGCGGCGGCAGCTGCGAGGGCGGTGGCGTAGCCGTGGTGCGAGACAGAGAGGCTGGCGCCGCTGACCAGCGTCTCCTGTGCGGCGGCAGGGGTGAGGGACGGGTGGGGAGGGTGTGAGCCAGAGCGCAGCATGTTTGTTTGCTTGCACATACCAGCCCCCACAGGCAGCGTTTTATGCAGCATGGATTGAATCGTCAGATGAGCTGCACCCCAACGCACCCGCAGCCGCCAACACCAAGTACAATCAAAGTACACGCCAGGGAACTCGCTGGCCGTCAGTGCGTCCTGCAGTAGTTATGGCAGGCCAGAAGGATTCAGTTTGCCCTAGCATGCGTTGCTGCATTGCAACGAAGCCGCCTGCCTGGGTGCAGCTCTGCACAGCCTGCCAAGCGCTGCCATCCCCACCGACCGGCGGGAAGGCGGCGTAGATGCTGCCCCGCTCCTCAGGTGGCGCCGCCTCGCCTTCAGCTGCACTCCGCCGAACCCATGATCTGCGGCATGGTAAGTGTGTTGGCACAATGTTGATGACAGGCGCAGCAGGACAACAACAAGCCCCAATGCAGCCGGGGCATGGCGGCTTTGCGATCGGCAAATCGCAACGCCCGCCCCAGTCTGGCTTCGCACCTGCGCCCTCCATCTGTCTGCGCCGCTCCTTCTGCAACCTGCACTCAGAACTGCAGTTTGTAGAGTGGGGCAAGCACATGCACGTTTAGTCGTGCCTTTCTCGCAGTAAAAAAGCTCGGCATGGCGGCGGGGGCAAGGCGGCTGCCGCCGCCGCCCGCCGCCGCGCCGCCGCCATGGCCCTGGTCGAGCCAGCGCTGCAGATCAAGCGCACCTGAGGCGCCTGCACGAGCTCCCTGTGGCGCCCGATCAGGGGCAGGCGATCCAAGGGAGCCGCCGGCTGCCGGAAGCAGCGTTTGGCGGCCAGCACAGGCCTCAAGGCGGCGCACAGCAGTGTTGGAGGGGCTGCTGGGCCTCCTGAGGGCTGCCAGGCCACTCAGCGGGCCGGCAGCAGTCGAGCGCCCACGGTGCAGCTGCACAGCTCGCCAGAAAGGCAGCCAGCGCTCGATGCAGGGACGCAGGGAAGCGCAGGGAGGCAGCAGGGGAGGCAAAGAGGCAATGGAAGGGGTGGAGTGAAGTGCTCATGTGCGGCGACGGGCATAAGCGTTGCCGCCGCAACGGCCCGCGGGTGCGAGGCCTTGACGACGCACATGATGAGTGTGCTGAGCCACGCGTGCTGCCAAACATTCTTGATGCGCTGAGTTACATCAGTAGGGCAACTTGTGTGTATGCACTCACTGTGGCACAGGAAGGCGGAAGGAGGCACGCGGGGTGCCAGGCAACAACAGCATCCCGCCGCTTTCAGTTGTTGAAGTGGGGGCGCCGCTCGCTGCATTCAAATCAATCCGCAAATCTTGCTGCCAGCAACTGCAGCGGAGCTGCCCGATAGGGTGTGCCAAAATTGCCAACGGTCAACAACCCATGCTGCCAGCCTCCTACTGCTTTCAAGTCTATTCTTTTCTGCTCAATCTCAAGATACCTCGGCAATCTATCTGACATTCTTTAAAATATTTTAACAAAATAAGTGACACGAGCAGGATTCGAACCTGCGCCCTTTCGGAATGCGACCTGAACACACCGCCTTAGACCGCTCGGCCATCGTGTCGGTGGAAACCGGGTGCGACTCCGGCGAATGTCCATGCCGCATGGAATTACCTAGCCAGGTCATTTGGAACTTGCATTTTCGGCCCTTTTCAAAATTTGCTCATTTTCGCCCACCGGCGCGCATGGCGGCCCCTGAACGCGTCGGGGGAGGCGCTCAAGTGGGGCAGAATTACAGCCAGCCTGCCTTTGGGGCGCGCTGCGAGCCGGCCTCCGGCTCGGCTGCGCGTGGACCCAGCGTGCGTCTCGCAGGCGGCAGCCGGCAGCCTGGGCAGCCCTGCTGCGCCGCCCGGCAGTGAGGTGGCTCGCCTGCTGCCTCGCCTGTGGCAGTTGCCGTGGGAGAACCAGCACAAAGAGGTGTACTGGCGCCTGGTGCTCAATGCTCTCCCCCTGGCCTCCCGCATGGGCAGCAGCTCGCGGCCCTGCG